>OLJF01000317.1_pt1 | contig 62214 bp, 68 predicted proteins | sample 1609751 | NCBI WGS metagenome assembly OLJF01 (sample SAMEA4350171, study PRJEB24818) | metagenome | biome: human; feature: gut; material: faeces | place: Denmark | collected 2013-09
CGTTCATGCGGAACATATCCTGATCTTCCATGTAACTGCCATCGCACCATTTCAGCACGAGGACCGCCAGATGGTTGGTGCCGTCCTGCAAAAACTTCGTTACATCGAACTCGCTTGTGGAATGGGCGACCTGACTGTACCCGACAAACTGACCGTTGAGCCAGACATAGAAGCAGGAGGCAACGCCCTCGAAGTTCAGAAATGCACGCGGGGCAGCGGCATCCTTTTGGTAGGTGAAGTCGTAGAGGTAAGCGCCGCAGGGGTTCTCTTTAGGAACATACGGTGGATCAGCGGGGAACGGATAGCGGATGTTGGTGTACTGTTTGACTTTGGAAAAATCAAAAAGATAGCAAAAAGTGCGAATATGTTGCTGTCCATTGATATCCATGATTTTTTACCGATTGAGAAAGAAGTCTATTGTATAGTTGCAGGGGAAGAGCAGCCTGTTAAAAAGAAATTGGTTTTAGTATTTGACGATTTTGAGCGATGTAAAATCGGTGTAATTGATTTATTGGGAATTATAAATACCTAGTCAATTTCACCCCTTATTCCGTCAAAAGAAGCCGTGGCAGCAAAGCGCCGCCACGGCTGTAATTAAATCATTCTGCGAACATTCAACCCTTTACGCACACGCGGCCAGCGTTTGTCGGCGCGGGTTGAGGACCGCGAGTACAAAAGGGCGAGGCTTGATGTAATAATGGGTGGTGGATGTTTCAAAGTGGATCTCCTGCGTTTCGGTTTCGTGAATCTTCACTACAGGAGCCGTATGGTACATTTCGCCGCCCGTACTGAAGATGGCGGGTCTGCCCACCATCAGTGCGGACATGAGTTTGCCGGTAATGTAAAGCTCCAGCTTCCGCTTTTTCATTCTGTCCTTGCCTCCCTTTAAGCATCTCTGCACAGTTCCACCACGATGAACCGCGCGTTATCCAGCAGCGTGTTCACATGGTACAGCGAGGTGTTCTGCATCTGCGCGATCTCGTTCGTCTGGTAGCCTTTGGTGCGCAGACGGATAATTTCCATCTGCTGGGGCGTTACCCGCTTGGCGAGGGCGTGCAGAAGCAATGCAACCTCACTTTCACGCAGCGCTTCCTCGTCCGTTACCGTTGGTGTTGAATGCCGGGTCAGATGCCCGGTGTAAGACTGACGGGGACGAACAAAACGGATGACGCGGAAACGGCGCTTGTCGGTGCGGTGGGTATTGACAACTTCGCCTTCCATCGCCCGCCACGCAACCGTGGCAAAGGAATAGCCTGCAAGGTTCGGGTCGGTCAGATACCGCTGTACGGCCCGCAGATAGCCGAAAATGACGATGTCATAATATTCGCTGGCAGGCAGATTCTTCTCGTGCAGAAACTTGTAGACAAGGTTGTGGTTCTTGTCGGCAAAAATACGCTGAGTATCATTCAACGGAATATCGTGCATAAAGCACCTCCTTCATAAACTGTTACGCGGGCAGCGGCTGCGTGTCACCGTTCACCGATGCCCCGATGCAAAAGCTGCCATCGGCGGTCGCAGGGGCGGTAGCGCAGCTCTCCACATCACAAAGACCATCATCCTGTTCACGTTTTGCCTCGATGCGCTGGCGGTTCATGCCGCGAATCTGCTCACGGAAGCTCAAGGCGTACTTGCGCACAGCGGCAAGCTGCTCGCCGTGGAAATCGCCCAAGCGCTTGAACGTGGCAACGCTGTAATCCTTGCCCTCCGGGTTCGTCTGGCGTTTCAATCCAATCTCCACAAGGCTGCCGTAGGTGGCACGGTTGCGGAAAACAAAGCCCTGATTCAAAAACTCACGGAACGGGCTGATGCTGGTGGGAGAGAGATTGATCGCCAGCGGCATAAACTCCCCGCTGCGCAGCAAGTACAGCACCCGCATATTCTTGCAGGCTTTGCCGCGACCATTGGCGGCACTGCCAAATTGGCTCAACGCACAGGTTTCGCAGACACCACCGGGTTCACCGTAGCCCTGTTTGCCGTCTACAGAGGAGCAGAGCGGCGGTACATCGTCGCTGTACTCATCGCCCTCCGGCCAGTAGGCGCAGCTTGCGTGATTGAACAAAATCACGCCGGTGAGGGTGGGGCTGTAATCTGGGTGCTGAGGGTCGCCGGTGGGCAATTCAAACTGCAGCACGCCGCCTGCGGGAATCTTGATGCGGGGAAAGGACATCGTAAAGCCGTCCCTATCCTCGGCAAGTTCCTCACTGCTGAAATCGGCATCGCCCATTTCGGGCAGCACAAAATCCAGCGGTTCGTTGGCGGTCATGGCGGTGGTGGCTGCGGCGTTAGCGTTCATCATAGACATAAAAAATCCTCCTATATGTAGGGCAGCATCAAGCAGCTGCCTGGTTGATTCTCGACCACTGCTGTGTGGGCATGGTCAAAATGCTGTAACCGATACTTTCCAATTCACTGGCGCGGTCATAGCTCTCCACATCCTGGCTGTGTCGGGTCACGGCGTTGGATAAACCATACAGCGTCAAATCGTTGGATTCGATCAGCCGCTGCAATACGCCAGTGCTTTCGCTGTCGGTAATGTGGAACTCTTTGCTGGCAAGTTTGACGACGGCCGGCACATCACGGGTATCCATCTGTGCGGCTTTGGCCTCCTGCATTTTGCCGACGACCTGTGCGAACCGCGCTTCTTCCACGGCAGCGCGCACGGTGTCCTGAATCTTCATGACAAAGGCTTTGTCCTCCGCGTCCAAAGTTGCTTGGGAGTAGACGCTGAAATTTTCCTCGCTATCTGTAACACGCCCCACATGGTTACGGCGGGCGGCGGCTTCATTCACGACCATGCCGTTGCTGCACACCAGCCGATAAATTAGCGGCTGGATGCTGACAGAGCCAAGCCCGACCTCGCTGTTGCTGATAATGACCCCGGCCTGCACAATGTCGCCGGGGGAAACCTCCGCCTGCAAGCGGGGATTCACGGCTTTGATGTACATACGGCTTTCGGTGATTTGGCAGCTTTCAAAGCGGATGTCAGGCAACCCGCCGAGAATCGGCAGCGTCACGCCGGCAATGTCGATATTGTCGATGCGGCGATAGCGATTGCTCAGGTACGCGCGGGCGGAGCCGTCCAAGGTGCGCAGCATACGTTGGCTGCTTTCCTGCTTGAACCATGTGTTGGCGTTGTAGGCCAGCAAATCGGGACGCTCCTCCCGCATACGGTCATAGTAGGCGGCGGGGATGCGCAGATGAGTGCCAATCTGCCGATGGGCGATGCCCGTGATGGTCATGGGTTCGATCAGCTCGGTGCCGCTGTCGTCTGACAGGTGCAGAAACATTTCTTTGCCGTAGGACTCCATCCGCAGGCGATTGGGGGCAATGAGGTAGTCCTCCTTGGACTCGCTCTGCCGCTTTACTTCGGTCAGCATCTGCTGTAAAGATACACCGGATTTCATACGCGAAACCTCCTCACCATGAGAGAACCAGCTTGCCGGAAGTTTCCTCGGCGGCCAGCCCATCTCCTGCAAAGACCTGTTTCAACTTTTCCCAGCAGCCCACAGGTGGGAAACCGTGCAGTTCCGGGAGTACCGATGTGCTGCCATCCGTAAGCTGGATGTGACCGTCCTCCTGCACGGTCATCGAGTGATGCCCGCGGGAACTGAGGTCGGCCACGATGCCCTCCAACGCTGCGCGACCCTCGGTCTCGTACCAAATGCGCGGGTCGGGCAGCGGGGGAGTCTCGGCGGGGATGCGCAGCTTTTCGGGTACGCCTGCCGTGGGGTTCGGGTGCAGCGGTACGGTGTTGATTAACTCGCACCGTAGGTGCGCCTGCTTGTCCAGCACGACTTCGGCACTCTCAAAGCTGTCCAACCCGTGAACGCGAATCAGGCAGCGCCCGCCCTCTTTGACGATGGCAAGCGGGTCTTTGGTAGCCCATTCCCATGTAATGTTGCTGCCCGTTGTGCGAAGCGCCGCAGTAATGCGCTGGTTCACATGGAGCAGAAGAATGTCGCTGAGAGGTTCGTTCTCGATGTCCGGCACCACAAACTTGGCGCGGCGGGGAGCCTTTGCTTTCTTCTTGGGGACTGCCGGGAGACTGCCGCGTAGATGGTGCAGCACATACAGCCCCCAGACAGAGCAGGCAATAAGCAAAAGCGGCAGCAGCAGCGCGCCGCGCACGAACGCGGCGATAGCTACAATGATGCCCATGAAGATACTTGTGCCATTCCGGATGGCATTGTCAGATTTCATTGTCGATTACCGTCCTTTCACAAAACAAAAAGGGCTGCATCAGGTGTCAGTTCTGAACACTTGATGCAGCCCAAGGTGCGGCCACTGTTCGGCGGCCATGCGGGATGCGGATTGATTCTTGGTTCACTCCTTTCTGCCAACGGCAGGAAATATCTATATAAAAAAGTGCCGGCAGGGAAAACACCGCGCCCAATTCAGCGCAATGCCATCTACTACCGGCACCGATTACAAAAATAACAGCGTATGCTTATATAGCATAAAAATCATCTATAAGATTATTATAATACTATATCTTGTGGTTGTCAACGGTGGATTTTATATGGGCTCCTGCACGATGATAACAATGCGCTTGCAATTATACTCCCGCAGGAGTATAATTGCAATGAGGAGGTGGTCTGATGAAAAAGACGATTTATCACGGCTCGGATCACATTATTGAAAAGCCCCAATATGGCTATGGAAAGCCCTACAATGACTATGGCGTTGGCTTCTACTGCACCGAAAACCCGAACATGGCGAAAGAGTGGGGCGTAAGTATTGACCACAACGGTTATGCAAATGAATATCAAATCGAATGTGACGGTTTGACGATTCTCGATTTGAATGCCCCGGAATATACAATGCTGCACTGGCTGACGATTCTGCTTGAAAACCGTGAGTTTGATGCGTCCACACCGCTGGCGGCGGAAGCTAAGGATTATCTCTTACAGAATTTTCATCTGGACTACAAAACGGCAGATGTCATTATCGGCTATCGTGCCGATGACAGCTACTTTTCCTTTGCCTCTGACTTTATCAACGGTGCAATCTCGTATCGCCAGCTGTGTAACGCCATGCGCCTTGGCAAGCTGGGTCAGCAGTTTGTGCTGAAAGGCCGAAAAGCCTTTGAGCAGCTGGAATTTATGAGCTATGATACAGCAGATGCCAAAGAATGGTATAAGAAGAAAGCGTTCCGTGACCAGACCGCCCGCCGCCAATACTTTGATGTAGAGCGGAACCGCCGTCAAAGGGGCGATCTTTACATTACAACCATCCTTGACGAGGAGATGAAGCCCAGTGATCCACGCTTACGATAAAAATTATCTTACCGCTGCACAAAAATGTCTTGCGCGTATGCTGGACTACATGGTCAATGATTTACAGTATCCGCTGGAAACAGTATGGAACTGGTTTTTAATGAGCGAGATTTCCCATCGCTTTGAACTCGGTGATAGCACTATTTTGGCAGGCACTTCCGGTGTGGAACTTGCCCGCAGGGTACTGGAACAGGCGGGGGAGCCAGAACCCGTCCGCAAGGCATCCTATGCGTATGACCGCAGTCCCGAATACTGGACGGGCTGGGCTATCGCATATTACCAGTGGGATACCGGGCTGCGCTTCTCTGAAATTGAGCAGGCTGTGCCGATTTCCAAGGTGCGAATGCTGTATACGCCCTACCATGAAATGGACATTCGCCAGTTTGCTGATAAGATGAACGAACTGTACCGTGCAGCAAAGCCGGAAACAAACCTAAAGAGCCTGCGCACACTGGCCGAAATGAGCCAGTCGGAACTGGCACGACAGGCAGAAATCCCTGTGCGCACCATCCAGCAATATGAGCAACGCCAGAAAGACATTAACAAGGCGCAAGGGGAAACCTTGCTGCGCTTGGCACGTGTCCTGCATTGCAGTATAGATGATCTGATGGAAAAAGTCCCACAGCAATAATATGAATAGAAGCGGAAGATTCTCATTTAAGACAGCGGGAATCTTCCGCTTCTATTTTGTCGGTTATCGCATCAGTAAGTATCAAGCATAATTTGCTGCCGCAGGTAAAGGTTTGACACTGCCGTGATGACCTCGCGGCTGCAACGGTACTCCCGCACTGCATGGGCGAAGTTGTCGCAGTTCAGGTCGTTGTCGTCATACAGCTTGTCCAGCACATCGTAGCCGTCCTTCAGGCGGCGGATGTCCATTTCGATGCACTTGATAATTTCCGCGCACGAGAGCGGTGTCTGCCGGGCAAGGCGGATGACTTTTTTCTCGCAGGCGCTACGGGCATCAACGTGGAACAGGCGGCGGGTGATTTTCCAAGAGATGCCCTCCAAAAACGTCAGTTTGAGGAACGACAGCACCCGCAGCGGCCATGCCGCACCGATGGGGATGATAAAGCGGCAGGAGAGCAAATCATATAGCGCATCATACTCGGTATCCCCGGTGCCAACCACAATGAGCCCGCGAACTAGCAGGCGCTGCACACAGTCCTGCCAGCTGCGGTGGATGGTGACATTGGAACTGCTCGCCATCTTCTCGTAGAAGCTGCTGATTTCCTCTTCCCGCAGGATGCGCCAGTTGAGGATGGACCAGAGCATAAACTCTTGCACATCGACCTCGTACTCTTTTTCGCAGACGATGATGACCGGGCGGGTGCCTTCTTCGGTGCAGCAGCGGATATAACGGCCATTGGCAGTGTAAAGCATTTTCATAAGGGAACCTCCAAATTTTAATTTTCGTGTAGAGATGAGAGAAAAGATTCATCGTTTCGCAATTTGTGGACAGCACGGCTGATCCACGCCGAAACGTGGTTGGGCGGGGCGCTCATGCGAGTAGCAACTGCGGTAAGCGGTATGCCGGAGACTTGCAACGCCAGCGCATGGACGCCCTTGCGGGTCACGCCACTGTATTGAGATTCTGCGGCGGCAAGCAGCAGGGGAGTCTCGCACTCAATATCGAAGGGAGCGCTATGTTGTACTTCTAATGCGGCAAGTGCAGTTGGCTCCATCTCTGCCAGAGAAATCATGCGGGATTGTTTTCCCGTAAGGTTGCGGCAGTAACTGACAAGACCATTCTGTACGACCTGCCGGGCATAGGATGCAAAGCTACCGCGCGCTGGGTCGAAGGTCAGTGCTGCATTGCAGAGCCAGACACAGCCCTCTTGATACAAGTCCTCATAGCCAAGACCAGCAACGCAGGGATTGACATTGATGTCGAACCGCAGGACGCGCTCTACGATGCTCAGATTTTCTTCTGCCAAACGCTGTTGGTCAGCTGTGAGCCTTTTCACGCATTTCATAACCGTCACCTCGCAGTCGCATTCTCGCAGATGCGGATGATTTGCTCACAGCGGTAGTCGCCGCACTTGGCAATATGTACCTGATCTCCGGGCAGTCCCATCTGCGTTTGCAGCCAGCAGTAACTCTGGTCTCGGTTCATGCCAAGCTGTGCCTGTACACTGTGCAGTGCATGGTGGGCAAGAATGCGTTTATGCCGCAAATCTCCGTTGGCAAGGGTGCCGAGCGGCTGTTTCGTGCGGCGGTCTGCTGTGACATAGGCATCACAGGCAGGCCAGCGGCGGCAGACGTACAGGTACGTTCCTGCGGAAATGTCGGACAGACCATGAATCGCGCTTGCCGGGCGCAGCATGGCAAGAGAGCCGCAGTAGGGACAATGGATACGAGCTTGTTTCATAGAATTTCACCTCCAATTTGTTGAAAATAGGCCGAAAAAACCTATTTGCCCTTATTACTGTCATCTCACACGAAAAAATTAAAAAATTTCGGCCACTTTTTCAAATTTTACAATTTGTTCATATCTTCGCGGCGTTACGCCAGCATCGGACGGGATCCGCCACCGACAGATTTGCGTACATCCAGCATCGTCCTGCCGTTCAGCGTGACAGGCGCATTGAACAGCATCGTCAGAAGGTACTTTTTGAGATTTTTAACGTCTGTGTGCAGATTACGCAGGCCATCAAGGACAAAACGGATATGCTCGCTTGTCAGCTGTAACAGCCGTTCCCGCACCAAGGCCATCGGGAACAGGTTGTTTCCAAGCCGCAGTACAGGGCTGCGAAGCTGGATTGTCTCCACGACCAACTCGTAGATTTCCTGCATCACGGGGGCGCTCTCCGGCTGATTGCGGCAAAGCAGGTCCAGCTCAATGTTGTCGCGGACTTTTGTCCGCACGGTCTCGCTCTCGGATAAGATCAGATCCGTATTTTGTTTCTCTTTATTTTGTATTTCTTTATTTAATTGTATGGGATTTTCCTGTACAGCAGAATCCGATGCAAGGGGTTCCAGCATAGGCGGCACGGATTCAGCGCTGCCATCGGAGCCGGACGAGGACGCTTGCGGGTACTCATAGACATAGTAATCGCAGCCTCGCAGACAGCCGCGTTCATCCCGGACGCGGGTACGCACCACATACCCTGTGTCCTCCAGTTCCCAAATGGCTGTACGGATAGCGTCAACGCTCTCCTTGTTGATGGCGGCAAGCCCTTTGAGGGTATAATCCCAGTCGTCCGGCAGGGAAAGCATCTGCGACAGCAGGCCCTTTGCTTTCAGTGACAAATTTTTATTGCGAAGATGATGATTGCTCATAACGGTATAATCCTTAATGCGCTCTACGCGAAAAACAGCCATTTTACGAATCCTTTCATGTAAAAGATGGGCAGCCGCCGGGACTGCTCACGGTTCATCGGTTACAGATTCTGACGGATAATGCGGGTGATAATACCCACGGCGATGCTACGTTCCTCGTCCAGCTTTGTTACCACAAAGCTGACGTCGTCCTTTTTGCCGGGTGTGCGGCGGTCATAGCAGGAGTGAGCCACGGCATTCACCCCGTTGGAAAGCCGCACATAGACGATGCCTTTATGTACATCGGTGACGCGGCCGGCGTATTTGCTCTGCACACGGCAACGCTTCAAGGCTTCGCGGCTGGTATTCTCGGTGATGCTTTTGACATCAGCGTGGACAGACATTTCTTCCTGTGAGGTTTTGTTCACTTCGGTCACGCGGACAAGAATCTGGTCGCCCACAGCAAAGCGGTCATGGGCATCACCGATCCAGTCCCATGCCAGATTCCGCGCCATGATGGAACACTCCACGCCGAAAATCTCCACACGGATGGATTTGTCGGCAACGGCAATAACGCGAGCCTGCACCACGCGCCCCTCCCGGACGCGGTACTCACCGTTGGCATCTGGGCTGAAATAGAAAAGCTGGCGTTTGCGCATCATGGCTTCGCGGCGGCTGGCAACCACACTGCGGCTCTTGGAGTCAATACCCAGGATGACAAAGTCGATTTCCGCGCCCAGCATATTGCCCAGCAGCTTCATCTGGCGGACGGCCATGCTGTCGGTACTGTTGGCAGCGCTCGGGGCGACCATCATTTCTTTGAGAGGAATGACGATGCGGAAGCCGTTGTAGTCCACAACGGCAATCGTCTTGCCGCTGTCGGTCTGCTCGATACCGCCCAACGGTGCGAAGAGGATGCGCCGTGTGCGGTAGGCGTTGTGAATTTCGTGCCAGGCAGCAGCTTCGCGGGCATCCTCGGTTTCGATTTCGTCACCGCTTTCAATGGTCAGCACCGGGGCATCCGCTTTGCGTCTGCGGCGGGGCGGGGGAGTCTCGGCAGGCTTTTCTTCTTCGACAGGGGCGGGAATGGGTGCATCCTCAAACTCCACAAGTTCGGGGATAGGCAGGTCGGGGGTAAAAATGTCACTGTTCATTTCCATGAGGAATCTCCTTTTCGTTTTCAGGTTTTGTTATGATAGATTCTTTGTCGGTGGCAACCACCGCTTTTGATTTGGCGGGACGGCCGCGGCGTCTAGGCGGCACCTTAGGTGACGCCTTAGCTGTTTCCGCCGGGGGAGCTTCGAGTGTTTCTGGTAAGACTTTCCGCCATTCCGGGATATGGGCAGATGCTTTGCACTCCCGCAACTGCTTGTAAGCGGGGTGCAGAGAGTAGTCCATCTTGTGGACTTTCAGAACCTTGTGGCCGCGCAATATCACGAGCGCTTCATCTACCGGCAGGCGCAGCACTTCATCCGGGGTAAGCACCGGTCGTTTGCCAACGCCGCTGCTTTCGCGGTATTGTGGCGTGTAGTCGGAGACGCGCAGGGTGCTTAGAACCTTGGAGGTACTGGACACCGCCACGCTGGCGATGCCGGTACGCTGGGAAACGTATTCGGCGGTCAGCTGATCCGTGCAGCCGAGAAAAAGCTGCACATCGCAGTTGCCCAAAATCTCCTGCCACTGGTTCTGCGGATAGCGGTTTTGCAGACCGGCAAGATTCTGGAATACGCAGGACATAGAGATGTTGCGGGAGCGAATGACGCTGATGCGCCGGGATAATTCGGAAATCGTACCACAGGCGGTCAATTCCTCGCCCAGCACATGAACCGGAACAGGAAGCCGCCCGCCGGGGCAGTTGGCATCGGCATATCGGACGAGTTTGATGAAGGCAAAGGACAGGAACAGCGATGCAAGAAAGTCAAAGGTGCTGTCTTGATCGCTGGTGACTAGATAGTAGGCGCAGGGCTGCTGCCCTGGCAGTTCAAGGCTGATTTCGTCATACGCAGTAATTTTCTTAATCAGCTCAGACTGAAATACTTGCAACCGGCTGCCCAGCCCGCTGATAACACCGCTGCGCACCGAATCCGAGGCCCGCTGGTACAGGCTGTACGGTGCTTTGGCGGGGTGTGTCAGTGGCAGAACATCAAACAGGCTGTCCAACTGACTTTCGCTGCATTGCGTGATAAGGTTGTACACCTCACCAATATTCCGCTGTTTCGGCGGGTAGGTGAGGTCAACGTATAAGACCAGCGCTTTCAACAGATTCATCTCGCCGGAATCCCAGAAACGATCGCTCTTGCCTGTGCCGTTGGTATTCTTAATGATGACATCCACGAAAAGCTGCGCCATCAGCTCCTGCCCCTCAATTTCTTTCAGGCAGTTCCATGAATCGGAATTTTCGGGGCTGACGAGGTTGAACACCCGCACCGTGTAGCCCAAAACTCGCATATATTCGCTGGATTTTTCGTAGAGTTCCGATTTGGGGTCACAGATAATCAGCGACTCTCCGCGGGCAGCGCTTTGCAGGATGCGGTTCATACAGAACGAACGGGTTTTCATCGAGCCGCTGGCACCGTAGACGGCGAGGTTGCCGTTCATACGGGTTTTCTCCGGGATGCAAAGAAACCTGCCGTCGAGAATCCCCAGCACGGTGCCCGTATGCTGGGACAGGTCGGAAACTATATTCAGCACAGCAGGAATTTCTCGCGGCTGCATCCAGCCGGACGTGCCGTAAGTGCCTTTCGCAGAGAAATCAAAGTTGCGCTCAGAATCCGTTAAGGCATCTTGGCTGAATAACTTTCGGTACAGGAAAATCGCGGCGACTGCTGCTGCGCAGCCTGCCATACAGTAAAGGCTGTACGGAAACCACAAAATACCTTTGAGGCAAGCCAGCGGCGTCAAAGAGGAAAACGGCGGGGAAGTACCGCCCGGCATACCGCCGTTTTTCTGCCAGACAGCATAGTTGCCGATGAACTGCGTCAAGTAGCCGCAGGCGTAGAGCAGCAGCGTGACTGCCAACAGAATCTGCCATCTTTTTGAAGGACGTTTCATGGCGAAGTCAGAAACCTCCTCTCGAACTCGGCAAAGTCGATGATCTGCAGTTCGACCTTGTCGCCGCAGAGTGGCCGCAGCGCGCCTGCCTGAAAATCAAAGCAGAGGATGGCCCCCTTCATTTGCAGCAACTCCAAGGCAGACAGGAATCGAAACAGACGCGGCAGATCCGGCAGATAGCAGAACAGAATCGGCGCGCCTGCATCGGTACGAGCATCGTTTTCGATGAAAGCATTACGGCAAGGCAGCTGGAGTTCTTGCAACAGCGTGGCGTTTAGTTGCCCGATGACATCCGGGCGACAGAGCAGCCACAACAGCGTCTCGCCGTGGTAGTCATTGGTGAGAAAGTAGAAATGTTCGTAGCCTTCGCCAAAAAGGAAGTGTTCTTTCTTGTAGGTCTTTGCATCTTTCAGCAGAGTAGTCATCACTGCCCACTGATCGGACAGCAGGATGCCATCAGGCGTGTGACTTGCGCCAGTCCGCATATAGCGGATATTTTGCAGCATGATTTTTCCCCGCTGTTCGATTTGCGTGTCAAAGGTCGGAACAGCATCCATGCCGTTGAACACAGCAAAGGTGTGGGATGGGGTCATCAGTGAGCCTACCATGCGGGAGCCGTGAACCTTTATCATTTCAAGACCCAGTTCTTTCATCTCGCGGGAATCATAAAAAGCGGTTGATTCAATGCGGCAAGGACTGCTGCCACCAGGCACAAATACAGGGGGCTTTTCATCCCGATAAATCGCCGCGCCTGCATTCAACATCGTGACATAGGCTTGCGCAATACGGTGCAGCCGCAGACGACGGGCAGGGGATGATTTGATGGAGTTGGTGTCGGTGCGACCTGACAGATAGAATTGAAATCGTTCTGGCGCTCGTTCCCGCAAAAGACGTTTGCCACGGATACCGAGCCGATAGCCGCGAAGATGATCTTTGGAGAAGATGCGCAGGAGCTTGCCGTGTGTCAGGCTCGTCACAACTTTTTTTCGGTAACTTTTGCTTGAGGTAAGACGATCAGCACACGCACAAGGAACCTCGCCGCAGATGGCTGTAAGCGCCAAAAGTTCATAATAGAGGCTGTCTTGCGCGGGCAGGACAGGAAAAGCAGAAGAAATAGAAATCACCTCGGAATTTAACCGTGCCTTCTTTGACTCCGGCGAAAGTCGCTGCCGATTGGGGTATGAATCGGCTTACAACAACGCGGAAAAGTCATTTTCAAGCACAGGTATCTGTTTTTTACGTATTTTTAGGAAAAAGTGGAGGTCGGTTTTCAGCCGATTTTGGGGCGTTCAGCCATGCCGAAAAGCAATTTTTCGGCATTACAGTTATCACGGTAGAGGACGAATATCCAAATCGGGTCGTCTGGAAAGAATCGCACAACGCCCCGGTATCGTCTGTCAGACAGAATGTAGCAATGACATCTATGACAGCTTTCAGTTCCAGATTGTCATAATCCCGCACGGCTTTGATTGGCAGATTGTGGTCATAGATATGCTCCACGCAAATCACGCAATCGGAGAAATGGGGAAGTGGTCCGCTTTGCACCAGTGCCGCCTGTAGTGGCAGCAAAAGGAATTTACAGCCGTCCCGCTTCTTTTTATCCGGCAGAAGCGCAGGGAGCAGAACTCGCAAATAATTATCAGATGCCCACACGCGGATGCCCTGCACCTCGGCTGCCTTGGGGTAGTAATAAATCGGCGGCTCGTTAGACACAGAAAAGAACATATTGCGAAGACGCGCCGTGCTTTTCTCACTGAGAAGTGCCGCGCTCTCGGCAGTTTTGGCAAACTGCATCGGGTCGGGCGCGGGCAGCAGATGTTCCATCTCGTATAGCTTTTTGTGGATATCGATGAGCCCGCGCTGCTCCAAACGGATGCGGTTCAAAAGTACGTCAGGATTCAAGCGCGGCCTCCTTTTTGTAGTAGCTGACGGTGCCGTCTTCGGCCACCGTGCAGAACCCGGCCACCTGCGGAATATCCAACAGCTCGATTTGGGCAACATCATCGACCACCACAATGCGCTTGCCGGTATCTTTCTGCGGTTGGCGCAGCAGCTGACAGATCATGGCTTCTTTGCCCTGCGGGATAGGCACGATCTCATACAGCTCCCCATTTGCAAAACAGAGGATCGCTGCCGGGAATTCTCCAACAGTGTGGTATTCCACCTGATTTATAAAATCGAGTAGAACCCAGACGCAGCGGGATAAGTCTTTATCTGCGCCGTTTTGTGCTTCTTGATTTGCGTAGTAGCGACCATTCTCGGCGCAGAAGATGCGCTCTTCTTTCAGCATATGGGCAAGCAAAGTTTTTGCTGTCACTTCCTTTTCGGGAAAGAAGCGGCAGAGCTGTCCTTCGGTCAGACCGGGATACAGCGAAATGTTATGCAGCATTTCAGCGGCTTCCCGCTGATAGATCGCTGCGCGGTTTTTCAATACAATCACCATCCTTATTGCGCATTAAGGACGCATCAAGACGTATTAGGTACTGTCGGCAGCATAGCCACAGGCCGCTAATACGCAATCAATACGTTCTTTTGCGCATTCGACTTTTTATTGAGTAATCATTGTGTCAAGGCGGACGTATTACGGTCATCTGCAAAACCTCCCAAATCAGAAATTGCCCAAAACAAAAAGAGCCGTGCCTGAAAAAAGTCAGGTACGACTCTGGGGAAAATGTCCAACCTTTTTGGCTGAACCCTATTTTGAACATACTAATTGTAACACGCGGGATTATACACGTATATACAATCACTGCGCGGATGTTGTGCAGATGTAATGCAAGTGCAGCAAAAAACTTTCAAGGCAGTGCATCCGGCGCAATCTTGATTCTTTGGTGTACAGGCATTATAATGCAAAGGAAAGGAATCGTCATTTTTATGGATAACCAATTATTGCAGATACAAAACAGAACCTGCCGCATCTACGGCACTGCCAGCGCCGAATACCTGCTGCTGCAAATGGTGGATGAACATGACCTTGCAGGGATGGAACGAGAAGTTGAAGCCATACATCGGCAAACCACACAACCATTTTTGCTGGCCGCTGTCCAAGCCGAGAATTGGAACGACGATTTGTCGCCTTGGCCTGCACCGCCCGTATGGGGTAAGCAGGGCTTTGGCGGCAGGGCAGGGGATACGCTTGCATGGCTAGCGCAGGCTGTGCCGAGCATCCGTCGGCAGTATTCTATAAAGGAAGACTGCAAAGTTGTTTTGGGCGGCTACTCGCTGGCAGGGCTGTTTGCATTGTGGGCAGCAACGCAGAACGATGCGCTGTATGGCGTAGCCGCCGCTTCGCCGTCCGTGTGGTTTCCCGGTTGGCAGGAGCATGAGGCGGCACGCCCTATTCAGACGCAGCGCGTTTACCTCAGCCTTGGTGACCGCGAGGAGCACACCAAAAACCAGACTATGGCATCAGTAGGTGACAACATCCGCGCCCTGCACACCGCCCTGACCCAGCGCGGCACAGCCTGCACGTTGGAATGGAACACAGGCGGCCACTTCAAAGATGTCGACCTGCGGACGGCAAGGGCGTTTGCCTGGACTATGGAGAGTGAGTAATGACGATTCTGATAGATGCCGATGGCTGCCCGGTGGTGGATTTGACCCTTCAGACAGCCGCAAAATATAACGTTCCTGTGCTAATTCTATGCGATACTGCCCACCAAATTCAGCGCGTCGGCGCACAAACCATGACCTTTGAAAAAGGTGCCGACAGCGTAGATTTTGCACTGGTGAACCGCGTATGCCCGGGCGACCTTGTTATTACGCAGGACTACGGGCTGGCAAGTATGTGCCTAGCGCGCCGCGCCCGTGTGCTGAACCAAAACGGCTTAGAGTATACGCCCGAAAATATAGACGGCCTGCTGTTCCGCCGCCACAAAAACAAAAAGCTCCTCCGTGCCGGAAAGCACCCCAAAGGGGCATCCAAACGAACGAAGGAGCAGGACATAACATATAGAAACGCTTTAGAAAGAATTTTGCAGAGTGCGTAAAACTCTTTCTAAGTCATCTGAAAACGGTGTAACCGTTATTAAAAATTAAAGCCTGTTCTTATTACAAGAGACCGTAAACCTACATCTACCCCCGTCAGCTCTTATTTTATGCCAAACGGGAACAACGCTCTTTTTCTCTTGCATAAGTTTATACATCGTTTGGCGTAAGATTGGCGTATGGCATGATTTCAGTTAGAAACCCGTCAAAAGAAAAAGCCTGAAATTTCTCGTATCATCAAGAAATTTCAGGCTTTTTTGTGCTCAAATTGACAATTTACTGGTCAATCGGCTTCATCGTGGGGAACAGCAGCACGTCACGAATCGACGCGCTGTCGGTCAGCAGCATGACCAGACGATCCACGCCGAAGCCGAGGCCGCCCGTGGGGGGCAGGCCGTACTCAAGGGCGTTGACGTAGTCGTAGTCGACCTGGGCCTTGCAGTCCGGCTCAATGGCCTTGCGCTCAGCGACCTGGCGCTCGAAGCGGGCCTTCTGGTCGATGGGGTCGTTCAGCTCACTGAATGCGTTGCCGTACTCGGTGCAGTCGATGAAATACTCAAAGCGCTCGGTGAAGGCCGGGTCGGTGGGCTTGCGTTTGGCCAGCGGGCTGATCTCGACGGGGTAGTCATAGATGAAGGTGGGCTGGATGAGCTTATCCTCGACAAAGGCGTCGAAGAACTCGGCCAGGATTGCGCCCTTTGTCGGGACCTCGGGCAGCTCTACATGATGCTCCTTGGCGGCAGCGATGGCATCCTCGTCGGTTTTCCAGTCGTTGAAGTCAACGCCGGAATACTTCTTGACGGCCTCGACCATCGTCAGGCGTTCCCAGTGACCCATATCAATCTGCTTGCCCTGGTAGGTGATCTCAAGGCTGCCGCAGACCTTGAGGGCCAGGCGCTTGTACATCTCCTCGACCAGATCCATCATGCCGTGGAAGTCGGTGAATGCCTGGTACAGCTCGATGGTCGTGAACTCGGGGTTATGCTTGGGATCCATGCCCTCGTTGCGGAAGATGCGGCCAACCTCATACACGCGGTCCATGCCGCCCACGATCAGGCGCTTGAGGTACAGCTCGGTCTCAATGCGCAGGACCATGTCCATGTTCAGGGTGTTGTGGTGGGTATAGAAGGGGCGGGCGGACGCGCCGATCTCGAACGGGGTCAGGATGGGGGTGTCGACCTCCAAGAAGCCCTTTTCGTCCAGATAGGCGCGGATCTCCTTCAAAATCAGGCTGCGCTTGACAAAAGTGTCCTTGACCTCGGGGTTCATGATGAGGTCAACGTAGCGCTGGCGGTAACGCGCCTCGCGGTCCGTCAGGCCGTGGAACTTCTCGGGCAGGGGCAGCAGACTCTTGGAGAGCAGCGTCAGCTCGGAGATGCGGACAGAAATTTCGCCCATCTTCGTGCGGAACACCTCGCCCTTGACGCCGATGATGTCACCGATGTCCAGTTTCTTAAAGGCGGCGTAGGCTTCATCGCCCAGCAGGTCGCGCTTGACAAAAATCTGGATGTCGCCCTTCTGGTCCCGCAGATGGGCAAAGCTGGCCTTGCCCATGATGCGCTTGGACATCATGCGGCCAGCCAGAGAGACGATCTTTCCGGTCTCAGCCTCGGCAGGAAGGTCAGCAAACTCATTTTTGAGGTCGGCCGAGTACGCATCCTGCGCATATTTGGTGATTTCAAAGGGGTTATGACCGGCTTCGCACAGGTCTGCCAGCTTCTGGCGGCGCACAGCGGCCTGCTGGGTCAGCTCCTGCTCGGTCTGGGGCTTATTCTGCTCCATGTGAGATCGTCCTTTCGTGATTTTTAATTCTGTTGATATGGGTTGCTTGTAGGGGTCGATGCAATCATCCGCCCCTTCAGAATTTATTGGGGATTATTACTTCGAGCGGCTGACTTCCAGCAGCTTGTACGTGATGATGTTGCCGTTGGGCAGGGTGACATCAACGCTGTCGCCGACCTTGCAGCCGATCAGAGCCGCGCCGACGGGGCTCTCGTCGCTGATACGGTTCAGATCCATGTCAGCCTCGGTGGAGCCGGTCAGGTCGTACTCCTCGGCGTCCTCCAGGTCATCGCCCTCGGCCAGGATCTTGACGTGCATACCGATGGAGGCGGTGTCGTTGGACAACTCGCTCTCATCCATGATACGGGCCAGCTTCAGGGTAGCCTCCAGGTCGGCAATGCGGGCCTCCACAGAAGCCTGCTCCTCCTTGGCGGCGTCGTACTCGGCATTCTCGCTCAAGTCGCCGTAACCGCGGGCGACCTTGATCTTGTCGGCAACTTCCTTACGCTTGACGGTGCGCAGGTTTTCCAGCTCCTGCTCCAGTTTATTATAACCCTCTCGGGTAACGACAACTTCTTTAGCCATAGCAGTGTCTCCTAACGTAAAATGGATAGTAAAAGATGTGCGGCACCAACTGGGGAGCCGCACTAACTTATATATTATACGGGTTCAAAACGGATTTGTCAAGGCACAGCGTCATTTATCCAGCTGCAAAAGGCCAACCTTGCGGTAGACCTTGCTGACAGTGCGGTTGGCCAGGCGGGAGGCACGCTCCGCACCGTTCTTGAGGACCTCGTCCACGTAGGCCTTGTCGGCCAGAATGCGGGCATACTCAGCCTGCACGGGGGCCAGCGCATCGGCGGTGACCTCGGCCACGGCCAATTTGAAGTCACCGTAGCCCTTTCCCTCAAACTCGGCAGCGATCTCGTCGTTGGACTTGCCCGTGAAGGTGCTGTAAATGCACATCAGGTTGGACACGCCGGGCTTCGTCTCGCGGTCAAAGCGGACTACGCCGTCGGAGTCGGTCACGGCGCGCTTGAACTTGCGCACGATGGCATCCTTGTCATCGGTCATCAGGATAAAGCTGTTGATGTTCGTGTCGGACTTGCTCATCTTCTTGGTCGGCTCGGCCAGCGACATGATCTTGGCGCCCGCGGCGGGCACGTAGCCCTCGGGCAGGGTGAAGGTATCGCCGTAAATGCCGTTGAAGCGGCCTGCGATGTCGCGGGCAATTTCCAGATGCTGGGTCTGATCCTGCCCCACGGGCACGAGGTCGGCATTGTAGATGAGGATGTCCGCTGCCATCAGCACGGGGTAGGTGAACAGACCGCCGTTGACGTTGTCGGGGTGCTTGGCGCTCTTATCCTTGAACTGGGTCATACGCGACAGCTCACCAAACTGCGTGTTGCAGGCCAGCACCCAGGCAAGCTCGGTGTGCGCGGGCACGTGGCTCTGTACAAACAGAACGTGCTCCTTCGGGTCGATGCCTACGGCCAGCAGCAGGGCGGCCAGCTCACGGGTGCGGCGGCGCAGGTCTGCGGGCACCTGGCGCACGGTCAGGCTGTGCAGGTCGGCCACCATGTACAGGCAGTCGTAATCGGACTGCAAGAGGGCCCAGTTGCGCACCGCACCGATGTAGTTGCCCAGAGTCGGCGTGCCGGTGGGCTGAATGCCCGAAAGAATGCGTTTACGTTTTTCTTCTGCCATTATGATGTATCTCCCTTGTAAGCCGTTCTGCCCACGGCGGGCAGGTGGCTTCTTCCTTTATTTATATACTATAAAATATAATCAAACAGCGGACATTTGTCAATGTTTCTGCGCACGGAAGTCCGTAAAATTCACAGCTTCACCCTGATAAAGTCGTGCTCCACAGCGGGAAGGATTTTTTCAATCAAATCCTTTGTCCGCAGCCGCAGGCTGGACGTGTTGATGCAGGGGTGACAGCCCACAAACTCGCTGTTCAGCACATCCTCGTCGATCAGCAGCTGCACGCGGTGCCCGGTGTCATTCATCAGTCCCAGCACGCTGACCGAGCCGGGCGTAATATCCAGAAACTTTTCCATGTATTCCGGCTTGGCAAAGGACAGGCGCGCCGCGCCAATCTGTGCAGACAGATCCTTTGTATGGAAAACCTTCGTGTCCGGGATCATCAGCAGATAAAAGGCTGTTTCCTGTCGATTACACAGGAACAGATTCTTGCAGATGACCGCCTGCAGCGTCTGGTCGATCTCCTGACAGACCTCCATTGTCATAGCCGGTGCGTGGTCGACCCTCTCGTATGCCACACCCAGCCGGTCCAGCAGGTCGTAGGTGCGGATCTCCTTTTCCAATCGGCCCGCCGTGTCCGCAGGCCGCCCCTTTTGCAGCTCCATTCCAAAGCCCCCTTGCGTTTTCTCCCATTATAGCAGTCTTTCCGCGTTTTGCAAAGTGGGGAAAAATGTGTTATACTGAGCCGGATGCCAGACTGACCCGTAAATGATATTTTAGGAAAATGGAATTTTGCTATGAAAAAGATTTTATTCATCTGCCACGGCAGGACTTTGATAAATACCTCAAATCAAAGATAAATGCGGTAAATTGGGGCTTTCTGCGGCAGAGCAAAAGCAATAACCATACTGTTCGTATACGTTTCAGACGATTAAAAGATAAAAATGTGAAAGTGCCCGGATGAAAATCCGGGTTTTCTTATAGGTGGGTGCAAACTTTATAACGATAGTACCGTTAAAACGTATTGCCGCATATCGAGAGAATTAAGTTGACTTCTGCCCAGAATAGAGCGTTAATGTCAGTACCATAAAACCAAAGGGGCTGATTGCTGTATGGCAGAAAAATTAAACATCAATGAAAAGTATATGCTACGGATACTGGAGGCATCTGAGTATTACGGCATTGGAATCAAGAAAATGCGGCGAATCGCAGAAGATGGCGAGAACATCTTTTCCGTGAAGAACGATAACAGGTGGATGATTCACAGAGAGAAATTTAATAAGTATCTTGAAGAGCATTATTTTTCCGGGAAGAAACCAGAGGAGGATATTACGGTTAAGGTGTTCTGAGTCAAAAAGGGTTGTTTTTGATGAAAGCGTTGCGTGATTGATACAAGGATTTCTGCCCGTTTTCGATAGGGCGTTTTGAATACATAGGAACTACCGCCTTTCTCACACCGAAGGGTGTGCAGAGGGCTTATTTTTTTGCCTACAAGCGGCAGAGTTGCCTCTTCGTATGTCGGCGTAGGGTGTGCATGAATTCCATTCACAGAGAAATGCATAAAGCAATTGACGTTGGACTAAAAACAGTTTATAATTAGGCTAAAATCACGCTGGGAGGGGCACTATCATGGCAGAGTCATGCATTTATCTTGACACTTATGTATTACAACAGGATATGCGGGTAAGAATGCCAAAAGCTATCTTGTCAAATATGGGAGTAGAAAAAGGGAAGACTAAGTTTGACATTTATCTTGATTCAAGAGACAATTCCTTGGTTTTTCGCATCCACCATGATAATGACAAAGGAGCAACAGAAAATGGAAAATAAAATGACAGCTGTTTCCCTGTTCACAGGAGCAGGTGGAATGGATATAGGCTTCGAGAGAGCGGGGATTGAGGTGGTCTTTGCGAACGAACTTATGAGTGAGGCGGCCGCAACTTATAATGCCAATCATGCCGATGGAGTCATGGTTAATGATGATGTAAATAATGTCCTTGGTTCGCTTGAGCGTTTTCAAGGTGTTGATCTTGTATTCGGGGGACCTCCCTGCCAAGGCTTTTCTGTTGCAGGTAAAATGAATCCGGACGATGATCGTAGCAAACTAATTTTTACATTTCTCGATGTTGTTGAAAAAATTCGTCCGAGAGCGTTTGTAATGGAGAATGTTAAGGCATTAGGGGTATTGGAAAAATGGGAGCCTGTTCGTAAAAGATACTTGGAGAGGGCACAATCGCTGGGTTATAACTGTGCACCATTTATTCTGAACGCTACAGAATACGGGGTTTCTCAAAAGCGGGAAAGAGTTTTCTTTATTGGAATTAGAGATAACGGTGATCCATTTTTTACATATTTTATGAATGATTTTCTGCTGCAACAGAAGATCAAGGCTCCCGTCGTGCGCGATTTATTACAATCATTGGGACGTGCAGGAACGGAACATAATCCAGATACTTGCACTGCGAAGATAACCTTTGCTACGCATCCAATTATGAGGAAGTCTCCTTATGCAGGTATGTATTTTAATGGGCAGGGACGACCTATTAATGTCGATGGTTATGCAAATACTCTCCCAGCATCTATGGGTGGGAATAAAACACCTTTTGTAGATGAGGATTATCTCTATGGGGATGCACCAAGTGATTGGGTAGTTGAATACCACAAGGGACTTATAGATGGAACGATTGTGCCAGAATTTAAAGAGGCACCAGCACGTTTAAGGCGCATTACAATCAAAGAGGCGGCACGGATTCAGTCCTTTCCTGATGACTATGTGTTCTGTGGGAATAAAGGCATGGTATATACACAAATTGGTAATGCCGTTCCATGTAAAATGGCAGAAGCTGTAGCAAAAGCAGTCGTAGCTTATATGGAAAAGGAAGCGATCACAGATTGATTGGAGCGAGATATGCTTGTAGAAATATGCGATGACTTTGTTTTAGAAAAAATCACATTAAGCGGTCAATGCTTCCGTGCTAGAAGAATGCCGGATGGTGCCTATCGATTTATAATTTGCGATGAGGTAATATACATACGGGAGGTTGAAAATCAAAAGTTTTCCGTTTCCTGTAGTTATGAAAAGTGGAGAGATACTTGGAGTTATTATTTTGACCTTGGAAGGTGCTATAAAGACATTTTTGAAACAGAATGCGATAAGCACATTTTCGCACATGAAGCGATGACTTATGGTCGTGGGCTTCGCATTCTTCGACAAAATCCGTGGGAAACGCTCATTACATTCATTATTTCACAAAGAAAAAGCATTCCTGCCATCTCAAAATCCGTAGACCTACTGGCGTCAAAATTTGGACATCGTATTGAAACCAATTATGAAACTCTTTATTCTTTTCCAACGCCACAGGAAATGTCTGATGTAACCGAGCAGGAATTGATAGAATGCGGTCTTGGATACCGGACAAAATATATTTTAGATGCGATTCGTCAGGTTACGACAGGTAGCCTTAATCTGGAGATCTTGAAAGATTATAGCGATGAACAGCTTCTTGAAAGCTTGCAGATAGTACATGGAGTAGGTAAAAAAGTTGCGAACTGTGTTGCTCTTTTCGCATATGGAAGGACAGCCTGTGTTCCTATAGATGTTTGGATTTCAAGAGCTATAGAAAATGATTGTGGGGGAGAGTCCCCATTCGGGCTTTTTGGGCAAAATGCGGGCATTATCCAACAGTATATTTTTTATTATGAGAAACGCCGCCAGCGCCAAATTGAAGTGCCCCCAAAAAGTTAGACAATATTCTGAAGTAAAAATTGTTCAAGCAGCCGAAAGGGCTTGCTGTCTGTGAATTGCAGGCGGCAAGCCCTTTAGCTTTGCCTTGATCCTGCGGCTGTTGTAGTAATCCAGATATTCGATCAGTTCCAGTTTGAAGTGTTCCATGGAGCGGAACTCCTGCAAATACAGCAGCTCACTTTTGAGAAGCCCGAAGAAATTTTCTATCACAGCATTGTCCAGACAGTTTCCCTTGCGGCTCATGCTCTGGCGAACACCTTTCTCCCGGAGCATCTGTTGGTATTGTTTGTGTTGGTACTGCCAGCCCTGGTCAGAATGGAGAATCAGGTTTGTTTCGGCCGGGATCTTTGCAAACGCCTCGTCCAGCATGGTGGTTACCATGCTGAGTGCAGGACGATCCGATATGGTGTAACTGACCAGATCGCTGCTGCACAGATCAAGGATGGGAGAGAGATAGAGCTTCTCTCCAAACAAACTGAACTCTGTCACATCGGTGACCCACTTCTGGTTCGGCTTTTCGGCGCGGAAGTCCCGGTTTAACAGATTTGGCGCAATTTTGCCCACTTCTCCCCTATAAGAGCGGTACTTCTTCATCCTGACACGGCAAACTAAGCCCAACTCTTTCATAAGCCGCTGGACAGTCTTATGGTTCAGGAGGAAATTGCGCTTGCGAAGTTCTGCCGTGATCCGGCGATAGCCGTACCGGCCCCTGTTTTCGTGGTAAATCGTTGTGATTTCTTCCTTAACAGATGCATATTTGTCTTCTTTCTGCATCTGCTTCAAATGATAGTAGAAAGTAGCACGGGGCAGTTGAGCGATTGAGAGCAGAATACTGAGTGCGTGTTTTTGCCTTAGCTTCTGAACTACCAGCGTTTTTTGTGCTGGCGTCGCTCGTCTTCCAAAACCAAGGCTTGCAAATTTTTTAGGTAGTCATTCTCCGCACGCAGTCGTTGCACTTCGGCCAACAGATCTTCTTCTACCTCTTTTGGCAGCTTCTTTGACCGACCAGTGCTGCCGCGGCCACGCCGTTCGACGGCAAAGCCTTCCGGCCCTTCCTCCAGATAGATTCGCTCCCATGATTTGATCTCTGCTGTTTACCTCAAATCTACGACAGGTTTCGCTGTAACTCAATTTCTCTTCCTGCATGGTTTCAATTATCAGTTTTTTGAATTCTGGCGTATATCGTTTGTTTGGTACTCCTTTTGGCATAGCAAAACACCCCACTTGTTAGATAGTATATCATACTGTCTAACAAATGGGGTGCAGTTCAAATAGCTGCCGGCGCTTTTTTATTTACTCTCATGCAGTTTTTTCCACAGTTTCTTAACACTCTCGGAAGTGTTAATGTCATCAATATATGCGTTCAAATTTAGGTAGAAGCCAATCCTGGCTTCGTTTGTCATACGTTGGAGTGTGTTTGCAATCCATTCGTAAATGTCCCAATAGTAATACATTATGTCTTGGTAAGCATAGCTGCCCAAGTAACCATGAAGACCGCTTGGCTTCATATCAGGCGGACAATCTTCCATACGGCAGATAACAATAATTTCGTGAATATCTGCTTCGTTACTGTCGTTATATATGGAAACACAGTCATAGGAGTCGCGTATCCGTGCAAGGTCAAAATGTTTTACTGTAATTTCATATACTTTACGGATAACTCCTTCTGGTATTTCCTCATTGATATCACCAGGCTTTTTGCTTGTTGTGCTTGTTACAGATGCGCGATCTTCCTCGCCAGTCACAATGACGCCGGTATGTAGGAATGTATGATAATTCTTGAGCAAGTACGCTGCAATTTTCTGCGGAGTATTTCCGGCATCCGGCGTTTTGGTAATTAATTCATAGCAAAGGTGAAAGAGAAATTCAGGGTCAGAAGTCGGATCGATAGCAACAGTCAACGCTTCTATGCTGTCAGAATATGCAATAAGCCTACGAAGAAGAGAGGTTCCAACATCGTTAATACGAGTTTCGTTGTCTGCATTATCAGCCTCCATGAAACTTACGAGGTTGACAACCTCCTCGGCCACATCGGATGGCCTACGTTGTGCAGCCCATGTCATATCCAAACCCACAGTTGCCTTTGCAACATTCAAAGGACCAGATTTACGATGAGGGATTTCTTTTTCAATCAAGAATTCCTTAATAGGGCCTTCATAAATAGCTCTTGGATTGCAGTCGTATAGACCGGTTGATGCTTTAAATGTACGGTCGAGACGCATCCCGATAATGACAACAAGGAGAATTTCTCTGAATCCCCAAGCTGTGGTAGAGAAAAGTTTTTCCAAAGAGTCCTTATATGCAGACTCATCAATTTCAACACCAGCATCTACTGCTCTTGCATAGAGAGAATCAAGAATTTTACGAACACGCTCATTTCTTTCATCTGTTGCACTCATTATATATTGCTCCTTTCATTTAAACAGATGGAATTCTTCTTTTGTCATGCCGGCATCTAATGCTCTGTAGCAGAACCGTGATGCGACAGAAGAATAGGGTTTCCATTTTTTGCATTTGCTTTGTACAGCTTTTTCGTTACAGCCCTGTGTCTTATACATCCACCGATACGTTTGAAGGAATGCGCCATCTTCAAAGGGCAGAACATCTTGTCGGTTAAGGACAAACATCAAATACATCTTTGCTGTCCAGTTTCCAATCCCTCGAATTTTTGTTAAGGTCGCAATGACTTCTTTGTCCGATAGGTGTTGCATTTTTCTAAAATCGAGTGTTCCACCTTCAATAGCATCTGTAATGTTTCGGATGTATTCGACCTTGGCATTGGATGTTCCTGTACTCCGAATTTGTTCATCTGAAAGATCGCATATTTGTTCCGGTGATATACTTCCACCGCAGAGTTCTTCGAGCCGGTCGTAAATCTTTTGCCCAGCCTTAACTAAAAGCATCCGTTCGATAATTTCGTGAACTAAAAAGGAGTAGGCATCTTCATCATGGGGTGCATATTGAATTGTTCCTACCATCTCAATGACCTTAGCCAGTCGTTTGTCTTTTTTGCATAGATGTTGGACAGCGGGGTGATCCATATCGAGTGTAATCACATTCGGCACTATATCACCTCCTCCTCAGTCTTTTACCGTCTCCATGATATCCTCCAAAGTGCAGTCAAGAGACTCACAGATTTTTAGAAGTACATCCGTGGTGATGTTCGCACCTTTGCTCAGTTTTGCAATGGAAGCTGAACTGACACCACTTTTTTCCGAAAGATCATGTTTATTCATGTTTTTATCTATTAGCATTTTCCATAACTTGTTGTAGCTTATACGCATATTTTGCCTCCTGCTCTTTCATGTAGATGCTTGGGGATTACTGATCCTCCGGGTTATAAACCTCGTTCAAAAAACCGTATCGGCCCTCTTCTTTGTTCCTGGAGAAGCGAATTACATGGACACCGTTCTCGGCATTCTCATCAGGGATAAACGGCATACGCTTTGTTTGTTCCACAATAATTACTTGGCGTTCGTGAGCATGAGAAATCAAATATTCTATAAAGTTTTGCTTAATCGTATCGCTTTGCTCTTTATGCTCAGCCTCTGACAATTGAGTCAGTGAAGAGTCTACGGCATAGAAGCCGGGAGCATTTCTACCAAGGTCAATAAGGTAACCACTCATTGCAAGTGTGGTAATTGTATTTAATATTGCACAGAAGCCTCCACCCATTGAAACAGATTTCTTGAAACCACCAATCTCAATATCAAAGTTTTCCATATTGAGCCTTGCAGAAGTAGCACCGCCAATTTTAGATGCCTGCAAGATTTCTCTTAGTTTTTCTTCAAAACCGTGGATGATATCATAATCATAATCTTCATAAATATTGTGTTTAGAAAGTTTTGATGTTTCTTCTGCTTCCTTGTTGAACAACTCACTTCTATATTGTGTCTCATTTTGACGAACGACTTCTAATTCACTTGTGAGACGTATCAACCTTAGCTGTTGCTCCAATTCTTTTTCAAATACAGACAATCTGGGTTGCAACTGTTCAGAAATCAGAGTATCAATCGCCAGTTTCTTTTCTTCTAATGCACGAATTGTAGCAATAATAGTTTGCTGTTGATGTTCTACGCTACGCTGTGCATCGCTGAGTTCCGCCAGATGACTTTTTATTTTTTTGAGTTCCGCAGCAGATGCATCAATAAATGAGATATCCTGTACACGCTCAGTTTCTTCTCCGCAGATAGGGCATTTGACTTTTTTGCAAACTGGCGAGACGGTTGTTGCACCGTCAACAATGAAACCGATTCTCCTTATGTCAGATCGGTATTGCTGTCTGAGAATAGCAAAATTATGTCCGACTGTTTTGGATTCAGAAAGTTTACCATTCCACTTATAAATTTGGGACATTAGTTGTTGGCTTTCCTGAGAAGCTCTATCCACTTGTGTTTGCAATTCTGCGATTTCTTTTTTTACTCGTTCAATACTTAAGAGAGGATCTGTAATATTAGAGGATGAGAGTGCTTCCTCCAATGTTTCACGCCTTTGTGTGAACTCATCAATTTTTTCCTGAATATAGCAAATGAGGGCTTTTTTCTTTGCTTCACTGATTTTGGGATCTTCATCTGCAGTGAGATTGTTTGCATCTTTCCCTGTCAAAAGATATAGCAAGACTGCTGCTGATGCCGTATGCCCCACACTCCCAGGAGCCAGCAATGCAGAACTTTCCCTTGCCACATCTGCCTGTCGCATAAAAAAGAGGTGAAGCATACTTCTCCAAGTTAAGTCTTGTGTCTTTGATCCCTTTTCAGATGAACGAACAGAATGCACCTCATTAATTCCAAGAAGATGGAGATAAACAGCATTGATATTCTTCTTGGATTTATGCCCCACACTATAAATTCCATGATCCACTGTTGGGTCGGTACCGCTGACAGTGATTTTGCTATCGCCGATTTTTCGTTCGAGAATGACAGTTCCATTACCTGTTATCAAGTGGAGTGCAACCCGCTCATACCCATAGTTGTTGTCAACGATTTTTGAAGGATGATTCTTTTTAGGAGTAAATCCAAACGCATAATCCAGGCAGTCCATTACAAGGCTTTTTCCAGTATTGGATGGGCCAAGAATAAAATTCAAACCCGGCTTAAAATTAATTACTGTTGTTTTGTGTCCGCCGCCGAACACGGTGAGTTTATCAATATAGAACCTATTCATGTTCGACCTCCTGTAACGATTCAATAGTGAGTCTGTTGATTTCGTTCAACATATCAGCCACATTTGCTTTGCCAAATTTATCGACCACAGATTGGACTGCGAGAATGTATTCATTGGCATAACCACTCGTAAGTTTAGTGCATATCATTTTACCTGTTTCTGTGTGTGAATACCTGTAGCCACTTGAAGTGGGGTATAGCTGAACATACCCATCCAACACGAGATTTTTCAAAGAGGCAGAAACCATATGCTTCCTTGCAGGGAACTCGCTATATCTGTAATTGCTGTATCCGTGTAGGTTCTCATCCAGTAATCCAAAATCCGAAGCATAAACAGCTATAAAATCAATCGCCGCTATTTGCTGTTCATCTAATTGCGCAGGCGAGAGTTCATTCAGCATCAGAAGGATACGGAGAGACATTTCAAAAGTAGAACCGATAGCTGATTCATTCATTGCTTTTTCTTCTCCTAATCCATGTCAGTTTTCCATCATTTACAAGGTGGTGACACACACCCTTTTTTATTTTGCCGCTTATCCAATAAGGTGAGGCACTGAGAATATAATTTGTGACTGGGGTGATTACTGCTTGTTCCATAACAGCAAGCATTCGTTCATATCCGTTTGGGTGCGTGCGTTTTGCAGTATCCTTTACCCCATTATAGGTTTCGTCCTTCAATATATCGAATTGCCCTGTCATGTCACTTCCTTTTAATTCCAATACGCCGCGCCGGATTGTTTCAGCAGCATAGAAATCAATGCGGCGGTCTTCCAAGTCATCAGAGTAATCGGGAAATGAGGATAGGGTATCAGCAGAAAAGGAGTCCATTCCTTCGGCGTCACCGTATGCCTGATATAGTTCTTCAATGTATATTTGCTCATTTTGAGTCGCTACTTTCGGAACCGGCACATTTGTCGGACGAGGTAGCGACTTTATTTTTTTCTGGATGTCATCAATCAACTTTAAATCAATCTCTGATTCCTGTGTTGCTTTGGTGGCAGGAGTTGAGTTGATGATGTCCAAGATTATGCTCTCAAGTATATCAGCACAGGCAGCAGAAGGATCATCACTGTCGATGCCAATGCTATTCAACCATGCCACAACATTGTCATAGGAGTCGGACTCGTCCATTCTTTCCCATATCCAATTCGAGAATTTGCTTTTATCACGATGGTCATAAAGATATTGGGCATCTTTTGGCTGGAATGTGCGGTCACCCTTTATGTAGCGGTATTTTGTGTCAGGCTTTCGCTTCAACAGCTTGCAGGAGTCCATAGCGGCATCTTGGACAAAATTACCGACAAGTTCTGTGAAATATTCATGCTCAGATTTACCGAAAGAAATAAATGCTGAAAGATCTGAAGCATATTCGGAAAAAGTCATGTGCTATTGACCTCCTGTCTAAAAAATAATCTCTGTCCGAGAGCGTCCGAGAGCGTCCGCCCAGTCCGCTTTTCAAAGAAGTGGCTTTGCTAAACTGTGTATGTAAGGTGAGAACGGAAACTGCTGTCTAACTCTGATACCGATATTTGGGCAAGGACATAGTATTTAAAAATATTATATCGCACTCAAGATGCGATTTCTACACCTTTGTAAAAAATTATCGACCAAACGCGAATGACATTTTGCGAATACAAAAAATCCGTTTCCCTTACAGTACACATTTTGATGAAAGTGAGGTGATTGAAGTGTCAAAAAACAGTAAACAAACTTCAAAGGCAGTTGCTTCAAAGGCAAGCAGAATTTTGAAGGATGGTCGCTACGGTAAAACCGCAAAGTCTGTTGCTGGAAGTGCCTTGGCTCAGACAAAGCCAGGAAAAAAATAAGTGCCAATTCTGATGGCGGTGACAGGTTACCAAATCAACCCGCCCATCCCCTTCCGGGGGAAATTTCCAAATCAAATCTCTTAGTCCGAATAGCGCTATAAGGACGATGGGATGCATAAGAGTTCCAATCACAGCAATAAGAGCTGTGATTGAAGCGAAGATGCACCCACCGTTGCTTTTGTGTGCCTATTTCGACAAACCAGCGCCTGTGGTTCATCTTCGACTGCAGGCTCTTTTTGTGTCCCACCGTCCTCCGCTCGGACAGAAAGGACACTGCAATGAAGAGCAAAGAAACAAAGAAGCGCAAAAGCGGCTATAACCCTAACCGTGCCTGCTATCTGACAGCTGACGGCAAATATTACTGTTTCGAGATTTTAGATATTGATACAGGGCGTATGGTCACGCAGAAACTCGAAGTCGGTAAGGATTTGTCGCAAGAATGGACAATTTTTCTTGATGAAACCGATCACGACATGGATTTGAACGATCGGTATCAAGATGAATTTCGAGATCATCTGTTTGATACCAAAGCAGCGAGTTACAAAGCTGACCCGGATAACGAGGATGCGGTCGATCCGTGGGACGAGCTTGCCGACAAGAGTAGTAGCCCGGAAGACATCCTGTTTTCCGAGCCGGAGCAAGAGAATCCACGGGTGGCACAGGTGCGCCAAATTATTGATGAGGAATGCACCGAGGCACAGCGGGACTTCTTCTTTGAGCATTTCGGCGCAGGAACGCAGCTTGAGGAGATGCGCCAGGCTGAAGCCGAGCAGACGGGCAAGCTGCCGTCCTCTGCGGCTATGACCAATCGCAAGAACAAAATCATCGACAAGGTGGCCAAGTCTTTCGGGGTTGAGCGTGTGAAACGCCACAAGTACCCGAAAAAGGACTGAGCCGTGAACGGTGGCAGACACGGCGGTCGGAGTCCTCCCCGGCCGCACCTATTCGGAGGGTTGAATTTCTCGGTAGTGAGTGAGGAAGGAAATACATCCATCCTCCGCAGCAATGCAGATCGGATAAAAAGGAGGACGAATCCATGAAATTAAAACACAAAGTGCGAATCAATATCGCAGACAAAAACGGAAATAAGCAGGAAGTCCTGCAGAGCGAACACAGGATCATTCCGAAAAAACTGCTCACCTTTCTCTTTGGAGATTTCTGTGAGGTTCTTGTTCTGACACCGGGCGAAACGGTGCAGGGTATCGAGATCAAGGAAATGCGAGGTGAGAGCCATGAGTGAAAACATTGAACTGATGATGCCAATCAAGGCAACACCATATGACCATCAGAAGAAGGCTTTCGCTTTTGCCTGCGACAAATTCGGTGTTTTCGATAACCAACTCAAGAGCCGTGGCACAGCACTACTTATGGAAATGGGTACTGGAAAAACCATCGTCAGTATCGCCATTGCAGGATGTATGTATCAGTACGGCAAGGTCAACCGTGTACTGGTAGTTGCACCACTTTCCATTCTCGGTGTCTGGGAAGAAGAATTTGAAAAATTCGCTGATTTCCCTTATTCGCTGACCGTTCTGAAAGGTACAGCGGCAAAGAAAAAGGAGCAGCTGACCAAACTGCCCGATAAGGGATTGCAGATTGTGGTCGTGAATTACGAGAGTGCATGGCGATTGGAGAAGGAACTGATTACATATAACGCTGATCTGGTGATTACGGATGAGGCGCACAAGCTGAAGGAAAATCGATCCAAGCAGAGTCAGGGAATGCAACATATCGGAGATAAGGCACGATATAAGCTGCTCCTTACAGGTACGGTTATTACAAATCGTGAACTGGATGTGTTTTCGCAGTATCGCTTCCTGAATCCGCAGATATTCGGCACATCGTTTTATGCTTTCCGCAACCAGTATTTTGATATGGGCGGTTATGGCAATCACACGCCGATCTTCCGTAAATGGATGACCGATGATTTTCTTCGCAAGCTCCATTCGATTGCGTTCCGTGTAACGAAGGCAGAGTGCCTTGACCTCCCTGCTATCACCGAAGAAGTACGCACCGTTGAATTGGAGAAGGATGCGGCAAAGCTCTATGACAGCATCGAATCAGATAGCTATGCGGAGATGGACTATTCCGAAGTTACGACCGCGAATATCCTTACCAGAATGCTCCGTCTGTCACAGATTACCGGTGGACATCTGACGGATGATGATAGCGTGGTAAATACAGTCAGTCATGCCAAGCTGGATGCGCTGTCAGATATTATCGACACTGCGATGGCAGAAGATAAAAAGCTCGTTATTATGGCGCGTTTTGTGCCGGAACTGGATGATATCCAGGAGCTTCTTGAAAAGAAGAAAATTGGCTATGCCGTTGTGCGCGGCGGTGTAAAGGACCGTGACAACGAGATTCACCGTTTTCAGTATGACACAAAGTGCCGTGTATTTGTGGGACAGATTGCGGCAGCAGGACTGGGTATTACGCTGACAGCAGCAAGCACCATGATTTTTTACTCACTTGATTATTCAATGTCGAATTTTGAACAGGCAAAGGCTCGTATTCACAGAGCCGGGCAGACAGAAAATTGCCATTACATCTATCTTGTCTGCAAAGATACGGTTGACCGCAAGGTGCTGTATGCACTGCGGAAGAAAACCAATCTGGCAAAAATGCTGGTCGATGATTACCGCCAAGGCAAAAATCCATTCAAAAGCTGAAAAATCCGAGGGGGTTGAATTTTTCGGTAGTAAGTGATAGGAGGTATCACCGATGGAAAATACAAAAATTTTTGAAATGGCTGACAGGCTCAAAACTCTGCAGGAACAGAAGAAAAACCTTGAAGCACAGACCAAGGCTCTGGGTGCGGAGATTACGGAGCTTGACCTTCAGCTCTCCGATGCGATGACAGAAGCCGAACTTAACCGCTTTTCCAGAAACGGCAGCACATTCTATTTGAAGAGCAGACTGTTTGCATCTCCGGCAGCAGGCCACAAGGATGAGATGATGCAGGCTCTGAAAGAAAACGGATATGGCAGCTTGGTTACGGAAACGGTCAATGCCAACACCCTTGCATCCTTCATCAAGGAGCAGCGGGAAATCACCGGCGAGGAAGTTCCCACATGGCTTGGCGATACCGTCAGCACTTATGAAAAAGTGTCGGTCGGTATTCGCAAATCGTAAGTGTGCGAAGCACGCTGCAACAACGCAAATCACAAATCATTTCACAGGAGGGCATAGATCATGTCAGATAAGAATACAGAAATCGCAGTGAACGAAGGATTCGCTGTACTTGCAAATCAGAATGTACTGAACGAGGCATTGGCGGACGATTGCCAGGGACTGGAGTTTTCCTTTGACCGTGTGAAGCTGCCCGCAGGCGGCGGTACGGCATTTGAGATTCCGTCTGCCGAAGGCGGAGATTCCGAAATGGCGAAGGAGATTACCGGAGTTATTGTATACAACCATCCTGCCTATGCCTATTATCACGACAAATATACCGGTGGAAATAATCCTCCCGACTGCGGCTCTTTTGATGGTGTAAACGGCATCGGTAATCCCGGCGGAAACTGCCAGAACTGTCCGTATAACAAGTTCGGCAGTGGTGATGGGCAGAGCAAGCTGTGTAAAAATAAGCGTATGCTCTACATTCTGCGCGAAGGTGAGTTGTTTCCGATTACCATTTCCCTGCCGACCGGGTCACTGAAATCCTTCACGAATTATGTGAAGAGTCAACTTTCCCGTGGACGCAAACTGAACCAGGTGGTAACCAAAATCACTCTGAAGAAAGCGACCAATGCATCAGGCATTGCATTCTCCCAGGCGGTATTCGGTTTTGGGCGTATGCTGTCCGCAGAGGAGCGTGCGGCTGTGGCAGGGGTAACGGATACGGTTAAGACGTATGTAGCAAACCTGACCCCGGCATCCCTTATCGATGATGAACCGCTGGTAGACCCTGAGACTGGTGAGATTATTGAACCTTTGAAGTAAACGGAAAATACAAATTAGATTGGAATGCCCGGAGAGCGCAAAGCTCTCCGGGTTATTCCCGTAGGAGGATATACATGAATACAGAATATAGAGGTATAACCACGGTGGACGGTATTAAGGAATATATCGGCAACAGTCCGCTGGTGGCATTTGACTTTGAGACTGCGCCGGACGATCCGTTTCGTGATGAGGACAAGGCAGCACTTGATCCGGCAAAGGCACATATTGTCGGCTGCTCCTTTTCTATTAAGGAAGGAACAGGCATCTATGTCCCCATTGCCCACCGCATCGGAAACAACATCGACAAAACAGACTTTTTTGCATTTCTGACAGCATTTCTTATGAATTCAGCAATTGTAAAGATAGCACACAACATTGCCTTTGAATCATCGATAGCATATGCAAAGGGCATTGTGATTCAGGCTCCCGTTTATGACACCATCTGTGCATCGCAGATGAGTCTGAAAAGCACCTATGAATTCCGCAAGCTGAATGAAAGCGGCTTAAAGCGACTGGCGGCAGATTTATTTGGAGAGCCGCTGCCATCATTTTCAAGTGTGACGGACGGGAAGCATTTTGACGAGCTGGATGCACAGGACGCAGAAACCGTGCGTTATGGTGCAGCTGATTCGGATTTTGCACTGCGGCTGTATCACAAGTTTAATGGCTGGTTTGACCGCTATCTTCCAAAACACAGATACATCGTGGAAAACATCGAAAGTCCAACAGCAGTGTATCTCGGCATTATGAAGCGCAATGGCATTCCTGTGGATTTGCCGCTTATGCAAAAACGCAAGGCAGAAGCTGAAACGGAGATGGAGCGCATTCGCCAGGAAATTGCATTCATTATCGGTGATGTGAATATCGGAGCAAACTGCTCCACACAGGCATTCAAGAATTATCTGTATAAGGATCTGGGGCTGCCGGTACTGAAGACTACCGAGAGCAACCGTGAGGCTGCAGATGATATGACCATGACACTTTTGAAAGAGTGGTGCGATGCGAATCGCCCGGAACTTTCCAAGCTGTTCACACTGGTGCAGGAATACCGCAAGTGGGGAAAAATCAAATCCACCTATATTGACGGTTACCTAAAGCATCTGAATGCTGTGACAGGTTGTATCCATCCGGATATGTTTGCGCTTTCTACTGACACAGGGAGAATGAATTGCCGGAATCCGAATGCCCAAAATATGCCGCGCAAGACCAATGACCCTATCGGAGTGAGAAATTTTATCAAAGCACCGGAGGGGCATCTGATTTTGTCTTTGGACTTTTCGCAGATTGAGCTGCGCGTGGGCGCATTTTATTGTCGTGATCCGAAGATGCTGGATACCTACCGAAACAATGGTGATATCCATGCGGCTACGACCAGTGTCATTTTCGGGGTGAGTTACGAAGAAGCGCAGGACAAGCACTCTGCAAATTATAAGGAACACCGCACGATTGCGAAAAATGTGAACTTTGGAACATTTTATGGTCTGTTTCCAAGGGGACTGCAGAAAACGCTGAAATTTAAGGCGGGGGTTGAAAAATCCGTTAGTGAGTGTGAGGAGATACTTTTTAACCTCAAGCACGGATACAAAGGCTTGACCTCGTGGCAGGAAGAAACCAAAGCAGATGCCGCAAGGCGTATGTACTCGGAGACATGGCTTGGCAGACGCAGATATCTGCCGAACATTACCTCAGATAACTGGTCACAGAAATCTTTTGCAGAGCGCTGTGCGCTGAATACCCCTATCCAGGGAACTGCGGCGGATATTCTCAAACTTGCCATTGCAAGGATTCTGATGGGATTACCGGAGCGTGAATGGCTGAAACCGATCCTTCAGATTCACGATGAGCTGACCTTCATTATCCCGGAGGACAGGCTGCTGGAGGCAGTTACCTTTATTCGTGCCTGCATGGAAGAGAAGCCTTTCCCGGAATTTGACCTTCCGTTAATTGCGGAGGCATCTGCCGGACCGACATTCGGCATGATGGAAGAACTGGAGGACTGATATGTATAAAAACAGTGAAGGCTATGCCGACCCTACAGCAGGGTTGGCACTTAGCCATATGATGAAAGAATATCGGCAGGAACAGAAAAGGCGCTATGCTGACAAGAATCGTAAAAAGGTTTATGTAGCGTCAAAATATGCCGGAGATGTGGATGCCAATGTTGTAGCAGCAATCGGCTATTGCCGTAAGGTGATTCGTGACGGATATATGCCGATTGCCAGTCATCTGCTCTATCCGCAGATGCTGGATGACAACATTCCTGCCGAGCGGGAGCTGGGGCTGCTGTTCGGGCTGGCACTTCTTCGTATGTGCGATGAAGTGTGGGTGTTCGGCAAAGTGACACCCGGCGTTGCCAGTGAAATTGAAGAGGCAAAGAAACTGAAGAAACAAATCCGCTATTTCGAGGAGGTGGAGGCATGAATGTGACGGTACCTGATGTACTCGGTTCGCTTTTCAATCCGACCGATACCGTGTGCTTTCGTGTATTCGATGATAAAAAAGACGGTATATTCCAGGGTGCAAAGCTGTCCTGCGAATGTGGAAAATATAAGAGTATCGAGGAAACACTGAAAAATCACAATGCGGCGAATCGTGGTATCTTCTTTGTAGTCAACTACGGTGGACAGGACGATGCTTCTATTACGAGGATCAATGCACAATTCGTGGAGATGGATAATGACAGCTTTGAAGACCAGCAGAAGAAAATCAATGCATTTCCGCTGCCGCCGTCTATGATTATCAGAACACAGAAATCCTACCATGTGTACTGGTTTATGGATTCCAGCGCAAAGGTGGAGCGTTTCCGCATGATTCAGACGCAGCTCGTGAAACAATTTGACGGGGATCCGATGTGTGTCAATGAATCGAGAGTTATGCGTCTTCCGGGATTTATGCACTGTAAGAAGGATACTCCGGTCGAAGTAACCTGTGTCAGCTTTCACCCGGAACGCAAATATACACAGGATCAGTTGTCGGATGTTCTGCCGGAGGTGGATTTGACACCTGTGGAGCATAAAAGCGGTACGGGAAAAGGACTTGATCAGGTGATGCGAGAGTGTGTGTTTCTGCAGCATTGCCGTGATGATGCCAAGACGCTCCCGGAGCATGACTGGTATGCTATGATTACGAATCTTGCTCCCTTTGAGGGCGGCACAAAAATGATTCATGACCTGTCTGCTTCCTATCCCGGCTATAGCGAAGCTGGTACGCAGAAGAAGATCAATCATTTTCTGGAGAGCGGAACGAATCCCATCACCTGCACGACCATCTGCGAGAAGGGCTTCAAGTGTCCGAAATTCGCAGCCGGTGAATGCCCGGTCAAGTCTCCTGCTGCATGGTGCTATCAGCCGATGAGTATGGATGCACTGTTGGAGGTGTTGCACGGTTTGCCTGTAACTGATGAGCCGCTTAAGGACTTGCCCGTTGCGAAACAGTATGTGCTGGATTATCTCTACAATCAGGATGTTGTAACTGCCGATGTGATTATTAATTCCGAAATCCATGACCATTTCAGGCTGAAAGCATCATTTCTTAAATCGTTGAACCAGGTCTACAAAGATGCCAGCAAAGCGTATCAGGCCAGCAAGAATGCCAAGCGTGCAAAGGCTGGTACGGCGATTCCGGATTGGTATGAGCCGAATGATAAAGGACTGCGTTTTCTGCCCGGCGTGCTGGCGAAGAAACTGTCGGATGAACAGAAGGTTTTTTATGCGGCGGAACAGCATTTTTGCTATCGTGGCGGTGTGTATGTAGAGCTTTCGGAAATGGAAGCGCAGCGTCTAGTGCAGGAGAAGATGCTGGTGCGGGAAACGAAGATGGGTCAGATCATTGATGCGGAGAAACAGTGGAGGCTATTGGTGCAGAAAGATATCCGTGAGCTGAATGCCAATCCGTACATCATCAATGTCCGAAACGGTTTATACAATGTGCTGGAAGATACGCTGACGGAACATACACCGGAGTATTGCTCTACGGTGCAGCTGAATGTGACCTATGACAAAACGGCAGATTGCCCATTGTTCAAGCAGTTCCTTGCGGATTCTATGGGGGGCGATATGGAGCAGGTCAGCCTGATTCAAGAGATGCTGGGGTATTTCCTTATCCCGGTCAATTCAGCACAGAAGTGCTTTGTCATCGTTGGCGCAGCAGGTGCTGGTAAATCGGTGCTGCTCCGGGTGCTGAACGATGTGCTTTTGGGAAAACAGAATGTGTCCAATGTATCCTGGCAGGCTTTGAATGAGCGTTTCAAGACAGCAGAGCTTTTCGGAAAGCTGGCGAACATCTTTGCTGACCTGCCTACGAAGAACATTGATGATAATGGTATTTTCAAAGCACTTGTAGGCGAGGATTATCTGACCGTGGAGAAAAAGAACAAGAATCCGTTCTCTTTTCAGTCAAGTGCAAGGCTGCTGTTCTCCTGCAACAGTATTCCGAAGAACTATGGTGATAAATCCGAGGGATTTTACCGCAGGCTCATTATTATTCGGTTCAATCACACTGTACCGAAGGACAAGCGTGACCCGGAGCTTTTGGAAAAATTCCGCATGGAAGCTGATGGTATCTTCCTGTTTGCATTGGAAGGACTGCGCAGGTTGATGAACAATCATTATATGTTTTCGGAAACGCAGGTCAATGAAGCCGAATTACAGCAGTACCGTGAAGAGTCGGACTCTGTGCTGTCGTTTGTGAAGGACAATTGTGAATTGGACGCTGCATATAGCGCAGGGTCTACAGAGCTGTTCGATTCGTATAAGAAGTACTGCGAAGAATGCGGCATGAAACCGTACTCACAGAAGAATTTCGTACAGCAGATCATTGCAACATTTCCAAATGTGACAAGAGACATTGACCGCATAGCAAAAAGGCGTGTTCTTATGGGAATTCGTCTGGGCGAGGTGCTGGGATAAGAGATTCCCGGCAGCTTTGCCATGCACATCATCGGAACACGAGAACACGTAGGAACACCAAATCCTTATCTCTCCATATATAATACATATTTTTATATATACTCATTTTTTCTATAAAAAATACAGTGTAATAGGATTTTTGGTGTTCCATGTGTTCCAAGTGTTGAAAATACGGAGGTTTTTGGAACAGATGAAGGAAGCAGATATTGTAAAAGCAATTATGAAGTACCTGAGAACCGTGCCTGGGTGCTTCTGCTGGAAGGAACACGGTGGAATGTATGGAACAGCAGGCATTCCGGATATCATTGCCTGCATTAACGGTCACTTCTTTGGTTTCGAGGTTAAGACTGCGATTGGCAAGCCTACGAAACTGCAGGAAGCAACCATCCGTAAAATCCTCGCCGCAGGCGGTACTGCATTGGTGGTACGCTCGATGGATGAGGTGCGAACCGCAATCAGCGATTCTCTGCACTGATACAAAGATACACTGCTTCATCGCAACGATGCCTATTTTATAGAATTGGAGGTATCGAATGTGAGCAGTATAACAAATTATGAAAACCTGGCAAATGCAATCATCCTGCAGGCAGTAAAGGACTATCGGACGGCACTGAAATGCCTGGACAGGAATCCAAGCAACAGGAGCGCACAATCTGATAAGGAAGAAGACGAGCGTTTCTTCCGGTCGCAGTGGTATTCGGCACTGACAAGCGTGGATGGCGAGATGCTGATCCGCAGCCTGCAAGAGGAGGTGGGAGCATGACAGCCAAGGAGTATTTGAACCAGGCAACGCATCTGGACGCACTGATCCATTGCCGACTGCGTGAGATTGACTATTGGAGAGATTTATCGAGCAGCGTCTCAGGTAGCGGTTTTGAGGAACACCATAATCCAAACCGTTCGACTGATGCGCCGTTTGTGCGGTGCCTGGAAAAGATTGATGAGATACAGCGCAGCGTGGAAGAAAAGGTAGCGTATCTGATTTGCCTCAAGGAAGAAATCAACAAGGCAATCGATAAACTGGAAAACCGTGACGAGCAGCTGCTTCTCCGTTATCGCTACCTGGATAACTGTACATGGGAAGAAATTGCCGCGATGCTGAATGTGTCGATTCGTTCGGTACACCGCATTCATGGTATGGCATTGCAGCATTTCTCGATTCCAAATTAAAAGTTGGCATGGTTTGGCATACTTTGGCACAGCATGGCACACTCGCCCTGTGGTAATATTATAATAGCAAAAAAGAATGAGTACAGCCTTCATGGGAGCAATCCTGTGAGGGCTTTTCTTATGTCGACAAGGAGGTGAGCCGATGCCGAGAAAACCGAAACAGCCCTGTGCTTACCCCGGATGTCCGAATCTGTCGGATGGCAGATACTGCGAACAGCACCGCAAGTTAATGGAGAAGAACTACGAGCAGTACAGTCGTGACCCGGCGGTGCATAAAAAGTACGGCAGAGCATGGAAACGGATTCGTGACAGCTATGTTAAGACGCATCCCTTCTGCGAGAGGTGCTTCGAGCAAGGCATCCTTGTCCCGGTTGATGAGGTACACCACAAGGTTCCCATCTCACAGGGCGGCACCCATGACCGAAGCAATCTGATGAGCCTTTGCAAGAGTTGTCATAACAAAATACACCATGAGATTGGTGACAGATAAAGGCAGCCCTTCTGTATCCGGTGTGATGATAATTTCATAGGAGTCCACTTATTTAAGGTTTCTTTCCAAAGCGTCAAACACATCGTTCATGGATCTGCCCTCACCGGCAATCGCCTGTGCGTAGCTATGCTGGAGTTTTGCATCGAGTTCGGCATCAGACATCGCATCAACGGTTCTTGGCTCTGCTGGAATCGTCAGAGAAAAAGGCACACCACGATGGTAAATAATCTGACGGTAAAGGGAATTGATTACAACAGAAACAGGAACACCGAGTTTCTGCAGGATGTCTTCTGCTTCGATCTTTACGTTATTTTCAACGCGGGCACTTACGATTGAGTCTTTCATATCAAACACCTCCTGTTGATTATATTGTAATTCATTGTCTTGCAGATTACGAGACATATTATATGAACTGTGCGTGAATTTTATATCCCCGGTAGGGGCGGTCAAAATCTCTGTGGCTTTAGGTCCCGGAAAACGGCGCCCCCTCAAACACACAAAAACGGCAGTTCAAACGGGGTATTAAACCCAGGGTGAGAAAGGAAATAAAAATTATGGCGAGAGACGGCACAAATCGTGGCGGCAGACGAGTGCGTGCCGGAGATAAACCGGCACCTGCCGCCGAAAAAATACAAAAAGGACAGCAAGTCCAGATACTGAAAAATGATATTCCCACACTGAGTCCAACAGAACTGGAGGCAGTTGACTTGCCGGAAGGTGCTGTGATGAATGGGGTGGATATGCCAAAGCCGAGTGATTATCTGTCGGCAAGGCAGAAAAACGGTGTTCCACTCGGTGCGGATGAAATCTACAAGGAAACCTGGTTATGGCTGAAAGAGCGCAACTGCGAGAAGCTGGTCAATCGCAGACTCATCGAAGTCTATGCGCAGGCGTTTGCCAGATACATTCAGTGTGAAGAAGCAACCAGCACTTACGGTCTGCTCGGTAAGCATCCGACCACAGGCGGTGTAATTACTTCTCCGTTTGTGCAGATGAGTCAGCAGTACCAGAAAAGTGCAAACCTTATTTGGTATGAGATCTACGACATCGTAAAGCAGAACTGCACTGAGGTGTTCGAGGATAATCCAAACGATACAATGGAGCTTCTGCTCCGGGCAAGGAGAAAATAGCATGATAGAGAAAGTGAATCCGAGCCACCCGGATAAGGTGGCAGACCGCATCGCCGGAGCAATCGTTGACCTGGCATACGCCGCAGAAACAAATCCTAAAATTGCAGTCGAGGTACTGATTGGACATGGCTTCTGCCATGCGATTGTGGAAACCGATGCCAAGCTGAACATTCGTGACATCATGGATGCCATAAGCCGCATTGCCGGAGATGTACAGCCGAATATTGTAATTGTTCCACAGGATACACATCTTTCCGAAAATCAAGCGGAGCAGTTCCGCTGCGGTGACAATGGTATTTTTAAGGGTGCGCCTTTGACGGAGGAACAGAAAAAGCTGTCCGAAATTGCACATTCTATTTATGAAAAGTACACTTCTGACGGAAAGTACATTCTGGACGGTAATCGCCTGATTATCTGCCAGAGCAACGCTGACAGCTATGACCTTATGGGCGATTATCCGAATGCAGAGGTCAATCCCCTCGGTGACTGGACGGGCGGCACAGATGTTGATACCGGCGCTACCAACAGAAAGCTGGGTTCCGATATGGCGGACTCTGTTACAGGCGGCGGATTGCATGGCAAAGATCTGTCGAAAGCAGATGTGTCTGTGAATATCCACGCATTTCTAAAGGCACAGGATTTAGGAGAGCCCGTCACATTGGTGTGTGCCATTGGCGATGATACGGTAGATGGTGTCCCGTATGCGGACATTGTCGCAGAAGCAAAAGAATATATAGACTCCATCGGCGGTTTCGAGAAATTTGCCGAGTGGGGCCTTTTTTGATGGAGGTGAGGACGATGAGCAAGACAACAACTGAAATGCAGCTGGTGGATATCAATAAGCTGATTCCCTATGTGAATAACGCTCGTACCCACAATGCACAGCAGATCAATAAGCTCCGTTCTTCCCTCCGGGAGTTCGGCTTCATCAATCCCGTCATTATCGACCGGGACCTCAATGTAATCGCAGGTCATGGCAGAATCATGGCGGCAAAGGAAGAAGGCATCAACGAGGTGCCTTGTGTGTTCGTGGACTATCTGACCGAGGCACAGAAGAAAGCGTACATTCTTGCGGATAACCGTATGGCAATGGATGCCGGATGGGATGAGGAGCTTCTGAAAGTAGAGATTGAAGCTCTGCAGACAGAAGATTTCGATTTAAGTCTGACAGGTTTCGATGAATCGGAGCTGGCAGGCTTTTTTGATACTGCGGATGATGCAAAGGAGGATGATTTCGATGTGGATGCGGAACTGGAAAAGCCGCCTGTCACAAAAAGCGGTGACCTGTGGCTGCTCGGAAACCACAGACTGCTCTGCGGTGACAGCACCAAGGAAGAAAACTGCACATTGCTGATGAACGGCAAGAAGGCGAATCTTGTGGTAACGGACCCTCCGTATAATGTGAATTATCAGGGCACCGCGGGCAAAATTAAGAACGACAACCTGGAAAACGACAAGTTCTATCAGTTCCTTTTGGATGCATTCACCTGCATGGAAAAAGCGATGGCGGACGATGCCAGCATCTATGTATTCCACGCAGATACAGAAGGTCTGAATTTCAGAAAAGCATTTGCTGACGCAGGATTTTACCTGTCCGGCACCTGCATCTGGAAAAAGCAGTCGTTGGTACTGGGGCGTTCTCCGTATCAGTGGCAGCACGAGCCTTGTCTGTTCGGATGGAAGAAGAACGGCAAGCATCAGTGGTATTCCGATAGAAAGCAGACTACTATCTGGGAGTTTGATAAGCCAAAGAAGAACGGTGACCATCCGACCATGAAGCCCGTTCCGCTGATTGCCTATCCGATCAAGAATTCCAGCATGAGCAACTGCATCGTTCTTGACCCATTCGGCGGCAGCGGCAGTACCCTCATTGCTTGTGAGCAGACCAATCGAATCTGCCACACTATTGAGCTGGATGAGAAATACTGCGATGTTATCGTGAAACGCTATATTGAGCAGGTTGGCACTGCGGAAAATGTGTCTGTGGTGCGAGACGGCAAGACCATCCGCTTTGATGACCTGGAGGTGTCTGCCGATGGAAAATAAAAACTTAACACTGGGAAGTCTGTTCGATGGCAGCGGCGGATTTCCTTTAGGCGGCTTGATTTCCGGCATTATCCCTTTGTGGGCATCGGAGATCGAACCGTTTCCTATTCGTGTCACTACCAAACGGCTGCCGCAGATGAAACACTACGGTGATGTATCGGCACAAAATGGTGCCGACCTTCCGCCTGTGGACATCATCACCTTCGGCAGTCCCTGTCAGGATATGTCGGTGGCAGGAAAACGCAGCGGCCTGGACGGAGAGCGTTCCTCGCTTTTCTATCAGGCAGTGCGGATCGTGAAAGAAATGAGGTGCAAAACCAATGGCAAATATCCAAGATTTGTGGTCTGGGAAAACGTCCAGGGAGCGTTTTCGTCCAACAAAGGCGAAGACTTCCGGGCAGTCCTCAGTTCACTGTGCAAAATCAAAAGAGAAGACTATGCTGTGCCTGAACTTCCAAACGGAAAATGGGACAATGCAGGCTGCATCATGGGAGAGGATTTCTCCCTCGCATGGCGGCTGTTCGATGCACAGTATTGGGGAGTTCCCCAACGAAGAAAACGCATCTACCTTGTCGCAGATCTTGGTGGCGGGAGTGCCGGAAAAATACTATTTGAGTCCGAGGGCGTGTCAGGGTATACTCCGCAGGGCTTCCGCTCGTGGCAAGGAACTGCCGAAAGTGCTGAAGAAAGCGTTGGAGCGTCAAGCCTGTGCTTAAACGACCAGGGCGGTCAGCGGATGGATGTGACAGAGGATTTTACCGCAACACTTCGTGCGGCATCCAACCATCCTCCGCTTGTGTTTGAAAATCACAGTCAGGATACCCGATATAAGGGGCCTCTTGCTGTGGTACAGACGGTTTCCTCTACATATGGAATGGGCGGCAACAATCAGCCATTCGTGTTGGAAACACCGAAAACGCTGAAGATTCGTTCCGGCTGTGAGGGCGGCGGCAAGGGAGCTTTGATACAGGAAAACAAATCAGCAACGCTTTCCTGCAACAATGACCAGACGGTGTTCGTACCTAAGTGCTACGGTATCTGCTCCCAAGACAGCAATTCCATGAAGTCGGATAATCCGCACAGTGGTTTCTATGAAGCGGAAACTTCAAGATGCCTTGATGCCAACGGCGGCAATCCGTCCTGCAATCAAGGCGGGATGGCTGTAGTGGCGGTGCAGGGTTCCATGATTGGCAGAGCCGAAAAGAACGGTCCCCAAGGCAGCGGCATCGGAGAAGATGTCAGCTTTACGCTCAATACGGCAGACCGCCATGCGGTGGCTTTTTCGCAGGAAGCCTATGACAAATATGTGGAAAACAATACCGGCAGTTCTCTTCGTGCAAGCGGCGGAATGTACGGCGGCGGTTCAGAAACTCTCGTCTACAGCACGAGCAAAAACTCCTACCATACCGAAGCGGAAGAAAATCTGGCGAATACGCTGGTGGCTACCGATTATAAAGATCCTCCGACCGTAGCGGAAGAACCGCAGTACATTATCCGCAGGCTTACTCCAACGGAATGTGCAAGACTGCAGGGATTCCCCGATTGGTGGTGCGATGATCTCGGCACAGAAAATCCGACCGAAGTAGATATCGCATACTGGTCTGAGGTCTTTGAAACTCATCGCAAAATCATGGGGACTTCTACAAAACCGAAGACGGAAAAGCAGATCATCAAGTGGCTGAAAGACCCGTATTCGGATGCCGCAGAATATAAAATGTGGGGCAACGGCGTGGCACTTCCGAATGTTTGCTTTGTGCTGGCAGGTATTGTGTACTACGCACAAGAATCCGCAGAATAACCGGCGTGGTATTCTACACCGAAAATCGCACATAATCCTTGCTATTTATCGGCTTCAGAGTGATATATGTACTACCGAAAAAACAAGGAGGTATCCACGATGAGGATTGAATTTAGCAGAACAGGAGGAGAGCGAAAAGCACTGGTTAAAGCGATTTCAGAAATTACGGGAGCTGCGGCGGTATACAAATTTATGCCGACCTGCGCATACGAAATCGACTACTTTACCGTCACCAAGGACGGTGCATTGGAGTTTGATGACAGGGCGAACAGTGAGGAGATTGAAAACCTGCTGGAGCGGCTTGCCGAGCGCGGCTTTACCGCCGCAGCAATGCCCGACACTGCCGCCGACAGCGTTGAGGAAGAAACCGCCGAGAAAGTATCCGAGAATGCAGCTGCCAAGCCACAGGACGAAAGCGTGGGGCTTACGGTGACGATTCCGATTGATAAGGTCGCAGTCGGCAACCTTACAAAGCTGCTTGATGTAAAAGGCGGCCTGATTAAAAAGGCACTGGGCATTACAGAACTTCCGATAGAGATTACCGAGGATGCGGTTTCCTTCCCTTGGTTTTCACTCAGCCCAGATTTGGACTCAGCAAAGGCCTATGCGAATTTCATCACTGCTCTTTGCAGGATGAGCAAGGAGCAGAAACGCATCAATGCCACCGAGAAGAAAGTCACCAATGAGAAATACGCATTCCGATGCTTTCTCCTGCGGCTTGGATTCATCGGTGCGGAGTACAAGGCGGACCGAAAGATTCTGCTGAAAAATTTGACAGGCAGCAGTGCATTCAAAACAGCGAAGGAGGCGGCAGACGATGAGGTTTCCGAGTAAAGAGATTGTAGAACAGGTACGCAGGCAGTATCCGGTCGGCACACGAGTGGAGCTTCTGCATATGGATGATGTGCAGGCTCCGCCGATTGGTACCAAGGGTACAGTCGAGGGCGTGGATGATACGGCATCGCTGCATGTGGCTTGGGACAACGGCTCCCATCTGAATGTGATCTATGGCGAAGATGAGGCAGACATGATATAGCGTATTTATACCAGATATACACAATATGTTGAGAAAAACATTGTGTAGTAATCGTATTGCTATATCTGACGTAAAGAGCGAATATGTGTACACCGAAAGGGAAAACAAAGAAAAAAGCCAAATGGAGGTACACACCATGAACGAGAAAATCGCAAATCAGATCGCAGAAATGAAAAAGCAGACCATAAGCAATGGAAACAATCACAGCGATTCTTGAACAAATCGGACTGCCTTTTGCGTATGACCATTTTGCAGAGGGTGAGAGTCCGGACCCGCCGTTCATTTGTTATCTGATTCCGAACAGTGACAACTTCTCTGCAGACGGCAGGGTCTATTACAAAATCAACGAAATCCATATTGAACTGTATACCGACTGTAAGGACTTGTCGGCAGAACAGCAGGTTGAAGCTGTGCTTGATGAGCATGGCATTTTTTATGAAAAAACCGAAGTGTGGATTGAGTTGGAGAATCTTTACGAAGTCCTGTACACATTTGAAATGGAGGTAAACTGATATGGCCAAAAAGAATAAAGTGAAATTCAATATTTGTAACGTGCATTACGCTTTGCAGACCATCGGTGATAACGGAGATGTGTCCTTTGGCACTCCTGTTCCGATGCCCGGTGCGGTATCCCTTTCCCTGGATGCAAACGGTGAGCCGAGCAACTTTTATGCGGATGGCTATGCTTATTACACCATCAGCAACAACATGGGCTATGAGGGTGATCTGGAGCTTGCGATGATTCCAGAGTCCTTCCGCACTGATGTGCTGAAGGAAACGTTGGATACCAACAAGGTGCTGGTGGAGAACGCCAATGTGGAAACGGCGAACTTCGCATTGCTTTTCGAGTTTGACGGTGATGTGAAGAAAATCCGTCATGTGCTGTATAACTGTGCGGCAAGCCGTCCGTCTATCGAATCCCAGACCAATGAGGATGAAATCGAGGTACAGACGGAAACGCTGTCGATCAAGGCAACTCCGCTGGCAAGCGGCTATGTGAAAGCCAAGACCGGGGATGATACCACAGAAAAGACTTATGCGGACTGGTACAAAGCTGTATATCTTCCGGCGGCAGCGGCAGAAGCTGCATCGGATGTATCGGGGCAGAGCGTCAAGTCAAGTGCAAAAGCTGTGAAGGAGTGATAAGTCATGAGTATGATTCAGAAAATTGAAATTGACGGAAAGCAGGTGCCATTCAAGGCATCTGCAGCAATTCCTCGTATTTACCGCATCAAGTTCCATCGTGACATTTACAAAGACCTGGATGCACTTGGCAAGGCTGTGGGCAGCGGCGATGCAGAAAATTCCCGTCTGGATATGTTTTCTCTTGAAATGTTCGAGAACATCGCCTATGTCATGGCAAAACACGCAGACCCGTCAATTCCTGATTCCCCAGAGGAATGGCTGGATGAATTCGGCACCTTTTCCATTTACCAGGTGCTGCCGAAAATCATCGAGCTATGGGGATTGAATGTACAGACGGATGTTTCTTCTAAAAAAAACTTCGCCCAACTGACCGCCAAATGACAACACCGTTATTTCTGCTGCGCTGTGTGCAGCTTGGCATTTCTATTCGTGACCTTGATTTGCTCACGATAGGAATGGTCAACGATATGTACGCAGAAAGCGGAAATGATGAGTATAAGGGATATTCGCAGATGGCTACGCAGAAGGATTTTGATGCTTTTTAACGCTCGGCAGTAATGCCGGGCGATTTTTATGCCCGTTTTCGGAGAGGAGGTGCGCTATGGCGGCAAGCAGAATCAAGGGTATCACCGTTGAAATCGGCGGTGATACTACAAAACTACAGACAGCCCTAAAGGGTGTCAATTCAGAAATTAAGAATACCCAGGCACAGCTGAAGGATGTCGAAAAGCTGCTGAAGCTCGACCCCGGCAATATGGAGCTGCTTGCACAGAAACAGAAATTCCTGTCTGATGCAGTATCCGAAACCAAGGAAAAACTGACCACCTTAAAAACTGCCGCAGAACAGGCCAATACAGCACTTGCCAACGGAGACATCTCACAGGAACAGTATGATGCCCTTCAGCGGGAGATTATTGAAACCGAGCAAGACCTCAAAAAGCTGGAGGAACAGGCAAAACAGTCCGATGCCGCATTGCAGAAGATTGCGGCAAACGGTGAAAAGCTGAAAACGGTCGGAGACAACATTTCCTCTGCCGGACAGAAGATGCTCCCTGTTACTGCAGCAGTTACTGGTCTTGGAACGGCAGCAGTTACCACAGCGGCAAACTTTGAATCGTCCATGTCGCAGGTTCAGGCAACTATGGGTGTGACGAAGGATTCTATGTCAACGGTAGATGGTCAGTCTGTTAATACGATGGATACGCTGTCGGAACTTGCAAAGAAGATGGGATCTGAAACCGCATTTTCCGCAAAGGAATGTGCAGATGCTCTGAACTATCTGGCCCTTGCCGGATATGATACTCAGCAGATGTGCGACACCCTGCCGACTGTCTTAAACCTTGCAGCCGCAGGTGACATTGATCTTGCATCGGCATCTGATATGGTTACGGATGCAATGTCAGCCCTTGGTATGGGAGTCAGTGAATCCGAAAAGATGGTCGACCAGATGGCAAAGACCGCATCGTCTACCAATACTTCGGTGGCACAGCTTGGAGAAGGAATTTTGACCATTGGTGCAACGGCGAAGTCTATCAAGGGCGGCACTGCAGAACTGAACACTGCACTTGGCATCCTTGCCAACAACGGCATTAAGGGCGCAGAGGGTGGTACGCATCTGAGAAATGTGATTCTGTCCTTGCAGAATCCTACGGATAAAGCAGCAGCGCAGATGGATGCCCTTGGGGTGTCCGTCTATGATTCTAACGGCAATATGCGCTCTCTCAATGATATCCTTGGTGACCTCAACAAGAGCATGGATGGCATGACTTCAGCAGACAAAGCCAATATCATCGCCACCATCTTTAATAAGACAGACCTTGCATCGGTCAATGCCCTGCTTGCCAACACCGGCGATACTTGGGACAGTCTGCAAAGTTCCATCACGAACAGTGCCGGAGCCGCACAGCAGATGGCAGATACCCAGCTGGATAACCTGCAGGGACAAATCACTATCCTGAAATCTGCTCTTGAGGGTCTTGCTATTTCCTTTGGGGAACTGTTGATGCCAGCTATCAAGCAGATAGTCGGATGGGTGCAGAAGTTTGTGGATTGGCTCAACAGTATGGACGAAGGCACAAAGAAAGTGGTCGTAACGGTTGCATTGCTTGCGGCGGCTATCGGTCCTGTTCTTATTGTAATTGGCAAGGTGATCTCGGCAGTCGGCACGATTATGACGGTGGTGCCAAAAATCGCAAGTGCCATCAGTGCAGTTAAAACAGCATTTGCGGCTCTGAATGTCACGATGCTTGCCAATCCGATCGTTCTCATCATTGCAGCGATTACCGCACTGGTGGCAGCTTTTATTTATCTTTGGAATACCAATGAGGGCTTCCGGCAGTTTTGGATAGATTTGTGGGAAGGTATCAAACAGGCGGTCATTACGGTCTGGAATGCAATCACATCCTTCCTGTCTACGGCATGGGAGAGCATCCTTTCTTTGGCACAAACGGTCTGGGGAGCAATATCCGGTTTTTTCACTACACTGTGGGAAGGCATCAAGGGTGTGTTCACGGCGGCGTGGACGAGCATCAGCGGCGTGATGACCACTATCTGGAATACGATCACCTCTGTATGGCAGAGCATCTATGATACGATTTCTCCACTTCTGGAAGCGTTTCGGTATTTGTTCGAAACCATATTTGAAGCCATTCGTATTCTGATTGAGAGAGCTTTCACAGCTGTGTCCCAGAAGATACAGGAAATCTGGAATGCCATCGTTGCTTTCCTTACCCCTGTGTTGGAGGGCATCAAGAATGTATTCCAGACCATCTGGACGGCGATCCAGTCCGTGGTTACCACGGTTTTGACAGCTATCCAGGGTGTAGTCACGACTGTGTGGAATGCCATTAAAAATGCGGTCACCACAGTGATGAACGCCATCAAGGGCGTAGTGTCTTCGGCATGGAACAGCATTAAATCCATGATTTCCTCTGTGATGAATACGATCAAGTCGGTCATCACGAGCATTTGGAACAATGTAAAATCTGCCATCGGCAGCATCATCGGTCAGATATACACGGTCATTCATTCCGGCTTTGAGAAAGCGGTTGGCTATGTGAAGGGGCTTGCATCCCAGGCATTTAACTGGGGTAAAGACCTGGTCATGGGCATTGTTAACGGCATCAAGCCCTGTATCAGTGCAGTCACAGATGCAGTGACGGGTGTGGCAGACAAGATCCGTTCCGTTCTGCATTTCTCTGTCCCGGACGAAGGGCCTTTGACGGACTACGAGAGCTGGATGCCGGACTTCATGTCTGGTCTGGCGAAAGGCATCGAAAAGAGCCGTAGTCTGGTGCAGAAAGCTGTGTCTGGAGTAGCTGCTGATATGGTCATCAATCCACAGGTATCTGCAGTGCAGATGGCTGGCGGCGGCAGCACCAATGGCGGTGTGTCTGATGGAGCAGTATCTAGCTTGCTGTCAGGTATCCGTGAGATGCTGGACGGCATGGGTAGCCAGAATCCGGGCATGATTTCTATCCCAGTCTATCTTGGAAACAACCTGCTGGACGAAGTTATCGTGGATGCACAGAAACGGATGAGTCTTCGTTCCGGCGGAAGATAAGGAGGTGTGCGCCGATGGCATTTATACAGTATCTTGTTTTCGATGGTGAGAACCTACCTTTACCGACATCCTATGATGTAGCGATGGACGATGTGGAGGCAGATTCCTCTGGAGAAACAGAAGCTGGTACTACCCAGCGGGATGTGGTGCGTTCCGGCGTTCACACCATATCCGTTGACTTTTCTGTAACTCCACTCTGGCTGAAGAAGCTGACGGTGTATAAGCAGAAAGCAAAGATCAGCGTCCGATTTTTTGATACGGAAACGCTGGAGCAGAAAGAAGCTGAGATGTATATCACGGGATATAAGGCAAAGCTGGAAAAGGATACCTCCTACAAAGGACTGTGGAAGGTATCCTTTACGCTGAATGAGTTCTAAGAAAGGGGTGTTTTGATGTATCCAGTCAGCGATGAATTCATGGAAGAGGTGCAGAAAAACACCCGTACATTTTACTGGACGGGTAGCATCACGACTAAGACGAACCGGACCTACGAGTTTGGTAATGATGACATTGTGAAAGGCTCCGGCTACATTACCCGGCAGTGCTGCGGAAGCACGGAGATCGAGTTGGGTACGGTGTATGCGGCTGAGATGGGTATCAGCCTGTATTCGGATATTGACCGTTACACTCTGGACGGAGCAGAGATTCGTCTGTCATTCCATCTGGTGTATGGGGACGAAACCGAAGAAGAAGTGCCGATGGGTGTGTTTGAGGTCAGCGAAGCAAACCGAGCTATCCGCTGCCTGGAACTGAAAGCTTATATGCTCCGATTTGATAAGCCCCTTCAGCTCAATTCTTCCAGCGGCACAGCATACAACTTCCTTGCAACAGCCTGCAATGACTGTCATGTAGAGCTGGCCCAGAGCAAGGAAGAATTGGAGCAACTCCCTAATGGCAAGGAAATTCTCGGTATCTATGCGGATAATGATATGGAAAGCTATCGGGATTTGCTATATTACACCGCACAGGTATTGGGGTGTTTCTGCCGTATCAATCGTGAAGGCAAACTGGAGTTGGTACAATACGGTGCGACCTCTGTGATGAATATTCCGTCCACCCAGCGGTTCGACAGCACTTATTCCGATTTCATCACTCGCTATACCACAATTTCCTCCACGAATATTCGGTCGAATATTGCCGAGTACTATGCCTTGGAAAAAGATGATGGTTTGACCATGAATCTGGGCATCAACCCTTTGCTACAGTATGGTCTGAAAGTCACCCGTGAGCGTATGCTGACTGCAATCCTAAATGCAGTTTCTGTTATTGATTATGTTCCTTTTGAGAGTACGACCATTGGCAATCCGGCTCTTGATCCTGGGGATATTCTTACTTTTTCCGGCGGTCATGCAGATGAAAGCAAAATTTCCTGTATTACTGGCATCACCTATAAGGTCAATGGAAAGCACAGTCTTAAATGCGTGGGCAAAAATCACAGGTTGTCTGTTGCTAAGAGTAAAAACGACAAAAATATTACTGGGCTTATCAACCAGGTGGAGTCCGGCAAGACTGTCGTGTACAACTTTGTAAACGCCGCCGAGATCGATATTGGCGATGTTCACACAGAAATCCTCTCTATTGATTTTACGGCGAAAGAGGAAACCAGTGCCCACTTCCTTGCGGAAATTTTACTCAGTGTTGCTGCAGAGGACACTGTCAGAACAATCGAAGGCACTGCAAGCTATGAGGATACCACAGATGGTAAAAATGAGGTCGCGAAACCTGTTCATTACACTTTTACGGAAAAAGGCCAGGCGGAGCTGGAAGTGGTCTATCGCATTAACAACGAGGATTTGGAATATTTCATTCCGACTAAGACCTGCATCAATGGCAACCACATCCTTACCTTATTCTTGCCCCTGACCCGTGTTGCTCCGAACAGTGCCAACAACCTTACTGTTCTTATGAAGATTGCCGGAGGAACAGTCCATATCGGTGCAAATCAGATAAAAGCGACTATCAGCGGTCAAGGCCTTGTTGCTGGTCTGGGCGAATGGAATGGTAAGCTGACTGCCGAAGAAACCATTGAGCTGTATCCGCTTAAGTTCTACCCGACAACACCGATTGCTATGGTAGATGGCTGTGTTGTCAGCACAGATGAGCCTACGAGCAAAAATCTTTCTGCGACCATTTCGCTATTACCACTCCGTAAGCGAGGCATCAAAATCCGTGGTATCCGGGAAAAGCTGTCTGTGGAACAGATCGTGGAAGGCTGGACATTTACCACTGAGGTGGATTCCACCTATGCAACGGACTGGGTTATTACAGATGGTGGTGTATTTGCACTGCGGCACAATTTCTCTGCGGTTTCCGCTATGCAGGAAATCGACCAGGGGCTTTGTGCCGCACTGAGCGTAGATACCACGATATTCAAAAGTGTGGAAGGGATCGAGGTGAAATACTGATGAGCGATACAAGCAGTTATTCCGATCTGACGGATTTGCTGGATACTACAGAAGGCATGACGGTCATTCGAAATAATAGCAAAAACGATGACAGCACCGATACGGTCAAGGGTGTGGATTGGTTTCATTTCAATGGAGTGGTAGCCAGCAATTTGTATGTCAGCGGCAATATGTGGGTCGGCTTTGGTACGAGTAATGAGCAGATGAAGGTCTGGCGGCGTGATACGAATGTGTATTATGTCTATCGTCAGGAAGGTCAATGCCACGGGACCCGATTCTTAAAACTGCGAGTTCACGGCTATGGTCATTACAGCACTACTGACCGTGCGGCACTCATCGTCTATGAGTTGTTTCTGTTGGAAGATGGGCGCATTTTGCTTTATATGGTTACTGAGCCGTCTACGACAAGCTACTCTGCAACCCATGAATTACTATGTGGCGGTGAGCAGATAACGATCCCGATGACTGGGGTAGCCCCAGAAGCCTTCACTTTTACCCCGGTGGATACGGAAACAGGCAAGCAGTGGAGCATCGAATCGGGAGTTCCGAAGCTGGCAACATATCGCTTCTTATGTAAAAGTGGTGATACCTATTACACTGTAGCCGATGATGTACTTGTCCCGCTCGAAGGCGTGACTGCCTTATCACAGGAGATCTTTCTGACACACGGTATTCCAGACCCGCCACCTTCATCACTATTGATTACACTGCCTTCGCCCACAGTCTATGAGTGGACGGATGCATCACAGATTTCAGAGATGCAGGCAGCGATTTCAGCTACACCGAAGGATCAGCCCATTATTGCTGTATGTGATATGAGCCACGAGAGTGTGCTGAGTATCCTGTCATTGTCTGCTGTGGCAAGTGATACAGTGGGTGTTTGTTTATCGTATGATGGCGGAGCCACCTTCAGCGAAGAACAGCCGATGGCAGACTTTCTACAAACAGTTCCAGCAACCATCTGGGATGCCTTGCCTGGGGATAGAAAGCTCGTCTTTCGTTTTGTTCTACACGACAATGATACCCTAACCAATTTTATATTCAAATTTGAAAATCCGCAGAAGGAGGAAGAAGAATGACCCTGCATGGACACACAAAAATTGAACTGACGGACATCCATACGGGTGCCGTGGAGACTATAGAAAAGGACAATATCGTCACCAATGCCGTAAGCGAGATTTTGAACGGCTATGGTGGCAGATGCAATATTGAAAAGCTGCTGTTTGATGGCGAATCCAATACGGGCGATTATGCCAGCTTGATTGCTCCGTTCTATGGCGGTCTGCTTCTGTACAACAAGGCTCTGGGCAGTGATCCCGATACTTTCTTTGCCCCGGCGGGTGCTGGCATCTCTGGCTGTGCCGTTTATAACATCACAAATACCGGCACCAACAAAACACGCGGGAGCTGCAATAAAACCGAAACGAGCCTGGACATTGATAAGGGTATCGCCACCTTCGTCTATGATTTTACGACCAGCCAGGGCAACGGTGTAATTGCATCCGTCTGCCTTACGAGCTTGCTGGGCGGTTATTTCAGTGAGACCCCAGAGGTTACAAAACCGACCGATAATGCAAATGGACGGTACTATTTGCGAGATGGCAATGTGGTATTCCAGCCCTATAGCAAACTGCTACCCGCATTGCAGGGAACAAACATTTTCAATAGCTGTGGTCGGCTGATTTTTCTCGACACGGAGCATGACAAAGCTGTATTTGGCAAGCTGACCTATGCGAACGAGAAGTATACACTCACCATTTCCGAGTATAGTGCTGACCTTGCAGAAATTGATCTATTCCGCAATAAAGGAACGGCAACCAGGAAAAAGGCATCTACGGACATCGATGTCACGAGCATGATCCTCTATAATTCCTACGACCGTATCCGCATTACCTGTGATGTGGAGCAGGGCAAGTTTTATCTGGTTTCCATGCCCAATGACAGTGTCAAGCCTAACGGCACCTTCAATGTCCGAGAATTTGATATGAACACCTATGAATTCAAGGACTACACCATCACAAATACGACCTCTGATACTTTCAGCTATAGCATTTTCTATAGCGGTTCTGACCATTACCTTCACGGTCGGATCTATGGCGGTTCAATTTATATGAGGGCGGGTTCACCGACTAAGATTTATCGCATTCGACTGGACAGCCCTGCCGATGTCGTGCAGATCAATATGAACGGTATTGATATGACAAACTGCCAAGATGCCCATGATGGCAGACTGTATCAGTACGGTGGTCTGGACTATGGTGTCGTATTGAACACGAATGACAACAAACTCTATGCGATGGAAGCCAGTGGAGATTATGATTCCGTTGGTTCTTGGAGTTCAACGCCTTATTACCCGATAACAGTTCCTATCGTTGGTGAGTCTGTAACGACAATGCTTGCCCGATATACGAACAACGGCTGCGAAATCCAGCGTTCCTTGCGCCGGAACTACCTGGCAACCATCAACGACCTTTCCACACCTGTCACGAAAACAGCGGACAAGACAATGAAGATCACCTATGCACTACGAAAAGCATAATTCACTTGTGAACCAAGCGACTACTCAATTCCGGGTAGCCGCTTTTTTCATACCAATTTTTAAGGAGGACAAACACCATGAAAGAATTCTGGAATACGATTCAGCTTATTTTTACTGCCGTTGGAGGGTGGCTCGGCTACTTCCTCGGTGGCTGCGATGGCTTGCTTTATGCCCTCATCGCCTTTGTAGTCATCGACTACATCATGGGTGTGATGTGTGCCATCAACGACAAGACCCTCTCCAGCGAGGTGGGGTTCCGGGGTATCTGCCGGAAGGTACTGATTTTCCTGCTGGTCGGGATTGCGAACATCCTTGATGTGCAGGTCATCGGAACAGGCAGTGTGCTTAGAACCGCAGTGATTTTCTTCTACATTTCCAATGAGGGCGTGAGCCTTCTGGAGAACGCAGCGCATCTCGGACTGCCGGTGCCGGAGAAAATCAAAATCGTATTAGAACAGCTCCATGACAGAGCAGAAAGCGAGGATAAGTAATATGGGATATACAAATAGTTCGCTGGTGTCCTACACCAAGCTCAGTCCGAACCATTCCGGGCAGCGTACCCACAGCATCGACCGCATCACGCCACACTGCGTGGTTGGTCAGTTATCCGCTGAGAGTATCTGTGGATGCTTTACCAGTCCGACCAGACAGGCAAGCTGTAACTACGGCATCGGCAAGGACGGCCGCATCTCTCTTTGCGTGGAGGAAAAGAACCGCAGTTGGTGTTCTTCTTCCAATGCCAATGATCAGCGTGCTGTCACTATCGAGTGCGCCAGTGATATGTCCGAGCCGTATACAATGAATAGTGCTGTTTATAACTCACTGATTAAGCTCTGCGTTGACATTTGCAGGCGTAACGGAAAAAAGAAACTTTTGTGGCTTGCCGACAAGAATAAGACTTTAAATTATGCTCCGAAGTCTGATGAAATGGTGCTGACGGTCCACAGATGGTTTGCAAACAAAAGCTGCCCCGGCAACTGGCTCTACGCAAGGCTAGGTGATCTGGCGGCGAAAGTCACAGCCAATCTTGGCGGTAGCTCAGTTACACCCGCTGCTCCGGCAACGGGACTCTATCGAGTACGTAAGTCCTGGGCAGATGCCAAGTCGCAAAAGGGTGCGTTCAAAGGCTTGGTTAACGCCAAGAAATGTGCTGACAGTAACAACGGTTATGCTGTATTTGCTGCCAACGGCAAGCAGGTCTATCCGACTGTCACAGCAAAGAAATCTGTGGACACCATTGCTCGTGAAGTGATTCAGGGCAAATGGGGCAACGGAGCAGACCGCAAACAGAAACTGACTGCGGCAGGCTATGACTATTCTGCGGTGCAGAAGCGTGTCAACGAACTGCTCAGATAACTGAATAACCACACAGCAGTAATGCCCATCGAGGAGTTGGTTCCTTGGTGGGCATTATTTTTTGTAATCTTGACGATTTTGCCATAGCGGTTGGAACATGAAAACACATCGGAACACCAAATCCTTATACTTTCATATATATACATATTTTTATATACTCTGAATTTTTGAAAAACATACAGTATAGTAGCTTTTTTCGTGTTCCATATGTTACGAGTTTGGATGTCATAACGATGGGGTTGAATTTTTCGGTAGTGAATGAGGGAGATACATCAAAAAGCATCCCTCGGAAGGAGTCGAAGGGTTATGACAGAGAATCAGGGCGAACAAATTAAAAAGCTGCGTGCTGATGGCTGCGGCTATATGAAAATATCGCAGATGATGAACATTTCCGTAAATACTGTCAAGTCTTACTGCCGCAGACATGAAATTGAAAAAACTGTGCCAGCAGAATCGGATATGCAGAAAAACGAACAGCGCATATGCCGGAACTGTGGCAAAAAAGTGACGCAAACCCCCGGTCGGAAAGAAAAGAAATTCTGTTCTGACCGTTGCCGGAATCACTGGTGGAATGAACATCTGGATATGGTCAGACGGAAGGCAAATTATGAATATATATGTCCCTGCTGCAAAAAGAAGTTTACGGCATATGGAAATAGTAGCCGAAAATACTGCAGTCATGACTGCTACATCAGGGCAAGATTTGGAGGAGAATGATGGATCAGGATTTGAATATGAAATATGCGCTGACCGTGAAGGAAGCAGCTTTCTATTTTAATATCGGCGTGAAAAAGATGCGTCGCTTGGCAGAGGAAAACACAGACGGATTTTCTGTACTGTGCGGCAATCGGTATCTCATAATACGCACAAAATTCGAGGAATTTTTGCTCAAAACATCTACGCTGTAAATCTCTTTTATCTGCCAAATAGTAGTTGCTATTCTATTGGAACAGAGTGATATATAGACGTACCAAATTGGAGGTGAACAAATGAAAGCACAAAATATACCATTGGGAGAAAAAGAATATCTGAATCCCAATGAGGCTATCAGACACTGGAACCTTAGTCAGCGAAAGTTCTATGCATTTCTGAAGAAAGGGCCGTACCGCTTTATCGCTCTTTACGGAACCAGAAAGTTGATTTTAAGAGCAGAGTTTGACAGATACCTAAAGACACATCCGAATGTAAAGGAGGCGCTGATGAATGGCAAGCCAAATAAGAAGAGACTCTAAGCACCGGGTCCTGCGCCGGGGAGAATCCCAACGGGCTGATGGAAAATATATGTTCAAGTGGAGCGAGAACGGGAAGCCAAAGTTTGTAATGAGCTGGAGACTGGAGCCTACGGATAAACAGCCGCAGGGAACAAAACCAACACCGTCACTCAGAGAAATGGAAAAGCAGCTCAGCAGAGATAGAGATTCACTTCTCGATTCCACGTGCAGAAACATGACCGTCAAGGAGTGTGTAGAACGTTATCTTGCTACCAAGGTTGGAGTGAAACCGAACACCCTGGCAAATTATAATTTCGTAAAGAACCTGATGGAGAAGGAAAGTTTCTATAGTAAGAAAATCAGAGAAGTGAAGGTTTCTGATGCAAAGCTCTTCCTTATCAAGCTGCAGCAGGATGGAAAACGTCACAGCACGGTAAAAACGGTACGAGGTGTTTTAAGACCCGCTTTCCAGATGGCTATGGATGATGATATTCTGGTCAAGAATCCATTCAACTTTGAGCTGGTGGGTGTTCTGGTAAATGACAGCGTAACCAGACAGGCCATTTCAAAAGAACAGATGAGGAAGTTTCTGAAGTTCGTGCATAATGACAATGTTTTCTGCAAATACTATGAGGTAGTTTTCATTCTTTTTCACACAGGGATGAGAATTTCAGAATTCTGCGGACTGACGATGAAGGATGTAGATATGGAAAAACGTATTATCAATATTGATCATCAGCTGCAACGTGACTCAAAAAGGCAGTATCATGTCTTCTCCACCAAGACCAATGCAGGAACGAGAAAAATTCCCATGACGGAGGAAGTGTATCAGATGTTCAGAGCCATTCTGGAGGACAGGCCAACCGATCTTCCTGAGAAAATGGTGGATGGATATATTGGATTCCTTTTCAGAGACAAAGATGGAATGCCGCTGGTGGCCATGCACTGGGAACACCGGTTCAACAGTATGGTAGGCCGATACAATAATATTTACCGGGTTCAGATGCCAAACATTACTCCACACGTTTGCAGGCATACCTACTGCAGCAATATGGCACGTGCGGGGATGAATCCGAAAACGCTACAGTATCTGATGGGTCATAGCGATATCAGCGTTACCATGAACACTTATACACATCTTGGGCTGGATGATGCAAAGGACGAGATGATCCGTCTGCAGGAGTTGGAAGATGCCCGCAAAGAAGTCGAAAAGACGACAGAGAAACCGAAAGCAGCGACTCAGAGCATGTTCCGAGCCGTCTAAAATAGAATAGGATATATCGCAAGCACACCTGGAGCAGTCTGGGTGTGCTTTTTTAGGGATTGATGTAAGCGGCAATTTGCCATATAATAATAGGAAATATTGTTATCAAATCTTTTGCAGGAATCGCCTGTTTTAACCCGTTTACTTATTCAGCAAACAGAAAAATTCAATCGTTAGAACGTATGCACCCACTATTGGGGAGTGTGCATACATTTTAACGATTGTTCAGGCAGAAAAAGGGTATACGGACAGGCCATGTCCGACTACTACACGACTACGTTTGAGTGCTGTGAATTGCCGCATTCTGCCGCAAATTGCGATATAGTGTAGGAACAATAAAAATCACAATCGTTACAAGGTTCGCAAATTGTGCCTGTTTACGGCAGTTTGCGGCATTTCAGGAGGAAAATTTTATGCTTAGAGTGCTTTTTGTTTGCCACGGCAGGATTTACTGTTCGTGAGAAAAAGTCTTAAATCGTCTTAAATACTTCTATAAATAGCATTTCTTGTGTTCAATTCTCGATTTTACCAATGATTTACCAATATTTCTGGAGAGTCAGACTTGCAGAAACAACAAACCAGAATGAGGAGATTAAAAATATGAGCGGATTAAAGAAACACATTTATGAAGAGAAAAACGGACTGCATTACACTCTGAATGGAGATTATTATTTACCAGATTTGAAATTGTCGGAGGAACACCGCCCTATCGGAAAGTACGGACGGATGCACCGGGAATATTTAAGAGAAGTCCACCCAGCCAGATTGAATACATTGACCCTGACAGGGGAATTATGGACATATCTTGCAGATCTGAACGAACAGGCACAGAAGCGATTAGATACAATCATAGAGCAGATGAAAGCTGCTGAGGGGGTCACAGAAGAATTAAAGAGTATCTGTCAGATGGAATGGGTGCAGCGTTGCAATAACATTCACAATCGGGCAGAAGAAATTGTTTTGCATGAGATGATTTATTCATAACGGTATGGTAGAATGATTATGATAAATCGGAGTTGTGCGCCCAGATAAGGGCGAGTAGTCTAGCAGGTGGAATGCCTGTCTGGTAAGGTCTAACCAACCGCCAGTAGCGAGTCTTGGGTGACTGTCAGTAATGGTAGTTGCTAAGCGTAGACAGCGAGAAAATAGAGAGTGTGATTGAGCCTCGAAATTTTGACATTTAGAAGGCTGACGTTCTAATTTCGACGGAAAGCAATACAAATCAATTCGCATTGGTGAGAAATGGTTTGCTTCTGCGGGGTCAAAGAGCACTTTATGTTTTACATTGTGATTATTCAGTCAACTGGGGAGAGCCTATTGTTTCTTGCCATTGCAAGTATGGCAAACAACTGCAAAACAGGAGAATGTCAAAAGAACAGTAGGCAGTCGGATAGCTTCATAGTACTGAAGAAGTTGGGTAATGCCAACGGAGGAAAGGGAGCTACATAATAATGGTCTTTCTGAGGACACATCAACCGTACTCAGGGACGGAGGTATTGATGGAAACGAAATTAGAAAGAATAGCAGAAATATCGGCAAATTCGCCGAGACCAGAGTTCACATCGTTGTATCATCTAATCAATAAAGAAATGCTTTTGCAATGTCACAAAGAATCAGACGGAAACAAAGCAGTCGGTGTTGATGAGATTACTAAGAAAGAGTACGGGAGAAATCTGGAGCAAAACTTAGATGACTTGGTAGAAAGACTGAAAAGAAAATCATACAAACCACAGCCATCAATTAGGGTATATATCCCTAAAAGCAATGGAAAACTTCGACCATTAGGAATTGCATGCTATGAGGACAAAATAGTCCAATTAGCATTAAAGAAGATATTGGAAGCTATCTATGAACCGAGATTTCTGAACTGCATGTACGGATTCAGACCAAATCGAGGATGTCATAACGCAATAAAAGAACTGTGTAAGAGATTAAACAACACGAAAATCTGCTATATTGTGGATACTGACATCAAAGGATTCTTCGACCATATGAAGCATGAATGGATTATCAAGTTTCTCAAACTTTATATTAAAGACCCCAACATAATTGGTCTTGTCAAGAAGTATCTTAAAGTGGGAGTGCTGGATAATGGTGAACTTATGGCGAATGAAGAAGGTTCAGCTCAAGGCAATATCATAAGTCCAATCCTAGCAAACATATATATGCACAATGTATTGACACTATGGTATAAGTTTATTATTACCAAAGAATGCAAGGGAGATAACTTTCTAATTGTATATGCAGATGATTTTGTTGCAGGATTTCAATATAAATGGGAAGCAGAGAATTACTACAAGCTTCTTAAAGAACGAATGGAAAAGTTCGGTTTGCAATTAGAAGATAGTAAAAGTCGTCTCTTACAAAGCGGTGCTTATATTGCAAGGGCAAAGCAAAAGAGCGGTGAGTGTATCA
>OLJF01000333.1_pt1 | contig 59347 bp, 73 predicted proteins | sample 1609751 | NCBI WGS metagenome assembly OLJF01 (sample SAMEA4350171, study PRJEB24818) | metagenome | biome: human; feature: gut; material: faeces | place: Denmark | collected 2013-09
ATATAAATTAAATAACTTACATACATACGGAAGTACTAAAAAGAGAAAAAAGGAGCGAAAGAAAAATGATTAATATTAAATTAAAAACACAAAAGGGTATAACTCTAATTGCATTAGTAGTAACAATGCTTGTCCACTAAGTATAACGATAAAAGTGAGTAATACCAATGGCTGGGAGTATCGATAAAATATAAATATGAAATTTTACTAAAATATTAGAAATATATATTTGAGTTTTAATCATAATTATACTATTATATATATAATAAAAAATATTAGGAGAGATGATTATGAAAAAAATTAAAGTAAAAATAAATGACCAAGATAAAAGTATAATTATGCGAGCATTAATTGATAAAAGGAATAATCAACTAAAAGAAAATAGACCAGTAGAGCCAGTAAACGAAGTAATAATCAAATTAAGTAAAAAATAACAAAATACATAATTAAAGAAAAGCTAATCGAAAGATTAGTTTTTTTTTGTTAAAAAATAGAAAGGAGAAGAATAAATGGAAAAACAAGAAGCTATAAACTATTTAAATAATTTACAAAAAGGAATGTTTTGTACTGTAAATTTGCCTCTTTATGGAGATGAAGTAATACCTATTACAGTAATGTATATTGGAAAAGACAAAGATGGAAGATATAATTTTATGGATACAGGTAGATTTATAATGTCAAAAGAATTTATTGAAAATAAAGCAATTTCAATAGATAAAAATTATGACCAAGATAAAGCTTTTGAAATATATTCTAAAGTAAGAATAAAATCTAATAAGAATAAAAATAAAGAAAGGATAAGGTAAATATAAAATGAAAGAAAATGAAACATTAAAGTATTTTCAAGAGGGGATGTTTAATAGTGATAATTTAAAGGATTATGATACAGAGGGACAAAAATATTTTTTAGGTTATTTGTTTAGAAAAGGTTATAACTTTACTATTAAAGATGGAAAAATTGAATTTAAAGACATAAAATGTGAAGATAAAGTAAAAGAAGTTATAGAAAAATATAATAGAGAAAGTTTAATTGAAAATCTTAATATAAAAAGGCAATCTGTAAGAGCAATTAGAGTAATGGGAATAGAAGAATATAGCCAAACAATAGAAAAGAAATTAAGAAGTATGAAAGAAAGAGAAAAAGCATTAAAGGAAAGATAATTTTATAGAACAAATCAATATAAATTGATTTGTCTTACATAGCCATCTTTATTAGATGGTTAATTTTTATAGAAAGGAGGGGAAAAAGTGTCAAAGTGTAAAGTGATTGCTATTGCTAATCAAAAACGGCGGAGTAGGAAAAACAACTACAACTGTTAATTTAGGAAACGGACTTTTTAGAAAGGAAAAAAGAGTATTACTAATAGATTTAGATCCACAAGGAGATTTAACTACTTCTTTAGGTTATAAGAATCCAAATAGTTTAGATTATACTATAAAAAATCTTATGGAAAAGGAAATACAAGAGATTCCTATAAGTAAAAACGAAGCAATTTTAAAAAGTGAGGAAGGGGTTAGCTTTATTCCTGCAAATATAGAATTAGAAGCATTAGAATTATCAATGATTAAATATATTAATAAAGAAAATATTTTAAAGAAATATATAAATAAAATAAAGGAAGATTATGATTATATTTTAATTGATTGCCGACCAGCTTTAGGTTTGCTTACAATAAATGCTTTAGCTACAGCAGATAGTGTTATAATACCAGTTCAAGCACAATATTTGCCATTAAAAGATATGACACAATTATTGCAAACTATAGATAAAATTAGAGTTCAAATAAATCCTAAATTAAAGGTTGAAGGAATATTACTAACTATGGTTGATATGAAAACCAATTTAGCAAAAGTTTCAATCGAAAGTTTAAAAAATAATTATGGAAGGAGAATAAAAATTTATGATACGATAATTCCTATGGGAGTAAAAGCTGCCGAAAGTACGATAGAAGGCAAAAGTGTATATGCTTATGACAAAAAAAGTAAACCAGCTATTGCTTATGAAGAATTAACAAAGGAGGTGCTAAAAGATAGCCAAAGAAATAAAGTTAGACTTGCCGAATGTAGATGAATTATTTAAACTTAGTACGAATAATGGGAAAGCTGAAACAGTTGTAATGTTAGATCCAAATAAAATCTCTGATTTTCCAAATCATCCATTTAGGATTGAAGATAATGAAGAAATGGAAAAAATGATAGAAAGTATAAGGCAAATAGGAGTTAAATTACCAGTTTTAGTTAGACAAAAAAAAGATGGTAATTATGAAATGGTTTCAGGACACAGAAGAAATTTTGCAGCAAAAAAGGCTGGATTAAATGAAATACCAGCGATTATTAGAGAAATGACAGATGAAGAAGCTATTGTTATAATGGTAGATAGTAACATTCAGAGAGAAAAAATTTTAATAAGTGAAAAAGCATTTGCTTATAAAATGAAAATGGAAGCATTAAAAAAACAAGGAAAGAGAAACGACTTAACTTCGTGCCAAGTTGGCGCAAAGTTAAGGGCAGATGAAAAAATTGCAGAACATTCTGAAGATAGTGCAAGACAGGTTCAAAGATATATTAGATTAACAGAACTTATAAAAGAATTACTAGATATGGTTGATATAGGAAAAATATCTTTTAATCCTGCTGTAGAAATATCTTATTTAAGCAAAGAAGAACAATATATGTTACTTGATTGTATAAAAAGATATGATGCAACACCATCGCAATCTCAAGCTATATTTTTAAAGAAATTAAGCCAAGAAAATAAATTAACTACTGAAAAAATGGAAGAAATAATGCAAGAAGAAAAACCAAATCAAAAACTGAAATATGAAATAAATTATGGTAGATTTGAAAAATATTTACCGAGAAATATAGTAACTAAAAAAGAAGTAGAAGATTTTTTGTTTAAATGTGTTGAAGAACATTATAGAAGAATAAAACAAAGAGAAATGATTAGATAAAATTATGTGGGAGTACAAAATTATTAAAATAATTTATTAATAAAATTGAAAATAACAAAACAAAGTAGTACAATAAATAAAAAAGAGGTGTTTTGTTATGAGTAAAAAGAAGAAAATTGCATTAATAATTGGCATAGTAATTTTACTAATTATATGTACTATTATTATGATATGCTTTTTCTTGAGAAAAGATAGTTATATATATGAAACTAATTCAAATGTTATAGAAAATCAAAATACTACCAATCAATTAGAAAATTTAGTAACAAATGAAATTGCAAATGATTTAGTAGGAAATAATATAGTAGAAACTCAACAGGAAGAAGATATAACAACAACTGAAAACGGAAGTCAAACTACAAAAACTAAAAACAATAAAAATAACAGTAGTGAAAATAAAAATCAAACATCTCAAAAACAAGAGAATAAGCAAGAAACTATAAAAGAAGAAACAACAACACAAGAAACAACAACAAATCCAACTACACCTAATATAAACGATAGTGAAAAACCAGTAGAAAAACCACCAGAAGAAACTAAACCAATAGAGGAAAAATGCACAACTAATAGTAATCATGGTATAGGGGTAGGTAATTCTGGAAAATGGTTTAATACAAAAGAGTTAGCTATCAAAGAATATAATAGTAGAACATCATATTGGGGAGAAAAGTGGGAGAATTTTGAGATAGACGATAATACTTATTACACTAATTGTCCATCAGGGTATGAGGTATATAGCTGTCCATATTGTGGCAAATGGACAATAAATTACTATTATCGTTAATTAAAAAAATTAAAAATATTTAGAGCAAGTTTTAATACTTGTTCTTTTTTTATGTAAAAAAGGAGGAAATAAATTTGAAACTAGAAAAAGTAAAATCTAAAAAGAAGATTATAGCAATGGTACTTTTAATTTTAACATTATTTAGTGTCGTTCAACCTGTATTTGCTGTTTCGGGAAGTGGAAGCTTTACAGGAGGACAGTATGATTCTGGAATTCAAACAACTGATCATACTGGTTCAGTTGGGATACTAATAAGAAGATTAATTAATTTAGATACTGGAGAACGAATGACAGTATTCTGTGCAGAACATGGAACTGACTTTGAGACAGGAACAATAGAAGACGGAGGATATTATACTCCAACAACGCCAGAATTAAAAAGAGCTTGTAAAATAGCATACGTTGGATGGTATAGCATGTATGGTGATTATGTAGTTGATGGTGGAATTTTAGCAGGCGATATGCATAATGTAAAAATGGATTATGTTTTTACACAGCAATACATTTGGGAAACACTAGGACAAACAAATGCAACTTTCAAGGATAGTTCTATACAAAGTCAATATAATTCTTTTAAAGCAACTATAAATCAACAAATAAATGATATGTCTAGACAACCAAGTTTTGTTGGAACAACAATAGAATTAGAAGCAGGAGAAACAAAAAGCATAACAGATACAAATAATGTATTAAAAGACTATAATAGTATTGATAAAACAGTAAATGGAATTAGATTTGTCCATAATAAAGGAGAGAATACAATAACAATAACTGTTAATCAAGATTGTAATGTAGAAAATTATAGAGTGTCTGATGCAACTATGAAAGAATGGGGAATGATTAAGGATGGTACACAGGATAATGATACAACAATTTATTTTACTTTCCCAGAAGGAGTACAAGATCAACTATATTCGCTTCATTATAACGATCCAGTAACTATGTCATTATCTTTAAAAATAAATTTATTAGGAAATTTAGAATTAAGCAAACTTAATACAAATGGTAATTTAGTTGATGGAGCAAAATTTAGAGTTACAGGACCAAATAATTTTAATCAATTAGTAACAGTTGAAAATGGAAAAATAACATTAGAAAAAATCAGAAGAGGCCTATATATAATAAAAGAGGAGAGCGTGCCAGATGGATATCTTATTAATAAAGAAACATATACAGTAGAAGTTAAACCAAATGAAACAGCAACACAAGCTATCGTAAATAGTGAACCAGTTGGAAAAATTACAATTATTAAAAGGGATAGTGAAACTGGTAATGTACCGCAAGGAGATGCAACTTTTGTTGATGCAAAATATGAAGTATATGCGAATGAAGATATTTATAATGTTGCTAAAACAAAAAAATATTACAGTAAAGGTGATTTAGTAGCGACAAGAACAATGAGTGAGAAAGGTACTACAGAAGATGTAGAAGAATTGCCTTTAGGAAAATATCTTGTAAAAGAGGTAGTTAGCTCAAATGGATACCTACTAGATACAAAAGAATATGAAGTTGATTTAGAATATGAAGGTCAAAATACACCTATTGTTTCAGAAACAGTAACAAGCAATGAGGTTGTTAAGAAAATGCAAATTCATATTTTTAAATCAGGAATAGATGAACAATCAGGAGTAGTTGATGGATTAGAAGGAGCAGAATTTACTATCAAATTAGCAAGTGATGTTGAAGAAGCATATAACAAAGGTTATAGTTATGCAGAGGTTTGGAATGGTGTAGATATTTATGGAAACAAAGTTGAAGTAGATGAAAAAAGAGTAGCAGAAGCTCAAAAAATAGCTCCAAGCTATGAGGTATTAACAACAGACAGTGAAGGAAATGCTTATAGCGCAGAAAAATTACCTTACGGACGCTATGTAGGAAAAGAAACACAAACTCCAAAAGATTTTGAAACAGCTGCTGATTTCTATTTTACTATATCTAAAGATGAAAGTGAAGTAACTGAAGTGGCTCAAAAGGTAAAAGATATAATTATAAATAATGAACAATTAGAAACTTATGTAAAATTAGTAAAAAAAGACAAAGATACTGGAAAAATTGTAACATTAAACAATGCTACCTTCCAAATTAAGGCAACAGAGGATATATATGATCGAGGAAATGGTAAAATTTTATATAAGAAAGGTGAAGTTATTAAGCAAAAAGTTGGAAGCACAGTATATGATAGCTTTACAACAAATGCAGATAATATTATAGTTCCAGATAATAGTTATAATAATAGTAATGATGAGCAAGGAACAGTAACAACACCACTTATGTTAGAAGTTGGAAGTTATGAAATTTCTGAAATTTTAATACCAAAAGGATTCTTAAAATTAGAAGAACCAGTAGTATTTAAAATTGAGGGTATAAGAGATTATGAGAAAGATGAACAAGGAGATTATATTAAAACAGTTATAATAGAAAATGAACAACCTACAGGAACTATTATAGTAAATAAATCAGTAGCTATTAGAGAAGATGTAGATACTTCATTAGTAAATATATCTGATATGAGTGGTATTAAGTTTAAATTAACAGCTAAAGAAGATATTACAAGTCCAATAGATGGTAGTGTTATTTATAAAGCAGGTCAAGAGGTTGGAACTTATAATCTTTCAAAGGAAGGAAATTTAGAAATAAATGATATTCCTATGGGAACTTATGAGTTGCAAGAAATCCAGACACTTGATGGACTTGTACTAAATAATAAAAAATATGAAGTAAAATTTACTCAAAAAGATACTGTAACTAAAATATATGAAGAAAATCTTGATATTGAAAATGATACAACACTTGTAGAATTTTCAAAAACTGACATAACAGGAGAAAAAGAATTAGAAGGTGCTGAATTGACAGTAACAGATAAAGACAATAATGTAATAGATAATTGGGTATCAACAAATGAAACTCATAAAATAGAAGGACTAAAAGTAGGGGAAACTTATACTTTAAAAGAGGAATATGCTCCAGATGGATATGTTCAAGCAAGCGAAATTCAATTTACAGTAGAAAATACAAATGAAATTCAAAAAGTAGAGATGATAGATAAGATAGTAGAAATATTAAAAACAGATGTGGAAGGAAATGCAATAGAAGGAGTTACATTAGTAGTAACAAATACTAAAACAAAAAATATTGTAGATAAATGGATTACAACTAAAGAAGCTCATAAAGTATCAGGGTTAATAGAAGGAGAAACTTATGTGCTACATGAAGAAGAAACAATTGGAGATTATGTAAAAGCACAAGATATTGAATTTACTGTTACAGAAGATAAAGAAACTCAAATAATAACAATGGTAGATAAAACAGTAGAAGTTACAAAAACTGATTTTGTAACAGGAGAGGAAATTGAAGGAGCAGAATTAAAAATTGTAGATGAAAATGGTAATACTGTTGATAGTTGGACATCTACTAAAACACCTCATAAAGTAAAAGGACTAGAAGAAGGAAATACTTATAAATTGATTGAAACACTTGCTCCTTATGGCTATGAATTAACAAATGAAATTGAATTCACAGTAACATCAGATAAAGAAGTTCAAAAAATAGAAATGAAAGATATGCCAATTCTTCAAACAGTTCAATTAGTTAAAAAAGATAGTAATACTAATGAGGTAATAAAGGATAAATTTACTTTTGGACTTTATGAAGATCAAGAATGTACGAAATTAATAAAAACTGTAGATTCAGATAAAGAACAAGGAATAGTAACATTTTCTAATTTAAGATATGGAACATATTTTATAAAAGAAAAAAGTAGTCCAAAAGGATATGTATTATCAGATAAAATTATTAAACTTGAAATAAATGATCAAGGAATATTTATTGATGGAGAAAAAGTAGAGGAAGAAAATGATAAATATACTTTTGAATTCTATAATACTTCTGTAGATACACCAAAAACAGGAGATAATAGTAATTTAGTATTATGGGCAAGTTTACTTGGAATAGCTACAATATCATTGGTAGGTATGGGAGTACACGAGCATAAAAAAAGAAGAATAAATAAAGAATAAAATGAGGTGGCTATAATGCCACCTTAAAATTTATTAGGAGGAAAAATATATGCCACAATATACTTTAACACAAAGTGTAAAAACATTGGAAAAATTATTTGAAAATAAAATAGATACGGAACAAAAAATTAAAGCACTGAAATGGGAAGATTTAAAAGCTTTTAGCCCTATTGAAAAAAGTTTTATTATGGATTTAAAAGAAGCAATATCTAAAAGAAAAATAATAGATTTTTTGGCAGGAAATGAAACAGAGAGAGGAGAAATGTAAATGATAGAATACTATAAAAAACCATCAGTAAAATTTATTGTAAATAAAGGCAATTTTAATAAATTAATGGGAATCTTGGAATTTCAAAAAGAAAACATTGTTAGTGAAGAATGGAAAGAAAAAGCAAACAAAATACAGGAATTATTATTACAATATTCTATTCCACAAAAAGACGAAGAAGAGGAAGTATCAATAATAGATATAGCACTTTTTCAACAAGAAGCATCAGAATTAATAGTTTTATTACTATCAGCATTAGATAGAGTGCAAGTAAACGAAGATTACACCGAAAAAATGAAAAGAAAATAAATTAGAGGAGGAGTAATTTGGGAAAGATAAAAGAAACACAAAAACTCTATAAAGAAGTAATAAATGAAATTTCAAAAAATGAAGAAAATTGGCAGAGTTTTTTGGATAGTAGTTCATGGAATTTTAAGTACGATTTTGATGACCAAATTCTAATATATGCTCAAAGACCAGATGCAAAGGCTTGTGCAACAATGGAAGAATGGAATAAAAAGTTAAAAAGATGGATAAATAGTGGAACTAAACCTATATATATTTTTGACAAGAATCCATATAGTGAATATCCTTTTAAATTAGTATTTGACTTATCAGATACACATAATTATAATAATACTGAATATAAATTATGGACAATAAAGAAAGAATTTGAACAAGATATAATCGAAAGTTTAGAAGCTAATTTTGGAGATATAAGTGCAAAAGAATCACTGGCTCAAGCAATAATGCTTGCAAGTTATAATATGGTGGTAGATAACATGGAAGATTATTTATCATCGATTATTAACAATAAAAATAATTCAATGCTTAAAGATATGTCAGATGATGAAATAAGAACTATATTCATGACAACAGCATGGTCGAGTGTAAGTTATATGATTATGACAAGGTGTGGAATAAATGCAAGACAGGAGATTGGACTACAAGAATTTTCATATATAAAATATTTTAATAATCAAGAAATACTTACAATTTTAGGAGCAAGTATAAGTGATATTTCAGAAATGGGATTAAGAGAAATTGCAAAGACAGTTATAAATTTACAAAAAAGTGAAAATTTAAAAAATCGTACAGTTGAAAAATTAGAAAAAGAAATGTATTCTAAAGATAATGAAAAAAATAAAGGAGGAAAAGAATATGATAGAGAAAATAGAATACACGAAACAGGGAGATTATTACATGCCGAATCTAACAATGAAAAAAGAGAAAATACCAGAGGGAAAATACTCTCTAATGAGATACAATTATCTAAAGAATCACAAGAACTACGAATTGACCAATTTAGTAATGAACAAGAAACTGACAGAGCATTTAACACAAATACAAGAACAAGCAAATCAAAGAATACAGAAGATAGTAGAGGAAATGAAGAAGCAAGAGGGAATAACGGAAGAATTGAAAATGAAAGACCAAATGAAATGGGTGGGACTTATGAACAACATTCAGCAGGCAGCAGAGGAAATAGTAGTGAACGAACTAATATACATTTAGAAGAATTATCACAAAGAAGGATATTGTTTAAAGAAGAGCAAAAAACAGACAAGGACTTTTTACAAGATAAATATGTAAGTGCAATATTAAGTAATATTCAAAGTTTAAAAGTATCTAAAAATGACATTAAAGAATTTTATAAATCACATCCAGACTTAAATGAAAGAACAGAGTATATAAAACAAGCATTTTATGATGCATATACAGAAATTGTAGTTGATGATACAAGATTAGGTTATAAAACCTATGAAAATGTACTACATTTATGGAAAGATGATTATTTGAATAGAACAGCAGAAGTTTATTATAATTGGAGTATGGTTGCAGAATATATTGAAGGACTTATAATGGTAAATGAATTTAATGATTTGCATAAACCTATACCGAGTTATAATGAACAAATGCAAATTTTACAAGTAGAAGCAGAAAATGCTTCTGCTTTTTCTTTTACACAGGAAATCATTGATTATACTTTACAGAAAGGAAGTAATTTCCATGAAAGTAAAATGCGAATATATAATCATTTTGAACAAAGCCTATCAACTCAAGAAAATATCAAGTTTTTAAAGCAGGAATATGGTTGGGGTGGTAGTAGCTCAATTCATATAGGAACTCAAATTGGTATTGATTATGATGGACAAGGAATAAAACTTCATAGAGGTTATGAAAATGATGCTCCAAGAATTACAATACCATGGAATAAAGTAGAAAAAAGAATAAGTGAATTGATAAAAGCAGATAGATACCTAAATTCTAAAGAAAAAGAAGCATATCAAAATTGGATAAAAGAGCAAGAACAGAAAAAAGAACTACAACAAGCAGAAGAAAAGTTAAAAAATCAAGCTGAACAACAAGAATATGAACTCGCAGAAAGAATATATACTTTTGTTAAGTCGTTTGAATTATATAATTATACAGATGATACTGCAGCACTAAATTCTGATGAAGATAATATTGAAATAGTAAAAGCAGATATTAATGACTTAAGTAATATAAGTGATTATATAAATGCTTTAAGAAAAGCAAAAGATGGTTTGGAAGAAACCGATGTCAATAGACATGAAATTGATGTATTAATAACAGTGTTAGAAAAGAGAGTTCCTCATTATGAATATCATTTGGGAGATACTGTATATATAGGTGCAGAAGAATATGAGATTGCAGGAATAACAGATGACATAGTTACTTTATATGATCCAAAATTTCCACTATTTAATAAGCAAATGGTAATTGATGAATTTGAAAAAAAAGTTCAAGAAAATTATTCAAATGATCATTTAAAGGTTGAAAATACAGAAAAATCATCTCAAAATCAAAATTTTGTTAAAGCAAAATCGAAAGAAAATCAAGAGTTAATAAATTTACTTGAATTTATATTTAGAAAATATGAAATTATAGACAATGGAATTAATATAGATGACAATGGAAAAATTGCAGGAATTGGACTAAATGAAGAATATATGTCTGCAATCGGAACTTTGAAATATTTGATTGCTATGCTAGATGATTATGATGAAAAATTTGTTGGCAATGATAGAGAAAAATTATTAAAAGAATTAAATAAATTGAGAGCTGAAGAAAAGGAATATCTTTTAGGAAAAAAAGTTGAAATAGAAAGCGTAATTTATACAGTTATAGGTATGGACTATGAATCCGAAAGAGATGATTTAGTAAATATTAAAAGTAATGTTGATGAAATAACAATGTTAGAGCCATCAAGCTATATAAAATATCTTTTAAATAATCAAGAATTAAATAAAATTGATAAAAAAGAACAAACAGATAAATTAGATATAGCAGAAGAAAATTCTACAAGAAATAATAAAGAAGAAAGCATTGTGCCATCTGAAAACTTACATTATCAAAATGAAATAAATGAGCTAAAAGAAAATATAAAAACTAATTTTATTAAATCTAGCAATAAAATTCAAGATTTCATATTACATCCAGAAGTATCAATAAAAGATAGAAATAATTATAAAATTACAGATAATAATTTAGGAGTTGGAACACCAAAAGAAAAATTTGAAAGGAATATTGAAGCTATTAAAGTTCTAAAAAAATGTGAGAAAGAAAATAGATATGCTACACCAGAAGAACAAAAGATAATGAGTCAATATGTTGGATGGGGTGGACTACAACAGGCTTTTAAGAAAGACGATAATAGTTGGTCGCAAGAATATCAAACATTGAAAGAATTATTAACTGATGAAGAATATGAAAATGCAAGAGCTTCAGTATTAACGGCATTTTATACACCTCCAATAGTAATAAAGTCAATGTATGAAATACTGCAAAAAATGGGACTAAAAGAAGCAAATATATTAGAACCATCTTGTGGAATAGGAAACTTTTTAGGTATGTTACCTACAGAACTTGAACAATGCAAAATGTATGGAGTTGAACTTGATAGTATAAGTGGAAGAATAGCACAACAGTTATATCAAAAATCTACAATAGCAGTAAATGGATATGAAAAAGTAGATTTACCTGATAGTTTCTTTGATGTAGCTATTGGAAATGTACCTTTTGGTGATTTTAAAGTAAATGATAGAAAATATGATAAGAACAAGTTTTTAATTCATGATTACTTTTTTGGAAAAACAATAGATAAGGTAAGACCAGGAGGAGTAATTGCATTTATTACCTCAAAGGGAACAATGGATAAGGCAAATTCAGAAGTAAGAAAATATATAGCACAGAGAGCTGAACTATTAGGAGCTATAAGACTACCAAATAATACTTTTACTAAAAATGCAGGAACAAAAGTAACTTCCGATATTCTTTTTTTAAAAAAAAGAGAGAATATGACAGATATAATGCCAGATTGGGTTTACTTAGATACTAATGAAGATGGAATTACAATGAACAAATATTTTGTAGATAATCCAGATATGATACTTGGAACAATGAAGATGGAATCAACACAATTTGGAAGACTTGATTCTACATGTAAACCATATGAAGGTATAGAATTAAAAACTTTATTAGATGAAGCTAAAGAAAAAATAAATGGTGAAATTGCAGAATATGCAATAGGAAATATTGAAGAAAGAGAAGAAACAACGATTCCAGCAGATCCGAATGTGAAAAATTTTTCTTATACTATAATTGATGGAAAAATATATTTTAGAGAAAATAGTATAATGGCAGAGCAAGATTTGCCAATTACTACAATAAGTAGAATAAAAGGAATGATTGAACTTCGTGATTGTGTAAGAGAGCTGATAGACTTGCAAACAGAAGATTATCCAGATGAGAATATTAAAGTAGCACAAGAAAAATTAAACAGAATTTATGATAATTTTGTGAAGAAATACGGAATTATAAACAGTAGAGGTAATCGTTTAGCTTTTGAGGCAGATAGTAGCTACTATTTACTATGTTCATTAGAAGTAATAGATAGTGAAGGTAGATTTGTAAGAAAAGCAGATATGTTTAGTAAAAGGACTATAAAAGCATATAAAGAAATAACAAGTGTTGATACTGCAAATGAAGCATTAATTGTCTCACTTTCAGAGAAAGCAAATGTTGATTTGGAATATATGTCAATAATATCAAACAAAACTCAAGAAGAACTAATAAAAGAACTTGAAGGAATTATATACAAAGTACCTATGGAAGATAATAAATATGTAACAAGTGATGAATACCTTTCAGGAAATGTAAGAGAAAAACTTAAATTAGCAGAATCTTTAGTTGAAACACAACCTGAATTAAAAGTTAATGTAGAAGCATTAAAAAAAGTAATACCAAAAGATTTAACAGCTAGCGAAATCGGGATAAAGCTAGGTGCAACATGGATTCCTATAGATGTAATAGAAAGTTTCATGTATGAATTACTGGATACACCTAATCATGCACAATGGAATATAAAAGTGAAATTTAGTAAATATAATTCAGAGTGGTATATTTCAAGTAAAAATTATGATTATTCTAATGTAAAAGCAAATAGAACCTATGGAACAAAAAGAGTAAATGCCTATGAAATAATAGAAAAAACATTAAATTTAAAAGATGTTAAAATCTTTGATACAATAACTGATGAAAATGGAAATAAAATAAGAGAATTTAATGCTAAAGAAACGGCTATTGCACAGGCAAAACAGGAACAAATAAAGCAAGCGTTTGATGATTGGATTTACAAAGATATAGATAGAAGAGAGAGATTAGTACGACTATATAATGATAAATTTAATAGCATTAGACCACGAGAATATGATGGAAGTCATTTGAATTTTTCTGGTATGAATCCAGAAATAAAATTAAGAAAACATCAAGAAAATGCTATTGCTCATATTTTATATGGGAGAAATACTCTTTTAGCACATGAAGTAGGAGCAGGAAAAACATTTGAAATGGTAGCAGGAGCAATGGAGAGTAAGCGACTTGGACTTTGTAATAAGTCCATTTTTGTTGTTCCAAATCACATTATAGAGCAATTCGCCGCAGAGTTTTTACAACTATACCCTTCAGCAAATATAATGGTGGCAACGAAGAAAGACTTTGCAACGGCTAATAGAAAAAAGTTTTGCTCTCGTATTGCTACTGGAGATTTTGATGCTGTAATCATTGGTCATTCACAATTTGAGAAAATTCCAATGTCAATCGAAAGACAAAGGCAGTTAATAGAAAATCAAATTTTTGATATTTTAACAGGAATTGATGAAGCTAAAAGAAGCAAAGCAGAGAACTTCACAATAAAACAAATGGAAAAAACAAGAAAAGCACTTGAAAGTAAATTAGAAAAATTAAATTCACAGGAAAGAAAAGATGATGTTATAAATTTTGAGCAACTAGGAGTAGATAAATTATTTGTTGATGAAGCTCATAACTATAAAAATTTATTTTTATATACTAAAATGCACAATGTAGGTGGAATTTCTCAAACAGATGCTCAAAAGAGTAGTGACTTATATATGAAATGTAGATACCTTGATGAAATTACAGGTGGTAAAGGTATTGTTTTTGCAACAGGTACACCAGTAAGTAATTCAATGGTAGAATTATACACAATGCAGAGGTATTTACAGTATGGTGATTTAGTAAAAATGGGACTTGAAAATTTTGATAACTGGGCAAGTATATTTGGAGAAACAGTAACAGCAATGGAATTATCTCCTGAAGGAACAGGTTATAGAAGTAAAACAAGATTTTCAAAGTTTCATAATTTGCCTGAACTGATGAGCCTATTTAAAGAAATAGCAGATATTCAAACAGCAGAAACACTAAATTTACCAACACCAGAAGTAATAAGACATGATGAAATAGTAAAACCAAGCCAAATGCAAAAAGATATGGTAGCAGAATTAGGAGAAAGAGCTGAAGCTATTAGAAATGGACAAGTAGATCCAAGTGTGGATAATATGTTGAAAATAACAAATGAAGGACGAAAACTTGCATTAGACCAAAGACTTATGAATGATATGTTAGAAGAAAATGAAAATGGAAAAGTTGGAACTTGTGCTAACAACATTTATAATATATGGAAGGAAAATAAAGAACAAAAATTAACTCAATTAGTATTTTGCGACTTATCTACACCAAAACAATATGAAGAAAAATATGATGAAGAAGGAAATTATATATTTACAGATGTTTATAACGATTTAAGAAGAAAACTTGTATTAAAAGGTATTCCTCGAGAAGAAATAGCTTTTATACATGAAGCTGATAATGAAAATAAAAAGAAAGAGTTATTTGCTAAAGTAAGGAAAGGTGAAGTAAGAGTTCTAATTGGAAGCACAAGTAAGATGCGGTGCAGGTACAAATGTTCAAGATAAAATTATAGCATTACACCATTTAGATACACCATATAGACCAGCAGATTTAACGCAAAGAAATCGGAAGGCGGAGTAAGACAAGGAAATCAAAACAAACAAGTTCATATATATACTTATGTGACGGAGCAGACTTTTGATGCTTATTTATTTCAAATGTTAGAAAGAAAACAAGGCTTTATATCACAAATAATGACTTCAAAAACACCAGATAGAACGGCAGATGATATAGATGAAAAAGCTCTAAGTTATGGCGAAATTAAAGCATTAGCAACAGGAAATAAGCATATACTAGAAAAAACACAATTAGATTCAGAAGTTGCAAAACTAAAAATGGTTAGACAAAGTTATCAAAGTCAAATATATGATTTAGAAGATAAAATTACAAGATCATATCCTAATCAAATTAAAGAGATACAAGAAAAAATACAAGCACTAGAAGATGATGTAAAGCAGTTAGAAGAAAATACAATTTTAAACGAAGATGGCTTTTCAAAGATGAAGATAAAGGGTGTTGAATATACAGATAAAGAACAAGCAGGAAAAGCAATTTTAGAAACTTGTAAGACAAAAACGAACCCAGATTTAGAAGAAATAGGAGAATATAGAGGCTTTAAATTAGAACTGGGATTTAATTCATTAGAAAAACAATTTACTATGACTATGAAAAATAAATATAGTTATAGTATTTTTTTGGGTAGCGATATTTATGGTAATATCACTAGAATAAACAATGCTTTAGATGGAATAAAAGATAAAATTCCAGACCAAAAGTTAAGACTTGAAGATATTGAAAAGCAACTAGAAACAGCAAAAATAGAAGTGCAAAAACCATTTCCAAAAGAATTGGAATTGAAAGAAAAAATGAAAAAATTAGAAGAGCTAAACATTCTGTTAAAAATAGATGAAAAAGAAAAGCAAGTATTGGATACAGGCAGTGAAGAAATTGAAAATGATGAAAAAGAAAAGGAAAAAGAAAGGTAAATTAAAATTAATAAACATTAATAGATACTATATGTTTTTATAAATAATTATGATATAATCCATGTAATAAATAATAATGAGCAATGGAGTGTATTATAATGTTTAATAATAAAAAGAAAATAGAATTCAATGATGAAGAATTAAGAATTATACTTTATGCACTAAATGACTTTAGAAACAAGTTATTAAGTGAAAATAAATATGCAGATGTTGTAGGCGAAGTGATACCTAAATTAAAGAATAAAATGAAATTAGATAAATATGATTTAGGAATTGTTATAAATGGGCTAGATCAAAAAAGAAAAGCTATGATTGCCACAAACGAAAACACCTCTACACTAAATGAATTACTTTTAAGATTACTTGAAATTGGCAGTTAGTTTGTAGAGGGAGAGTTAATAATAAAATAAAAATATTATACAAATATGAGAGATATTAAGAAATTTAGTATCTCTTTTTTTATTTGGAAAGGTAGTGAAAAATATGCCTTATATACCACCAGAAATAGTAAAAAAAGCAGAAGAAATGGACTTGCTAACATATTTACAGAACTATGAACCACAAGAATTAGTAAAGGTAGGAAATGGAACTTACACTACAAAAACACATGATAGTATAAGAATAAGCAATGGTTTATGGAATTGGTTTTCAGAAGGTGTAGGAGGAAAAAATGCAATTTCTTATCTTATGAAGGTAAAGAAATATTCTTTTTTAGAAGCTGTAGAAACAATTATAGGAAATGTGAATGTGAAACAACCTGTGATTTACAAAGAAGAAAAACAAGATAACAACGAATTAATTTTACCTAAAAAATCAAGTAATTCAGAGCGTGCAAAAATATATTTAATGAGCAGAGGAATTACTCCAGAGATAATAAAAGAGTGCATGGATAATAAGTTGATTTATGAAAGTTTACCAAATCATAATGTGGTTTTTATTGGGTTAGATGATAGTAAAAGTCCAAAGTATGCTTTTTATAGAGGAACTAATCAAACAAGATTTATGGGAGAAGCGAAAGGAAGTGATAAAAAATATACCTTTAGATTAGAGGCTAAAACAGAATGCAGTAGATTACATTTATTTGAGAGTGCAATAGATTTGTTGTCTTATGCAACCTTATTAAAATTGAAAAAAATAGATTGGCACAGAGAAAATATGATTTCACTTGCAGGAGTTTATCAGCCATCTAAAATGGTAGAAAGTAATAAAATACCAATAGCAATTCAAGAGTTTTTAAAGAAAAATCCTAGTATAAATGAAATATATTTGCATTTAGATAATGATGAAGTTGGAAGAAATGCAAGTTGCACAATGCAAAAAGTTTTAGGAAAAAACTTTATAGTTTTTGATAGACCACCTCCTGTAGGAAAGGATTGTAACGATTATTTGCAATATATATTAGGTAGAAATTTTAATAGAAATACAAAAGAAAAAGTAATAGAAGTAGCAAGATAATATAAAAAAATGGAGGAATTTTAACTATGAATCAATACAAAGTAGAATTAAAGGAAATATTTAGAAAAGAAATTATGGTATGTGCAGAGAATGAAGCAGAGGCAATAGAATTTGTGAAAAAGGCTTATTTAAGAACAAATATGTTAGAACATTCTTATATGGATTTAGATGCAGTTGAAACAAAAATTGTTGAAAAAAATACTGACAATAAATGTGAAGAAGTAGAAGAAGATAATATTATAGATGAAGAAAGCAGAGAAAATATAGAAGAAACAGTAGAAGAAATGAGAGAAAATTTAGATAAAATAGAAGATGCTTTAGATGAAGATGACATTGTATATATTGATATGTTAATCGAAGATTTAGAAGATAATATTGAAGATTTAAAAGAAACTGTAAGAGAAATTGAGTAACAAATTAATAAAAAAATTTGTAGTTTTATTTTAGCTCATTTTGAAAATTGAAAAATTTATGTCCTAGCAAGCACTGCATTTGTACTCCCGCCCAAATGCAAAATATGGGGACACCCCAATCCCCGTAAAAATAATAAAAAGAAAGAGGTGCATATTTTTTATTGAGAAAAAGAGATATAAAAAAACAAGTATGGCTAAACGAAGTTGAACGAAAGACATTAAAAACAAATGCAAAAAAAGTTGGATTAAATGAAAGTGAGTATATTAGAAGTCTTATAATGGGATATAAACCAAAAGAACAACCAAATGAAGAATTTTATGAAAGTATGAACCAATTAAGAGGTATAAGTATAAATTTAAACCAGATAGCAAGAAAGGCTAATTCATTAGGAATGATTGATGCACCATTTTATAAAAAAACTTGTATTAAGTTAAATGAATTTATGCAACAAATAAAAAAAGAATATTTTTATATTGATAAGGAAAAGTAATGGCAACAACAAGTATATGGAAAATAGATAAAAGACTAGATCATGTTATTAAATATACAACTAATCCTGAAAAGACAACAAATGAAGCTTATAAAGAATTGCATAATGTAATCGAATATACAAAGGCATCTTATAAAACAGAAGAACAATTATATGTAACTACATTAAACTGTTCTAAAGAAACAATATTACAAGAAATGATGGAAACAAAGAAGAAATATAGAAAGACAGATGGTATATTAGGTTATCATGCTTTTCAATCTTTTGCAGAAGGAGAAGTTACTCCAGAAATTGCTCATGAAATAGGAGTTAAGTTAGCAAATGAGTTATGGGGAGATAAATATGAAGTTGTAGTAACGACACATCTAAATACAAAGCATATTCATAATCATTTTTGCTTTAACTCAGTTTCTTTTAAAGATGGAAAAAAATATCATGATTGTCATAGTAGTTATGCTTTAATGAGAGAAACATCAGATAGGCTTTGTGAGGAATATAAGTTAAGTGTATTAAAAGAAAAGAAATGTCCAAAGAGCAATATTGATTATAGTAATTTTTATAAAAAGGAAGTAAAAATATCTAATTACTATACTAACACAAAAGATGATATTGATTATGCGATTGAACAAGCATATTCATATAAAGATTTTCTTGCTATATTAAATAAAATGAATTATACAGTAGAAAATCGTAGTGGAAAACTAAGTGTGAGACAAAATTCACATAAAAGAAATATAAGAATTGAAAGAGCTTTTGGAGATGAGTATAAAGTTGAAAGTATTGAAAAAAGAATTTATGAAACATATAAAACAAGAGAGCCTTTTCCTGAAGCAAGAACTCAACAACCAAAAAAATACAAAATGGTAAAAAAACAAAATATTAGAAATAGAAAAAAGCCTAAAGGAATAAAAGCTTTATATTTTTATTATTGCTTTTTGTTAAAAATATATCCTATAAATAAGAAAAAAACATATTCAAGAGAAATGCAAGAAGAAATAAAAAAAATGGATAAGATTTCAAGAGAAACAAGGTTCTTGTGCAAGAATAACATTCAGAATGTGCAAGAACTTCTTGCATATAAAAAATTAATTAACTTAAACAAAAAAGACTTAAAGAGCCAAAAAGAAAATCTATGGAGAAAGCATAAAAAAACAGAAGATGAAAATGAAAAACAAAATATTTATACAAGAATACAAGAAATTCAAAATGAAATAGATAAACTTTCAGAAGAAATTATTTTAATTGAAGATATTGAAACAAGAGTACCAAAAATAAAGGAAAATATTGAAGAAATAAATAATGACAAAAAAGAAAGAAGAAAGGAGAAAGAAGATATTGAGTATATCAAGTGATTCGGCAGAACAAATTGTTAGATTATCTCTTGAAGGAATGGAAGTAGTCGCAAAAATAAGTGGTGTAGCAGCAAAAAATATAGCAGTAGCTTTATATGCTATAATGCAAGATAAAAAACAAACCAAAGGAAAAGCAAGATTAAATAATATGATAAGAACAGGAAAAGATTTAAAAATATTTTCCGTCAAAAAAGAAGAATTAAAAACTTTCTACCAAGAAGCTAAAAGTTATGGAATATTATATTGTGCTTTAATAAATAGGAGAAACAAAAATATAGATGGAATGGTAGATATAATGGTAAGGGCAGAAGATGCTCCAAAAGTAAATAGAATAGTTGAAAGATTTAAACTATCTACTTATGACAGAGCATTTATTCGAAGCGAAATTGAAAAAGAAAGAATAGCAAATAAAAATGAAAAAGATTTAGCAGAAAATGTACCAGATATAGGAACAGAAAAGACGGAGATAAATGAAGAAATGATAGAAGATATTTTTGCCAAACCTATTTCTAAAGAAAGCCAGACAAATCAAAACCCCGAAGTGGCAAAAACGGAAAAAAACCCTCCGTTAGAGCATTCCTCAATGAGCAAAAGCAATTCCGAGGGGGTTACTAAGTCTGCTAAAAAAATATCAGTAAAGAAAAAAATAGAAGATGCAAAAGCAGAACAGAAGGTTGAATTGGAATTAAGAAAAGCTCAAAAATCAAAAGAAACTGTAAATATAGAAGTAGCAGATAAAAAGATAATTGATAATCCAATTATACAAAACAAAGAAAGGGGGAAATAAATATGGGAGAATTAGACCAAGTATATGAAACTTTCAGTAAAAAGCAAAGACAATATAATAGAGAAGAATGGATAGAGTATAAGAAGAAAGAAAAACAGGAAGTATATGAATTAATTGATAGGAGTGCAGAAGAAATAGTAAAAAGTGGAGAAATGTTTAAAAAATATTTAGATTCTCAAAGTAAATTTGAACAATATTCAGTAGGAAATGCTTTATTAATAACAGCTCAAATGCCAGAAGCCACAATGTTAAAAGATTATGATGGTTGGACAAATGCAGGAGGTTTTCCAAAGAAAAATCGTATTGCTGATGTGAAAATATTAGAGCCAGGAGATTCATATATGAGAGAAGATGGAACTGTAGGAACTAATTATAATGTAAAATATGTAATAGATATATCACAAGTAAATATTAGGAAAAAGCCAAGAGTAATGAGATATGACAATAATTTATTATTAAGAGCATTTTTAAATAGTAGTCAAGCAAAAGTACAAGTTGTTGATGAGATTCCTAATATAGATAGAAAAGCTTTGTATGATGTGGAAAAAGATATACTATTTATTGCAAGAGGAGCAGAAGCACCTAAAATATTTTATGAAGTAACACAGGAATTAGCAAAACAAGAAATAGGAGAAGAAACACCTATAGAAAGTTTTAAAATAAACTGTGTATCATATATGTTATGTAAAAAGTATGGAATAGATGTATCAAATTATAATGTAACAGATATTCCATTTGAATTTAAGAAAATGTCTGCAAAAGAAATAAGAGAAGAATTAGAACCAATCCATGATGCAATGGAGAATATTGGTGGAAGAACAAGTAATTCTATAGAATTATTTGCAAAGCAAAATAGAGATAAAACACAATTAAGGTAGGAGGTTAAGTTGGAAGAACAGAGAGTTGTAATATTAAATAAGTATGATTATGGAATTATAATAAATGCACTATACGAATTGCGTTCAAAATTAATTAAAGAAAATAAATCAACAGAAATTGTTAATGAACTATTGATAAGAATGTTAGATATCCCCGTTAGAAGAAAAAGTATATTTAAAAGGGAAAGAATAAGTAACGAGAGGTAATAAAAAGACTCATGAGTTTTTGTATATATTAGGTATATTACCAGTAACATGGATAGCTATTCTTATTGCACCATATATAAAAGGTGGAGTAATAAATGTAGTAAATAATATTTCAGTTATATCAAGTAATCCATTTAATATTATATGGTGTGAGAATAGCATAAAAACTATTCTTGTTTTTATATGTATTTATGTATTAGGAATTAGTATATATGAATCTACAAAGAAGAATTACCGAAGAAGAGAAGAACATGGTTCAGCTAAATGGGGAGATTCTAAAGTAATAAATAAGAAATATATGCAAAAACCACTAAAAAATAATAAAATTTTAACTCAAAATGTGGCAATAGGTTTAAATGGTAGAAATCATAGAAGAAATCTAAATGTTTTAGTCTGTGGACGGAAGTGGAGCAGGAAAAACAAGATTTTATGGAAAACCAAATGTAATGCAATGTGGAGATAGTTCGTATGTGATTTTAGATCCTAAAGCCGAAATATTGAGAGATACGGGGAATTTATTAGAAAAAGAAGGATATGAAGTACGAGTGCTTGACTTAATCAATATGGAAAAAAGTCATTGCTATAATCCTTTTAAATATTTACGAACAGATAATGATGTTCAAAGATTAGTAACAAATATCTTTAAAAGTACAACACCTAAAGGATCACAAAGCCAAGATCCTTTTTGGGATACAGCAGCAAGTATGCTTTTATTAGCACTTATTTTTTATCTTAAGTATGAAGCGCCAGAAGATGAACAAAATTTTCCAATGGTAATGGAAATGTTACGAGCTGGAGATGTCGATGAAGAACAAGAGAATATACCAAGTCCACTAGATATTTTATTTGATAAGTTAGAGTATGAAAATCCATACCACATTGCAGTAAAATATTACAGAAATTATCGCTCAGGTTCAGCAAAAACATTAAAATCTATACAAATTACACTTGCTGCAAGACTTGAAAAATTTAACCTAGAAAGTTTGGCTAATATAGTAAGGACAGATGAATTAGATTTGCCTAGTTTAGGTGAAAAAAAAGTAGCATTATTTGCTGTAATTCCAGATAATGATACAAGTTTTAATTTCCTAGTAAGTATTTTATATACACAATTATTTCAACAATTATTTTATATAGCTGATCATAAATATGGCGGAAGTTTGCCAATACATGTTCATTTTGTAATGGATGAGTTTGCAAATGTATCTTTGCCAGACGATTTTGACAAGATTTTAAGTGTTATGAGATCGAGGTCAGTTTCAGTATCTATTATTCTCCAAAATTTAGCACAATTAAAAGCATTATTTGAAAAACAATGGGAATCTATTGTACGGAAATTGTGATACATTTCTGTATTTAGGTGGAAATGAACAAAGTACCCATAAATATGTTTCAGAGCTTCTGCGGTAAAGAAACTATTGATTTAGATACACATGGTAAAAGTTCAGGCAGAAGTGGTAATTATTCAACGAATTATCAAATTAGTGGTCGTGAATTAATGACTCCAGATGAAGTGCGATTACTTGATAACAGATATGCACTTCTTTTTATTCGTGGAGAAAGACCAATTATGGATTTAAAATATGACATATTAAAACATCCAAATGTAGCTTATACAACTGATGGGAATGGAAAACCATATATTCATGGTAAAACAGACAAGGCTACAGCTTCTATTGTGCTAGATGAAGAAATAGAAAAATATGATACAGAAGATTTTGAGCAAGAGTTGGTAGGAAATTATGAATTGTTATCTGAAGAAGAAATAGAACGAATTTTAAAGGAGGATTTATAAGTGAAAGGAAAAAAAGTCATAAAAAAAGTTATAAAAAGAGTGGCTATAATTGTATTTGCAATTATAGCTTTATTTGTAGCACAAGCATCAAATGTATTTGCAACAGATGAACCATTAACAATAATAAATAATCTTTCAGACTTTATATTTGGATTAATTAGAGCTGTAGGTATGATAATACTTGGTTTTGGAGTGGTACAAGTAGGAATGTCATTAAAATCACACGATCCAAGCCAGAGAGCAAATGGTTTTATGACTTTAGCAGGAGGAGTAGTTATAACATTTGCAAAAGAAATTTTAAATATTATCACAGGGGGATAAATATTACGAAGAGAGTGGATGAAATATATAATCTACTTTTTATAAAATAAAGGAGGAATATAAATAGAAACAAGAAAAAAATATCAAATAATATATGCAGATCCTCCATGGCAATACAAGGTATATTCACAAAAAGGAAAAGGTCGTTCAGCAGAAAATCACTATCCAACAATGAGTATAGAAGATATTTGTAATTTACCAGTAAAAGATTTGGCTAGCGATAACTGTGTCTTATTTATGTGGATGACATTTCCAACTTTAATTGAAGGAATAAAGGTTATTGAAAAGTGGGGATTTAAGTATAAAACTGTAGCATTTGTATGGATTAAGCAAAATAAGAAAACTCCTTCATTATTTTGGGGATTAGGTTTTTGGACAAGAGCTAATGCAGAGATATGTATATTGGCAACTAAAGGAAATCCAAAAAGAATATCAGCAAAAGTACATCAAGTAATTATTTCTCCTATTGAGGAACATAGCAAAAAGCCTGACGAAGCAAGAAAAAGAATTGTAGAATTATTAGGAGAATTACCACGAATAGAATTATTTGCAAGGCAAAGAGTACAAGGATGGGATGCATGGGGAAACGAAGTCAATAGTGATATAGAATTATAAAAAATATTAAGATTAGAAAGGAGTTAAATGGCACGATTAATAAAATTAGAAAAAGTAGTAAAAAAAATTTTAGAAGATGACGAATTAGCAAGAAAAGATGACTGCTATTTAATATTACAAGTTATAAGTAAGTTATATCCTCATGAAATAGGAAAAAAATTTGAAACAGTAATGTTTGGTGCAAAAAGCAAAGGAATAAGTTTTGAAAGTATAACAAGATGTCGCAGAAAATTACAAGAAAAGCATCCACAATTAAAAGATGAAGAAACAGCAAAAGCAAGAGGTAATAAGAAAAAAGAATATATTAACTATTCAAGGCAGAAATAGGAGGTGTTAAATATTGAGTGATAATTGGGTAGTAGGTAATTTACAAAATGCACTAGAAACATGGAATTCAAAATTAAGCGAAATATGGACACTGATTTCACAATCACCAGCAGATTTTAAAGGTGGAGATATATGGGAAGTTATTACTAATATACATGGAGCAATACAAGCAATTGCATTAGCATTACTTGTATTATTTTTTGTGGTAGGAGTAATAAAAACTTGTGGAAGTTTTGCAGAAGTAAAAAAACCTGAACATGCATTAAAATTATTTATAAGATTTGCTATAGCTAAAGGACTAATAACATACGGACTAGAATTAATGATGGCTATATTTAAAATAGTGCAAGGAATAGCAAGTACAATAATGAAAACTACTGGATTAGGAGGAGCTACACAAACAGTATTACCTACTGAAATTATAACAGCTGTAGAAGATTGTCGGATTTTTTGAAAGCATACCATTATGGGCAGTAACTTTAATACGGAGGACTTTTTATAACCGTATTATCATTTATCATGATTTTGTCAGTATATCGGAAGATTTTTTAAAATCTATTTATATACAGCAATTTCTCCAATAGCTTTTGCAAGTTTTGGAGGAGAGCCAACACAGAATGTAGGAAAAAGTTTTCTGAAAGGGTATGCAGCAGTTTGTTTAGAAGGTGTTATTATAATACTAGCTTGTATAATTTTTTCACTTTTTGCTGCAAGTCCACCAGTTATAGATTCAGAAGCGGCAGCAGTAACAATGGTATGGAAATATATAGGAGAGTTAATATTTAATATGCTAGTTCTAGTTGGTACAGTCAAAATCTCAGATAGATTAGTAAGAGAAATGCTAGGTTTATAAAATAATAAAGTTAAAGAATGGAACAGAAAAACAACAAAATGAATTAAAAAAATTTTGGAAAAAACCATTAAAAAGTCAGCAAATAAATTCAATAATTAGAAATATAAAAATGAGAGGAGATTATCAATATGGAAGATTTATGTGTATTGCTTCTAAATATTTAAAAATAGCAGAAGAAATGAAAAAAAGTGAGAAAAGTAATGTAAAAAGAGCATTAGAAGCCAGATAGGAGTGTAAAATGAAGTATTTTATTACAAGTTGGAAAAATAATAAAGAAAAAAAGAAATAGAAAAAAAGGACTATATTGTTATGACTTAAGATGTGATGATGACGGATTTAGCATAGCCACAATAGAAAAGAATGTTTTAGTTAATAGGGTTGGATCTATCATTACAGATAAAAAGTTAAATTTTAATAGTAAATATTTTAAAAAATTTATAGATTTTGAGAAATTTTCTAATGTAAATAAAGAAGTAGATAGCATAGAACAATTATTAAAGATTAAGAGAAAAGAAAATAAAACGAAGGAGAGATAAGATTGATAGAGCAAATAAAAATAGCAAGAGTATGGCATATATTAAATAATGAATTAAAATGTAGTAATAAAAAAGTATCAATAAGCACATATAATAATGTAGAAATAGCAACTTTAAAAGAAGAAAGAAATTATGATATACAAGAGTTTTTAATAAAGGACGAAAATAATGAATATTGGAGTTTGGGAATAGCACCTATAAGACTTAATTTATTTATTGGAGATTCAAATTCATATTTAACAGAAAAAGAGGAAATAGAAAAATATCGTCAAGACATAACAGAAGCTTATAAAAACATAGACTTAAAAGCTTTTTGGATGAAAAAAATAAAAGAGAATAGATATTTTAATAAATGTGAACTAGAGTATATTAATAGATTTTATCCAGATATTTACGAGCAAGCCAAAAAAAGTAGAGAAAATTTTTTAGAGAATAAAAATAATGAAAAAGAGAAAGAAAGAATTGAGAGAGAAAGGAAACAACAAGAAGAAGTAAAGAATACAAATGATATTTTTAAAAGAAAATTAAAAGAAACGAAATATAGGATATTTATTGGTGAAACAGTACCAATAGAAAACTTTGAATTTTACAAAGATGACAAATATGAAAATGGAAAGACTATACAAAATAATATTTTATATTTAGCAAAATATTACGGAATTGATATTCCAATAGCAACACAAGGTTTTATAAATAATAGATTGGTAAATTATAATTTTAAAACAGGTCTTTTTGCATATAAAATAACAGATAAAAATAAAAAGTATAGTTCTAAAATGGGAATTTACTTAAAAGAAATACTAGAAAAAGTACAAGAAGAATATAGAGAAAAATTTAGAAGTAAAGGGCAAGAAAAAGTAAAAGTAAGATAGGAGGAAAAATGAGTATATTACAAGACTTTGAAGAAGCAAGAAAAATGATAGGACACAAGAAATATAATGCAATAGATATATATTTGAATGAAATATGTCCACCAGATAAAATGAAGTCTTATGAACAAGAATTAAAAAAAATAGAGGATTTAGAAATAAAAGAATGGACAAAGCAAAAGAAAGAGTTAGAGCAAAAATATGGAATTTTATTCCTAGATGATGTTTTATATAAAGAAGAAGAATGGAATAAGTTTGAAGAATGGTATAAAAATTATATAAGTAAAGAAGTAATGGTTAATAAACAAAAAACAAATGAAAAAATTTTAAAAGTTAAATTTATAGGAATAGATAATTGGGATAGACCTGTATATAAAGATGAAAAAGGAAATATTTTTAAAGATACTAATTTGAGACATGGAACTTTAGCATTATGTACTTCTGTGAATAATGACTTTTATGGAGAACCAGAAGCTCCAATAAATGAAAACACAAAAGTTAGCATTGTAAGTAAATTTCCAAACAAATCAAAAGATACAAGAAATAAAGAGAGATAGAGATATATTAAACTGGAGGTATATTATGAAAAAATATGAAGAGTTTTTAAAAAAAGGTAATGATATACAAAATGCTTTTGCAATAGAATATTTACTGGATTATGGAAGAAGAAACTTATTAAATGATAATTTTTTTGAAAATTTACAAAAAGATATAAAAAGTAAAGACGACAGAAATAGTATTATTTCTAATGACTTTACTTTAGGAGCAATAAATATTGCAAGGGATATAGCGAAACTCGAATCAAAAGAAATATATAAGTATATATATCAAGATATGAAAGAAAACAAAGACATGAAAGGAGTAGATAAACTTTGGAAGTTAAAATAAATAGAGAAATACGAGAATACACAGAAAGTATATTTTTTGGACTGTCTATGCGACAGTTCTTTTTTTCTATATGCGCATGTATTGTGGCTCTAATATTATATTTTTTTTTAAAACCATATTTTGGTATAGAAACATTAAGCTGGGTATGCATATTAGGTGCAGTTCCATTTGCAGTATTGGGTTTTATTAAATACAACGGAATGACAGCAGAGAAGTTTATTACAGCATGGATTAAATCAGAAATATTAACACCAAAAAAACTAACTTTTAAACCGACAAATTTATATTATGAAGATTTAAAAAATATAGAAAATAGAAAAAAACAAATTGAGAAAAAAATAAATAGAAAAAAGGGGGTTACACAAAATAGTGAAAACAATAAATAAACTATTTAAGCAGGATAAAGAAAAGTTTGTAGTTCCTAAAAATGTGCAAGATGCCATTCCTATAAAGACAATATGGGAAGATGGCATCTTTTTAGTTGGAAAGAATAAATATTCAAAATGTTATAAATTTAGTGATATAAATTATGCAGTTGCAAGTAGAGATGATAAAGAAGCAATGTTTTTAGAATATTCAGAATTATTAAATTCATTTGACACAGGAGCTACTACTAAGATTACAATAGCAAATAGAAGATTAAACAAAGTAGATTTTGAAAAAACAATAATGTTACCTATGGAGAAAGATGATCTTGATAAATATAGAGAAGAATATAATAAAATGTTATTAAGTAAGGTATCAGGATCAAACGGAATTATTCAGGAAAAGTATATAACAATATCTATCGACAAAAAGAATATAGAAGAAGCTAGAAATTATTTTTCAAGAGTTGGAACAGATTTAATAAATCATTTTAAAGAATTAGGTTCAAAGTGTATAGAATTAGATGCAGTTGAGAGATTAAGAATATGCCATGATTTTTATAGAGTAGGAGAAGAAACTTTTTTTAATTTTGACATATTAGATAATATGAGAAAAGGTCATAGTTTTAAAGATTTCATTTGCCCAGATACGATTGAAATAGAAAGCGATTATTTTAAAATTGGTAACAGATATGGTAGAGTAATCTTTTTAAAAGAATATGCTAGTTATATAAAAGATAGTATGGTAGCAGAATTAACAGATATTAATAGAAACATGATGATGAGTATAGATGTTATACCTGTACCTATGGATGAAGCGGTTCGTGAAGCTGAAAATCGTAGGCTTGGTATTGAAACAAATATAACAAACTGGCAAAGACGACAAAATACAAACAATAATTTTTCTGCAATAATTCCTTATGACATGGAACAACAAAGAGAACAAAGTAAAGAATTTTTAGATGATTTAATAACTCGTGATCAGAGAATGTTTTTATCGGTTTTAACTATGGTGCATACAGCAGAAACAAAAGAACAGTTAGACAATGATACAGAAGCACTACTTACAACTGCAAGGAAACACTTATGCCAATTAGCAGTTCTTAAATTTCAACAAATTGATGGATTAAATACAGCAATGCCATTTGGTACAAGAAAAATAGATGCTTTAAGAACTTTAACAACAGAGAGCCTTGCAGTTTTTATACCTTTCAGAGTACAAGAAATAAGACACGAAAATGGAATATATTATGGACAAAATGTTATATCAAAAAATATGATAATAGCAGATAGAAGAAAGCTCTTAAACGGAAATTCATTTATACTAGGTGTTAGTGGAAGTGGAAAAAGTTTTACTGCCAAAGAAGAAATTGTATCAACTATTTTAAGAGATGCTAATGCAGATGTAATAGTAATAGATCCTGAAAAAGAGTATTCGCCAATAATAAAGGCACTCGGAGGAGAAGTAATAAAAATATCTGCAACAAGTAGTAATCATATTAATGCAATGGATATGAACAGTGAGTATGGAGATGGAGCAAATCCTATTATATTAAAGTCAGAATTTATACTTTCACTATGTGAACAACTAATTGGAAGTAATAATTTAGGAGCAAAGCAAAAATCAATAATAGATAGATGTACAGCACAAACTTATAAGTATTATCAACAAGGAAATTATCAAGGTACACCACCTACACTACAAGACTTTTATGAACAATTGTTAAGACAAAGTGAACCTGAAGCAAAGGAAATAGCTCTTGCTATTGAATTATTTGTAAATGGTAGCTTAAATACTTTTGCAAAACCAACCAATGTAGATACAAATAATAGACTAATTTGCTATGATATTTTAGATTTAGGAAAGCAATTATTACCAATAGGAATGTTAGTAGTCTTAGATTCAATATTAAATAGAATAACAATGAATAGAGCAAAAGGTAGAAATACCTTTATTTTTATTGATGAAATATATTTATTATTTCAACATGAATATTCAGCAAACTTCTTATTTACATTATGGAAAAGAGTGAGAAAGTATCGGAGCGTATGCTACAGGAATCACACAAAATGTGGAAGATATGTTGCAAAGTCATACTGCTAGAACAATGTTAGCAAATAGTGAACTTATAATAATGTTAAATCAAGCATCTACGGACAGATTAGAACTTGCAAAGTTATTAAATATATCAGATTTACAAATGAGTTATATAACTAATGTAAATGTAGGGGAAGGTTTAATAAAAATAGGAAGTTCACTAATACCATTTGTTAATAAATTCCCAAGAAATACTGAATTATATAAATTAATGACAACAAAGCCAGGAGAAGGTACAATATGATGAAAAAAGTAATAAATATTATAATTGTTATACTGCTAATAAGTTTAATTCTTATTAGCAGTTATAACATTTTTAAAGAATTAATGAAAAATAAAGAACAAGATAAAGTCTATGAAGAAATAGTAGAAATAGTAGAACCAAAAGAAGATGAGAATGAAGATAAGAAAAATTTAGAGCAGTTATATGATATAAATAATGACTTTATAGGTTGGTTAGAGATTGAAAAAACAACAATAAATTATCCAATAATGCAATCAAAAGATAAGCCAAATTTTTATTTAGATAGGGATTTTTATAAAAACTATTCTTCTTATGGAACTCCATATATATCAGAGCAATGTGATATTAATATGAGTGATAATATTGTTATATATGGTCATCACATGAAAAATAAGGCAATATTTGGAGCTTTAGAAGATTATAAAAAAGAAGAATTTTATAATAATCATCAAATAATAACATTTGAAACACTTGATAAAAAAACAGAGTTCCAAATATTTGCTATTTTTAAAACAACTGCATATAGAAATAATAGTTTTAAATATTATGAATATATTAATTTTCAAAATATAAATGATTATGATAATTATATAAAAAAATGTAAAGAACTTTCATTGTATGAAACAAACAAAAGACCACACAGTAAGTGTGAACTCTTGACTTTATCTACTTGTGAGTATAGTAAGCAAAATGGAAGATTAGTAGTAATAGCTTATGAAATAAACAGTTAGGTGGTGGAAAATGGCAGATATAAAAACGAAACAAAGTAAAAAAGGTACAATAAAAACTTTAGACAAAAATGTGATACAGGTTCAAAAATTTAAAGATAAATTAATTTCAACAAAAGATAAAACAAAAGAAACATACGAAAATAATTATAATTCAGGAACTGAATATGCTATAAATGAAATATCAAAAAAAGCAGAGAGCATGCCTAATAATATTTATAAAGTGAATAAAGTAGGAAAAAATAATTTTCAACAAACACAAGAAAATTTAACAAAACTACAAGAAAATATTAAGAATCTTAAAAGAAAAAGTAAAATAAAACAAAGAGTAAAAAATATAACTAAAATTAGAAAAAATACAACAAAGGCAACGAGAACAGCAATAAAAACGGCAAATAAAACTATAAAAGGAACAGAAAAAACTGCAAAAGCTACAATAAAGACAAGCAAAAAAGCAGTTCAAGTTGCAAAAACAACTGCAAAGGCTACAGGTAGAGCTATACAAGCTACGGTAAAAGCAACTATAGCTACAATAAAAGCTATAATATTAGCAAGTAAAGCACTAATATCAGCAATTATTGCAGGTGGTTGGGTAGCGATTTTAATAATAATAATAATATGTTTAATTGGAATGATTTGTACTTCAGTTTTTGGAATATTTTTTTCAAGTGAGAAAGAAGTAAATGGCAAGACAATGAGTTCTGCAATATCAGAAATAAATATAGAATTTACAAAAAAAATTACAGATATACAAAACAATACAGAACATGATGATTATGAAATAAATTCTAATCGTGCAGAATGGAAAGATGTTATATCAATTTATGCTGTAGAAATCAGTAATGGAGAAGAACAAACAGATGTTATAACATTAGATGACAAAAAAGTAAAAAAATTAAAAGAAATATTTTGGAAAATGAATACAATTTCTTCAAAAGTAGAGGAGATTGAAAAAGATATTGAAATTATAGACGAAAATGGAAATACAAAAACAGAGAAACAAAAAAGGAAGGTTCTGTATATTGATGTTACAAGTAAAACAATAGAAGAAATGGCAAAAGAATATAATTTTAATAAAAAACAAAAAGAACAATTAGCAGAGTTAAGAAAAAAAGAATATGCGAGTATGTGGAATAATGTAATCTATGGCTCATTAGTTGGTAGTCAAGATATAGTGCAAGTTGCAAAACAACAAATAGGAAATGTAGGAGGACAACCTTATTGGAGTTGGTATGGATTTACAAGTAGGGTAGAATGGTGTGCTTGTTTTGTTTCTTGGTGTGCAAATGAATGCGGTTATATAGAAGCAGGTATAATCCCTAAATTTGCCTCTGTTAATGTAGAAGGAGTACCTTGGTTTAAAACTTGTGGGTTATGGAAAGAAAGAGGTTATACTCCAAAAGCAGGTGATATTATATTTTTTGACTGGGATAACGATGATGAATCAGATCATACTGGAATTGTAGAAAAAGTAGAAAATGGAACAGTATATACTATAGAGGGAAATACAAGTGGGGATAGTTGTAAAGAAAAAGAATATTCAATAAACAGTAATGTGATTCTAGGATATGGAACACCTATGTATAATTAATAAACGGAAGGAAAAAAATGAGATATAATAAATTTGATGTAATAGAATTAAAAAATGGAAACAAGGCTATCATAATAAATAAAAATAATAGAAATCAATACATTGCAGAGGTAATAAATCCTTATGGAGTTACAATAGAAAAGAAAGCAATAACAAGTAAAGAAATAAGTAAAATTCTTTACAAAAAAATATAGCAATATTCAAGTGATGTTTACTTGAAAGAGTAAATATCACTTGAAAAAATAATAGGGGTAATGGAAGAAGTATACATTTTACTTGAATAGTTTTACATAATGTGGTATAATAAAAAAGTAGTGATGTTAAGGTGTAAAAATATGAGTAATGAAATAACAGTTAAGTTAAAATGTTCTATAAATGAGATAAAAAATATATTAAAAAATAAAGATTTTGAAATAGTTGATAAATATGAAATGGAAGATACCTATTATATATCAAAAGATATAAATATAAATAAATTATCTCCAAAAGAAATTTTAAAGTCATATATATTGATTAGAAATATAAAACAGTATGAACCAAAACAATTTATAAAATATTATAATGTTATCAAATTAACTTATAAATGTAAAAAAATAGCACAAAATGGTGATATTATTAGTCAAAATAAAAAGGAATGTGAAATTAAAAATTTACAAGATGGCAATGATTTTCTAATAGCTATTGGATATAGAAAGTTAATGAAAATACGAGAAGATGATATAGTGTATGGAAAAGAAGATTTAAAAATAGCAATAAAAACTTTAGAAGATGGTAACATTTTACTAGAGGTTGAAACAATAGAAAATAACAATAGTTTAAATACAGTAGATAAATTAAAACAAAAGATTATTGAATTAGATTTACCAATAGATAAAAGTGACTTTTTTGTAAAAAAAGCTGAAATAAAATTAAAAAAGATATTGGGTGGTTAAATATGGTTGATATGAACAACTTAAATCTAAATTTATTGCGATTTTTTATTGCAACAGCAGAGTCTAAAAGTTTAGTTGAAGCAGGAGAAAAACTAGGTTATTCTCATTCAACAGTTTCAACAAACATTAGTACACTTGAAAAACAATTGGGTGTAAAACTTTTTAATAGAAATCCTTTAGAATTAACAGATGTAGGAAAAGATATATATATAACTGTAAAAAGCGGATTTACAGATATTAATTTTGCAGGAGTTATAGCAAATTCAAAAAATAGTATGGAACAAGGTAAAATATCTATTGGATGTCCAAGTCATATATTAGACTTCTACTTAATGAAAAAAATAGCACAAGTAGTAAAAGATTATCCTAATTTTAAAATTAATTTAGACACATCGTATGAATGTGAAGATTTAATTGTTGCACTAAAGCAAAACAAAATAGATTTTGCTATATTAGATAGAATACCAACTGAATATGACCATGAAAAAGATTTAGAAATTAAAGAGTTAAAAAAGAGTGAATACATATTTATAGCAGATAAGAAAATTGTAATAGAAAATGTGAATGAATTTAATAATTATAAATATATATTAGCAGGAGAACAAAGAGGAAATACAATAAAATTATCAGATATATTAAAAGAATATAATATAGAACTGGAAGCAGTTTTAAGATGTCGGAATAACAGAGCAAAGAATAAATGCTACAAAAGAAGGAATTGGAATAGCGTATGTTTTAAAAGAGGCTACGAAAAAAGCATTAGAGAATAAAGAGGTGTATGAAGTAAAATTGCCAGATTTTATAAAATTACCCAAAGTTAGTTTGGATTTAGTATATTTGAAAGGACATCTAACAAAAGTTGATAGGGAATTTATAAAAAGATATTTAATAGAAAAGAATACAAATTAATTTTATTCTTTTTTGTTATATGTTGGAAAAACTGACAATACTGTTAGAATTTCATAATTTACAAATTTTAACATCCATTATATAATTTATCTACCATAAAAAGATTTGGAGATGTGGTAAATATGAATTATAAAATGGATCAAAAATTTCAAGATTTTTTTCAAGACAATTTAAAACAAGTTTTTCTATATTTAATTGACGACTGCAATTTAAGATGTGTACAATGCTTATATAAATTAGATATTTGTTTTCAAGTAGAGAAGAAAGAAATTGCATTTGAAGATGCAGTTAAACTAATTAGTGATTTTAGAGAATTAGGCGCAGTAAAACTAACTCTAATGGGTGGAGAGCCAACTTTATATGGCAAAAAAGATGGAAATAAACAATTATTAGAGTTAATAAAAAAATCAAAAGAATTAGGATATGAGTATGTTAGAATAGATACTAATGGACAATTTGACAGTGAATTACTAGAAGAACCAGAATTTAAAATGTTAGATGAAGTAACATTTAGTATAGATCGGACCAACAAGCGAAATTAATGATAATATAAGAGGAAAAGGATCTTTTGAAAAAGCTATAAAAAATATAAAAAGAGCTAAAGAACTAGGATATAATATAGACATAACAGCTTGTATTAGCAAAGAATTGATAAAAAGAGATGAAAATGGCAATTTATATTTAGATAGAATGATAAAACTTTCTGAAGAACTAGGAATAGAAAAAATTAATTTTCATAATCTATTCAAAACTGGAGTACCTCGTGATCATTTTACAGGAAATATAGATATTAGTATAAAAGACTGGTTTGAAGTAAAAGATGAAATTGAAGAAAAAGTTGAAAATAATGAGTATTCTATACCTGTAAGAATTCCATCATCTTTTGTAACTAAAGATAGATTTGTAAGAAATCCTGAGTATTATGGTTATTGTACTTGTAAAACAAAATCAGCATTATTAGTGCATCCAAACGGAATGCTTCGTATTTGTCCTCTATTGATAGGAACTCCTTATGGCATTGCTAGATATTATGATAATAAAATTGTATGGGATGATTCTCCTACAAATGAATTGCGTGGAATAGAAATGGATAAAAATACACCATGTGCTACACAATTTAAGCATAATAGATTTGGAAAATATGTTCCAGTTTGTTGTTCTTTTAAGCCTAGACAGAATGAAAAAATATGGCAAGAATTAGATTGGGAAAGCAAGACTACGGGCGATAAAATTAGAACAATTATTGCAAATAATGATGATAGCGAAAAAAATAAAATAGTTGATATATTAAATAAAAGAAAAGATATTGAAATTGTAGCAGTAGCAAATAGTGCAGAAGATACATATAATAAAATTGTAGAATTAAAGCCAGAAATGGTATTTGCAAAATATGATTTTGGGACAAGTATGAACGGTCTTGATATAATAAAAAAATCAAAAGCAGCATTAAATGATAAAGTTCCTGTATTCAATATTATAACTAGAGATATACCTAAAGAAGATTATTTAGAAGCAAAAAGGGAAATTGGAGATAAAATGAATACAGTAATAAGAGAACAAACAGAAACAAGATATAATGGAATAATTGATGATTATAAAGAATATTTAAATCAAATTATAAAGTTTTAAAAAAATAAAGGTAGAATATTTAGAAAATTCTACCTTTATTTTTTGTTCTTATCAAATAAATAACAATTTTTTCAATAAAAGTCTTTAAAGAAACCCCATATCCGTTATTATATAATGAATTAAATAATTCTTTATCTACATTACAAATTGTTGAACTATTGAAAATTCTAATACAAGCTTTTAGTGAATCTCTAACTTTTGTATAACTAACATCATATTTATATGCAAGATAATATAATATATCATTAAGAAGTTCCAATTTATAAAAATTATAGTAACAATATATGATGGCATCTCTCATATAAATGTATCCGAGGAGACATACAGTTAAAATTTAATGATTGTAAAAGCCAGTCGATTTCTCCTAACTCTAAATCAGGAGTATTGTAATCAAGTCCAAGTTCTTTTATAAATGAGATTAATTGTTCTTTATAATTAGAGTTGTAGATAATCTTATTGACCTTTTGAACATCTGTTAAATTAAAATTATTTTTTGAGGGTAAAATTAAAATAGTGTTACATTTTTTCCTTTCAATAGGACTACAAGATAACTTATTTATAATTTCTTCGATAGACATATCTTGTAAATTATTATTTAATACTAAAATATCTGGATTCAGTTTCCAATATTCCAAAATAGTATCTTTGCCTGTAACAGCATTTTGAATTTTAAATTTATTATCTTCTGTGAACTTTTGACGCAGAATATTGATGTTACTTTTATTCCTATCGCCTACAAGAATATTTACCATAATTATCCCTCACAAATATTTTACAAATTCTGGCAATATTATATCATTTTAATTATGTAAATTCAATATGAAAACTAAAATTTTTTTAAATTTTTTTAAATTTTTTTAAAAATTTGTTTACTAAAAACAAGAAAAATGTCGAAACTTGTCGAAATAATAAAAATTGCTGAAATATCAAATAAAAAAAATCACTTTTTTAGAGAATAAAAATGAAATTTTTTTAATTTTGTGATATAATTCAAATCGAGGAAGTGAAAAAATGACAACAAAATTTGTAACTGAGTACATAGATAAAAAAATAAATGAAAATGAAAATTTTATAAGATATACTTTTTATGAGTTAAGAGTTAAGAATAATTTACTTGAAGAAGAAGTAGATGAATTTTTAAGAATAAATAGAGATTACTTTGAAAATAAAGGGTATAAAGTATATTTTACAAATGCAAGATTTAATTATCAAAATGCAAATAGAATGGTACAACCTAATGAACTAATGATAGCAATAAAGGAATAATAAAAATAAATAATGGATATAAATTCAGTTTTGACGAAATATCAGTTATTAGAATGCCACACATTTAAATAAAATATTGAAAATTCATTGATAGTAGAGGTGATATATAGTAAAATAATAAAAATAAACATAAAAGGAAATAAGATGGAAATACTTGATATAGTTAATGAAGAAAATAAATTGATAAATAAGAAACAAACAAGACAGTATATTCATGAAAATAATTTATGGCATAGACATGTTTCATGTTGGATTATAAATGATAAGGGAGAAGTTTTACTTCAAAAACGATCTAAGAATAAAAAGAGAAATCCCAATATGTGGTCAAAAACAGGTGGACATGTTTTGACAGATGAAAAACCAATAGATGCACTAAAAAGAGAATTAAAAGAAGAACTAGGTATTAATGTATTTGATAATAGTATAATATTAATTGGAGTATATAAAAGCAATGATGAAAAAAATAAATACTTTAGTTATGATTATGTTATTAATGTAAAGTATAAGATAGAAGACTATCGATTACAAGTCGAAGAATTAAGTGAAGTCAAATATATTACTATAGATGAAATGATACAATTAAAAAAAAATAAAGATAAAAATTATACATTTTACAAATGGAATGATGATGATTTTTATAAACAGATGGAGAAAATTAGAATGTATATAAAAAATTAATTGTAAAGGAGAAATGATAAAGTGGAAAATGAATTTGAAATAAGAGTTTTAGACATTGATGTTAAAGAAACTGAAAGAAAATTATTAGAAATTGGTGCTATTAAAGAAGGTAAATTTTTTCAAAAAAGAAAGTTATATAATTTTCATGAAGAATATAGAGGAAGATTTATAAGATTAAGAACGAATGGCACTAAAACAACGTTAACAATTAAAGATAAATCCGCAAAAAAAGAAATAGGTAGTGTAAAAGAATTAGAAATAGAAGTATCAGATTTTGAAAAAACTAATGAAATAATGAATATGTTAGGATATGAGCATAGTATGTATCAAGAAAACAAGAGAACTATATATAGATTAGGTGATGTCGAGTTTGATATTGATACATGGCCTATGATTCCAACTTATCTTGAGATAGAGGGAAAAAATAAAGAACAAGTGGAAGAAATGATTAAAAAACTAGATATTGATAAAGATAAATTGTCTTTAGATAAGGTGAGTGAAATTTATAAGAAATATGGACTAGATATACATGACTACAAGGATTTAAAATTTAAAGATTAGGAAATAGTAAGATGTATAATGATTTAGAAGAAGTAGTAGATTTAGATTTGTATAGAGTGTTTTATATAGTGAAAAAAAATGGAAATTTTTCTAAAGCAGCAGAAGAGTTGAATACAACACAACCAGCAATAAGCTATAAAGTAAAAAAATTGGAAGAAATCTTAGGAGTAAAATTGTTTGTAAGAGATACAAGACCACTTAAATTAACTTCTGAAGCAGAGATAATAATGCCCTATATAGAAAATGCAGTAAATGGAATTGAAATGGGAATAAGAAGGCTTGAAGAATTTAATAAAATTGAAATAGGAAAAATTATTATAGGAGTCCCATCTCATATAAGTATATTTTTATTAACTGATAAAATAAAAGAATTTAATAAAAAATTCCCAAAAATAAGGATGAAGTTAGTCAGTAAACCAACAAAAGAGTTATTTGAAATGTTAAGAAATAATGAATTAGATTTTATAATTGATAGTTCACCTTTTGATAATATTAACAATTTTATTGTAAAAAAAATTTCAAGAGAAAAATGTGTTTTCGCATGCAATAGAATTCAAACTCAATTATTAGATAAAAAATATGACTTAAAATCATTGAATGAACAATCTATACCAATAATTATACCAAGTGTTTCGTCTAGTAATACCAAAGAGTTAAAAAAGGTTTATAAAAAATATAAAGTAGAATTTGAGCCTTTATATGAAGTAACTACTAGTGAAATGATAGTTGAAATGATAAGACAGAATATAGGAATCGGGTATTTATTTGAGAAAATGGTAAAACAGTATGATTTTATGCAAAAAATTCAAATTGATAATGATTTACCATATTTTGATATTTATATAATTACAAAAAGTGAAGAATTGTCGAGAACATGTAAATGTTTCTTAAAATATATTATAAAAAAATAACAAAAAATATATGTTTAAGTATAAAAAAATTTTATACATAGCATAAATAAATATAAGTTGTATAATATTTCCATTTAAGGTATAATCACTTAAATGGAGGTTTTTTTATGAAAAAATTTAATATTGGTTGGGGTTTAACTAATTTATGTAATATGAATTGTAAATTCTGTTATAGCAAGGAAACGAGAGAAAAAAGTAAAGATATATCTATAGAAGATTGGAAGAATTTTGTTAATGAAAATTATGAACAAATAGATTCAATAAATTATGGAACTGGAGAAAATGCTATATTAGATGACTTTTTTTATTTTATTGAATATGTAAGAGAAAAATATCCTAATATAACACAATCTGTAACAACTAATGGATATATTTCAAAAAGGGTATTAGAGAATCACAGATTTATGGATATATTTATGAAGGCCATAGATGAGGTTGATATTTCACTGGATTTTGAGGATAAAGATAAACATTGTGATTTTAGAGGACAACCAAAAGCATATGATTGGGCAATTCAAACATTAGAAATCCTACAAAAAACTAATAAAAAGATAACAATTGTTTTTGTTGGTTTTGAAGATACTATGAATAAAAAAAATATTGATGGATTATTTCAAATTGCTAAAAAATATAATGCACTATTAAGACTTAATATATATAGACCTGTTAGTGAAAAAGAAGAAATTAATGAAAGATTTAAGTTAAGTTATAAAACATTAAATGATACTTTAAAATATATAAATAAAAAATATAAAATAATAGCACTAAGTGATGCTTTGATTGGAAATTTATATACAAATGATACAAATATAAAGGAAAATACAGGTATAGGGAGTATTAGAATTTTACCAAATGGAAATATATGTCCTTCAACATATTTGATAAGTGAAAAATATAGTAATAAGTATAATATAAAAGATGAAAAAATATTATCAAAAATTTATTTTGAAGCTTTTGAAAATGCAGAGATTCCAAAAGAATGTGAGAATTGTATTATTAAAGATAAATGCAAAGGTGGGGTATATGATAGAAGAATTTTATGGTATGGAACATTAAATGAAAGAGATCCATATTGCCCTACAAGATACAAAGATGAAATACCAAATACAAAATTTGATATAGAAAAACATGGCAGAATATCTGTGCATGATGATTATTTACCAACATTATTTTTTAAAAATTAGGAGGAATAGAAAATGAATGAATTTAAGCCAAAAGTAGCATTAATTATGAGAAATGATGAAATGATTGAAAAATTTAACTTAAAAAGGGTGACTATTGATACTTCATTTGGACCAGTAGATAGGTGCTTTGAGGGATATGTATATAATGTTCCAGTTTTAGTTATTTATGGAAGATTTAATGGACAAAAAGTTCCATCAAATGAAATTAACTTCCAACAAACTATTGAAGCAATAAAAAATAGAGGAGTAACAAAAGTTATTGGGACTTTTGTAGTAGGAGGAATTAATCCAGAAATGCCACAGGGTTCAGTATATGTTTTAGGAGATTTAATTGGAATGTCAGGATATGGTATTAACTGGGATAGAAATATATCATTTCATAATGCAGAAATGTATGAACCTTTTTGCCCACAATTAACAAGAAAGTTATGTGAAGCAGCAAAAAAAATGAATTTCCCAGTTAAAACAGATGCTACATATGTAACATTTTATGGATGGCCAAGAATAGAAACAAAAGGAGAATTAAAATTTTATAATAAAATGGGGTGGGATGTTGTAGGACAGACTTGTGATCCAGAAGCTACATTAGCGAAACTTAACCAAATGTGTTATGCAGCTGTAGCTGTTCAAATAGATGATCCAAATAGTAGAAATGATTATATAGACGGATTAGAAAAAAATGAAAAGAAAAAAGAATATGTTGAGTCAATAAAATCTTGTAGGGAAAGAACAACTAAAATTGTACTACAATATTTAAAAGATTATGAAGAAGAAGAATGTCCAATATGTAGAAAAATGTCAAGAAAAAATAATAATTTTAGAGAATTTCCTGACAAATTTTATGAATAGGAGAAAAATTAAATGTTAGTATTTTTAGCAACTCCATATTCACAATTATGTGATGAAGAATATAAGGTAAAAAAAGAATATAAAGAGTTTTTTGAAAAATTAACAAAAGAAATAAAAAAATTAGGAGTAGATTATTTTTTGGCAGTAGAAAGAGAAAATTATGGAAAAGAATATACATCTGATAAAGAAAGTACAAAAATAGATTTTGAAACAATAAAAAAGTGTGATTTAATGTGTGTTATTCCTGGAGTTCCAGCTTCAGGTGGAGTGCATGTAGAGCTTGGGTGGGCTTCAGCTAATAATAAGGATATAGAAATATTTTTAAATGAGAATAATAATTATTCACCAATGGTAACAGGTCTATCGGAAATATCAAATGTTCAGTATAATTATTATAACAAAGAATATTCTAACGAAGTAATAGAACTAATTTGTAGAAGTATTAAGAAAAGATTGAAGTAGGTGAAAAAAATGAGTAATTATTTCAAAAATGAAAGAAAAGTTTTTGTGAAGAAGTTTTACAAAGATAATTTTGCATTTATTATAGAGGCAGAAGATGAAAGTATTTTTGAAGATATACAAAAATTTATCTCATTTGAAAATAAACCAGATAATAATATAGAATATAATATTACAAGAATTTTCTTTAGAGATAAAAAAGATTTGAACGAATGTATAAAGAGATTATCAGAACAAGGAAGAGAAATTGTAATACATGGAGGAACTCCTGAACAGCATGTTTCTGGAAAGAAAACAGAGGCAGATGGTAATATAATATATAGAATTCCACTAAATGATGAATATATTTTACAAGATATAGATAAAAAAGCATATTTTTTATATGGTGGACAGAAAGGAAAAGAAGATAATTTATATAGAATTGTCAGAGAAATATATTATAGGAAGAGTTTGGCATTAGGACGAGTAGCATTACATTCAGCGGCTGTATCAGATAAGCGAGGAAGATGCATTTTAATACCAGGCGAAAAAGCAACTGGAAAGACAACATTATTATGCAATTTTCTTGCTAGCGATAAATATGATTTTATTGATAATGATAGATTATTGCTAGAAGTTGATGATAATGGTCAGTTATTAGCACATAGTATGTCAAGTACAGTAAATGTGGGATATGGTACAATGAGAATATGTCCTGAGAGATTTAAAAGTATAAAAATTTCTGGATATTATAAACCAACAGAGAAAAAAAGATATACAAGAAGTGAGTTTATTAACCAAATAGGCTGTTTATCTACTACAACAGGAAAAGTAAAAAGTATTTTGTTTCCGTCAATTAAAAAAGGTGCAAAAACAAATATAACTCCATGTAGTGATGCTCTTAAAATGTCAAGAATTTCTTTAGCTATAGAAGAATTTAATAATTCTGAACATCCTGATTGGTTAGGAATTTCGAATATTTCAGAAGAACAATATAAACAAAACATAGCAAAAATATTAGATTCAATTAGTGAAATGATTCCAGCTAATGTAGTAGAATTTGGTTATGAAAGAATTGAACCAGAAAAAATGGAAGAAATTGATAGAGGAGAAAGATGACTATGTATAAATTTGAAAATATTATACAATTTAATAAAGAATATTATAACTATCTAAAAAAAAATAATAATATATTTGAAAATAAAAGTTTAAATTTGGTTCATCATATATGGAGAGTTGTTTTACAATTTGAAATAACAGATAGGATTGAACAAGTATGTGATTTAATTATAGAGATGCAAAGAGAAAACGGAGAATGGGGAAATAGGGATAAGCATCGTAACTTTGGAGATACAGTTGTAAATATACATAGATTATTATGGTCTTTATTTGTAATACAAAAGAATAATTCTAATACAGAATATACAAATAAGATTATAAATTCAGTAAATAAAAGTGTAGATTATATTATTGAAAATCATGATATGCATTATAATATAAATAGAACATTTGGACATGGAATTATAGATAGATTACATTATTTGATGCAAACAGAATATTATATATTATGTTTTAGTGAAAAATATAAATTCATTAATGAAAAACAGATAAAAAAATTGAAAGAATTTTGGAACAAAGATATTAAATGGATGATAGAAAAGCAAATGCCAGATGGTGGTTGGCATGAAATAGATAGAGTTAGAAGCAGAATAGGAACTACATCAGATGCTATTAGAGGGATTAATTTAGATAAGGAATGTATAGAAAGTGTAAAAAAAGGAATCGAATTTATTATAAACAATCAAAATATATATGATGGATACTGGGAAGCTGGTAATATTGATAAAAATACAGATGCCTTAAAGGCTTTAATAAATAGTAGGAGAATAATAGAAGATGTAGAATTAATAGATAAAATTGATAATTCAATTAAAGATGGGACAAAATGGTTAGTAAATAATTTTGATAAAGCGGAAAAATTAGAAGAAAATGATTATGATTTATTGACAGTTACTATTGACTATGAAAAGGTGATTATTAATGGTACAAATGTTGATTTTGTATAAAAATTAATAATGAGGTGTAAAAAATGAAGAAAATAGAATTATTAGTGCCAGCAAAAAACATGGAATGTCTAAAAGTTGCTGTTGAAAATGGTGCAGATAGTATATATTTGGGAGCAAAAGAGTTTAATGCTAGAACATTAAATTCAGATAATAACTTTACATTAGAAGAATTAAAAGAAGCAATAGAATATTGTCATAAAAATAATGTTAATACAAATTTTACTTTAAATACTTTAATTAAAGATAGTGAACTAAAAGAAGCATTAGAATTAGCGAGTTTTGTATATTGTGCAGGAGTTTCCTCAATTATAGTTCAAGATATTGGATTAGCTAAAGAACTAATAAAAAAATATCCTCAAATAGATATTCATGCAAGTACTCAAAATACAATTACAAATATTGATGGAGTAAAAATGCTTGAAAAAATAGGATATAAAAGAGCCATTTTATCAAGAGAACTATCAATAATAGAAATTGAAGATATTTGTAAGCATTCTAATATAGAAATAGAGACATTTATACATGGAGGTTTATGTATTTCATATTCAGGTCAATGCTTATTCTCAAGTGTTGAATATGGACTAGCTGGGAATAGAGGTATGTGTGTTGGTTCTTGCAGGAATGATTATGACTTAATAGAAAATAATACTATAATAAGAAGTGGTAAAATTTTAAAACCAAGAGATATGTGTGGATTAAAGTATATTCCATCATTAATTAAAGCTGGTGTAAAATGTTTAAAAATACAGGGAAGAACAAGAGATATTCATTATATACAAGAAGTTACAAGGATTTATAGAAAATATATTGATTTAGCATTGGCAGGGAACGAATATTCAGTAGAAGATGATGATTATAATAAGTTGAAGGAAATTAGCAACAGAGGATTATCTGATGCACATTTCTCTCATAACTCTAATACTAATTTTATTGTAGATACAAAGTTAGAAAGTAAAGATATAACAAAGAAAAAAATAGAAAAGAAAAAAATAGAGATAGGTATTGATAATAATAAGAAAACAGAGATAGCACTTTCATTTGAACATTTTGATAAAAAAGAAAACTATTCTATATTATCCGATAAAATTAAAAGAATATATATTCCTATAGATGAATTCGAGATTAATTATAATATTATAAAAGAGTTAGAAAAAAGGTTTGAACTCTTTATTGAAACACCATTGATAATACTACAACAAGATATAAAAGATTATAAAAAGCAAATTGAAAAAATACTTATGGAATTTAAAATAAAAGGTTTTATTTTATCTAATATAAGTGATTATTACTTGCTTGAAAAATATAGAGATAATTACATATTTATAGGAAATTACAGTTTAAATATTTTTAATAGAAATTCATGTGAAGCTTTAAGAAAATTAGGAATAGATGTTATTACATTATCATTAGAATTAGGAAACGATGAGAAGATTAATTTAATAGAACAAAATAATGGCGATTTTGAAGAAATAGTTTATGGAAAAATTCCACTAATAAATATGAAATATTGTATTAAAGCAAATGATATCATATGTAGTAATAATTGTAAAAATAATTGTCAGGAAAAATATTATATAAAAGATATAAATAACAGTAAAGAATATTTATGTAAAAGTAGTAAAAAACAGATTCTTACAAAAGTATATGGAAGTAAAACCATTTCATTAAACTTGTGTAGTGCAAAAGGCTCAGCAAGAATTTTTATAAGCGATGAAAATGTGAAAGAAATAAATGAAATAATAAATAATATAATTAGTGGTAATTATTATAAAGGTAAGGATTATATCAATAATATATTTGTAAAATAGGAGTAAAATATGGAATTTGAAAAATTATATCAAATGGCTAACGAGTTAGCAAAAGAAGAAAAAGTTGAGGAACATACTTATATAAGCGAAGTGGCAGTAGCTGTTTTATCAGCTAATGGTAAAATATATATGGGTAGATCTATAAAGACAACATGTTCATTAGGATTATGTGCAGAAAATGTCGCAATGTCTAATATGGTACTTAACGGAGAAACAGAAATAAAGAAAATGGTTGCAGTATATGAAGGTGGAAAAATTATATCTCCATGTGGAAAATGTAGAGAGTTTCTTTATCAAATGAATCATAAGAATTTACAATGTGAAGTTATGATAGCAAAAGATAAAGTTGTAACTTTAAAAGATTTATTACCATCAACTTGGTCAGATATGAAATAAAGGTAAAAAATGAGAGAAGATATAAAAAAATTTATAAATAAAACCGTTAAAGTTCATATAGATAGGAAAATTGGAAGCAGACATCCAAAGTGGAATTATTTATATCCAGTAAATTATGGTTATGTTCCTGAAACTAAAAATACAGATGGAGAAGAAATAGATTGTTATGTACTAGGAGTATTTGAACCAATTGATAGATTTAAAGGAAAATGCATAGCAATAATACATAGATTAGATGATGATGATGATAAACTTATTGTAGTTCCAGATGGAAAAAATTATTCTAATGATGCTATAAAAGCACTAACAGAATTTCAAGAACAATATTTTAGCATAGAAATAGTAAGATAAAATTAAAAATATAAGATAATTTATTGTTAAAATAAAAAATTATGCAAATTATTTTATACGAAAGTACAGGATAATTTGCTTTTATTGTAACAGATTATAGTAATTCGTGGGAGGTAATTTAATGACAAAAAAGATTATTATAATACCAATAATTGTTTGAAGATGTTGGAATTGATTATAAAAATGAATTAGACCTACAATCAGGAATGCTATTTGTTAAAGATAAAAAATTATTAGAAAAAAGAGGAGTTAGTATTTTTACTAATTCCTCTTTAAAAAAATTAATTAGAAAGCATAGATTTAATTAGAGCATAGACATTTTCCTTATCTCTCTTACTCAATTTTAAAAAATCTTTAAAAAATTTTTCCATTTCATTATTTACATTAGTAGTATTAATTAAATCAGCCAGAATATCATTAGGTGTTACATGAAAAGCTTCACAAAACTTTAACATAGTTTTTATAGTTCCCATATAAACTCCTGTTTCTACTTGACTAATATATTTAGTATCAAAACCCGTTAATTGAGCAACATCATCCTGTGTCAAATGGTTTTTATCTCTTAAATTTCTTAATGCTTTTCCATATAAAATATTATCTTTATCTTTCTTCATATTATCACCATACTATATAGTATAAGAATAATACTAAAAAATTAACCAAGCAAAAAAAGGGAAAAATCATGATATACCTATTGCACTTTTGCGCTATTTTGTGTATAATATAAAAAATTGAAATGTTGATTGCGAAAAAACATTAATTGTAAACCATTCATATTTTATAGGAAAATACTAATATATAGTCAAATGCAAGAGATATTTGAATTTTTTTATTCAAATATCTTTTTTAGTATAAATTACTTTAGGTTAGTGTAAAATTTTAGTTTGCAAATATTTATGTTTTTAGATATAAAAAAGAAAAACATAAATACTCCTGTAAAATGTTGATTGCGTTTAACATTTTTTATGAAGGAGATATTTATGTTTGATAATATTTTAACAAATAATAATATAAATTTCAATCTTTTAGAAAAAAATATATACAAATTTGTTTGTGAGTTAGGTTGTAACATTCTAAAAGAAATAATTGAAAATTATGATAGAGAATTACAAAATTCAAGGGACAAAAAAATATTTAGACATAGAGGACTAAAAAAAGATTCAATAAAAACTGTTATGGGAGTCGTTGATTACAAAAGAACAGTTTATGAAGTTAAAGAAAATGAACAAAAAAAATTTGTATTTTTGTTAGACGAGGCTTTAAATTTAACAGAGTTTGGTAAAATATCATCTAATCTTGTTGAAAAAGTTTTAAATCTTGTTGTTGAAACAAATTCATATAGAGATGCAGCAGAGGAATTAATGCAAAATTTAAACATTAGTATAAGTCATGAAACAGTAAGAGATATTGTAATTAAATCTGGTCTTAAAGTTAATGAAAAAGAACTAGAAGAAATTAAATTAAACAAGAAAGATAAATTAATTGCTGGAACTAAAGTAATACCAGCGTTATTTGAAGAAGCAGATGGCTTGTGGATAAATTTACAAGGAAAAGATAGACAAGAGCAAATTGAAAAATATAAATTAAGTTGCAAAAAAGAAAATAAAGAATATAAAGAACCAACAAGTGTAAAATCTGAATTAAAACTCCATGTATCTTATGAGGGTTGGAAAAAAGATGACGAAAGGCATTCTTTAGTTAATAAAATGTATATAGTTGGTTTTATGAGTTCTAAAGAAATGAGAAAGCGAAGGGATGCAAAAATATTTCAGACTTATGATGTGAGCAAAATAAAATTACGAGTTTTAAATCGGAGATGGAGCAACTTGGATAAATAATTTAGCGACAGATGATACAATTAGACAAAAGGATAATTTTCATATACATCAAGAAATAATAAGAGATATACAAGAAGATGAATACAGAAGACAGATTGAAAAACTAATTGCTGAAAGAAGATATGATGAAATTCCAATATATCTTGAATATCTAAAATATGAAGTACGGAGGTGAAGAAAAAGCAATAGAAAAAATTGAGAAATTAAAAAGTTATCTATCAGATGGTTTACCTAGATACCAAGATGTATTAGAACAACAGGGGAAAGAAATGCCTACAGCACCGAATGGAATTGAATATAAAGATCCTGGCATAATGGAAAGTCAAATTTTCACAGTTTTGAGCAAAAGATTTAAGAGTGGAAGATTAAGCTTTAGTAAAATCGGAGCAACATGTTTAGCAAAAATTTGTGCTATTAAAGTGCAAGAGAATGCTATAGATATAGAGCAACTAAAAAAAGAAGTTCCAATAGATAATGGTGTAGAAGAATATATGAAAAAAGTAAAGGAAGATATTAAAAAGGTTAGAAAATCATTGATAATTAAAAAGGCTGATTTAGTTGATATAAATAGAACTACTTGTAGCAGTTTGAATATAGACAAAAAAAGTCCTATTTTTCAAGAAATAAGCTTAACACCAATAAGTGAATTGGATTACATATTTTAAAAAATAATGTAAAAAAAGTAGAAAAAAGTATAGGAAAACATTGACAGAAAGTAAGAAAAACATATATAATAATGTCAAATGTTTTTACAGAGGAGGAATTATAAATGAAAGAAAAATCAACATTAAAGGATGTCGCAAACAATTACTTGACACATACCTAGAATGAGATTTTCAACTTGACATTTATATAAACCTTATACAGATAAACTACTTTTTGAAAGTAGTTTTTTTTATTGAAAGTGATGATAAATATTGAAAAAAATTATAAATAATAAAAAATATATTTCTAGTCAAACTGATTTAATGGAAGAGTGGTGCTTTGAGAAAAATAAAGGTAAAAATCCTACCAATATTTTAATTGACAGTGATGAAGTTGTATGGTGGAAATGTTCAAAAGGTCATTTATGGGAAGCTTCTGTAAAGGAAAGAATTAATGGAAGAAAATGTATAGTATGTCAAACTAAAAAAATTATAACAGGATTTAATGATATAAAAACATTAGCACCACATCTTATAGCAGAATGGGATTATGAAAAAAATACAGAGTTAGATCCAGAAAAAACAGCATGTTGTAGTAACAAAAAGGCATGGTGGAAATGCTCAAAAGGTCATTCATGGTTTAGCGTTATAAGTAGTAGGTTTTATGGAACAGGATGCCCATATTGTACAAATAGAAAAGTTCTAGTAGGATATAATGATTTGCAAACGGTTAATCCTAGTTTGTCAGCAGAGTGGAATAAAAAGAAAAATGGTAAATTAACACCCCAAAATTATACAGCTAATTCAAATCAAAAAGTATGGTGGACTTGTAAATATGGACATGAATGGTTAGCGACAATAGAAAGTAGAAACAATAGAAAATATGGTTGTCCTTATTGTGCAGGTAAAAGAGTAATAAAAGGCATAAACGATTTAAAAACTATGAACCCGAAATTAGCAAAGCAATGGAATAAAAAGAAAAATGGTAAACTAACACCTGAAGATGTTTCATATCAAAGTCATAAAAAAGTATGGTGGAAATGTTCTGAAGATCATGAATGGCAAGCAGAAATAGCAGCTAGACAAAGAGGAAATGGTTGTCCTATTTGCGATAATAAAGTAATTATATATGGAATAAATGACTTAGAAACAATTAATCCTGAACTCGCTATAGAGTGGGCTAAAAATAGAAATGGGGATCTAACTCCACGAGATGTTAGTGCTGGAAGCAATAAAAGAGCATGGTGGAAATGTTCTGAAGGACATGAATGGATAGCATCAATAAATGATAGAAATCGTGGAAAAGGTTGTCCAACTTGTGCTAACAAAAAAATAGTAAAAGGGTATAATGACCTAAAAACAGTTAATCCAAGATTAGCTAAAGAATGGAATTTTAAGAGAAATGGAAAATTAAAGCCAACTCATGTAAGCTGTAATTCAAATCTAAAAGTGTGGTGGAAATGCTCAAAAGGACATGAATGGCAAGCTCAAATAAATGATAGAAATCGTGGCAATAATTGTCCTTATTGTAGTAAAAAAAAAACAAAATAGTAAATAAAACTATTTTGCTTGCTAATCTTGTTCTACATCATCAAATAAAGGATCATCAAAAAATTCTTTAATACTGATACCGAAACCTTCACAAATATGAAGTAATGTTTTTATACTTATTAATTCTCTTTTTCCGTTCATAAAATATGATAATGTAGAAGCAGGAACTCCTGTAGCCTTATAAAGTTTCCATATATTCATGTTATTTTGTTTTAATAAGTTATTAACTCTTTGTCGGATAGCGGTTGAAAGTAGCATGAAATCACATCCTTTCTTGCTAAAAAGTATAACAAGAAAAGAAAATATTATACTTGCTAAATGTGAAGAAAAGATAAAAAACCTTTGTTTTAGCAAGTAGTTGCTTGAAGTGAAAATATAAATATGATATACTGAAAAAAAACTTGCTAAATGTGAAGTTTTTGAGAAAAATTACAAAATTCGACATATTTTTTAATAATAAAATAGTAAAATAGTATATGGAATTATTATGTTTTAAAAGTACAAGAATTAAATTTAGAAAAAATAATAAAAATAGCAATTACAATATAGAAATTAGAAACAAAAAAACTAGAAAATTTTTTCTAATTTTTTCTAGTTTTAGATTGTTCATTAAACAAATGGCAAATAGTAGAATCTACGAAATCTTTATTACTCAAAGATAATTTTGAATATTTTATTAATATATCATGCTTTTCAATAGGGATTATATTATCTTTTTCATGGTTTTCTATTGAAAAGGAATCTGAAAATAATATATTTGGAGATATTTCCAAGAAGTAGCATATATTAAGTAATAATGTAATACTACCTGTTGTAGTTCCTCTTTCTATAGCACTAATATGTTTAGGTGTAACATTACATTTTTCAGCTAATTGATCTTGAGTGATATTACGAAGTTGTCTTGCTTCTTGTATTCTTTTGCCAAAGTTTACTATCGCATTATCTATATCAAACATATATATCACCACCTACACTCTATCAAAAAATGTTAAACTAAAGAACTGGATTAAATTTGACAATATATGCAAAAGTAAAATATAATATTCTAAAAAATAGGGAATAACATAAAATACTTGCACAATAAAAATAGACATATAAATAGTTATTTCTGGAAAGGAGGGTATAATTATGGCAGAAATAAATGAGATTATCAATAAACTAAAAAAAAATAACGAAATAAGTGGAATAGTTAGGAAAATAGATGAATTGGGTAGAATAGTAATTCCAATAGAATACAGAAGAAAATTTAGTTTAGATAAACCAATAAATATAGCAATTAGTTCAGAAGAAAAATTTGTGATAATAGAAATATTAAAAAATGAGCAAAAAGACAGCCAGAGATTAGACGAATTAGGTAGGGTTTTAATAAAAATTGAATTAAGAAACTTATTAGAATGGAAAGAGAAAGATGATATTGAAATATGGAATATCAGCAAATATATTATACTAAAAAAAGTAGAAAATAAATAAGGAGTATAAAACTTAAAGATGTATAAGGTATTAATTATTAGTAAATCATTTAGACAAAAGGAAGAAATAATTGATGAAAAAGTACATAGCATAAAATATGCAACGGATGATGAGATTAGAGAAATATTAAGGGATAATGAATTTGATTTAATATATTTTGAAAAAAAACTAATAACAGAGGATAATGAAGAAAGAATATTAAATGCTTTTATAAAAGTTCCTAAAATTTTAGGAAAATTGAAATTAAAAATACAAACACATAATACATATATCAATTTACAGATACTGAACAAGCTAATTATAAATAATATTAATATTGTTAAATTTAACGGTTATTTAGAAAAAATGTTAGTTGCAAGCATAATTAAAGAAAAAATGATTAATGGTACAGAAGTAAATATTAATAAAATTATGAATAAATTATTTTCTAAAAAGGAAAAAAGAATGGCAAAAAAAATATTGGAAGATGTGGTCAGTAGATATTTTTTAAAAGAAAAAAATATATCAAGATATAAGTTTATATTTAACAAAGAAATGCTAACAAACAAGTTTATTAATATTATTTTAAGAAATATCAAATTAGATATAAAATACATGGAACAAATAAAGAAAGATAAAAGAAAGGATGATATAATGGATAAAATAAAAGTTATCATTGCAGATGATGATAAGGGAATATGCGATTTACTACAAAAACAACTTGAAAAAAATAAAAATATTGAAGTTGTGGGTGTGGCAAATACAGATGAGCAAGAAATAGAACTGATTGAAACATTAAAGCCAGAAATTGTTATTACCGATTTAATGCGAAATCATGAATATACTGGACTAGATATAATTAAAGAATACTTCAAAAAAGAAGAAAAACCAGAATTTTTAGTAATTTCAGCAGACAGAAAAGAAGATGTAATAAACAATGGATTAGAAGTTGCGGGTTATTTAAAGAAACCATTTAATCTAACTCTTATAGCAGATGAAATTATAAGAATTAAAAAAGAAATTATTGATTTTAAGAGCAAAGAGGAGTAAAATGATATAAAAGCTAAAAATAAAAGAAAATCTGAATAGAGAAAAAGTGTTAGAATATTCATTTAAAAATAAGTATGACTTAAAATATTTTAGAGTACAAAATTGTAAAGAATATTCAGGTGGAATAGAATTGATAGACAAAAAGAATAGAAGAATAATAATTTATTATGATGAAATTGCTAAAAGTGTAAAAGTGATATATGAAGATTTAGTTAAAACAGATAAACTATTAAAAAAAGAAATTAGTGATATACTATGGGATTATTATTCTATACTAGCAGAACAAAACAAGCAAGTAGCAAGATTTAAAATAGAAAATGGAACAATTCAATATTTATATGATATTGAAAATACTAAAAATAAAACTCATATAAGTAAAAAAATTTTTGAGAAATGAAATTATAAGAATAAAAAAAGAAAATGTTAAAAATTTTAACAAGGGTACGAATTAAATTCGTTTTTTATTTATCTACAAAACAACTAGCAAAAGAAATATAATAAAATGCTAGTTGATAACAAAAAAGATTTAGAAATGAGATAATAACAACTAGCAATATAAAAATATAAAATTGCTAGTTGGAGGTATTATAATGAGTAGAGTAGATAGATATGAATATAAAGACTGGAAAGGTTTTGGAGTAAGGACAATGCAGTATCGAAAGGAAATAGGACTATCAAAGGAGAAATTTTCAGAGATGATAAATCGTTCAGAAAATTTTGTATCAGACTTGGAAAAAGGAAGAACAAGTGCAAGCGTTCATACAGTGCATCAGATTGCAAAAGCTTTAAAGGTAACAACAGATAGTTTATTATATGGTGAAACTATGAAAGATAGTAAAAATTATTCTAATAAAGAAATACTAGAAAACATTATCAATAGATGTGATGATGAAGAATTGGAAATAATAAAAGACATTATTGTATCAACATTTCCTAATTTAGATAAAATTAAAAATAAAAGAAAAACAACAAATTAGTTATCTTTCTAGTTATAAATTGAAAGGGAGAGAATTTAATGAAAGATGAAATTGAAAAAGTAAAAAATAGAGCTGATAAAATGATAGAAAATAAAAAAATTGTTACACTAATTAATGAATCTGAATTAATAACAAAAATAAATGATATTGCTAATAATGTAAATGAAACTAATTACTATATCTATGATAAAACTTTAGATGCAATAGAAAAATATTTAATAGAAAAAGAAAAATTAGAAACTCAAAAAGAAGATATGACATTTTTAAGAAATTTAGCAAAGGAATTGAGAGAACAACAAGTTAGAATTACTGATCCAAGTAATCCACCTTTATTTCTTATTTCTACAGAATTAGGTAATGATATTTATTTTTTAACGCGAAAAGCTTTAGAAGATTATAGTAAATTCAATATAAAGGATAATAAAAAAGTTGTAGAGATACCAAGCAATAGAAGTGTAGAATTATCAAGATTATTAGATATAATAAAAAGAAACTTTTAATATAAAACAAAAAATTTAAAGTATAAAAAATTCCCATAAGAAGGGTTAGACTTTCTTATGGGAATTTTTTTATCTTTTTTTGTACCCATTTATCTTTTTTTGTACCCTTTTTGAAGAATGGCAAGAAAAATAAGGTATATTGTCCGTAGTTAGAGCTAAAGCTCTCTACGACAGAAAAATCAATTACACAGAAACTCCAGAAAAGAAATTTATAAATTGATAGTTTGATAGTTTGGAGTGTAAGTGTATGATTGAAAAAAAACATATCCCCTTTTTAATTAATATAAGTAAAAGCATTTGTATAGGAGTAATTCGCTCTGAATCAAATGCTTTTTTTATACCATCAAACTGTCCAGTTAGAAATAAATCACCACCTTCAATATTCGAGTTTTTTTGAATTTGAATATTGGAGGTTTTTTTATGAAAGAAAATGCAAAGTGCTTTGTAAAAATAAGTCAAGGAATTTATGAAGAAATTACATACAAAGAATTAGAAGAAAGAAGGCAATCTATACCTTCTTATAAAAAGAAAAAGTTTATATATGTAAATAAAATGCTTTTTGAAGTTTCAGATAAAGAATATAGAGATTATTATTCAGAAATAGAAAGAAATAGATATAGTAAAAAAGTTTTACAAAAATTAAATACAGTTTCTATTGAACAATTAAATTTTGACGAAGACATGGATGATAAACAAGTGATTATTGATGACACAATAAATGTAGAAAATGAGGTAGAAAGAAAAAATGAAATAGAAGAGTTAAAAAAAGCATTATTAAAATTAGACAATGATGAATATAAGATGATACGAGAATTATTTTTTAAAGAAAAAACAGTACGAGAATATGCAAAAGTATTAGGTTTACCTTATGCTACAGTTCAATATAAGAAAAAGCTAGTATTAAAAAAATTAAAAAAATTAATGAAATTTTAAAATTTTTTTGCACAAACCCCCTTTTTTTTCCTTTATGGATTGAGGGGGTTTTTAAATACCCAATATAAGCACATTGAAAATTTAATATTAATTCATTAAATACATTCCTACTATTTAGAGCTAGTTAAAAGGTAATCTCACAAATTACTTTACTTAAATATAAGTTAGCAACTTATATGGCGAGGACGAGTAGTAGGTATAATGATACACTTGTATAGTCATAGAACGAGCGTTAAAAGCGTCCCACGCATTGAGTACAAATCTGTTAGAAGCAGGTAGGTGAAATTCCTGTGGAGCAATTTAGCTAATTGCCATTTAATGAAATTTGGAGAACAGAAATAGATAAAATATTTAAAATGGCTATCTATTCTTAGGAGTAGATAGCCTAAAATAAAAAAGGAGTAAAAATAGTTATGGAGGTAATTTTCATTATTTTATCAATAATATTTGTGCTAATTGGCATATTTACATACTTAATAATATTAGGAGCAAGTATAAATAAGTCAGATATAGAGCGAGAAATTGAAGATCAAGAACAAATGGAATATTTAATAAACTTAAAAAAAGGAGGAAATAAATAATATGGTAATAAAAAGAGGAGATTTATATTATGCAGCTTTAGATGAAACTTATGTGGGAAGTGAACAAACAGGAGTTAGACCTGTAGTAATCCTACAAAATAATATTGGTAATGAGTATAGTCCTACTGTTATAATTGCACCAATTACAAGTAAAATAAACTCAAAATCAAAAATACCTACACATGTACTTATAAAAGCAGATAAAAATAAATTAAAACATAATTCACTAATATTAACAGAACAAATAAGAGCAATTGATAAAACTAGATTAAAATATTATATAGGAAATATAGATGTTGATGAGATAAAAGATGTAGATAAAGCTCTTATTATTTCATTAGGAATAGATTTAGATAAGGTAAGGGAGAAAAAATTACACAAAGAATATATAGAAGAAAAAACAGAATTTGTTACTAGAAAACAAATAGCATCATATGCTATTGTTACTAGAGAATATTTAAAGCATTCAGGCAATTTAGAAATAACTAACAAATTATTAGAAGAATACATTTTAACTCTTATTGATTTGTATTCTCCAAAAGAAATTGAGAAACAAGCAGAGGTAATTAAAGAAAAAAATAATTAAGAGTAATATATATCCAATAAGCTAAATCTAAAAAAGGGAAATATTTATTTGATATTTCTCTTTTTGTGATTATAAGTAGTCTATGTATTTGTAAATTTATAAATAAAGATAATATAAGGAAAGGAGTTTTTATAAAAATGAAAGAAAACATAAAAACTGAATATGTAATAAAAGAAATCTTTAATAAAGATGGTCAAGATATTAGAGAAATGTTAAAAAAAGCATTCAAAGAATATTGTGAAGTAATATTACAAAAAAATTAATTGTACATTTGTAAGTATATATATAAAATAGTATAATAATTACAGATACAGCTCAGCTTATTGTTATTACGGGAGGAGGTAAAATGATAACAATAAGTAATCCAACAAAATATATAGCAGGACTATATGTAAGATTATCTAATGAAAAAATAGAAGAAGTAACAAATACAAATGTTATAACAAAAGATATTGATGTTGAAAGAGAGAGTGGAAGTATTACAAACCAAAAAATATTTTTAAAGAATTTCTGTAGAGATAGCGAAATAGAAGTTTATAAAATATATTCAGATGATGGATACTCTGGTGCTAATTTTGATAGACCAGGTTTTAAAGAAATGATTAAAGATATAGAAGCGGGCAAAATAAATATAGTATTAGTTAAAGATTTATCAAGATTACGGGAGGGTATCATCAAAGGTAACATATTATACAGATGAATATTTCCCTGAACATAGAGTTCGATTTGTTGCTGTTGCAGATGCGATAGATACAGGTTTACAGGAAACATCTGAAGATATGACACAATTTAGAGCTTTTTTTAATGAATGGTTTTTAAGAGATTGCTCAAAGAAAGTAAAAAATGGAAAGAAAACAAGAGCAAAAGAAGGAAAGATAATGACTACTTATGCAACTTATGGTTATAAAAAAGATCCAAATGATAAAAACCACTATATTATAGATGAAGAAATAGCACCAATAGTAAAAGAAATATTTAGATTAGCAAGGGAAGGAATGACTCCAACAGAAATAGCAAGAATAATGACAGAAAAAGGCAATACTGTTCCAAGTGATGTAGTAGGAAATACTCATACAAGAAATCCAAATGAAGTGAAACGAGGATGGAATAGAAATGCTATAAAAAGAATATTACAAAATATGACTTATTTAGGTTATGCGATAAATGGAAAACAAAAGAAAGTAAATTATAAAAGTAAAAAAATTTTACTTGTACCCAAAGAAGATTGGCTTATTAGAATAGGAATGCATGAACCAATAATAGATGAAGAAACTTTTGATATTGTACAACAGCATATCAAAACAAGAACTAGAAAAAGAACAAGAAAATATGAGTGGTTATTAAATGGTATTATAGAATGTGCAGAGTGTGGAAAAAAATTGAGTGTTATTGCACATCATCTAAAAAGTGGTAAAATTACATTTTATTTGAAATGTAACACATATTCTACTAATACAGCATTACACTTATGTACTCCACATACAAATAATTTAGAAAAAATTACGAAAGTGGTGTTAGACACTATAAGAGAAAGATGTAAGCAATATTTGGAAGAAACACAGTATAAAATAATAGCTAATAATTCTCAAAATAAAATTGCAAACCAAAAAGATTATACTCAGAAGGAAATAGAAATATTAGAAAAGAAACTCTCTATATTGAATAGAAAAATAGATAGTTTATATGAAGATAAAATAAATGGAGTTCTAAACATAGAAGATTTTAAAAGAATATATTTTGAAGCAAATAATACAAAAAGTAATTTACAAAAAAGAATAGAAGATTTAAAAAATAATCATGTAAAGGAGGAAAGAGTAATGGATTTAGGTAAAATAGTTAATGATTTTATAAATATGAAAGAGATAAATAAGACTATGCTAGTACAATTAGTTGATAGAATTACTCTTTCAGAAAATAAAGAAATTACAATCTATTATAAATTTAATGTTTTAAATAATAAGACTAATGAAAAGATAAATTTAATAGCAGTTTAAAATATTATCTTAACGGACAATGATTACAATAGTTGTTTTAGTAATACTAGCAGGTGTATCAATTAATATAGTATTTAGCAATGGAGGAATTCTAGATAAAGCTAAAAGTGCTGAAAAAAGAAGTACAATTGCTAAAGAAAAAGAAATTGTTG
>OLJF01000358.1_pt1 | contig 55296 bp, 62 predicted proteins | sample 1609751 | NCBI WGS metagenome assembly OLJF01 (sample SAMEA4350171, study PRJEB24818) | metagenome | biome: human; feature: gut; material: faeces | place: Denmark | collected 2013-09
AAACCGCGCCGAAATCTGCGTTGGGCAGGGCCATTCACTACCTGCTGGAGCAGTGGCCGTACCTGGCAAGGTATCTGGAGGATGGCCGTCTGGAGCTGAGCAACAACCGTGCCGAGCGCAGCATTAAACCATTTGTGATGGGGCGGAAAAATTGGCTCTTTGCCAATACGCCCGGTGGCGCGCAGGCCAGCGCCGTGATCTACAGCCTGATTGAAACGGCGAAGGAGAATGGCCTTGATCCGTACCGTTATCTGCTGTGGGTTCTGCAAAACGCGCCGCAACTGAGCGAAACTGATGAAACATGGGCTGAAAAGCTGCTTCCCGCGAGAGCCCCGAAAGAATGCTATATGCCTCATAAATAAAAGACCGCCATCTCGGTGAGCAGCAGCTCACTTTGAGATGGCGGTCACTATTTTTGATGTGTGCAAATTAGGGCCGATCACTGTGCAGTGCATCGTGTATCCGTTCGACCAACGCCCTTGCCGTAAAAGGCTTCGGGAGCACAAAGCTTGCGCCCAAACGGTATGCCTCCTCTATGACCCTGTGTGTCGGCAGAGCCGTCATAAAAATCGTCGAGATTTTGTACCCGTCCTCGCGCAGATGCTGCATAACGTGAAAGCCGCCCTTGTGCGGCAGCAGAAAATCCAGCAGAAGAACGTGAGGTCGGTGCCGGTGGAGCGCCTTGGTTGTCTCGTCCTCATCCTTTGCGTGAAATACATGGAAGTTTCCGCGCTCACGCAGGGAATCCGCCAGGAGCATGCTGAGGGCTTCATTACTGTCTGAGAGTAAAATCTTCTTACGGTGCGGCATTTTTATCCGCCTCCCCCTTAAAAATTTGATTTTACACACTCACCTTGTATAAAATAGTCCCGTCAGCTTATTTTTTCAATCCGCTGCGCAGCATTTTAACGGTTTTTTTACTTGGCAGGATTTGAGCTTCCGCAAAAGAAAGAGGGATGCCTGAGAAACTTGCCAGGAGTGTTGTTGTAACACCTTGCTGCCGGCACCATTCGCTTACGGAGAGACCGCTGCTGCGGCATTCCTGGATTTGTGCCGCCCACTCCTGTAGCTCCGCCCGATGTTTCAACTCTGCGCTTGTCATTCTGACATCCCACAATACAACAGTAGCGAAACCTTTCGCAACGTTCCGCTACTATTGTCTCATGTGTGTCTATGCGCGGTTAGGTTTGACGGTTACGAACAAAATATGAAAAATCCCGAAAGATTTATCTTTCGGGATTTTTTCAGCCGCTGAGTTTATGGATTTTATCTTGCGTGTGCGCGGATCCGCGCGGGGCTAAAAAGCGCTCGTGCATTTCCATGGCTTTCTGCATGGTCATATCCGCGCTCGTCTTCGTATTCGCAAGACCTCTTATGGCAATTCTTGTAGACGCCGGAGAAACCGAAGTCATTCTGGACGGTGTGCGGTATCTGCGCATCGAGGGCGCTTGCGACTGCGGCCCTTTATCTTGTTATATTTTCGAACGGGGATATCTCCCCACAAAACACCTTCAAAACCGGTATCAACGCCCCTTGAGGGAGCGATGATATAATATCCTCATGCGGACAGAGAATTTCCTGCTTCTATCTTTGTAGCCAAGTCTACTGCGCACAGACTGGAACCTCTGCCCTGTGGGATGTCACTTATGAGCCGGATGTCGAAGCGATGGATCGCTTTCTTCTAATCTCGCAACAGGTTGTGACCTTCAGCAGCACGAGGAATGTCCGTAATTTGAACATGAGAGGAGCCTGCACTATGTACATCGTTGGGATCGACATCGCCAAGAGGAAGCACGAGGCAGCGGTGATCGACGGCGAGGGCGCCGTCATCATCAAGCCGTTTTCCTTCACCAACAACTGCTCCGGGTACAATCGGCTGCTGGCCATGCTCACCAAGGCCAAGCTGCCGCTTGACGAGTTTTCCTTTGCAATGGAGGCCACCGGACACTACTGGCTCGCTCTTTTTACCAGACTTCAGAAGGAGGGCTTCCGTGTTCAGGTCATCAACCCGGTGCAGACCAACTCCATTCGCAGCTTCTACATCCGTCAGGCCAAAACAGATCCGCGGGACGCCCTGCTCATCGCGGAGGTGATTCGTTTCGGACACTTCTCCGAGTCTACCCTGCATCCGGAAAACATTTATGAACTGAGAGAGCTGTGCCGTGGACGGCACGCCATCGTTTCCATGCAGGCAGATGCTAAGCGAAAGGTCGTTGCCCTGCTGGATCAGGTCTTTCCTGAATACGAAACAGCTTTTACCAATATGTTTGGCGACACCTCCATGGCAATTTTGCAAACCTGTCCTACGCCAAAGGAATTATCCGAGATGCCTCTTGAAGAACTCTGCCATCTCATCGAAGTCTCCAGCCACAAGCGTTTCCGCATGGCGAAAGCCCGGGAGCTTCAGGAGCTTGCGCGCAATTCCTTTGGCTTCGCCATGGCCGGCGATGTTTTCAGCACGATGATCCGACTCTATGCAAAGCACCTCATTTTCTTGAAACAGCAGGTTCAAGAAATGGACCGCAAAATCGCTGAGATCATGGATACCCTGGACACGCCGATCACTACCATCACCGGCATCGGCCCGACCCTTGGCGCGTACATCCTCAGCGAGATCGGAGACATCAGCCGTTTTTCCTCCGCGGCAAAGCTTGCCGCCTACGCGGGGATCGATCCAACCATGCGGCAGTCTGGCGAATACAACGGCGTCAGAAACCGTATGTCCAAACGAGGCTCGCCTTATTTGCGGCACGCCATTTGGCTGGCGGCTTCATCGGCGGTGCTCCACGATCCGGCGCTAAAGCTTTATTTCCAGAAAAAACGGGATGAAGGGAAGCCCTACATGGCATCCGTAGGCCACGCCTGCAGGAAGATGGTCTCCATCATTTACGCCGTTATGAGAGACAACAAGGCCTATAAGCCCTGCATCCCAAATGAGATTTCAGCTTGACAAATTATAGCCGGTCTGTGCTAAAATCGAACGGGTAAATAAGGGGCAAAAGCCTCCGAAACGGGGCATGGCCGGGAGGGAAACACCCATCCCAAAAGGCGCAGTTTTCCATCGTCGGAGCGGTATTCACCGGGCGCTTTCACACATCGCTCACAAAAGCCGCAACGCTCGCTTCAAAGGGCTTTGGCGGGTACACACGCCACCCCGTCCCCGAACCGCGCACACAGCGGCTCACGTGCCGAAACACGGCGGGTTCTCAGGGTCGATGGTGACGATGTTCTCGGTAGTGAGATCATCGACACCATCGGCCCTTTTCAGGCAGATCAGACGGTCGCCGTTGCTCTTGCGGAAGGACACCGTGATGCCGTTTCTCCTTAGAGCGTCAACGCTTTTGCGGATTCGGTGGGAGAAGCTGTTGGGGGTCAGTCCCTCCGCACCGGCAGGGTCGATCTTTTCCAACAGCGCCTTGGCAGGGGCGCTGATCTCCGGCTGCCGGCGCAGCAATTCAGAGAGAAGGAAAAGAATCCGTTCGGTGGGCTGCTCCGTCTGTTCGCAGTCATCTGACAGCAGTTTCCAGACGTGATCCTCGCCATCGAACTCCAGTGCCAGTTCCCGGTAGGGGATGTCCCGCCCGGTGCAGTAGAGCGTGGCTGTGTTCTCTCTGCGCTTGCTCTTGCGGAGGACGAAGTTGCTGTCGGTGGCACCGCTGAGTCCGGTGGTGCCGGAGATCATGTTCATGGGATCATCGTCATTCATCTTCCGCAGGTGATGCACCAGCAGAATGGCGATGCGGTGCTTGTCCGCCAGCGCTTTCAGAACGCCGATGTCCCGATAATCACTGGCATATGGATTCGCGTCATTGCCCGCGGTGCGGATGCGCTGGAGCGTGTCGATGACGATGAGCCTGGTCTGCGGATGCTCTTTCAGAAATTGCTCGATCTGTTCCACCAGCCCGTTGTGGAGCTGCTGGGACATGACGGCGAAGTGCAGCGTGGGCGGCGCGTCCTCCGTGAGATCAAAGAGGCGGCTCTGGATACGCTGGAAGCTGTCCTCCAGACAGAGGTACAGCACCTCGCATGGGTGCGTGGCGAACGTCCAGAGCGGTTTGCCCTGCGCGGCGCAGAGACACAGCCACAGCGCCAGCCACGATTTGCCGATCTTCGGCGCGCCTGCCAGTAGGTGCAGCCCCTGGGGCGGCAGATCGTCGACCACGAAGGAGGCCGGTTCGTAAGCGGTGCTTTGCAGCGTGTCCGCGTCAATGGTTTGCAGTCGGTTGATTTGAGACATAAAAAACCTCCGGATAAAAGGATAAGGGCAGAGACCTCGCTGCAGTCGAGGCTCTAACCCTTTCACTTGATTATTCTGTGTTTTTTGATAGAATGAGAATATCGCAGGACAGATGCAAAACAGATATGGGACAGGGGGGCGATGCTATGCCGCTGGGGACACAGCAGAACAATGATTTTGCTCAGGTCACAATTGACGTTTGGAATGACAAAGTTTTTTATCAGGAGCAGGAGTTCCCTGCGGGATTTATGGCTGCGTCCATTTTGAACATTTCCGAAGATGATTTTAAGGAACTGATACGGGCTGGCGGAGCGCCCACCTTTCTTTTTCCGGTAGTCATACAGGGCAGTGATCTGGAAGCGGCTCAGGTGCTCCCTGTGCTGCGGGAGCGAATGATTTATCTGGCAAGAGAAATTTGGAGGTATCCGCCCTTTTGCTATGGCAACCTCGAAAAAGAACTGCGCCGCATCGACATCCTGTTTGATGACAATGCGCTTTCCAAAATACTCACACCGAACTCGGAGTTTCAACAGGAATTCTTGATATTCTGCGCCGCGATCACGCGCATCCCGATGGCGATCCTGCACTTCATCGCGGCTGGCCGATTCTTTGAACTGGACTATCTGCGGCACCTCAAAAAGCGGAACGAAACTTATTTCGCCGTGGCCGCGCATGACTGCTTCAGCAGTAAAGAATTTTGGGATGAACTGCAGGGACTGCAAAGCTGGGACATAGAGCCGTTCTCTGTGCATCCGGAATTGACTTCCACCTATGTGCTCGCCCGCAGCCCGAAAAGCGAAAAAGAAATGGTGTTTGTGGAACGGGTATCTTTCCTGCGGCTCACAGATTTCTACACCTACGATCTTTTGAACGGATTGCACCACGGCCACGCGCCCAGCCAATGCCAAGGCTGTGGGAAATACTTTCTGACCACCAACGGCCACATCCCCAAATACTGCGACGGTGTCGCCCCGCAGGACGATCGCTATACCTGTCGGCAGTACGGCGCGATGATGCACCAGAAGGAGCAGAACAAACAGCACCCGGTCTACCGGCTGTTCAATACCCGAACCGGGACGATCCGCAAGCATCACCAGAGAGGAAAAATCTCCGATGACCTGCGGCGAGAGGCACTGTATCTGGCGGAGAGTTATCGGGACAAGGCGCTGCTGGACAACGACTATGCCGCTGACGGATATGTGCGGGACATGGAATTGGAGCACATTTACGCGGAGGCAGAAAAGCGGCTGAAATGAGGAAGGGGGGCGTTCCTGTGACGAGAAATATGTACACCGTTGCCGGGGACGGCCCCTGCAATGAAGAGCTGGCTTTGCGGATTCAAGCCGGAGACAAAAACGCCGCGGAGCGGCTTATCGCACAGAACGAGGGCTACCTCGCCGAACTGGCGCGGGCGTACACACCATGGTGTGAGCTGGAGGACTTGAAGCAGGGGGCGGCGCTGGCGCTGCTGAACGCGGCAGGGCACTTTGACCCCGCCTACGGAACGAAGCTGCTGACCTATGCGACGCCAGCGATGGAAGCGGCGATGATGGACTACGCCGCACAGTATTTTTCCGCTCTGTCCATCCCCGTCAGTCGGTACAATCAACTGCGCAGGGTGGCATACCTCTGTGCCGAGGGATGGGACTCATCTGATGCTGAGTTGGTCAAGGTGGTGTGTGGAGAACTGAATGTATCTGCCAAGGTAGCTGGGGCGTTGATATAAGAATACCGGACGCTGTTTTGCGTCCGGCAGTTAGGTGACGATGTGTTCTCCGTCAGCTGCGGCGGCGATCCTGCCGTGGCCTATGACCGCCTGATGCGCCGGACGCTGCTGATGCAGCGGATGGAGCAAGTATTGACGCCCAGAGAGCTGAATCTGGTGCGAAGCTCCCTTGGCATCGGTCAGCCGGACGAGGCTGGCATGACCTTTCAGGAGCTGGCCATTCGGCTCAACTACAACGGCCCCAGCGGCGCGGAGAAGGCGTACAAGACCGCGCTGCGGAAGCTGAAAAAGGACTTGTACGGTGGTGCCTACGGCAGGTGGCTCTCCGCGCAGAAAGCAATCTGTGCCGCCATAGCGGAAGCAGAGATGGACGCGGGGTACTACACGACACCGCAGAGAACCTGGGTATAGGTGAAACGCTATGTAGGGGAGCCTCACAATGGAGAACCGAATAACGACAGATTTTCACATTTTAAAGAAAATGCAATTGCCCTGCAATAAATCGTCCTTTCCGTGCATTACACGGATGACAGGAGAAAAAAGCCCATGCTCAGTATGCTGATGACAACCGAATACGCGCCGGCGGAGGAGCGCCGCGAACTGCAGCGATTGCTCATCCGCGTTGCCGGTGGTGATCGTGACGCTTTAGCGGAGCTGTATCAGCGCACGCGCACGGCGGTGTACGGCTTAGCGCTTTCCTACCTTAAAAACGCGCACGACGCGCAGGATCTCACACAGGATGTCTATGTGCAGGTGTGGGACTGCGCAGCGCAGTACCGTCCCACCGGCTCGCCGATGGGGTGGCTGCTGACCGTATGCCGCAACCTGTGTCTGATGCGCCTGCGGCGCGAGGAGCGCCATGCCGCGCTCAGCGAGGAGGAGTGGGACGCCATTCCCACACAGGAATGCGGTTTGAACGCCGACGAGCGCGCACTGCTGCAAGGCGCGCTGGCAAGCCTCGCTGACGAGGAACGGCGCATCGTGCTGCTTCACGCGGTCACGGGCATGAAGCATCGGGAGATCGCGGCGCTGCTGGAGCTGCCGCTTCCCACCGTCCTGTCGAAATATCACAGAGCATTGAAAAAGATGCGAATTTTTCTGGAAGGAGATGACGCCCGATGACCAATGAAAAAATGGAGCAGAGACTGGCTGCGGCGCTTGAAAAGACCGTGCCGGACGATGTGAGCGGCGTTCTCTCCCGCTGTGAAGCGCGGAAAGGAGCGGTAATCAACATGGAAACGAAGAAAACAACAAAGAGAAGATGGACATCGCTCATCGCCGCCTGCCTTGCGGTAATGCTGCTCGGCGGCGGGGGACTCTTCTACCAGCGGGCGAACGCGGTCGCGTCCGTGGTGTCACTGGATGTGAACCCGAGCATCGAGCTGAAGGTGAATCGAAGTGAAAAGGTCCTCGTCTGCACGCCGCTCAACGAGGACGCGAAAGCTATCCTTGCGGATATGAGTAATGGTGCCGACCTCAAGGGCGCAAAGCTCGACGTGGCGGTGAACGCCATCGTGGGCAGTCTCGTGCGAAACGGCTATCTCGACAGCATTTCCTCCGCCATCATGATCTCGGTGGAGGACAAGGATACCGCTCGCGCGGAAAAGCTCCAGCGCGAGCTGACGAGCACCGTGGACGGTGTTTTGCAGACAAGCGAATCGAGGGCGTCCGTCCTGACGCAGACGCTTACGCAGGACGCGGGACTTACGCAGCAGGCGCGAGAAAACAGCATTTCGACCGGAAAGGCGGCGCTGGTGAACCGTGTGCTTGCACTCAACGCCACGCTGAAGTTTGACGCGTTGGCAAAGCTCTCGGTCGAAGAGCTCAAGGACCTCGCCGAAGCGGGCGCGCCCGCCATGCCCATCGGCAAGGATGCCGCCGCCTACGCTGTGGAGCAGTATGCCGGGACAACGGCGCTCGACTCCGTCACGGCGGAGGTCGATTCCGAGCTCGACGAATCTACCGCCCACTATGAGGTGGAGCTGCACACGGCATGGGGCGAGTTTGAGTATCTGGTGGACGCCTACACGGGGAAAGTGCTCAGCGGGCAAAAGGACTTGCTGGCCACAGCCCCCGCAGGGGATGCGACGGCAAAGCCCTCTGCGCCGTCCGGAACGGTGCAGGATATCGGCTACGCCAAGGCAAAGTCCATCGCCCTGAACCATGCGGGCTTGAGTGAAAATGAAGCGTATGACATGGAGATCGAGCTGGACGACGAGGACGGCACGCTCGTCTATGAGGTCGCGTTCAAGTCCGGCGGTATGGAGTACAGCTACGAGATCAACGCCGCCACCGGCGCGATCCTCAAGCACGAGACGGAAATAGACGACTGAGAGAAAAGGCTGTGCGATAAATGAAGCCTGCGGCGCGGCTCCGCAACAGCGCGTTGCTTGCCCCGTCGACCGAGCCTGCGTTATAATGGGTTCGAGGTGATGATCGTATGGATACCAAAAATGTGATTTTAGAACTTAGGACAAAGATGGGACTGTCACAGGACGAGCTTGCGGAAAAGGTATTTGTGACCCGTCAAGCGGTCTCCCGTTGGGAAAACGGCGAGACGACGCCGAATACGGAAACGCTGAAGCTGCTTTCAAAGCTCTTTGATGTCTCCATCAATACGCTGCTTGGCTCACCGAGACAGCTTATCTGCCAATGCTGCGGGATGCCGCTTGCGGACGGCGACATCAGTAGGGAGACGGATGGCTTTTTCAATGAGGAATACTGTAAATGGTGCTATGCCGACGGCGAATATATGTACCACGATTTAGACGACCTGATCGAGGTCTGCGTGCGGAACATGGCCAGCGAGGAGTTTTCCGCCGAGCAGGCGCGGGCCTATTTGCAGGACACGCTGCCCAAACTCAATTATTGGAAACGATATGAAAACCTCGGCGGCGCGGAGGCGTTTGAGAAATACAAGCAAGCGCTGATGGACGAATTCAACGATCTGCACATTGACGGGATGCCCAAGGTGGAAAAGCTCAACGCGCTTGTAGGCAAGTACATCAACCTTGCATACCGCCTTCCCAACGGGGAAACCGTCAAATTCCTTGACGACCGGGCAACCTATCTTGGCAACCAGCTGGAATGTGAATTTGGCGGAGATCGATGCTTCGGCATTGCCGCAAATATGGATTTTCTGCTGGTCTGCACCTATGAGGAAAACGGCAAAAACCCGGAGCTGGTCGTTTACAAGAAGAGATAAGGCGCTCACAAGCAAACCAAAGTCCTCGGATCGCTGCACCGCAGCGGTCTGAGGACTTTTGCTGTCTGCACAGCCATGTGTGCAGGATCGGAAAGCGCTTAAGGCGACACATTGAAAATGATCAAAAACCTGTTTTCTCTCTTGTGATTTTGGGCACACTTCGTTATACTGATACTTGTTGATACTAATTGCAATCAGCAACGGAGGTGCTTTCATGGATGCCGCGCTGTTTACCAAGATGCTGTCCGATAAAAATGTTCTGGATTTGAGAGGACTCGGTTATCAATTCCCGCAGGCCGACATCAAAGAGTTCACGGAGCTGCTGAAAAACGGCTTCTATCATTCACTGCCGCTCAAGGATTTCTCCGGGCAGAACATCGTCTATCTGAGCAGCATTGCGCAGGTGCGCCTTTCCGCCGCCAAGGTGCTTTTGATGCCGCAGAACAGCACCCAGCTTTACGGGGTCAAGGCGATGGAGGAGGAGATTGTTTCCACCTTCACCATTGAGCAGGTGGACTTCACCCGCGACAGCGTCCGCAAGATCCTCTCCGGCCTTGCTCCCACAGACGAAAACGAAAACCGCATTTTCGGCATGAAAAAGGGACTGGAGTTCATCAGCGACCCGGCGAATCAAATCACTGAGGAGACCATTCACCAGCTCTATGAAATGACTATCGGGGCCTATCTCTCCGAGGAGGATCGGTTGCTGCCCGGTCATTTCTACCGGCATGACAGCGTGTATGTGGTCGGCGCAAAGGTGGAGCATACGGACTTTCCCTGGCAGGCGCTGCCGGAACGCATGGGCGAATTGGTCACCTTTATCCATGAAGAATCCGAGATCAACGATCTTCTGAAAGCGGCGCTGATCCACTTCTACATGGCGTATCTGCATCCGTACTTTGACGGCAACGGCAGAATGGCGCGGTTGATGCATTTATGGTATCTGGTGCAGCAGGGGTATTCCTCAGCCCTGTTTGTGCCGCTCTCCGAGTATATCAACAAAAGCCGCAAGGGGTATTATGACGCCTATACGCTGGTGGAAGAGAACGCGACCATCAGTGGTGTGGTGGACGCAACACCGTTTTTGGCTTATCTTATCGAAAATGTATATCATAAACTGAACGGGGCGCTTCCGACTACTCAGACGACCGCGGCATTCCAAGAAGCCCTGTCCCACGGACAAGTCACAGAGAAAGAAAAATCGCTGTGGGAGTTTGTCCTGTCGGCTTACGGCGACACGGAATTTTCCACCAAGCAGTTGGAAAAGGATTTTGGAAACGCCGCCTATGCGACGATCCGCAGTTTTGCCCTGAAATTTGAGAAGCTGGGACTGCTCAAATCGACGCGGTATGGGAATCGCGTGAAGTATGCAGTTCGTGTATGCTGAAAACGGGCGCGGCTCCATTAGATTGGCATGACCTGCGAGAGGCTCAGACAGCTATTTGACTATCTTCCTTGCTGGGACAGATAACGAGAATATTCAGAGATGCATCAGGACAGGAAACAGAATGAATAACTACCTTGTTGGAAAACTTTCGGAAGAGAAGTACGGAGAAATATCAGAGCCATCATAGGGGGACGGAATTTGGATAGCAAATTAATTGATCTCTTTAGAGAAAAAGTAAACAATAATGGGGCTGATTTGATTCTACATAGATATCGCAATAATAATGGGAAAAACCAATGGAGCATTATATGTTCTGCGATGGATTGGATTAGCGTTGTTGTTGGTGAAATTGATGTAAGAAAGCTTTCTAAAAAAAACAATAATGATTCGAGCATACGAGTAATGACTTTTATTGTATGCATTGATGTACTTTGGGAGGCTATTCAACAGTTACATCGAGTGCTTTTGAACACTGAGAATATACCGTTTGTAAATGAAAAATCTGTATTTCAACATAAGAAGTTTGAAACAACAGATAATAAGTACTTTAAAACCATTAGAGCTTGCTTTGCTACCCATCCAGTAAATCTGAAGGATGATTTTTCCGGAGAAAAAAGGTAGAGCAGCGATACGCAAGTTGGTCGGGAGGAGGGTTTGGAAAAGGGGATTTTTCTGTAATTCTATATAGTAACCAACCAGATAAAAATCCGGAATTCCTTGACATTTATTTTTCAGAGCTGCTCCGATTTGCCGAACAAAGATACGCTTATCTTAGTAATCTGATGGATGAAATTGACCGTCAAACTGTAGACTATTGCAATGAATGGAAAAATAAGAGAATACGTAGAGTAAATTCTGTGGTAGAGCAAATAGAAATCTTAATCCATGAGTCAAAAGTGCGACTTGACAATGATTACTACAATTTTGCGTTAGAAGAACTGCGGCTTATCTATACTGTTGAGATACACTCTATGCAAAACAAAAAGCTTGTAGAAAAGTATAGAATCGCACTAATAGAAAAAGTGAACGAAATATTTGCTTTGCTTCAAGACATGAGCTTGAAAGATTTGACAAGTGAGGAAAAGATTAATGATAAATGCCCACCCGACTGTTATTACGCCTTTTCTAAGCTGAGCGATGCTGTATGGGGGAACGGCTATAGCGGATTAGTGGACTTTCATTATCTTCAAAATAGTGTAGAAAGGATTGCGGATCTTTCAGCATGTAATTCGTCGCAGGAGGTTTATGTTGTTCTAAAGGCTGGATTCTTTGCAAAGAATAGTGATTTGTGTAGGCAAACGTGAAATTCCTTTTACTCTCGGACATTTCATGCTATACTATAAATAGCAGCAGAGGTATTCAGTAGAGGTGTTTTAATATGAATTTGTTTATTCCAAAAGACACTCTGGACTTACTATCTTATCGATCGACACTTGGGCAGAGCCTGAAACAAATATCTCTAAGCTCAACACCAATCGATAGGATTCTCGATGATATTGCAAAGTATAGAGCAGGGTATATTGATACACTAGTTCAGGAAAATTTAATAGGTTCCCGCTTCAAAAGCGATGACTCCATCATGCGGAAATATGAAAAGACGCTCGCCAACCACGGCGGCTTTAAGCGGTGCTTTAATGATGTGCTTGGATTCCGGCTTCGCTTTGATGAGTATCCAGTTAGCTTCCCAGACTATTTCAGAGTTGTTGATTTGCGGAATGGGAAACAGGTGGATGATGGTTATCGTGCGATTCACCTTTATTATCAGAGAGATAGTTTAGCATACCCGATAGAGGTGCAGCTGTAGCGTGGAAAGGATTACCACTTTAACCTCTGGAGCCACCAGTATGTCTACAAGTACAAAAGCCCGGAAATCGGGAAAAAGCTATATCAGGAGTATACTGCCGGTGTGATCAAAACCGAGCAGGACTTTCAAGAGAGATTGGAGGAGTGTGACAATGGGCGATAAAAAGATATATATCGTTGCAAAAATCTTTGATCAGCAGGGCTGCCTTGCCTACTGCTGCAAGACGCCCAACGAGGCCCGCTGCCTTCCCGGAACGCTGGAAGCGCTGAGGGCGGATGGGGTGCAGATCGTTATTCTGGATTCTCCCGAAATCTATTCTGAGTACGCGCCATACACCTACATCGAGGATATGAAAGAGTTCATTGATAAGGTTGCGCAAATGAACCGAGTCGCGTGACCCGCAAGGCGTGCAGACTACTATTTGACTACTATCGCGAAAAACCTCAGAAGTCTTGCCCTGCAAGGCTTCTGAGGTTTTTCTTCAAAATGCCGAAAATTTGTGCGATACCAATCAAACCGTTGCACTGCAAGGCTTTCCGGCTTGACGGCCTGATAACTCCGACTCTGTAGGCCGCTGGTTCGAATCCAGTCGGGCGTACCAAAATGTGTTGATGAAAGATGCAACGCCGAAAACGCCGCACGAAAGTGTGGCGTTTTCACATATAATCCGCCACTTTTAGAATGAAAAAGTTGCAAAAACTCGATTTTTCAAAATTTCAGTTTTGCCCCGCGAGAGGCGACATTTTTAAGATGCGCCCTGCCGAATTTATGGTCTGGTGTGGTTCGAACACCGAGGCTTAAAAAAGAATAAAGAATAAGAAGGCAGGCCGCCGTTCGGCTCCCTATGTGGGAGCGGACGGCGGCCTTTTTCGACTCATAGGTGCTTATGTTGCTTTCGCTTCGTTTGTCTATCATTCCTTGGTGGTGTTGGTAATAGCTTTTACTGGACCTTTCGGGTATGCTTGCGTTACAAAAAACGAGGAGGTATCCGAGAATGGCAACCACTAAAAACTTGTGTGCTCAGATTCCCATCGACCTACATGAGCGGGTCAGTGAAGAACGAGAACGGCTGGGTCAGACCACCAGTGAGTACATCACCAACCTCATCCAAGACTATTACAACATGATAGAAAATCAGAAAGGCGGCATTCAAATGACTGAAAAAGGCAGAACCATGGCATTCCAGATTCCCGAAGAACTCTTCCAGCGCATCAAGCGTCACTTGGAGCGCGAGACGCTCCGTAGCGGCAAAAAGCTCACCCAGCGAGACTTCGTGCTGAACCTGATCACGCAGGCACTGGACGAAGCGGACGCTGAGAACGCCGCAGAGCAGAACACCCCCACTGAGACCCCTGTCGCGCCCCGTGTGGCCGACGTGACCGCTCCAGCGAACACGGACACCCCCGACGAAGATAACGCCGTGTAAGCCCGCAAACGCCGAAGTAAAAAAACGAATCATACATGGAGAAAGCCGCCCTGGGCATCTGAGATCATCAGATGCCCAGGGCGGCTTTTTGCGTTTCATCAGAAAGGAGGCACACATTATGGCAAGCGAGATCAGAAATCGCTTCACAGACACAGAAATGCAGATCGCCAGAGAAACGGACCTGCCGGAGCTGCTCTCCCACCTCGGCTATCAGGTGAAGCGCGTGGGACGCTTCCATACTACCGCGGAGATGGACAGCCTGCGGATCAAGGACCGGCGTACCTGGTTCCGGTATTCCCAGAATACCGGCGGGGATGCCATCACCTTCCTCCAGCAGTTTTGCGGAAAATCCTTTCCGGAAGCGGTGGAGTACCTTCTGATCTTCCATGGGAAAGCCAGAGACGCGCCCATTCCGCAGCCAAAGCCGATCAGCCCGAAACAGGAGTTTTCCCTGCCGCCCCGCAACGCGGATGACAGAAGGGTTTTCGCCTATCTCCGTAAGCGCGGCATCGCCGCACAGGTGATCCGGCAGTTTATGAACAGCGGCCTGCTGTATGAGGATGCGGTACATCATAACTGCGTCTTCGTCGGCAGGGATGAATCCGGACAGGCAAAGTACGCGGGACTGCGCGGCACCTATGATCTGAACGGTCCCGGCTTCAAGGGAGACGCTCCCGGCAGCGACAAAAACACAGGCTTCTCCCTCCCGCACGATCCGCAGTCAGATCTGGTGCTTGTCTTTGAGGCACCCATCGATCTGATGAGTTACCTCACACTCCACAGAGACACAACCAACGCCGTTGCTCTGTGCGGACTCTATGACGGCGCACTGCAGACCTATTTGCAGGCACATCCGGAGATCCGCCGTGTTGCGTTGTGTCTGGACGCGGACGAGCCTGGGCAGAAAGCCACTCGGCAATTACAGGAAAAGTATCAGTTACAGGGGTATGCCGTTGCCGTGGAGAAACCGCGCTGCGGCAAGGATTGGAACGAGTATCTGCAAAGAAAGATTTGCAGCCGGGAAAGGGGGCGATAGCCAAAAGGACATCGTTTTCAACGCGGATAAAAAACAAAAAATATAAGGAGGACCTATGAATCTGAAAAAGAACCATTATTCCCGCAGAGCGCTGGCGCTGCTTCTGACGCTGGTCATGTGCGTGGGCATGATCCCCACCGCCTTTGCCGCCCAGCAGAACAGTTACCACGACCCCGCCGAGCACTGGATGCAGGCGTCCGGCCGTACCAATGAGCTGGACGCCAACAGTGTTGTGACCCGCGAGACCTTCAAGTGCGGTGAGTGCGGCAAAGCCACATCCTTTGAGGTGTTCCGCGTTCCCGAATATACCCGCAATGGCCAGCCGGCACTCAGCCGCAATGTGAAATATTCGGACGGCACGATGGTAGATGGTGTCGGTAAGGGTGATACCATGGACGGCATCCCCGGCAAGGACGCCACCTATACCGGATATCACTACACCAAAGCCGTCTGCGAAACCTGCGGCGGCATCAACACAAATATGAGCAAAAGCGAGTACGGCTATCTGAAAAATGTCTACTGGCTGTATGACTGTGCCGCCGCATTTACGCAGGAACTGGACGAAACCGTTTCCTACGAGTACACGGACGATACCTATCACACTGTTACCACCAAGGGCGGCACCTACTGCGCATTCTGCTACGGTACCAATCATACGGTCAGCCGCAAGCTGGAGCGCCACAGCATGGTGACGGAAGTCCTGCCCCAGCCGGCAAACGGACGCTTCGCTACGGTAGAGAAATGCAGCCTGTGCGACTACGCCCGCTATGACTACACGGCGGCAAAGGCAGTCATTGCAGACTATTACGGCGTGGTGGACGGCAAGCCCCACACCATCACGGTCAGCGACCTCTCCGAAGCCGGTGTCCGCACCTCTATCCGCTACGGCAACAGTGCGGATAGCTGTACCATGACCTCCGCGCCCAACTACACGGAGGAAGGTCAGTACATGGTCTACTACGAGATCACCTACACCTACAAGGGCAAAGAAATGACCGAGAACGGCGTGGCAAAAGTCTGGCTCCGTGACGAATCCACCAAGGATGACGGCTCTTGTGCCTGCGGCTGCGGCGATCCCAACTGCGGCTGTCAGAACAAGCATTGCAACGGAAATTGCTGCACCGACAAGGGCTGTGGTGAAAACCACAAGTATATTCTGCTGGACAGCACCAAGGCTGGCTGCACCACCCTCGGCTATGACCGCTACCTCTGTACGCAGTGCGGCAAAGTCGAAAAGCGCGACTATGTGGACTCTCTGGGCCACGCATGGCAGGGCATCGTCATCCGCGACGCCACCTGCGAAACGGATGGCAAGTTGCTGGAGCTCTGCTCCCGCTGCGGACAGATGAAGCAGACCGCCACGCCCAAGGGCGAACACAGCTATGAGGTCTATACCGTGGCCGCCACCTGTACCAGCCCCGGTTATACCGTCCGCGAGTGCTCCGTTTGTGGCGATCGTCACATTGAGGACATCACGGCGGCGCTGCCTCACAATTATGAATCCCATGTCATCGCCGCTACCTGCGAGAACGGCGGCAAGACCATCCACCGCTGTGACGGCTGCGGCAGCAGCTTCGTCACAGACTACACCGATGCGCTCGGTCATAGCTGGGATGAGGGAACCCTCGTCACCAACGCCACCTGCACCGGCGAGGGCGTCATGGAATACCGCTGCACCCGCTGTGGCTACCACCGTTTGGATGCCGACCCCGCGGATGGACACATCCCCGGCGCTCCTGCTACCTGCACGGAACCCCAGCTCTGCACCCGCTGCGGCGCTGTGCTGGAAAAGGCCCTGGGACATGATTACAAGTCCGAAGTGACTGCTCCCACCTGCACCGAGATGGGTTACACCACCAACACCTGCGCCCGCTGTGGCGACAGCAACAAGAGCAACTACACCGAGCCTGCCGGTCATAAGCCCGGCGACTGGATCATCGACAAGGAGCCTACCACCGATTCCGAGGGCAGCAAGCACAAGGAGTGTACCATGTGCGGTGAAAAGCTGGAGACGCAGCCCATTGAAAAGATCTACAACAGCGCCACCACGGACAGTAAGGGTGAAGCCGTTGTAGGCGGTTATCTTGTGACCGTCACGGATACCGATACCAAAAATCCCGTGGCAAACGCCGCCGTGGCGCTCCATAAGGACAACAGCATCTCCATCCGCCTGCCCAACAGCCGTCTGCTGGACTACGCCGACCAGACCACCGTGACCGTGCAGCTTGTCAAGGACAAGTCCGCTGTGCCGGACATGAGCATCGCTGTCACGGATAAGAATGACAACTACGCCTCCGGCAAGACCGACAAGGCAGGTCAGATCACCGTTCCCACCGGCAGCGGTAAGACCAATGAGGACGGCAAGGTCACTACTGGCTATGAGGATGCGGACGGCGACCGCTGGACGCTGACCGTCAAGGTCATCCGCACGGACACGAAGCGCCCCATCTCCGGCAGTGCAGTATCCATCGGCAAGACCGGCAATATCACGGTGAAGCTGCCGGACGGCACAGATCTGGACGCCAAGCATCAGGTGACGGTCATCGTGACCGACCACAAGAAGGCTCCCCAGCAGGGCAAAAATGTTGCGGTCAAGGGTGATCTCGGTCAGTCAGCCGCAGGCAAGACCGACAAAAACGGTGAGTTGACCGTCCCCGAAGTGGAGCAGACCAAGCGCCACGGCGTTTACATCGTCGGTTACACGGACGGCACCTTCGGCCCCAGCCGCAGCATGACCCGCAGTGAAGCCGCCGCGATCTTCGCCCGCCTGCTGGCGGAGAAGAACGGCGATACTATTTCCACGGCGGCAAATACCAAATTTGCGGATATTCCCGCCCATGCCTGGTATAGCGGCTATGTGAAGTATCTGAGCAACAACGGCATTACCTACGGTAAGAGCAAGACCATCTTTGCCCCCAACGATGCCATTACCCGTGCTGAGTTTACCACGATGGCTGTCCGTTTCTTTGATGTGTACGGTGATGGCGACGCTGAGATCATGGAGCAGTTCAGCGGCTTCAACGATGTTTCTTCCGGCTATTGGGCGGCAGAATACATCAAGTACGCCGCGCTCCACGGTTGGATCAACGGCTATGGGGACGGCTCGTTCCACGCAGACCGCGAGATCAACCGCGCTGAGGTCGTCACCATTGTCAACCGCCTGCTGGGACGCGAAGCGGATGAGGACTACATTGCGGACAACCTCCGCAAGCTGAACACCTTCCCGGATGTCACGAAGCGCCATTGGGCATATTACGCCGTCATGGAAGCTGCCAACGCCCACACCGCCGTGCTGGGCGAGAGCGAAAGCTGGAGCAAGTAAATTGTATCCCCCTGCGGGTGGTCTGAGAGCAGACCACCCGCACTTTTTAACTAAACCTAACCATTAAAAAAAGGAGCACTGAATATGCTGAAAATTACTGCCATTGGCAATCTGACCCACGATGTGGAACTGAAGATGAACGAGGCCACCGGCAAACCCTACGCTATCCTGCGCATCGCCTCGGACCGCCGCTATAAGGATAAGGACGGCAACAAGCTCACCGATTATATCTCCATCAAGGTGCGCGGCCCTCTGGCGGAGCGCTGTGCGGCGTTTGCGTGGAAGGGCTGTAAGCTGGCGGCTGCCGGCGATTTCGAGACCATCACCTTTGCGGACGATCCCCAGCGCCAGCCCGGTTTCCTCATCAAAGCCAGCGATGTGGAATTCCTGTCTCCCCGCAAGGCGGAGGACGCGGCACAGGCGGTGGAGGATATGTCCGCCAGTGAGGACGCCGCCTGATGAAAAACACCGGGATCACATACACCAGCGCAGAGCGCAGTCCTGTGATCCTGCCGGAGATGGCCGAACTGCTCCCGCCTTTGAGCGCGGAGCAGTCTGCCGCTCTGGAAGAGGATCTGCTGCGAAACGGCTGTTACTCCCCCGTTATCATCAATGAGGACATGGTGATCGTGGACGGGCATAACCGTCAGGCACTGTGTGAAAAGCATGGTCTGCCCTATACGATGGCGGTATTTTCCTTTGAGGATCTGCTGGAAGCCAAGCAGTGGGCGCTGGATACGCAGAAAGGTCGTCGCAATCTGGAAAAGTGGGAGCTGGGCAAGATCGCGCTGAAGCTGAAGCCGGAGATCGAGGCGAAAGCCAGGGCAAACCAGTCTGCCGCAGGTGGAGATAAGTCTGATAAGGGAGCGCTTTTGACAACATTGTCAGAAGCGCTCCCTTCTGTTAGCACTCGTAAGGAATTGGCGGATGCTGTTGGTATCGGAGAGGTCACCATGGGCAAGGTCATGCAGATCGATGAGAACGCCCCGGAGGTCATCAAGGAGGCTCTGGATAAGAAGGAACTGTCCATCAACAAGGGTTATGACCTGACCCGGCAGCTTCAGGACCTTCCGGAAGAGCAGCGGGAGCAGGCGGCCGCCGAAGCGCTGGAATACGAAAAAGCGAAAAAAGAACTGAAAAAGCAGGACGCCGAGATCGACCGGAAAGGAAAGATTGCGGCGCTTTTCTGCAAAGCGTATGAAAAAGCCGTCCTGCTGACACCGTCCGAGGAAAATGTCCGCTGCTGGACGGACGGGACGCGGATGACCCCGGAGGAAATGCGGGATACCGTGAAGGAATCCCGTGAGATCGCCCAGGTGTTCGCCGCCATTGCCGATATCATCGAGCAGAAGATCCTGCCCGCGGATTGGAGGTGTGTCGATGCAGGAAACGAAGAAAATGGCACCCAGCCGGATCGGAATCCCGCCTGACGCGCAGGCAGAGATTTTGCAAAAGCTGTCTGCCGAGACGAAGATCACTTCCTGTGAGATCGCGGAGATCTTGAAAAAGCATGATGTTTGCGGAGATATGGACGCGCTTCAGGACGCCTACCGGAAACGGCTGGGACAGCGGCTCCTGTCCGGCATCCGGGACGAGAACGGCAAGCGGGAAATCCTCTCCACCAGCGGCGGCGAGTATGTCATCGTAGACTGCTGCAATGACCCGCAGAAGCTGAAAGCCATCCAGCGCCGCATTCAGGCGCAGATGAATGGGCTGGATGTGTCTGCCGGGAAGGTGCATGGGCGCGTTCACTTTTTAGAGCGTTTTATGGGCTGGGTAAGAAAGGAGCGGTCAGATGGAGCGGCATGACAAAATGCTATCCCCGGAGGAACAGTATGCGCAGCTTGCGCCGACGCTGGACGCAGACGGTTTCTCGCTGTATGCTGCCGCGGAAGAAGTCACCGGGCTCAAGGTCTATGAAGAATTTCCCTATGAGGATAACCGGGGAATGTTTGAGATGGCAGACGGACACGCGCTGCTGCGGTATCTGGAAGCGGCATACTTTGGGGTCGTTACCTGGGAAATCGTCCCCGGCACGTCCTATGAGCGTGCGATTCTCGGTGAAGTGGATAAGACCACACCGGAGTATCGCACATTTTATCAAAAGATCTGCGCGGGTGCGGCAGCGCACATCAAAAAACGTATTGGGAAGGAGAGACAGAATGTGAAGGGGCCGATCACAGAGATCAACAAAGAATCCTTCTGGGACCTGATCCATGAGGCAAAAAACGCCTGCGGGCAGGATATGGACGCCATGCTGGCCTATCTGAAAGACCGGCTGGTTTCTATGGGCCCCACGCAGGCACAGAATTTCCACGACATCATCCACGTCTATGAAGATCTCGCGGACAAGTTCGGCTTGTGGGACGCGGCAGGGATCATGAAGGAATACGGCTGCAGCGATGACGGTTTTATCGATTTTCGCGCCTGGCTCATCGCGCAGGGGCGCGAGGTCTATTTTGCCGCGCTGGCAGACCCGGACAGCCTTGCAGATGTCGTTCCCTACGGAGATTGCCGCTTTGAGCAGTTGAGCTATGTCGGGGACTATGCCTACGAGCAGCTCACCGGGAAAAGCGCCTATGATCAGACAGATTGGAGCGCATATGAAGCGCTTTTGATGAAGCTGGAACAGGATATCGTCTATAAGGACGGCATCGAGTTTCCCAGAGAGGGTGCGGATCTGAAGAAATATCTGCCCCGGCTCTGTGCGAAGCATCCGGAGTGGGACGGTCAAACGCGCTGGAATCTGCAGCTGAAGGAGATCCGGGATCTGATCCATGCCGGAAAGGACTATGACCGGCGCCAGACATCAAATAAGAAGAAACGCAGCCGTGGAGGTGAAGCAAGATGAGCGAGTCCATGATTGTTGGTGTCGACCACGGCTATGCCGCTATGAAAACGGCCCATTTCTCGTTCCCCTCCGGCCTGGTGGCGTATGAGCATGAGCCGTATACGCTGAAGGACGTGCTGGAATACGGCGGAAAATTCTATGTGGTGGGCAGCGGGCGTCAGGCGCTTCAGAAGAATAAAACGCAGACAGAGGACTACTACCTCCTTACGCTGGCAGCCATCGCAAAGGAGCTCTCCTTCCGTCATGCGGAGCCTGCAGCAGAGATCCATCTGGCGGCCGGACTGCCCCTCACCAGCTTTGGACGGGAGAAAAATGCATTCCGTGAGTATCTGCTCCGGGATGGGAAAACGGTAAATTTCCGCTATGAGGGACAGGAATACTCCATCGCCATCCGCAAGGTGTCCCTGTTCCCGCAGGGCTATGCCGCAGTCTTGACCCAGAGCATCCTGCTGGATGAGCCTTCTGTGATCGTGGCGGATATTGGCGGATGGACTGTGGATCTGATGCGATTGGACAACCGTATCCCCAATGCATCGACCTGCCGCAGTCTGGAACTCGGTATGATCCGCTGTCTGGATGAGATCGGTGAGCAGATCCGCCGCGCACTGGGCCTGTCTATGACGGCGGCACAGATGGAAAGCGTGCTGCGCGGCGATGCTGTCCATATCAACGCGGATGCCAGAAAAATTATTGACCGGCAGGCAGACGCCTATGTCCATCGCCTGCTCTCCGCCATTACGGAGAGCGGACTGGATACCCGTGCCATGCCTGCTGTTTTTCTGGGCGGCGGCGCGGCGCTGCTGAAGCGGAATGTATCCGCTGCGGACGGCCTTTGCCGCCCAGTCATCCTTGACGATGTATCCCTCAACGCCAAAGGCTATGAGCGGCTGGCAGAGCGGCTCACAAAGAACGATGAGCAGTAACAAAAAGCGGATCAATCTGTCATTTTCCATGTCCTCGCCCATCCAGCGCAGGGCGTGGAAGAAGCTGACGGAGATCCCCGCAGGACAGCGTACCGCCGCGGTCTGCCGCATGGTCTGTGAGTATAAAGGGCAGCAGGAACTGCTGGACGCCGTTCGCCAGACCATTCGGCAGGAACTGCGGGGAGTGCAGCTCACCAAAGAAGAAGCGCAGGATAGCGGCAGAGCCGGGAATGTAGATGAAAGTGTCCTCGGCTTTTTGCTTGCCCTGCAGGAAGGAGATGAGATGACCTGATCCGATATTTTGATATGTTCGCCGGCATCGGCGGCTTCCGCACGGGATTGACCCGCGCGGGCGGTTTCCGGTGTGTAGGACACTGCGAGATCGACAAATACGCCAATGCCAGCTATGAGGCCATTTATGAGCCGGGAAAGGAGGAACGATATTATCCAGATGCCACAAAAATCGACCCCGCAGACCTGCCAGACTTCGACCTTCTGTGCGGAGGATTCCCTTGTCAGACATTTTCAATCGCTGGCAGAAGAAAGGGTTTTGACGACACCCGCGGCACTCTCTTCTTTGAAATTGCCCGATTGGCTCAATCCAAACGACCTTCGTATCTTCTGCTCGAAAACGTTCCGGGACTGCTGTCGCATGACAAAGGCCGGACGTTTTCTGTCATCCTCGCCACGCTTAATGACCTGGGGTACCGCGTGGAATGGATGGTGCTTAACAGCAAACATTTTGGAGTCCCGCAATCCAGAAGGCGGCTGTTCCTTATCTGCTATCTTGATCCCCGATGCGCCGGAAAAATATTTCCTGTCTTCGGCACAGGTGGAAAAGCTCTTATACAAGTCCTCGGAGGCTCGCAAGGCTCCCGTGTCTACGACGCAGACGGAATAGCCTGCACGCAGACTGCCGGCGCTGGAGGTGTGGGCGGCAAAACAGGATTGTATATCATTCCGCAGGACAGACCCTTTGTGGATCTATGTGCCGGGGAGGCGAGACAAACGGAGGCCGCCCGCTGCCTCACTGCCCGTTATGGACAGACAACGCTGTCCAATCATAGAGCAGAACGTTCCGGCGTTCTGCTCATCAAGGAAGCCACGAAAAAAGGCTATAAGGAGGCGAATCCCGGTGACAGCGTCGATCTCGGTTTTTCTGGGAGCAATACCCGCCGTGGTCGTGTGGGACAGGATATCGCACACACATTGGAGACGAGCTGCATCCAGGGCATCGTGGAACGTGGCGGACGCATCCGGCGTCTGATGCCGCGGGAGTGTCTGCGGCTGCAGGGCTTCGATGAGTGGCAGATCGACCGCATCCTCGCCATCCAGTCTGATGCACAGGCGTATAAGCAGGCAGGCAACAGCGTCACCGCCAATGTCATTGAAGCCATCGGGCGCCGCATCCGGGAGGTGGATGCGGAACTGAAAGCCGGTGCTGCCGCATGATCGGGCTGAAGGACCAGTGCTTCGGCGTGGAAGTTGAAATGACCGGCATCACCCGTGAACAGGCGGCAACAGCGCTGGCCGCGTATTTTGTAACGGACGCCCGCTATGTGGGCGGCGCTTACGATAAATGGTGTGTGACGGATCGGGACGGCAAAGAGTGGACCGTCATGAGCGACTCCAGCATCCACGGGGAGCAGAAGATCGGCAGCGGCTATCGTGCAACGGGTGACTACAGATACCGCGTGGAGATGGTAACGCCAAAGCTCACCTATGCGGAACTGCCCAAGCTGCAGGAGTGTGTCCGGCAGGTACGCCACGCAGGAGCCAAGGCCAACAGCTCCTGCGGCATCCATGTCCATGTGGACGCAGCAAATCATAACCGGCAGAGTCTGAAAAACCTCATCGGCATCATGTACTCCAAGGAGGATATCCTGTTCAAAGCGCTGCAGGTCAATGAAAGCCGGGCGTCCCGTTGGTGTCAGAAGGTGCGGGAACCCATGCTGAAGCAGGCACGCAGGCTCTCATCAGATGAGACAAGGGATCTGACGCAGCTGGAGAATATCTGGTATGAGGGAGATAACGGCAGCGCAGACCATTATAACTGGACCCGCTATTATGCGCTGAATCTGCACTCGGTCTTTTACCGGGGAACGGTGGAATGGCGCTGTTTCAATTCCACGCTCCACGCGGGAAAAGTCGCCGCCTATGTGAATCTGTGCCTTGCTATCTCCGCCCAGGCTATCGCCCAGCGCAGCACGGTCATGCGCAAGACCCACAGTGACAATGAACTGTTCACCTTCCGGGTCTGGTTGGTGCGGCTGGGACTCAACGGCGAGGAATTCAAGCATACCCGTGACCACCTGTTGGCAAATCTGGACGGTGACCGTGCATGGCGTTTCGATAAGGACAGCTATGCAGTCAACAAAAAGAAGAAAAAATCCAGAGAAACGGAGAGGTGAAGCCTTTGAAGATTCAAATTGAAGATACCGTGTACGAAGGAACCGCAGCCGGGATCATGGAACAGCTCCGGGATCTCAGCTTTGATCCCACAGAGTTCCCGGATGTGGAGACCTACATCTGGTTTGTACAGAACAATGTCATCCGCACCACGGGAATGGACTGTCCGCTGCCGGATGGCGATGCGGAGACACAGGCGGCAGCCCTGCTCCGTCATCTGGAACGCTTTGGCGCTCTGACGATGCTGGAGGTGTGACGTGGAGGAAAACCTGTATTTTGCCTACGGCAGCAACCTTGATCTGGAGCAGATGGCGCAGCGCTGTCCGGATGCCGAGATCGTGGGACCGGTCAGGCTTGAAAACTACGAACTGCGGTTCCGCGGCAGCGGCTTTGCTACGGTGGCGCCCCGGAAAGGCAGCGTTGTCCACGGACTGGTGTGGAAGATCACGCCAAACTGCGAACAGTCTCTGGACCGGTATGAGGGGTATCCCCGCCACTACACGAAAGAAACCGTGACTGTTAAAGACTCGGCTGGCGCTGAGCTCCCAGTCATGGTCTATATCATGGCAGAGCCGTATTGCCGCCAGCCTGCACTGCCGTCCCCATATTATTACCGCGTGATCCAGCGAGGCTTTGAAGCCAACGGCCTGCCGGTGGAGTCATTACAGGCTGCGTGGGACAGGACCGTTGACGAGGTGTTCTCCGGAAAGCTGGATAAGCCGAGGAATAAGAAATCGGAACGACGCGAAGAGCCGGAACGGTAATGGCTCTGCCGCAGCAGAAAGAAATAGCCTGTTTGCAATTTCCGCCGCGTGTGTTACAATATCCCCTGTTTGTGAAAGGGGTGCGGATATGTTTTACACGATGGAGGAAGCCGCTGTCCTCGGCGGTTTTCTGGAACTGTATCTGGACCGGGATAGCGTGGACCCGGCCGTGCGGGAACGGCACCGGAAATTCCGGCAGGGACTGATGCGCGGCGCTCTGGAACGAGCCGATTATGAATGGGCGGCTGCGACGCTGGGATTCCTGCGTCCCCAATGGTGGCCGGAGCATGAAGATCATCGGGCGTTGGAGAATGCCCTGCTGAAGACCCGGACGCTGGCATCCAAAAAAGAATAAGAATCACCATTTGCGGCAACGGCAGAGGAATCTGTCGCTGCCGCTTTTCTTTTGGGAAGGAGGAACCCATATCAGCACAGAAAAAATGAAAGTCCTTGTGGTGCGCCCCATGGAAATGCCTGCGGTGCAGGAGATCGACCACACCCTTTCTGCCATGCAGGAACTGGTAGGCGGCACCATTCAGGCAGTTTACCCCTTCGATGACCCGGTGGCGCTCGTCTGTAATGACGAGGGCAAGCTGCTGGGCCTGCCGTGGAACCGCGCCCTGACCGATGATCACGGTGTGCCGTATGACATTGTCTGCGGCACATTTTTTGTTGCCGGTCTTAAAGAGGATGATTTTGCCTCGCTGACGGAGCAGCAGATCGAAAAGTACAAGGACAAATACAGCAACGAAATGATCCTCTCTGTTCCGAAACAGCCGGAGGCACATAAGAAACCGATGAAAAAGGAGAAACATGAATATGAAAGATAACTGCATTCTGACCGCTGAGTCAGTCACCGAGGGACATCCCGACAAGCTCTGCGACACCATCGCGGACGCGGTGGTAGATGCCTGTCTTACGCAGGACGCCGCTGCCCGCGTTGCCTGCGAGGTCATGGCCACAGCCGGAAAGATCATCGCCGCAGGCGAGATCACGGCAGCGAAGATTCCGGATATCCCTGCCACTATTTGCAGAACGGTGCGGGAAGCCGGATACGGCGGCAGCGACTATGAGGTGGAGGTCATCACCCATGAGCAGAGTCCCGACATTGCGGAAGCTGTGTGCGGCGGCACGGAGACCGGCGCAGGAGATCAGGGAATCCTGTACGGTTTTGCCTGCGATGAAACAAAGGAGCTGCTGCCTCTGCCTGTGGTGCTGGCCCATCGACTGACCCGCCTGTTGACCGATACCCGCAGGCAGGGTGTCATCCCCGGCCTGCGTCCGGACGGCAAGGCGCAGGTGTCTGTGGAATACCGCTCTGGAGTCCCGTACCGCGTTGCCGCAGTGGTGGTATCCTGCCAGCATGAGGAGGAACTACCCCTGCCGGAACTGCGCCGGGACATCCTGTGCCATGTGATCCGACCCGCCATGCAGGAACTTCCGCTGGACGAATATACCGAAGTGCTGGTCAATCCATCCGGTCGATTTGTCCAGGGCGGTTTTGAAGCGGACACCGGACACACCGGACGCAAGCTGATGGTGGACACCTACGGCGGCCTCGCCCCTCATGGCGGCGGCGCGCTGTCCGGCAAGGATGGAACGAAGGTGGACCGCAGCGGCGCGTACATGGCCCGTTACATTGCCAAGAATATCGTAGCGGCAGGACTGGCCAAGCGCTGCACCATCAGCCTTGCCTATGCCATCGGCAAGGCACAGCCTGTGGCGGTGACGGTGGATACGGAGCATACCAGCATCTATTCCGATGACGTGCTGGAGCAGGCAGTCCGCACGGTATTCAACCTGACACCGGACGGCATGATCGGAACGCTGGGACTGGATCAGCCTATGTTCCAAAAGTTCTGCAATTACGGTCACTTCACCCATGCGGACGCGCCCTGGGAGCGCACGGATATGACAGAGGTGCTGGAATGTGCCTGTCGTGCCAAGGACATGGGCGTATCGCACCGATAACAGAAAAGGCCCGCGAGAGATCGTCTCTCGCGGGCGTGTTATCACTGCACGGAATCCTTGAACGCCTTGCCGGGCTTGAAAGCCGGCGCCTTGGAAGCGGGGATTTCAATGGTGGCTCCAGTGGCCGGATTCTTGCCGGTGCGGGCGGCGCGCTCCTTCACCTCGAAGGTGCCAAAGCCCAGCAGCTGTACCTTGTCACCGGACTTCAACGCAGTCTGCAGCGTGTCGACAAACGCATTCAGAGCGGTGTCGCAGTCCTTCTTGGTAAGGCCGCTGGCTTCCGCCATAGCGGTGATCAGTTCTGTTTTATTCATCGTATTTCGTCTCCTTCATATCTAAAATGACTGGAAATGATATGCGCTATTATAGCAGACTCCCCACCTGCTGACAATACTGCCAGCAAAAACAGAATCAGAGAGGATAATCATGATTTCAAAAGAAAAGAAGAACACCCTGCATATTGCGTCCTGCTCCTTCGGCAAAGACAGCCTTGCCACGATCCTGCTGGCGCTGGAGCACGGGGAACCGCTGGATGAAGCGGTCTACTGTGAGGTGATGTTCGATAAAAGGACCTCCGGCGAGGTGCCGGAGCATCGGGCATTCATCTATGAGACTGCGCTCCCCAGACTGGAACGGTTGGGCATCCCGGTCCGTGTGCTGCGTTCGGATAAGACCTATCTGGATTTGTTTGCAGGAACAGTTACTCGCGGTCCGAAAAAGGGACTTCGGCGCGGATTCCCTCTGTGCGGGCATTGCTACGTTCAGCGGGACTGCAAACTCCGTCCCATCCGCCGGTATAACAGGACTCTGACGCCGGATACTGTGCAGTATGTGGGCATCGCCAGCGATGAGCTGGTGCGCTTGCGCCGCTTGCAGGGAGATCAGGTGTCCCTGCTGGAAAAATATCACTACACCGAAGAGGATGCAAAGCAGCTCTGCCAAACGGCAGGGCTGCTTTCACCTGTCTATGCGTTCACAGACCGTGGCGGCTGCTGGTTCTGCCCGAATGCCAAGCGGAAGGAGCTGCGGCACCTTTATGACAACCATCCGGAGCTGTGGGCGAAAATGCTGGAGCTGCAGGCCATGCCGGGAAAGGTGTCTGAGAAATTCAACCGCACGGCGCGCTTTTCCGACATCGATGCGGCATTCCGAAAAGAAGATGCCCTGTGCCAAAAAGCGGCATAAAAAAGGAAAAGGAGATGAGAACCATCAGCAATCAGAAATATGAGATCACAGACATTGCCCATGAGGAATATCCGTTCCTGCACCGCATCCGCGCGCTGCGGGACATCTGCGGCGAGATCCGCGCAGGCGACATAGGCGGTTTCGTGGAAAGCGAAAGCAACCTGTCCGCGGAGCCGGGAGACTGCGCGTGGATCTTCGATGACGCCATTGCAGCGGGTGACGCCTATGTGGATCGGGACGCCTGTCTGCGGGGCGACGCCATTGCCTGTGGCAGCGCCTATGTTTCAAAAGGCAGCGTGATGAGCGGCCACAGCCACGCCGAGGACAACGCCTATCTCCGCGGGGCCTCCATGACCGGAAAAGCGCTGGCTTCCGGAAACGCGCAGATCATTCACGATCCCCATACGATGGGGACTCCCATCCTGTCCGGCAACTGCAAGGTGTATGGCACGGTGCAGGGGGATATCCGCATCACCGGTTCTGCCGTGATCCTGCCCTGCGAGGAAGTCCGCAACGATACAAGGGATACCTTTGTCCTGAGCGGCAAGAGCCGCAGCGTGATCCGCGGCATCGGGCGTGAGACCTTGAAACCTCTGCAAAAAGAAGTAAGTCCTATGAAAACAAAAACGCTAAAGAAACGAGGTGTGGAGCGATGACCGTATATGAGCAGGAGCTGCGAAAGCTGTTTGAACACAGCAATCTCGTGGATCGGCCTCAATTCTCCGGGCGTGTGTGCGTGGGAGATCTCGGAAAGGACCTGCGTGTACGGGCGGAGTTTCTCTCTACCCATATCTCCAGCCAATATGACGCCATCCGCCTCACGGTGCTCAACCGCACGGAGGGCGTGGTGGACCGGACGCTGCTGCGCTTTCAGGATGTCTGGGGTAAAAAGCAGGTGCCGAACAATCCCAACTTCCGCAGCGGCGTCATTCCCCACCTGTGGGATGACTACGGAAAAGTGAAATGGTACGCCTATCATCCCACTGCCGCGGACTATGCCGCTCTGCGGGATGCCGTCGGTCAGTATCTGTCCGCATTCCGGGAGCGCACGCCGGAGCTGGAACGGAGCGGCCCCAAGCTGGTCTATATCTGTGCTCCGCTGCGGGGCGATGTGACAAACAATGTGGAGTTTGCGCGGCAGAAAGCGCAGGAGGTGTTTGTGGAGGGAAATATCCCTATCTGTCCGCATCTGCTGTTCCCGCCTGTCGCAGATCCCGACGATCCCGCCCAGGATGAAAAAGCCAGGGCGATGGGACTGTGCCTGCTGGAATCCTGCCAGCAGATGAATGTGTACGGTCCGGTCTGGACGGATAGGATGTGGCAGGAGATCTATAAAGCCGGCGAGCTGGGCATCCCCGTGTTGACGGATCAGAAAACCATTGGCCGGACGCCGCCTGCACGGCATCCCAAAAGAAAGGAGAGATAAATGCCAATTGAGAGGATCACTGCGGACGATCTGCGGGATATGGAGCATCAGGAGGGACTGGTGCTGCAGGGCTGCGGCGGAGAGGCGCAGGAGTGGCTGGATGGCATCAATGACCTGCTGACGCAGGACGGCATCCTGCAGAATGGCAGCCGCTTTGAGACGGTCAAGGTTTTTCAGCACGATGGACTCAACAATCTGCTGTTCCCCTTCGAGAACATTCAGGTGGATATGGGGAAGCTGGCGATGTGGCGTTTGCAGACCCACGGCGCATTCGGCGGCACATGGCTGTCCGACTATGTTCCCAACAGGCTGGGCGGGTTTCGCTCCGCCCGGCAGGAGAACCCCCGCCCTCTCTGCCCTCTGCTGGGGCAGGACGGCAACATCTTCCATCTGATGGGTATTGCCGCCAGAGTTCTTCGGCAGAATGGCATGGCGGCAGAAGCAAAGGAAATGCAGACCCGCATCATGGGCGGAGCGTGCCACAGCTACGAGGAAGCACTGGGAATCATCAGCGAATATGTGGAGACGGAGCTGTCTCCGCCCCGCGAAAATCGAACGAAAAAGAAGGAGAAGCATGAGCATGAGCGATAATCAGAAATGGAGCATCCTCCAGGGGGATGCCCTGAAGGTGCTGGGGACCTTTGCCCCCAACACCTTTGACGCTGTCATCACCGATCCGCCCTATGCGTCCGGTGGGCGCACCCAGACGGAGAAAAACAAATCCACAGCCAGAAAGTATTCCAGCATGGGCGAGAACGCACCGCCCCCTTTCGATGGGGACGCCAAGGACCAGCGCTCCTGGACCCGCTGGGCGGCGGAGTGGTTGTATGAAGCGCGAAAGGTATGCAAGAGCGGTGCGCCGGTATGTATGTTCATCGACTGGCGGCAGCTTCCCGCGGCGACAGACGCTCTCCAGTGGGCCGGTTGGATCTGGCGAGGCACCGCTGTCTGGGATAAGGGCAACAGCCGCCCGCAGAAGGGGCGCTTCCGCCAGCAGGCGGAATATATCGTCTGGGGCTCCAACGGCGATATGCCCATCAGCCGTCCGGTCCCGTGTCTGCCGGGGGTGTTCAAATACGGCAATCCCCAGAGCCGCATCCATCTGACGGAGAAGCCGCTGCAGCTGATGCGGGACATCGTGAAGATCACGGAACCGGGCGGGCATATTCTGGACCCCTTTGCCGGCAGCGGTACCACGGTGCTGGCGGCTGTGCAGGAGGGCTATACCGCCACCGGCATCGAAGTCACAGACACCTATGCGGAGCTGGCACGGGAACGTATTCGGAAGGAACTGGCGTGCGCCGCCTGAGCCTGCGCTGTGTGGCAACAGCACTTGCTATGCGCCTCTTGCGGCATTCTTTGTAGAGGAACAGACGAGCTATTATCAACAGGTAGAAGGATTCGTCCTTCCCTTCGACGCAGCTCGAACTACTGCACGAAACAGCAGGCAGAAAACGAAAGAGATCGAGCGTTGATTCAATATTTGAACGAGCAGGGTGTCTTGATGACACCCTGCCGTTTCTATTTTGGGTGTTACATTGACACCCTGTGCGGAAGGACCCTGCGAAACCGGATGTCTGGCGCTGCTGCCAGACATTTCTTTTTTCTGGAAAAGGTGCGGACCGTGTCCGCCTGTATTGGAATCAACCTACCTCTCAAAAAGCGCCCCGCCGACGGCGGGGAACAGCCAACGCCGCCGTGGGCGGCGCTGGCGCAAGCATCGCGCAAATGTACATTTGCACAGCTTGCCGAGGATACCCCGGTCCCCTATGCCGCCTGCTGGCGGAAAAACTTGCGGCTATACGCCGCAGGAAGGAGAAAAATGTGGATGAGAACAAGAAAGAACACCATCTGCACATCGTACTGACAACACAGCAGTATCAGCTGCTGTGCTGTCAGGCCAAAGAGTGCAGGCTGACAAAACGGGCATATCTTGCACGGCTTATTGAGGGACGACCGGTCAAAGCCCGCCCAACAAAAGAAATTAAAGAGCTCCGAACGGAAATACATCATATCGGCAACAACATCAACCAGATCGCCCGCAGCGTCAATGCAGGAATTGCGAAGCCGGAGGATGCCAAACGGGGACTCTATCTTCTGGATCAGGTATATGAGCTTATGTTCCGGATAGCGAATAAGTAATGGCTGTTACGAAAATCCTGCCCCGTAACGGCGGCTTAAAAGAAGCCATTGATTATGTTCTGAACGGTGACAAAACGGATGGGCATATTTTAACGGCACATTTTAATTGTGATCCAGGGAGAGAGTACCGCGAGATGATGAAAACAAAGCTGGAAACCGGACGATTGGATAAGCGTCAATGCTATCACATCATTCAATCGTTCAAGCCTGGTGAAATCACACCTGAACTTGCTTTAGAAATTGCTAAAGCATTCGCGCAGGAACACTTGGACGGCTTTGAGGTTGTGATTGGGACCCATGTAGACCGGCATCATATCCATTCGCATATTGTATTTAATTCGGTGAATGCAGATACCGGCGAAAAGTATCACAGCACGCAGCAAAGCTATTACCAGCAGATCCGTGCCATTTCAGACCGGCTCTGCCGGGAGCATGGATTGTCCGTCATCGTGCAGGGCGCGCCTGCCAGGTCGTTCAGCTACATTGAGTGGCTGCGCCAGTCCAAGGGGCAGCCCACCTTCCGTTCCATGCTGGAGGCAGATCTGCGGGATGCCATCCGGGACGCCAACGACCTCGGCCACTTCTTCCTGCTCATGGAGCATAAGGGGTATGAGATCCATCATGGCGGCAGGCTCGGTTTCCGCCTGCGGGGGCAGGAGCGATTCCAGTACCCCGGCAGGCGAGATCCGCTGTTCACAGAGGACGGAATCCGTGCTGCCATCCAGGGCAACCTGGAACAGATCGAAGCGGGACTGCGGCCTGTCTTGCCTGCGCTGCCGGCGTATCAGCCGTACCGGAAGCATCCCAGATACAGCGGTTTTCTTGCCCTCTATGTCCATTATCTCTATCTGCTGGGCAAGATCGAAAAGCGGCAGTACCCGCCCCGCATGACGCCGCATCTGCGGCAGGCGGTCATGCGCTTCGAGCAATATCAGGCACAGTTCGCGTTCCTGCGGGAAAATGACATCACAACGCTTGCTGACATGGCGGCATTCGAACAACGCACAGAGGAAACGCTGGGCAGATTGACAAAGCAGCGGACCCTCCTCAATGTGCGGAAGAAGAAACGCCAGCCGCTCTACGCGGCGCTGGCAGATGCGGAGGCACTGGAACCCAGCAGGGCGTTATACGAGGAAGGGCTCACCGGCATGGAGCAGGAATTCGAGCAGTATATGAAAGCCGTGAAGCTGCTGGAGGATAGCGGCATTCCGCAGGAGGCGCTGAAGAAAGAAAAGGCAGAAGTGTATGAACAGCTCTCAGAGGTGAATCGGGAGATCCGGGCGGAGCGGGAAAAGTGGAAGCTCTGCCGGGAGATCTGCCAGCAGACGCCTGCAATGGAGCAGGACATCCAGAAAACAGAAGAACACCAGAAGGAGGTGCAGGAACATGAACATCGGAGGCGGTGAAGCGGCGGACCAGCTGGTACGCATGATGCTCTCCGGCAGCGAGGTCGCTGTCCGGCTGAGCGGCTCCGCCATCAAGAATATGCTGGCGCTCACCATGGCGCTGGCGAAAAAACACAAGACCATTTCCGGTAAAGTCAATCTGGCAAAGATGCTGAAGGAGACCCGCGATGTGCGGCGGTTCGCCATGTCTCCGGAGCAGTATCAGCAATTCAGGCAGCGGGCAGGAAAACAGAAGATCCTGTTCTCTGCCATCCGTGATTCGGATAACAAGGGAAAAGTCGTGGATGTGATCATGCCGGTAACGGAGATCGACCGCGCCAATATGATCTTTGAGCGCATCCGATATACCGGGCAGCCGGAGCAGGCGCGGCAGGATGCCCCCTCTAAGGAGCAGGAAGCCCGTGTGGGACAGGAGGCGCCGCAGCGCGAGCAGCAACGCCCCCAGCAGGGGGAAACGCCTGTGCCACCGCCTGTGGGCAAGCGGCAGGAGGTGACGCCAAAAAAAGAATCTCGGTCGGGAACAGACTTGCCAGATACCAAAGGCAGATCGACCTCATCCAGCGGCAGGGAAACGGCTGCCGGGACGATGACGAATGAGCGCACTTCGGTCCTGGAACGGTTGAAAGGGTATCAGGCGCAGCTGGATACCCGGCAGAAGTCTGCCCCGGCCAAAGAAAAGATCCATCAAAAAGCACGACCGGACAGGACAAAGTAAGAAAGCCGTTTCGTCAGCGAGGCCGGCAGAGCATTCTACTCTGCCGGCCTCGTATTTTTTACGCAGGAGGTGGTGCGGCTGAAAAAGACATCCCAAACAACGGATCTGGTACTTGCGCTGTTCCTCTATATCCCTGTGGTATGGGCGGCGCTGCTGATCGCCCAATCCCTTGGCGGCGGTCTGCCGGAGTTGCTATCAAACTTAACTGCCGCACTGGAACAACCCTTCCAGATCCAATGGACAGACAAGAGCCTGGTCTCCATTCTTGTCTGCACCGGCGCGTATCTCATGGGGCTGTGTCTCTATGCTTCCGGACAGGGCAGGACACGGGACGGCGAGGAACACGGCTCTGCCGCATGGGGCTCGCCCCGGCAGCTCAACGCGCAGTTCCGTCAAAAGCAGAACAAGATCCTCACCCGCCATGTGCGGCTGGGGCTGGATACCCACAAGCACCGGCGCTCACTGAATGTGCTGGTCATTGGCGGCAGCGGCGCGGCCAAAACCCGCGGCTATGTCAAGCCCAACATTCTGGAAGCAAACAGCAACTATGTGATCACGGACCCAAAGATGGAGGTGCTGACCGCCACCGGAGGGTATCTGAAACGGCAGGGATACGACATCCGAGTGCTGAATCTGGTGGATCTGTCGCAGTCGGACGGCTATAACCCGTTCCGCTATCTGCGGGATGAAAAGGACGCGCTGAAGCTGGTCAACACGCTGATCCAGGCAACGACGCCCAAGGGCAGTCACGAGTCCGATCCGTTCTGGTCGAAGTCCGAGACAGCACTGCTGCAGGCCATCATCCTCATGCTGTTCCAGGAAGCACCGGAATATGAGCAGAATTTTTCCATGGTGATGCGTGTGCTGGAATATGCCGAAGTGAAGGAGGACGATGACGAGTATGTCTCCCCGCTGGATCTGCTGTTCCGGGCAATGGAGTATGAGAACCCGGAAAGTGTTGCCCTGCGGCAATATAAGGTTTTCAAGCAGGCGGCGGGCAAGACGGCAAAATCGATTCTGGTGTCTGCCGCTGTGCGGCTGGCGCCCTTCAATCTGCCGCAGATCAAAGCCGTCACCGACCATGATGACATGGATCTCTACACGCTGGGAGAGCGAAAGTGCGCTCTGTACGCCGTCATCCCGGATAATGATACGACCTTTACTTTTTTAGTGAGTCTTCTGTACTCCCAGATTTTCCAGACCCTTTACTACTGCGCAGACCAGATCCATCACGGAGCCTTGCCCTGCCATGTGCATTTCATCTTGGATGAAGCGCCATCGGTCAATCTGCCGGGGCTGCCGCGGGAGCTTGCGACCATGCGCTCACGCAACATCTCTTGCAGCACCATCATCCAGAACATGGCGCAGATCAAGGAGCTGTATAAGGACTCGTGGGAAACCATCCCCGGCAACTCGGACACGCTGCTCTATCTGGGCGGCAACGAGGCAAGCACCCACAAGTACATTTCCGAGGCGTTGGGCAAGTCCACCATCGATACCAAGACCCACGGGCAGACCAAAGGGCGGTCCGGGTCTTACTCCACCAACTTCCAGATCAGTGGGCGGGAACTGCTGACGCCGGACGAGGTGCGGATGCTGGATAACCGGTATTGTATTCTGTTCATCCGCGGTACACGGCCGGTGATGGACGAAAAGTATGAGCTCATGGAGCATCCCGCCATCCGCTATACGATGGACGGCGGCGGACCGCCCTACATCCACCACGGAACGGTGGAGCCTCCCATTCCGGGAAAGCCGCTGTTCCAGATTGATTTTGACAATGAAAAGGAGAATGCTGTAGCATGAAACATGATTTGAACAACAAAAATTTCGAGAGAAAGGCAAAGCGCGTCTATTCCGTTTTTGCCTGCGTTACTCTGCTTCTGGTCGCTACCGCAGTGCCTGCGCTGGCGGCAGATGACCCGCTGACGGTGGTCAACAACCTGTCTGATTTCATTTTCTCGCTGATCCGCGCCATTGGCCTTATTCTGCTGGGCTTCGGCATCCTGCAGGTGGGCCTGTCCCTCAAGAGCCACGATCCCTCCCAGCGCGCCAACGGTATGCTGACGGTGGCAGGCGGTATCGTCATCACCTTCACTAAGGAGATCCTCTCCCTCATCACCGGCTGAAAAACGCGGCAGGGTGAACGGCATGATACCGTTCACCCTGTTCTTCCCGTAGGAGGTGATTTTGAATGGGAAGTGGAAACTGGATCGTAGACAACTTAAACTCCGCGCTGGAAATGTGGAACGGCAGGCAGGCAGAGATCTGGCAGCTTATCAGCACCTCGCCGGAGTCCTTTAAGGGCGGCGGTGTCTGGAATGTCATCGTGAACATCAACGATGGATTAAAAGCTGTGGGGTATGCGCTGTTGGTGCTGTTTTTCGTGATGGGCGTGGTCAAGACCTGCGGCAGCTTTACCGAGATGAAGAAGCCGGAAGTGGCCTTCAAATGCTTCATCCGCTTTGTGCTGGCGCAGGCGGCGGTATCGTGGGGCATGGAGCTGATGACCGGCGCGTTTCGCGTTGCCCAGGGCATGGTGACGACCATCATGGATTCCTCCGGGCTGACGGCGATGTCTGCCACCACATTACCGGATGAACTGGTGAGTGTCATCGAGGATGTGGGCTTTATTGACTCCATCCCCCTTTGGGCGGTGACGCTGCTGGGCTCGCTCTTTATCTGGGTACTCTCCCTTGTCATGATACTGACGGTATATAGCCGCTTTTTTAAGCTCTATATCGCAACGGCCATCGCACCCATCCCGCTGGCCAGCTTTGCGGGACAGCCCTCCAGCAGTATCGGCGTAGCCTTTTTGAAAAGCTATGCCGCCATCTGTCTGGAGGGCTGTGTCATCGTATTGGCCTGTGTGATCTTCTCTGCCTTTGCCTCGTCCCCGCCCGCCATCGCGGACGATACGCTGGCGGCAGCCACCATCGTATGGAACTATGTGGGTGAGCTGATCTTCAATATGCTGGTGCTGGTGGGCGCGATCAAGATGAGCGACCGCATCATCCGGGAGCTGATGGGCCTTGGCTGATTCAGCGCCACAGACCCTCTGTGCTGACGGTGTCTTCGCCGTTCTCCCGTGCTTTGCGAACACGGTAGGAGAAATACTCCATAGCGGCAGCGTCATCCCGTGCCTGCATAACAAGATCGCAGACAAAACGGATCAGCGAAAGCAGCCAGGACAGCACCACCAGCCCTACAAGAGCGAACAGGATGCGGTCTGCCAGCACGGTATGGGCGCGATACCAGCTGTGGAACACCGTCAGCATGGACACGGTGTACAAAAGCGGGATGGTCATCCGTGTCAGTGCGGCCAGCCGGGAGAGAAGCGCCAGGACGCCAAGCCCGGCGATCATCAGAAAAGCGATCATGTGTCACGACCTCCTTCATCGGGTTTGTGGCATAGTACCATGACTGCACAGACAAAGCAAGAGTCTGTTCAGCAAAACTCAGAAAAAACTCGGAGGTGATCCATTGGAGGTCCGCATCAACAAAGAAGTACGAAATTACCAGGAAAGTCTATTCTTCGGGCTGTCCCTGCGGCAGTTGCTGTTCGCACTGCTGGCGGTCGCCGTGGCAGTGGGCGTATATTTCGGCCTGCGCCCTGTGCTGGGGAATGGGGAGATCGGCTGGGTCTGCGTGCTTGCAGCCTTTCCCTTTGCCCTGGGCGGCTTTTTTCAGTATAACGGCATGACGCTGGAACGCTTTCTGCTCGCGTATATCCGCTCTGAATTCCTGTTTCCCCGCAGGCTCGTGTTCAAATCGGACAACATATACGCCAAAGCTCTGGAAAATTCAACGATAAGGGAGGCTCTCAAACTTGATTAAAACTCTGCAAAATACACTGAAGCAGGACAAAGAAAGATTTACGGTTCCGAGATCTGTACAGGACATCATCCCCATCCGCCGCATCTGGCCGGATGGGGTCTTTCAATTTGGCAGCAAGTATTCTAAAACACTGCGTTTTAGCGACATCAATTATGCCATTGCCTCGAAAGAGGATAAGACGGCGATGTTTCTCAGCTATTCCGAGCTGCTGAACGCACTGGACACCGGCTCCACCACGAAGATCACCATCAACAATAAGCGCCTGGACCGGCGCAATTTTGAGCAGGAGATCCTCATCCCACCCAAGGGAGATAATCTGGACGGCGGACGCAAGGAATACAACGCCATGCTGCTGGATAAGGTTACCGATTCATCCAACAGCGTGGTGCAGGAGCGCTACATCACCCTGTCCGTCCACAAGAAAAATGTAGAGGAGGCCCGCGCATTTTTTGACCGCACGGTCCATGACGCCTCTTCCCGTCTGAACCACATGGACTCCCACTGCGAGGAACTGGATGCGGCAGACCGCCTCCACATCCTGCATGATTTCTACCGTGTGGGTGAGGAAAGCGAGTTCCGCTTTGACCTCCGGGAGAACATGAAGAACGGGCGTTCCTTCAAGGACGCCATCTGCCCGGACAGCATGGAATTCAAAAAGGATCATTTTATCATGGGCGGTAAGTATGGCCGGGTACTGTTTCTGAAGGAGTATGCCAGCTATATCAAGGATTCCATGATCAATGAGCTTACCAGCCTGAACCGCAGTCTCATGCTGTCCATTGACATCATCCCTGTCCCTACCGATGAGGCGGTACGGGAGATGCAGAACCGCCTGCTGGGCGTGGAGACCAACGTGACTAACTGGCAGCGCAGACAGAACAGCAACAACAATTTTTCCGCAGTTGTGCCCTATGACCTGGAACAGCAGCGCAAGGAGACCCGTGAGATGCTGGACGATCTCACCACCCGTGATCAACGCATGATGTTCGCGGTGGTGACGCTGGTGCATTTGGCGGACAGCAAGGAGGAACTGGACAGCGACACGGAAACGTTGCAGTCCATTGCCCGTAAGCACCTCTGCCAACTCACGACCCTGAACTGGCAGCAGGCGGACGGGCTGGTGACGGCGCTGCCGCTGGGCCTGCGCCGCATCGACGCCCTCCGCACGCTCACCACCGAGGCGCTGGCTGTGCTGATGCCATTCAAGGCGCAGGAGATCTGGGATCGGGGCGGCGTGTACTACGGGCAGAATGCCATCAGCAAAAATCTTATCGTAGCGGATCGCAAACGGCTGTTGAATGGCAACGCCTTCATTCTGGGTGTTTCCGGTTCCGGCAAATCCTTCAGTGCCAAGAAGGAGATGGTGTCACTGGCATTGTCTACCGACGATGATATTATCATCATCGACCCTGAATCCGAGTACCGCCCGCTGGTGGAAGGGCTGGGCGGTCAGGTCATCAATATCTCCGCCACATCACCCAACCATATCAACGCCATGGATATGGAGCAGGGCTACGGTGACGGCGAGAATCCCGTGGTGTTGAAATCCGAGTTTCTGCTGTCTCTTTGTGAGCAGCTCATCGGCGCCGGGAAGCTGTCTGCCAAGGAAAAGTCCATCATTGACCGCTGCACCGCCCAGGTCTATCGGGACTACATCCGCGGCGGATATCAGGGGCAGGCCCCGACCCTGCAGGACTTTCATGCGGAGCTGCTCCGCCAGCCGGAAAAGGAAGCGCAGGATGTGGCGCTGGCCATTGAGCTGTTTACAGACGGCAGTCTCAACACCTTTGCCAAGCCCACCAATGTGGATACCAATGCCCGTATCCTCTGCTATGATATCCGGGATCTTGGCAAGCAGCTTCTGCCGGTAGGTATGCTGGTGGTGCTGGACAGCATCTTCAACCGCATCATCCGTAATCGCGGGCTGAAGCGCAACACCTGGATCTATATCGACGAGATCTATCTGCTGTTCCAGCATGAGTACAGTGCCAATTTCCTGTTCACCCTCTGGAAGCGTATGAGAAAGTATCAGGCTTGCGGAACGGGGATCAGCCAGAATATCGAAGACCTGCTCCAGTCTCACACGGCCCGCACCATGCTGGCCAACAGCGAATTTCTCATCATGCTGAATCAGGCGGCAACGGATCGGAAGGAATTGGCGCGTCTGCTGAATATCTCAGACAACCAGCTCTCCTACATCACCAACGTGGACTCCGGCCGGGGCCTCATCAAGTGCGGAAGCGCTATCGTGCCTTTTGTGGATCATTTCCCCAAGAACAAGCTCTACCGCTTGATGACCACAAAGCCCTCGGATCTGGCTGCGTGATAGCTCATGGAGAAAATTAAAGAAAAACCGGCGCTGGGTGAGCGTGTCAAAGAGAAAGCTGTATCCGCTCCAAAGGAGCTTTTGCGCAAGGTGTTGGATGACGGCTCGGAGCGTCTGCGGACTCAGCTCCGGGATACCGCCCAGCAGGGGCGGCGGGATGAATATGGCGGCGACGCCATTGAGGACACCGCCGCCAGTGGCCTGCACCGCGCCGAAAAGGAACTGCTGAAGCAGCGCAAGAAGAAAAACACGGAGCAGAGCGCGTCACCCCAGGGTGACGCCTCTGCCCCCAGCTCCAACAGCGACGTGCCGCCTGTCATCCGCACCAGAGAGACTGACGCGGCGAGGGCAAGAGCGCCCTCACCGCCAGTGCGGGAGCAGGCACGGCAGGCGGCTATGAAGCAGGCAGTCAAGACGAAGAATGCCTATATCAGTACACAGCGGAAAACGGTCATGACGGCAGCACCGGAGCCGCAGCGGCAGGGTCAGCAGGCGTTCATTCAAGAGCAGGGTCGCAAAGCGTCCCGCCAGCAGGCGCAGCGCAGGCGGGCAGAGCGGCGGTTCCAGCGCCAAGATGATTTGCGTGGTGATTCGCTGTGTTCGGAAGGTTTCGAGCCAACCAGCAGGGGCAGAATCAAAGAGCGCGGCGGCATCCAGCCGCCGAAGAAGCGCCAGTTCCCCGAACCGAAAACACCGAATCACGCTGCGGGGATCGTGCCAAAAGCGCGTGAGGGCAGCAAATCTGCTGTGCTGTCCTCTGAACAGGCCATGCACTCAACCACCGTCCATGCGACTGCGGCCGGAACACACGCTGCCAGAGAAGCAGCCATGCAGATGGCCCTGCGGCAACAGACGACAAAAACGGCAGAAACCGCGGTGCAGAAAACCGCACAGGCGGCGGGCCGTGCGCTGCGCGCTATCATTGCCGCTGTCCAGAGCTTACTTGCGGCAATAGCGGCTGGTGGGAGCACAGTTGTAGCCATGGTGCTGGTGATTTGTCTGATTGGACTTCTGATCGTGTCGCCTTTTGGGATATTTTTCTCCGGAGAGGACAGCGGTACCGGCTACACCATGCCGGAAGCTGTCAGCGTATTGAACAGCGAGTTCGCCGCCCGGATCGAGCAGATCAAGGCAGAGAACCCCTACGATGAACTGGACATGGACAACGCTGGCAGCGCCGCCATGATCTCCAACTGGCGGGATGTGCTGGCTGTTTATGCTGTGCGGACCACCACGGACAACGCTTCGCCGGATGAGGTCGCTACGCTGACAGAAGAAAAAATGGAGATCCTTCGTGAAATCTTCTGGGACATGAACGCCATCACTTATTGGACGGAAATAGTACCAGGCGGCAAAGATGAAGCGGATACGGTCATTTTGCATATCACCGTCACAATAAAAACGCACCTGCAAATGGCGGATGAGTACCGATTCAACGCAGATCAGCGAAAGCTGCTGGAAGAACTCATGCAGCCGGAGTATCAGGAACTATTCGCGGCGCTCACCGGCAGCTACCAGGACATTGAGCTGAGTCCCGACGAGGTAGCGAAGATCATGGAAAACCTCCCCGCCGATCTCAGCGAGGCACGCAGAGAAGTTGTGCTGACAGCATATCAGCTCTTGGGCAGAGTCCATTATTTTTGGGGAGGAAAATCTTTGGTAATTGGCTGGGACTCCCGCTGGGGAATGCCGATGGAGGTCACAGCCGAGGGCAGCTCCACCACCGGCACTGTGCGGCCCTTCGGACTGGATTGTTCGGGAATGGTGGATTGGGTATTCTACAACCAGAGCGGCGGACAATACGTCATTGGGCATGGCGGAGGGGCTACGGCCCAGCACAGCTACTGTACGCCTATTGCTTGGAGTGACGCCCAGCCGGGAGACCTTGTCTTTTATCCGGGTGACAGCCATGTCGGTATTGTTTGCGGCTTTGACAGCGGCGGTAATATCATGATCATCCACTGCGCCAGTGGCGTGAATAATGTGGTGGTGACTGGGAAGATCGGCTTCACCTCGATAGGCAGGCCCGAGTATTTTGCGGATTGAGAAATGTGCGCATGGAGATGTGTTCATAGTTGATTGCTATCATGCTCCATGATATACAGAGAAAGGCAGGGAGCCTCAATAGAGGCTCCCTGCCGCTTGGGTTCTTACTTGCCCTGATAGGCTCTGAAAAGGAAAGTAACGATTTGTGCGCGGGTGCAGCTATTGTCCGGCCCGAACAGGCCATCACCAATGCCGTTTGTGACGCCGTTCTCCACCGCCCATGCCACAGCGTTTGCATAGTAGCTATCGGTAAGAACATCGCTGAACTCTGCCTTGCTATCGACCAGCTTACCAATGGCACGGAACAGGAAAGTCACGCTCTGGGCACGGGTGCAGGTGGCGTCAGGACTGAATTTGCCATCGCCCGTTCCTGTGGTGATACCGTTCTCCACCGCCCACGCAACTGCCTTAGCATAATAGCTGTCCGCAGAAACATCAGAGAAACTGCTCATAGCCTTGGGTTCGGGAGAACCGGCAGCACGCCACAGGAACGTGACGATCTGTGCACGGGTGCAGGGCTGGTTGGGGCTGAAATGCTCGGCGTCCGTGCCGGAGGTGATGCCATTTTGCGCAGCCCAGAGAACTGCATCATAGTAATAATCGCTGGCCTTGACGTCCACGAAGAAGTTCAGCATCGTGTTGTCGTCCATGAAGGTCGCCGTGACCGTGACCTTGGAGGCAGGCATGGTGAAGGTGTACTTGCCGTTCTTCTCGGTGAGCTTGACTTCCTTACCGTTCTTGTCGGTTACGGTGAGCGTTTCCAGCGTGTAGCCCTTGTCTGGCGTGACGGTAATGGTCACGGTATCACCACGCTCGGCGTAGCGGCGGTTGGCTGTTACCTCGCCGTTCCGGATGTCCTTGTCCACCTCGATGGCATAGGTGGGAGCGTTGCTGTCGCCGCCGGAGGAAGGCTTTTGTTCCAGCGCCGCAATAGCATCCTCGATAGCTTTCGCCATTGCATCCACTTCGCTCTGTTCAGTGATGTTCTTGTCACGGACAACAGCCTTGACAGCAGCTTCCACACCGGAGAAATCCTTGTAGTCATCCTTCTTCAAAGCATTTGCTTTGGCAATAGCTGCATCTACCTTTGTGTAATCAGCATCCTTGTATTGCAGGGCAGCAATGGCATCTTCGATAGCCTGTGCCATTGCGTTGACATTAGCCTGACTCGCCAAAGCTTTGCCCCTAACAACTCCGTCCACCGCCGTATTCAATGCGGCAACAGATTCGTCGGTATAGACAGTCAAATCAGTGGGAATGGCTGCCATCGCTGCTTCCACAGTCCTGTAATCTGCCGGTTCTGCACCGCAGAGAACCTGTCCGTTCACAAAAGACCATCCGTTGCTGTCGTCGCTGCCATTCAGCGCGGCTGCAAAAGCTTCGTTTTTCATTTCATCCTGCGGCTTTTCAGTTGCAGATTCGTTCTGGTTTTTAATACCGAGGTTTTCCACTGCAAAATAGCAATTGGTTATTTCGCTTCTCTTGGTCGCAGACGACTGCTCTGCAAAGGCATACCGAAAGGGTGATGAGCCTGTTACGATGCCGGTTGTAAAGCAATTTGTAATGGAGCCATAGTAATTTGAGTCAGAGGCATCGGTACCTACAAAAGAGGCCATAGCAGCCGCAGCCTGTGATACATTGCCACTTGCATAGCAGTTTTTGATATTCAGTCCCCAAAGGCCGCCAGCAAAGCCGCCTGTATATGCGCCGCCGGTAACATTGCCCGTGGCGTAACAATTTCGAATAATCGTTTCTGCATCTGTTTTGCCGTTTCCTTTGCCGATAAATCCGCCGACATTCGCACCGCCACGGGAATCTGCCTTCACATTTACCGTCACATCGGATCTGCTGTATGTGATTTTCGCTGCTTTTCCCAATTCACCAATCAGTCCGCCGATAGACCCCTTACCGGCTTTTTCCGTAATGCTGCCGGATACACTGCACTCGTTGATGAGCTGCGCTCCATCCAGTGCACCTACAAGCCCGCCGATCCAGTATGCAGCAGCATAACCGTTGCTCGGTGCGCTCATATCCATAGCCAAACCTGTCACATGACAATTTTCAATGGATCCGGCTGAAGAACCAACCAGACCGCCGGCAATTCCGATGACATATCCAGAAGCAATCTTTGCTACACCGTGGATAGAAACAGTATCCAGATTCAAGTTGCTGATCTTGCCGCCTGTCGCACCAAACAGGCCAAATACATCCGATTCAAACGGTGTGGTCTCTGACCCAATGGAAACATTAGAGATGGTATATCCCTTACCGTCAAAATTACCGGCAAAGATGCGATAATTCGACCCCCCAACAGTGCATCAGAAAAAGAATTTGCAATCGGTGTCCAATCTTTATTGCCCAGATCAATATTTGCAGTCAGAACGAAATAGGTGTCTGCATAGGATTCACCGCCATTGACGCTGTTTGCCAGGTAGGCAAGCTGTGCGCCGTCGGCAATCTGATAGGGATCGTTTCCCGTTCCGCTGCCGCCTGCAAAAGCAGTGGCGATGCTGCCGTCCCATGCGGCCACGCTCTCCTCCGCCATCACTGCCGTTGGCAGTAGCGTAAAACACAATGCCAGAATAAGAAGCAAACTTCCGATGCGTTTTTTCATGGTGTATCCTCCTCGTATGATGGTCAAAATTTTCTTCATGCCCGCCTGACCGCAGCGGGCAAAGTCCACAGGTTACAGAGCGGTATCATCCCGTGGGTACCCACGGGATGAGGGGCGCGCCCCTCATCATAAGTTTTTCGCTTCATACTGATTCATAATAATTATATCCGCAACTTTACGAAATGTAAATCGTTCTAAAGTATGAGGATGGATAAAATTTTTGAATATGCTACTCGCCTTCACGTTTTACAACATTCAGCCATTTCTTCTTCCATGTATTAGGGTGGATCAGCAGGGTTGGCTTCCCCAACACAAGGGCATAGGCCATAGCCTTGTCCTCCGCACTGCCGCTGGCAAGTTCAGGGTCATATACGGCCAGCAACATATCGGACCGCTTGACGATCCGCCGATAGGCCATAAGCTGTGCGTTAGGTGCCTCCTGATAGTCCACACAGGAAAGGTCGGAGCAATCCGCTAACATATCAAAATAACGATCACGCAACTGCGGCGTCCACTTGGTAGCCTGTTCTTCAAAAGGAGTTACGCAAACAAGGCGCATGGCCTCGTCATTCTGCTTTGTGATATTGACGATTTCCCCGGTGTACAATCCCACGCCGGGGTCACAGGCAACTTGAAATTCTGTCACTCCACATTGACGCAGTTCCATAATACACTGAGCCAGTTCCAGTTTCATTCGGCGGCATTGGGTATCTTCTTCATCAAAGCCCCACGGAAACCGCATGGGATGCTGACCTATGATCGCGCAACGGTACTCTTTTTCCATATTCCCACCAGCTTTTATGTAGTCTATTGGCTTACAATTTGTATTCTAACAGCCGCTATTTTTCACGTCAACAGGAATGTAAGCTATAAGCATACAAAATAAATACTTATAGCGCACAAGTGGAGGCGAACACATGGATAAGAAGCTACTCGGAAAGCGAATCAATATCGCACGCAAGGAACGGGGCTGGACGAGTGAGCGTCTGTCAGAAGCCTGCAACATTAATGCAACCTATCTCCGACAAATCGAATCAGGAGCAAAAGTTCCAAGTCTACAAGTATTTGTTTTGCTGTGTGAAGCATTGAAAGTCTCGCCAACCTATTTGTTGGCAGAAGTTTTACCCAGCATGGAACTTCAAAACATGGATGTGCTTTTAGAGTTGTGGCAGACTGCCACACCAAGGCAAATTACAATGATTACTTCCATGATTCGGAGCGCGCTGGACGCGTCTAAAGATTAAAAGTGGGCGGGCAGCTGTATAGCTGCCCGCCCGTTTAAGTTTATCGTGTCAATGATTGCGTTTTCAGCAAAAGTGCGGCCAGCGCACGGTGATCTTCCCGCTCCGTCCACCACTGGGGCATCAGAAATTGTAGAACCTGCTCTGTCCATAGGTAGTCCTGATGTGTCAGAGCATGTTGTTCCAAACCTCTACACATCCGGGAGTAACCGGAGCGAACCGTATCATAGGTGGAATCACGGTCAACATATCGCCCAATAAATCCACATAAAATGGCCGCTTCTTCCTCGGTATAGTTCTGCATCAACGATTTCCCTCCCATCACACGATGGAGCTCAAAACGGTGTTTCGCTCAGACGCGGTTCTGGCTGTCGGCAAGAACCACAGATTTGCCAAGCGGAAATCGATCAGCTTTGCTGAATTGGATGGCGAACCAATGGTGTTGGTCTCCAAAGAATATATGTTTTACGATCAAATCTTACAGCGATGCGCGGAGGCCGGGTTTGTACCGCAAGTCACGTTTACTTCCTCCCAGTGGGATTTACTGCTGGAGATGGTGGCGGAGAATAAGGGCGTCACCATCATTTGCCGACCACTGGTGGAAAAGCTATACAGCGGCCGGGTCGTCTGCGTTCCATTGAAAAAGCCAGAGTTCCCATGGACCTTGGGGTTGATCGCGAAAAAGCACCGCAGTTTGCCTGGAGCCGCAAAAAGCCTTTGGGATTTCTGCGCGAAAGTATAAAAACGAAAATGAGAGGGTCCCCACTGAAATACACTTGAATTTCAGTGGGGACCCTCTCATTCGCAGTGGGCGCAGGCCGGATGCGACAGGCGGCGCGGGAGCTGGTAAAGGCATATATCCACGGTGTGGAGAGCGCCGCGTTGGACGACGTGTTCGAGCTGCTGGCATGGAATCAGGGCATCGGCTTTTTCAGCAGCGAGATCGGCCCCTCGGCGCTGTTTCAGGCGTACAAGCTCATTAAAAACGGTGAGAAGCAGGGCAAGTCCCGGGAGGATATCTGCAGTGCGCTGCGCGAGAAATTCGGAGAGAAGAACCTGGAGATGCAGGTTCTGAACTGAAAAGCAGAAGGAGACGAACGACAATGGATAGCAGGATGTCTTGCTTTCAGTGTGAGCAGACGGCTGGCTGCGCCGGTTGTACCGGAAAAGCCGGCGTCTGCGGCAAAACCGCTGAGGTGGCGGAGCTTCAGGATCAACTGACTGGCGCTCTGATTGGACTGTCCCGCGCGGTAGATAATGCCCCGGACGTGAATGAGGGGACTTGGCGGCTGATGATCGAGGGGTTGTTCACCACCGTCACCAATGTGAGCTTCAACGAAAAGACCATTCGGAAGCTGATCGATCAGGTACACGAGGAAAAGGCCCGCCTTGTTCCCGGCTGCTCCGGCTGCGGCTCCCGCTGCGGGCGAAACGATGATTATGATATGAACTTGCTCTGGAACGCGCAGGAGGATATTCGCAGCCTCAAATCCCTGATCCTCTTCGGTGTGCGCGGCATGGCGGCTTATGCCCATCACGCTATGATGCTGGGTTATGCCGACGAGGAAGTGAACCGCTTTTTCGCCAAGGCTCTTTTTGCCGTGGGCGAGGACTGGGATATGGACGCGCTGCTGCCCATCGTGATGGAGGTGGGCGAGAAAAACCTCCAGTGCATGGCGTTTCTGGACAAGGCCAACACCGAAAGCTACGGTACGCCCGCGCCTGCCACTGTCCCGCTGACGGTGGAGAAGGGGCCGTTCATCGTCATCACAGACCACGATCTCCACGATTTGAAGCTGCTGCTGGAGCAGACCGAGGGCAAAGGCGTCAACATCTACACCCACGGCGAAATGCTGCCCGCCCACGGCTATCCTGAACTGAAAAAATATGCCCATCTCAAGGGCAACTTCGGCACGGCGTGGCAGAATCAGCAAAGAGAATTTGCCGACATCCCCGCGCCGGTGCTGTTCACCACCAACTGCCTGATGCCGCCGAAAGCAAGCTATGCCGACCGCGTGTTCACCACGGCGGTGGTATCCTACCCGGAACTGACGCACATCGGCGAGGATAAGGACTTTACCCCTGTCATCGAAAAGGCATTGGAGCTTGGCGGCTACAACGAGGACAAGCCGTTCACCGGTATCAACGGCGGCGGCACGGTCATGACCGGCTTCGGTCATGGCGCGGTGCTTGGCGTGGCGGATCAGGTGATCGAGGCGGTAAAGAGCGGCGCGATCCGGCACTTTTTCCTGGTCGGCGGCTGTGACGGAGCCCGTCCCGGACGGAACTACTATACTGAGTTTGTCAAGCAGACGCCTGCCGATACCGTGGTGCTGACGCTGGCCTGCGGCAAATACCGCTTCAACGACCTTGACCTCGGGACCATTGGCGGCCTGCCTCGGCTCATGGACGTGGGTCAGTGCAACGACGCTTACGGAGCTGTCAAAATCGCGCTGGCGTTGGCGGAGGCGTTCGGCTGCGGCGTGAACGATTTGCCCTTGTCCATGGTTCTTTCGTGGTATGAGCAGAAGGCGGTGTGCATTCTGCTGACGCTGCTGCATCTGGGGATCAAGAATATTCGCCTTGGCCCCACGCTGCCGGCGTTCGTTTCGCCCAATGTGCTGAACTACCTCGTAGAGAATTTCGGCATTGCTCCCATCACCACCCCGGAGGAAGATTTGAAACAGCTTCTCAAATAACAGCGCCTCAGGCGGCGCAAGAAAGCGTGACTCCCTTGACGGAACGATGTGACGAAGCATACAAGAATGGAGATTGCAGTGATTTTTGAAATGAATATTGATTTTTCTGAGGCCAAAGCGCTATAATCGATATGTAACAAAAACAAAGGGCCTATGCTAAGGCTACCGCGAGCCGTCGAATTTGTGGCGTACCACAGGTCGATACATTCTGTCCCAACGGGTGCGAGAATACCGAGCCGATCCTGCTGACGCTGGACGAGTACGAGGTCATTCGGCTGGTTGACTTGAAGCGGCAAACCCACGAGCAGTGTGCCGCACAAATGGACATTTCACGCTCTACCGTGCAGGAGATTTACGAAAGCGCACGGCGCAAGATCGCAGCGTGCCTTGTCCACGGGAAACCGCTGCACATCACCGGGGGAAACTACCGCATCTGCGGAGGACAGGAGGCAGCTCACTGCGGCCGTTGCTGTCGGATGCAGAGAGCCAACATGGAAAAATCAGGCAAAACTTGCAAAGGAGATTCCATTATGAAAATTGCAGTTACCTATGAAAACGGTCAGATTTTTCAGCATTTCGGCCACACCGAACAGTTCAAGCTTTATGAAGCAGCGGACGGCAAAGTCATCCATGCGGAAGTTGTTGATACCAACGGCAGCGGTCACGGCGCACTGGCAGGATTCCTGATGCAGCACGGTGTGGACACTTTGATTTGCGGAGGCATCGGCGGCGGTGCGCAGGCAGCTCTGGCCGAAGCGGGCATCAAGCTCTACGGCGGTGTCAGCGGGGACGCTGATGCGGCGGTGAGCGCATTGCTCAACGGAAATCTGGGCTACGACCCCAATGTTCACTGTGACCACCATGACCACGAGCACGGCGAGGCTGGTCACACCTGCGGTGACCACGGCTGCGGTAAGCATAGCTGCCATTGATATGGAACGCACACTGACACAGCTTCCGTTCTGGTCATCCTTGACCGAACGCGAAATGGACACAATACGCCGAAGTGCCTTTGTCCGTCATTATGAAAAGGGCGCGTTCGTTCACAGCAGCGACAATGAATGTCTCGGAATGCTGTTTATTCTTTCCGGCGAGATCCGCACCTATCTTCTCTCCGAGGAGGGGCGGGAGGTAACGCTGTTCCGCCTGTATCCGGGTGAGCTATGCGTGCTTTCAGCCTCTTGTGTGATCAGTCAGATCACCTTTGATACGCAAATGACTGCTGGAATGGATACGGAAGTTCTGATTATCCCTGCAAATGTCATCGCTGTGCTCAAGGAGCAAAATCTTCATGTCCGCTGCTTCCTCTATGAGTTGGCAACGAAACGGTTTTCTGATGTGATGTGGGCGATGCAGCAGATCATGTTCAAGGGGCTGGATCGGCGACTGGCAGAATTTCTCCTTGCCGAAGCGGAGCGTACCGGCTCCAACACGATACGCATGACCCATGAGCAGATCGCCCAGCACATCAGCTCGGCGCGGGAGGCGGTGGCGCGGATGCTCAAGAGCTTCTCGGAGGACGGGCTGGTGGAGCTGAAGCGCGGTGCGATCACGCTGCGGGATAAGAACAGACTAAATCGCCTAAAATAAAAAGAAATGTGACCTTGTCACAGAAAGAAATCATAAATTTGGTACAATAAAAGCAGAAAAGCTGAAAGGAGCGTCGACCATGAAAGAAACGAAATACGCAGGTACTCAAACCGAAAAAAATCTGATGGCTGCCTTTGCCGGTGAGTCCGAGGCACGCAACAAGTACACCTATTTTGCATCCAAGGCCAAGAAGGAAGGCTACGAGCAGATCGCGGCGTTGTTCCTCAAAACCGCTGACAACGAGAAGGAACATGCCAAGCTGTGGTTCAAAGAGCTGAACGGCATCGGCGACACCGCCGAAAATCTTCTCTCCGCCGCTGAGGGTGAGAACTACGAGTGGACGGATATGTACGACGGCTTCGCCAAAACCGCCGACGAGGAGGGCTTCCATGAGCTGGCCCAGCGTTTCCGTCTGGTCGCCGCCATCGAAAAGCATCATGAGGAGCGCTACCGTGCCCTGCTGCACAATGTGGAAATGGCGGAAGTCTTTGCCAAGAGCGAGGTCAAGGTGTGGGAGTGCCGCAACTGCGGGCATATCGTGATCGGTGAGAAAGCACCGGAGGTCTGCCCGACCTGCAACCATCCCCAGAGCTACTTTGAAATTCACGCAGAAAACTATTAAAGAGAAAAGGAGAACGAATCATGGAGCAGAAGTTTTACATTTGCAAGCATTGCGGCAACATCATTGCCAAGGTCAAGGACACGGGCGTTCCCGTCATCTGTTGCGGTGAGCCGATGAGCGAGATCATCCCCGGTACCACCGACGCCGCCGTGGAGAAGCACGTCCCTGTCTGGACTGTGGAAAACGGCATCGTTCATGTCAAGGTCGGCTCCGTAGAGCATCCCATGCTGCCGGAGCACTACATTGAGTGGGTATCCCTCCACACCAAGCAGGGCAACCAGCGTAAGGAACTGCACCCGGGCGAAAAGCCGGAGGTCTGCTTTGCGCTCTGCGAGGGCGACGAAGTCGAGGCGGTCTACGCCTACTGCAACCTCCACAGTCTGTGGAAAGCGTGATCGTTCCGCGCATGGTATCTTAGAACCAACATAGAGAACTGAATGTCATGTATTGCAGGCAGGAGGCAAACAAGTCATGAAAGCACATAAATATTGGTCAATCGGAGCGGTAATTACCATGTTTGGAACTTTTTGCACTGGATATAAAGGCTCAAAAACAGCGCATAAGTACCTTGCGCTTAGTTCCTTGATCTGCATGGTTATGGCAGTATATACGGGTCATAAAATGATTTCAGGGAATAAGAAAACAAAGAGAGTAAAACAAGCGGAAGCTGTGGATATTCTTTGAGTAAGATAGGAATCGTTATTGTTTCTGATGACGATAAAGTCGGGCTAATGTTGTGTGCGAAATAAAAAACATCAAAGGAGAATTTCATTATGAAATATGTATGTGATGTGTGTGGTTGGGAATACGATGAAGAAAAGGGCTATCCGGAAGGCGGCATTGCACCGGGTACAAAATGGGAAGATATTCCGGATGATTTTGAATGCCCCTTATGTTCAGTTGGCAAAGATCAGTTTTCTGCGGCTGAGTAAGGAAGCACAACAAAACCTATAAACAAAGAGCCGTGAAGCAGTATGTAAGATCCCGCTTCACGGCTCTTTCTCGCTTATATAAAAATTTGCCGTAACGTGACCTCGTCACAGAAAAATGCTTTGCCATGCGGTATGATAAAGCCACGATAAAGAAAGAGGTGGCGAACATGAAAATCAAGCTCAATCCCGATCAGGAGATTGTCAATACCATCCGGGAAGGACTCAAGCGCACCGGCGGATACTGCCCCTGCCGCAGGGAGCGCACGGAGGCTACCAAGTGTATGTGTCAGGAATTTAAGGATCAGATCGCTGACCCCAATTTTGAGGGCTACTGCCACTGTATGCTCTATTACAAATCCTTGCAGGATTAAGGGAGGAACGCTATGCTGTCAAAGAAACTGGCCGTCGTAGATAGGACGCGGTGTGTCGCCTGCGGTGTGTGTGAAAATACCTGCCCCTTGGGGGCTGTCAAGGTGCGCCGTGGCTGCTACGCCGCCGTGGAGGCGGAACGCTGCGTAGGCTGCGGCAAGTGCGCAAAGCTCTGCCCCGTCGGCTGCATTGAGGTGAAAGTGAGGGCTGACGCATGAAAGCAAAGCATTGGTACGATTACCTGTGGGTATATGCCATCATCTATTTTGCACTGGGCTTCTTCAACATCCTGTTTGCATGGCTGGGCATGATCGATTTTCTCTTGCCGCTGTTCTTAGCCATCTTCGGCGGGAACAAATTCTTTTGCAACCACCTCTGCGGACGGGGTCAACTGTTCAGCAAGCTGGGGACAGACCTTAAATGCTCCCGCTGCAAGCCCACGCCCCGCTGGATGTCCTCCAAGTGGTTCCGTTATGGCTTTTTGATCTTTTTCCTGACGATGTTCGGCAACATGGTGTTTCAAACCTATCTGGTCGCTGCTGGTGCTGCGTCCCTGCGGGAGGCCATTAAGCTGTTCTGGACCTTCCGTGTGCCGTGGGGCTGGACTTACACAGCCGGTACAGTCGCTGATTGGGTAGCGCAGTTCAGCTTTGGATTTTATAGCCTCATGCTGACCTCTCTGCTGCTGGGCTTGATCGTTATGGTGCTCTACAAGCCCCGCACATGGTGTGCGTTTTGTCCGATGGGAACCATGACGCAGGGTATTTGCAAGCTGAAAAACAAAGAATAAACAAAGATAACAGAAAGGAGCCTTACTCATGGCTGAACTGAAAATTACTGCTGCGAATTTTGAAAATGAGGTACTGCGTTCCGACAAGCCCGTTTTGCTGGACTTCTACGCCGACTGGTGCGGACCGTGCAAAATGCTCTCTCCCATACTGCATGAGCTTGCCGAAGAAAAAAGCGGTGCGCTCAAGGTGGGCAAGGTCAATGTGGACGAGCAGATGGAGCTGGCAATGCGTTTTCAGGTGTCCAGTATCCCGATGCTGGTCGTATTCAAGGATGGAAAGGCCGTTGCCAAATCGGTGGGCTATCGGCCTAAGTCGGAGATTGCCGCAATGGTGGAGGGCGCAAGATGAAAGCAGTGATCGTAGGCGGTGTGGCGGGCGGTGCGTCTGCCGCCGCACGCATCCGCCGTTTGGATGAACACGCGCAGATCATCATGATCGAGCGCAGCGGTTATGTGTCCTATGCCAACTGCGGTCTGCCGTATTATGTGGGCGGTGTGATCAAGGAGCAGGAAGAATTGACGTTGCAAACTCCGGAGAGCTTCTGGGACCGCTTTCGCATTGATGTACGGGTACGGCAGGAAGTAACTGCAATCAATCCCGCAGAAAAAACCGTCACCGTCCGCGCACTGGACAGCGGGAAGACCTATACGGAAACCTATGACAAGCTGCTCCTCGCCCCCGGCGCAAAGCCGACGGTTCCTGCGCTTTCCGGCGTGGACAGCGAGCGGGTCTTTACCCTGCGCACAGTGGAGGACACCCTCAGCATCAGGCGATTTGTAGAGGAGCAGAAGCCGAAAACCGCTGTTTTGGCTGGCGGCGGCTTTATCGGTCTGGAAATGGCGGAGAACCTTGTGGAGATGGGCGTTTCCGTCACCATCGTCCAACGTCCAAAGCAGCTATTAGCGCCGCTGGATACGGATATGGCGAGCTTTGTCCATGCGGAAATGCGCAGACACGGCGTGGCTCTGCGGTTGGGTGAAACCGTCACCGGATTCCGGCAGGACGGAGATTCCGTGCTGACGCTGCTGGAGGAAAGTGAGCCGCTGCGCTCCGACATGGTGCTGCTGGCCATCGGCGTCACGCCGGACACCCATCTGGCAAAAGAGGCCGGACTTGAGCTGGGCATCCGGGGCAGCATCGCTGTCAACGAGCGGATGGAAACCTCCGTGCCGGATATCTACGCTGTGGGCGATGCCGTAGAGGTCACCCATTTCGTGACCGGCCAAAAAGCATTGATCTCGCTGGCGGGGCCCGCCAACAAGCAGGGACGCATTGCCGCCGACAACATCTGCGGCGGAAACAGCCACTTTCACGGCTCTCAGGGTTCGTCTGTTCTGAAATTGTTTAGCTTGACTGCGGCCTCCACGGGGATTAACGAAAAGGCAGCGCAGGCAGCAGGGATCGCTTACGACAGAGTCGTACTTTTCCCGGCATCCCACGCTGCCTATTATCCCGGCGCACAGTCTATGGCAATGAAGGTGCTGTATGAAAAAGAAAGCCTGCGGCTGCTGGGTGCGCAGATCGTTGGCGGCGAGGGCGTGGACAAGCGCATTGATGTACTGGCAACGGCCATTCGCGCAAAAATGACAGCTTTGGAACTGACGGAGCTTGACCTTTCCTATGCGCCGCCCTATTCCTCCGCCAAGGATCCGGTAAACATGGCCGGTTTTATGATCGAGGATTTGGAGAGCGGGAAGGTACGGCAGTTCCATTGGAATGAGGTTGAAGACTTGCTTTGCGATGGTAGTGCGACGCTGCTGGACGTCCGCACGGAAGGCGAATATCGGCGTGGGCACTTGAATGGATTCCGCAATATTCCGCTGGACGATCTGCGGGAGCATTTGGACGAGTTAGACCGGGGTAAGCCTGTCTATGTGAATTGCCAGACAGGGCTTCGCAGTTATCTGGCCTGTCGGCTTTTGACGCAGTACGGCTTCACCTGTGCCCATCTCTCCGGCGGATACAGCTTTTATCAGGTCGTAACACAAGAGCGGCAGACAGCGCGCAGCGCCTATCCCTGCGGAATGGAGAAGGTATGAGTGAAAATTTATTTGGTTTGACGGTTGCGGCAGATAAAGGCTTGGATGATTTGCAATGCCAGCGCCTTTTAAGTGAAAATCGCAGGTATCAGGAAGTCATGCTGCAATACCGCTGCGCACTGAAAGCGCTTGAAAGCAGGTTGGAAATTCTGAACGAAGAGTTTTCATTGCAGCATGACCGCAATCCGATAGAAAGTATGAAAAGCCGCTTGAAGTCGCCGTCCAGCATTATGAATAAGATGCAGAAGCGCGGAC
>OLJF01000373.1_pt1 | contig 53416 bp, 49 predicted proteins | sample 1609751 | NCBI WGS metagenome assembly OLJF01 (sample SAMEA4350171, study PRJEB24818) | metagenome | biome: human; feature: gut; material: faeces | place: Denmark | collected 2013-09
TAGAAAGAATAAGGTATCAGGGATAGCAAGTAATATGTAATGAACTAGGTCTTAACGAAGAGGAGAAATAGATAACTTCCATTTTGTATGTATGATAAATCTAAACAGTATTTTAGCAACATTTCCTGAGTGGGGGCAGAAAGTGCCCCCACTTTCACTATGTGCGCCTAGCGGCGCACGTTTCTAACGGGTTAAAGTCCCAAATCCGCCCGGTAGTGGGAAGGATATAGCCGAAAGCAAGGGTGTCCATCGTGAGATGGAATCTGAAGGAAGCTGGATGGGAGGAACATACTAACTCATGGGCAAATCTCTGGTCTGACGGACAGAAATCTTATATGAGGTTATGCATGAAGGTAAGGTTGCATATCAAATCGAAGCCCAATAACTACACGGAATCATGCATGATAAATGAGGCAGATGGATGGAGAGGAAGAAACGTGTGGTACCTAGGGAGGTCTGTGCGGTACGCTTTGAAAGAGGTAACCATTGCATAAAGCAATGCTGAACGCACAGAAGTCAGCAGAGGTCATAGTAGCCGAGAGGTGAAGGACCGAATCAGTAGGAGTCTTGAGTATGACCGAGAAAGGAGGAATGACCGTCTATGGCAGAAAACATTGAAAACAACACACATTTCCCAAAAGGATGTTCGATTTTACTAAGTATTATATGGAATACTGCTGGATCACAAGTGCCTGTCAGACTCCAATGGAGACGCATGGCGTGATAAATATGGAATCACCTATATCATTTTTACAATCGAAGAAATTATGAACCTGATGAACCTGGGGAATAAGAAGGTTAACAAAATGTTGAAGGAGCTGGAGGAGCATGGCTTGATTTATCGAAGACACCAGGGTTTGGGAAGACCGAATAAGATTTAGGTTTATGATTTGCTCAAAGCAGATAATTCAAATTGGCTGCCAAAACAAATTATATTCAGAAAGGGGAGCAGCAATGAGAAAGAAGTATTATGAAGATGCAAAAGAGAATGCAGCCTTTGAAAGATGTGCAGATGTAATAACATTCCTGATTCTAAAATATGGACCGGCTTTAAAACAAAAATGGAATCTAAACGAGTGGATTAGGAATATTCAGGCAGAGAGTCTATGGAAAGACATAGCTTGCAAAAGGTATCAGCGGTATTTTATTCACATGATGAATATGAAAAGTGTTCATGCATGACAAAATCAAATTGACTAATACTGATTATCAATATATAATACAGACAAAACGAAAATGACATGAACGGAGAAACAATGAAGTGGAGAAGGTTATAACACTTGAGGAAGCATTAAAAAGAATTGAAGAGTTGGAAAATGAGAACGCTGAGTTACGTGAAGAATTGGAATATTATAAAAATCGTAAATTAAGCGGAAGGCAGAAGCATAATGCAAAATGGATGGCTATTTACAATGATTTTGTTGCCGGTTATGAAAGTGGAATGACTATGGTAGAGATTGCAAGAAGGAATAATGTCAGTGAGAGAACGATTTACAGGTATAAAGCGTATTATGACGAATTAAAGGACAAAAATGAGATGGAAAGTAAATAGACAATTGAAGTGGAGGATGATGAAGTGAAAAATCTTGTCAAAGACACAATTCATGCTAATGGAATTGATATTGGAATATATACACAGGACTTTGAAAATGAATTTATATCACTGACTGATATTGCGCGTTATAAAAGTGATGAACCAAAGGATGTAATCAAAAATTGGATGAGAAGCAAGGATACAATAGAATTTCTTGGTTTATGGGAAAAACTACATAATAGTAATTTTAAAGGGGTCGAATTCGACTCCTTTAGAAATCAGGCAGGGTCTAATGCATTTACAATGTCACCTACAAAATGGATAGAGACAACTGGAGCAATAGGAATCGTAAGTAAATCTGGACGATATGGTGGCACTTTTGCACATTCAGATATTGCGTTTGAATTTGCATCATGGATTTCAGCAGAATTTAAACTTTATATAATCAAGGATTATAAAAGGCTGAAAGCAGATGAAAATAGCCGTTTTTCATTGAATTGGAATCTAAACAGAGAAATATCAAAACTGAATTATAGAATACATACAGATGCAATCAAAGAAAAATTGATACCACCGGAATTGACACCGGCACAAATCAGTTTTACATATGCAAATGAAGCTGATATGTTAAATGTGGTTCTATTTGGCAGAACGGCAAAACAATGGAAAGATGAAAATCCGGATATAAAAGGTAATATGAGAGATGGTGCAACCCTGAATCAATTATTAATCTTGGCTAATTTAGAAAGCTATAATGCAGTGTTGATTCATCAAGGGAAAAACCAAAAAGAAAGAATGGAATTGCTTCGACAATTGGCTTTGCAACAGATTCGTACACTAGAATCAATTAGTACTGATAAGCTTCCAAGATTACGATAGATTCATATTATTAAGACAAGTTTGGGGGATAAAGATGAAAAAAACAAGATGTTACATATATGCTCGTGTATCTACGGCTATTCAGGTTGATGGATACAGCCTGGATGCACAGAAGGACAAGCTTAGAAAATATGCAGAATTTCAAGATATGGAGATTGTTGGAGAATATTCTGATGAAGGGCATTCCGGTAAGAATATAAAAGGCCGCCAGAAATTTATGCAGATGTTGAATGCTATTGAAGATGGCAAGGACGGAGTTGATTTCGTCCTTGTATTTAAATTATCGCGATTTGGCAGAAATGCAGCAGATGTGCTCAGCTCTTTACAGCTTATGCAGGATTATGGTGTGAATCTTGTCTGTGTAGAAGATGGAATTGACAGCTCAAAAGAAGCCGGTAAACTGCTTATATCTATTATTGCTGCTGTAGCAGAGATGGAACGTGAGAATATAAGAGTACAGACGATGGCTGGACGTGTGCAAAAAGCCAGAGAAGGAAAATGGAACGGTGGATTTGCATCTTATGGATATAAGCTGGAAAATGGAGAACTTGTCATTGCAGAGGATGAAGTGGAAATTATTCAAATGATTTTTGAACGATATATTCATACCAATGATGGAATCAATGACGTTGCCAATTATTTGAATAATCATGGTTATACAAAGAAATTACGTCAAAACGGAACAATTCCCGGTTTCTCATCAAGTTTTATCAAAAAAATAATTGATAACCAAGTGTATATGGGGAAGATAGCATACGGACGCAGGCGAACCGAAAAGAAAACGGGAACCCGTAATGAAACGCATATAGTGGAACAATCGGAGTTCCCTGTATATGAGGGAATTCATGAAGCTAATCTGGATGTTACAGACATTCATTACGATAAAAAATTTCAGATTTGCAGAGACGATTAGATACCCAATATGATAAAATAGATGAAGTGGAGGAGGCAATCGTAGAGGCACTGAGATATTTTCAGATGATTCCAAGTGGATCGTAGGATGATTCGGCTTATAAGAAAGAGAAAATTTAACTAATGCTATAGAGCCTTCGGACATTGGGAATAAAACCTGATGTTCGGAGGCTTTTTGTTTACAGAAAATTTTTTTGTGGATATAATAAACATGACATATAGTTGTCGTGTTGTGTTAGATATGATATGTATGGAGAGTGGAATTATGAAGACAGATAGGCTTATTGGGATATTGTCAATCTTACTGCAGGAAGAAAAGACAACGGCTCCTGAACTGGCAGAAAAATTTGAGGTATCCCGCAGGACAATAAACCGGGATATTGAAGACCTTTGCAAAGCAGGTATTCCAATAAGGACGGCACAGGGAACCGGTGGCGGTATTAGTATTATGGACGGATATCGTATGGATAGGACGATACTGACATCCAAAGATATGCAGATGATTCTTGCGGGGCTGAGGAGTCTTGACAGTGTGAGCGGAAGCAGATACTACAGTCAGCTGATGGAGAAAATCCAGACCGGATCATCAGAGTTCATCAGTGGAAGAGACTCTATGCTGATTGACTTATCTTCATGGTATAAGGGTTCCCTTGCTCCAAAGATCGAGGTAATACAGAGTGCAATAGAAAACAGGCGCATCATACGATTTAAGTATTATGCTCCGTCCGGAGAGAGCAACCGAAGGGTAGAACCATATTATCTGGTTTTCCAGTGGTCGAGCTGGTATGTATGGGGGTGGTGTTTAGAACGTAAAGATTACAGGCTGTTCAAACTGAACCGTATGGATTGTGTTGTTGAAACAGACCGTGGATTTCTGTGCAGAGATGTACCAATGCCGGATTTGTCAAATGAGAAGATATTTCCGGGTGGGATAAAGGTAAAAGCTCTTTTCACACCGAATATGAAGTGGCGGCTGGTTGAAGAATTTGGACCGAACTGCTTTACAGAAACAGACGATGGAAGGCTGCTCTTTTCAGCAGACTATACGGATATGGAAAACCTTGTGACATGGCTTATGACATTTGGAGCAAAAGTAGAGGTGCTTGAACCAAAAGAAGCACGGGACATTATCCGCAGGAATGCGGAAGAAACATTAAAAATCTATGGAGGATTAGGAAAATGACATTTGATTATAAAAAAGAATATAAAGAATTTTATATGCCGAAAGGCACACCGTCTATCGTAATTGTTCCGAAAATGAACTATATAGCGGTAAGGGGAAGCGGCAATCCAAATGATGCAGACGGAGAATACAAGCAGGCTATCGGACTTCTGTATGGAATTGCATTTACGATTAAAATGAGCAAAAAGGAAGATCATCAGATTGATGGATATTTCGATTATGTCGTGCCGCCATTAGAGGGATTCTGGTGGCAGGGGGAGCGGCGTCCGGGGGACGCCATGCTGCGAACCGACCGAGCCGGCAGGCGAGACGGCGTATCCGGAATTGATTATGCTCGTAAGGAAGATTTTAAGTGGATTTCTGTTATTCGCTTGCCAGATTTTGTTACCAGGGAGAATTTCGACTGGGCTGTCAGGAAAGCTACGGCAAAGAAAAAACAGGATTTTTCTAAGGTTGAGTTTTTTTCCTATGAGGAGGGCTTATGTGTACAGTGTATGCATATCGGAGCGTATGACGATGAGCCTGCTACGGTAGATGCAATGCACAGATTTATGGAAGAACAGGGATATACACTTGATATAACGGATCAGAGGATGCACCACGAGATTTATCTGAGTGATGCGCGGAGAGTGGCACCTGAGAAATGGAAGACTGTGGTCAGGCATCCGATAAGGAGGGCTTAAAGGTATGGAATATATTAGAGTTACGAAAGAAAATCTTGAAAAGGAGCACATTTGCTGTGCCATTTCCGACAATAAAGATATTCAAGTATCATCAAAGAAGGCATGGCTTGCGGATAGATTTGATGAAGGTCTTGTGTTTCTTAAGAGCGTAGAACGCGGCAAGTGCTTTATTGAGTACATACCTGCGGAGTGTGCATGGAATCCAATCGAAGCACCTGGTTATATGTATATTAATTGTTTGTGGGTGTCCGGTTCTTTCAAAGGTCATGGATATTCAAGTGACTTACTTTCCAAGTGTATTGAGGACAGCAGAGAAAAGGGGAAGGAAGGCCTATGTATTCTTGCGGCAGCAAGGAAAAAGCCATTTCTGGCTGATCCGAAGTTTCTAAAATATAAAGGATTTGAAGTTTGTGATGAGGCTGATAATGGAATCCAGTTATGGTATCTGCCATTTGAAGAGAAAACTGAACCACCGGTGTTCAAGGAATGTGCAAAACACCCTCATATAAATGAACGTGGCTATGTTCTTTATTATACAAACCAATGTCCTTTCAATGCAAAGTATGTACCAATCTTGGAAGAAACCGCTCAGAAGAATGGCATTCCATTCAAGGCTGTGAAGATCGAAAGTAGGAAGGATGCTCAGAATGTACCAACACCGATTACGACTTATGCACTATTTTGTGATGGGGAGTATGTTACGAATGAGCAGATGAATGATAAGAAATTCTTAAAGCTGGTGGGAAGATAGGAGAAAACAACATGGCATATGCTTTACTTTTTTACGATATGATGTTGTATCGTATTCTATTTTTGAGAAAATGCAGATGGTTTCCATTTCAAAAGAGGTATGGAGATAAAAAGTGTCAGAAATTCGGCATCAGGCATTGCTGACCAAAGACCGTATAGTCCAAACTTCACTTGTAAAATAGTAAGAAATTCTTGCATTTAAGGGAGGCTTGGCAATGAACAAGGATTTTGGATGCTGCTGTGGCTTTCTTGCAGACATGATTATGAAATATGCACCAGAGATAAAAGATGCATACAACATCGACACCTTGCAGCAATGTAGGGTGTTTTTCTATTACAGAAAGTTCATCGGCTCGCCACCGTGCAAGAGGTGGACATACTTCATAACCGTATGCAAGAGGCAGGAATGCAATTTTTGTCATGGGTTATGCACTTAACCTTTGTAACACACATATTTCTATTGTACCATATAATCAGAATATAGGAAAAGAAGGAATACATATGGCACAGGACAGAGTTCGGATTGCGGATGTTGCAGATTCATTAGGTCTTAGTACTGCAACTGTCTCAAAGGTGATTCACGGAAAAACAGAAAAGATTTCGGATGAGACGGTAAAACGCGTCCAGCAGGAGCTGGAGAGGTCGGGATATATCCCGAATATGGCAGCTATTCTGCTTGCCAGGAATAATTCAAGAATCATCGGAGTGGTGGTGAATGATAATGAAAAGTATGAGGGCAGGGTTTTAGAGGATGGATTTGTTATGGCTTCAATAAATGCTCTCTCCCATGGGGTAAATGAAAAAGGATATTTTCTGATGATAAAAACGACATCTGACATCAGTGAGATTCCGGTGTTTGCATCTATGTGGAATATGGATGGGCTGATTCTGATGGGTTTTTGTGAAGCGGATTATGAGAAACTCAGAAATCAGATGCGGATATCGTTTGTAGTGTATGATGGTTATTTTGAAAAATGTTCCAAGGTGGTCAATCTGGTCATCAATCATTATGACGGTGGTTATCAGGCAGGAAGATATTTTAGGGAGCTTGGACATAAAAAAGCGTTGTGCATAGCGGACAATTTTATCTGCATGGATAAAGAGCGCATCGAAGGTTTTAGCGAAGCCTTTGGACCGGGAGAAACATTAAGATGGAAAATACCAAGGACAGAAAAGGAGAGAATGCGTTTTTATGAGGATAAATATCAGGCGCTGTTAGAGAAAAATGTTACCGCTGTTTTTGCGGTATCAGATTTCTATGCACTTGAGTTTATGAGGTTTTTACAGGGAAAGAACATTCGGATTCCAAAGGATATCCAGATCATCGGTTTTGATGACAACATGGCAAGCAGGGAAAGCCATCCTTCTCTAACAACCATTCATCAGGAGGCGTCCCTTAGGGCAGAAACTGCAATTAAGTGTCTTGAGGCAATGCGCGATGGAGCAGAATGTGAGACAGAAATTGTGCTGCCGGTTGAGTTGATTAAGAGAGAAAGTACGGGGGAATTATAATGTCGAAGTTTATGAAATCATTGTGTAAAATAGCAATTCCGGTCACCTTGCAAAGTATGCTGCAGGCATCTTTTTCAATTGTAGACCAGATTATGATAGGACAGTTAGGAGAGACTAATATATCGGCAGTCGGACTATGTGGAAACTTTTCGCTGATTTTTTCCGTGGTGATTGGTGCAGTGAGTACGGTTGCGGGGATACTGATCGCACAGTTTATTGGTGCGGAAGATACAAAAGAGGCCTGGAGCAGCTTTGATGTGAGCCTTATTAGCGGAATGGTAATAGCTGTGCTGTTTTTGTTTGCGGCAGGAGTTTTTTCCTCGCAGATTCTGGGGCTGTACACGAGGGATGTGAGTATTGTAAATACTGGTGCGGTCTATTTCAGGATAGTAGCGTTTTCCTATATTCCAATGGCGGCCGGTAATATTTTATCCTCATGGCTGCGCTGCAGGGAGCATGCCACAATACCTTTTTGGGCGGGCTTTGGGGCAGTCGCTGTAAACACAGGTCTTAATTATCTGCTGATATTTGGAAAATTCGGATTGCCATGTATGGGAATAAAGGGAGCTGCGATCGCGACACTGATTTCGCAGTTGTTTAATCTGGCATTTATTGCTGTTGGATTTGCCTTATGTATCAGAAAGGATGAAGATAAACCGGTATGGTCATTGCGTTTCAGCAAAATTACTATTAAGGATTATCTGATCATGATTATGCCGATTCTGGTCAGCGAATTTTTGTGGAGCCTCGGACAAAATGTAGAGTCTGCCGTCTATGGGCATCTCGGAATGGCAAATCTGGCGGCATACACACTTACCTGTCCGATACAGGGGCTTATTGTAGGAGCACTTAGCGGATTGTCGGCGGCTGCCGGTGTGATTGTCGGCAAGAGACTTGGTAGGAAAGAATACGATGAGGCTTACACAGAATCGAAGAAAATAATGTATGCAGGTTTGGCCGGAGCGGTAGCCGTATCGATATTGCTTATTCTTCTGGCAGGAGTATATACCGGGCTGTATCGTGTAGATGGCAGCGTAAAAGAGCTTGGAAAGATACTGCTTATGGTATTTGCCCTGTATGCACCGGTCAAGGTTGAAAATATGATACTTGGAGGAGGTATCATAAGAAGCGGCGGCAATACAAAGATTATCATGGTGATTGATATTGTTGGCACATGGTGCATCGGAATCCCACTGTGTCTGCTTGCAGCGTATGTATTTAAGTGGGACATAGTTGGTGTGTACACATTGCTTACCACCGAAGAAATATTCAGGCTGGTTGTATCGCTTGTTATTTTTAAGAGGCGTAAGTGGATGATCAGTTTATCGTAGAGTGAGGTGTTGGATATGGATTATATAAAAGAAAATTATATCAGCAGCTGGCAATTGACTATTGCTGTCAGGTTTCGGATATAAAGGATGATAAAAATTATTTTATGGAATATGAAAAACTGGAAGGCAGGTGGCGTGGGTGGAACTGATCACAGAAAGAATGGAATATCGAGGAGAAATATATAGTTATGAAAAAATATAAGATTGCAGCAATACTTATGATTATTCATGGTGGTTTTATTGAACTTGGTGGAATTTTGGGGATGATACCAGCATTATTCATAGGAACTGATAAATATGACATAAGTAAATACTTTGAATTTAAGCTTCAATATTTTCAAGATAACCTCTATATGATGATGATTATGGGAGCATTATATGGAGTGTTTAGACTTATTGGAGCAATAGGATTGTTGAAAAATAGGATGTGGGGCTTAGTGCTATCTGTAATTAACTGTGTTATTACAATTACATTGATGATGTTTTTACTGCCAGCTGGAATTATGGATGGAATATTTGCAGGAAGCGCTCTGATATTAATTTTGATGCAGTATTTTGGTGATAAAAAAATAGAAGAATAGTTCTGACAAAAAATATATTAATTCTTGTTTTATTCATTCCTGTCATCTTCTTCAGCTGATACCAGATTAGGACAGGATGGTTAGAAGAGACTAATATATCGGCAGTTGGACTATGTAGAAACTTTTTGCTGATTTTTTCCGTGGTAATCGGTTCGGTAAGCACGGTTGTGGGGATGCGGATGAATCACTTTTTTATAAAATAAGATGATAACCGATTGACAGAAAAATATAGGGAAGAAGAACTAGAAAACAAAGAAAATCCGAAAATTAATCGAAAAGAACTGGCAAATTGCATAAAAAACGATTGTAAAAATTGAACTCATTCTACAAATCGTATGTTAAGCGGTTGACACACTGCGGCACAGGTGCTACAGTGTACATACAGCAGAGAGCAAGACACAACACCTGCTATGGATGGGATTAATGGGAAACGGGAGAAACATTTTATAGAAAAGTGGAGGAGAAGGTAACATGAGAGCAAAAAAAGCAATGGCGCTGCTTCTGACAGCAGCAATGACAGCAGGCATGCTGGCAGGATGTGGGGACACAGCAGACACGGCAAGCGGGACGAAGACAGAGAGCGCTGCGGCGGCAGACGCACAGGGCACGGAGACAGATGCTGCAACAGAGAGCCAGACATCGGATCTGGCGGGAACCCAGATTACACTGTTGAACAGTAAAGCCGAGATTCAGACGGCGTTAGAGGAAATGGCGGAAGTATTCACCGAGGATACCGGTATTGAACTTGAGGTACAGGGCTGTGCAACCGGAGAATCCCCGTACACGAAGGTGACAAGCGCTTACAATTCCGGAGCGGCGCCGACCATGGCAATCCTGGATACCACGGACGTGGAGGCACTCGCAACAGAGTATGCGCTGGATCTTTCTGATGAGAAGTGGACACAGGAGTGTGTCGGACAGCTCACGACAGTGGACGGAAAAATCTACAGCTTCCCGTTCTGCATTGAGGGACGCGGGCTGATCTACAATAAGACAGCGATTGAGGACACACTGGGTACTTCCTTTGATCCTTCGACGATCAATTCCTACGACGCCTTAAAGGAGCTGCTGGAATCCTTAAGAAGCGCCGGCATGGAGAACCCGGTCGTGCTCTCCAAGGAAGACTGGTCGCTGGGAAATCATCAGCTTGGTTTTATCTATGATACCTACGACGGAACAACTTCCGGAAGTGCGGAGCTGATCGATCAGTTAAAGAGCGGCGAGTTAAAGGTAGAGGATTATGAGCGTTTTGACCAGTTCATCGATACCTTCGATTTACTCTGTGAGTACAACATCAACGGAGAGGATCCGCTCGGCGCACTCTACGATCAGGACCCAATCTTTCTGGCAGACGGGGATGCGGCGATCTGGGCAAACGGTTCCTGGGCATGGCCGAACCTGGCAGAGGCAGGAGCGGACACCGGGGATGAATACGGATTCCTTCCGTTCGTACTCGGCAATGACACCTCTGATTTTGCAAACAACGGCATTGAGGCGGCAGCAACCAAGCAGCTGATGATCGATGCGGAGCAGTCTACAGAGGAGCAGCAGGCAGCAGCGAAAGAATTCCTGAACTGGCTGGTATATTCCGATAACGGACAGAGAATGCTCGTGGAGGATGCGGCTGTTATTCCGGCATGCAGCAACAATACATACGAAGCGTTAGATCCGTTAAGCAAGGACATTCAGACGAAGATGGGAACCGGAAAGACATACTCATCCTGCTTTATCGCACCGGCAGATCACTGGAGCGTACTGGGAGCATCCATGCAGAAGTACCTCGGCGGAGAGAGCACTAAGGACGAGCTGGCGGCAGAGATCGATGCATATTGGACTTCACAGGAATAAAAAGCGGATGCAGCAGTCTGCATAAGATGCCTTCGGGCAAACGGGGCGTGCCGTAAGACACGCCCATATAGAAAGGAATCGGAGTCATGGGTAGAAAAACGGGAGAAAAAATCAAGAATCTGTGCATCTTTGCACTGCCGGGATGCTTCATATTCTGTGCAGTAGTGATACTGCCATTCCTGTATGGGTTTTATCTGACACTGACCGACTGGGACGGTGTCAAAAAAGTAAAGAATCTGGTCGGCGTGCAGAATTATATTGCGGTCTTTCATGACACGGCATTCTGGTCGTCCATGGGACTGACGTTAAAATATGTATTGTTTTCCGTATTGCTGGTAAATGTAGTCGCGTTTCTTCTGGCATATGCGCTTACCAACGGCTTGAAAGGACAGAAATTTTTCCGCGCGGGCTTTTTTACCCCGAATCTGATCGGCGGAGTCGTGCTGGGATTTATCTGGCAGTTTGTATTCTCAAGAGTGCTTGTGAATTTTGGAAAGAGTGCAGGGTGGGGACTGTTTAAAAGCTCCTGGCTGGCGGATCCCGACAAGGCATTCTGGTCTCTGGTCATTGTTACGGTATGGCAATTATCCGGCTATATGATGTTGATTTATATCGCCGGTTTCACTGGGCTGTCTTCGGATGTGCTTGAGGCAGCCAGCATAGATGGGGCGACCGGTTTTCAGAAAATGAAATCCATCATCCTGCCGCTTATGGTGCCGTCGTTTGTCATCTGCCTCTTCCTCACATTGTCCCGTGCCTTTATGGTGTACGATGTGAACCTCACCCTGACAGGCGGAGAACCGTACGGATCGACAAAACTGGTGGCGATGTACGTGTATGACAAGGCATTTACTTCACGAAATTACGGCATGGGTCAGGCGGAAGCGCTGCTGCTGTTTGTGATTGTGGCATGCATCAGCGGTGTCCAGATTTACATCGGCAAGAAAAAGGAGGTGGAGGCGTAATGGCAAGAGGGTCAAAGGTCGGCGGAACGAAACGCCGCATCAAGGATGCAGTCGGTTTTCTCGTCATTATCGCGCTGTTCCTTTTATATATGATTCCGTTTCTGATGGTACTTATCAATTCATTTAAGCAGAAGCGCGACATTATCAAGAATCCGTTCTCACTGATTACGGAAAAGGGATTCACATTTGACAATTATATCAAAGCCTTTGAAAAAATGCAGTTTGTCAAGGCGTTCGGCAATTCCCTGTTTATCACGGGACTGAGCACGCTGCTTGTCATCCTGCTGGCGTCCATGGTGGCGTTCTATTTTACCCGCGCAAAAAACACGTTTTCCAAGGTGCTTTTTGCATTGATGGCGGCATCCATGATTATTCCGTTCCAGGCGATCATGATTCCGCTGGTATCGATTTACGGCTCAGGGTTAAATATTTTAAATCACAGACTGACGCTTGTGTTCATGCACACCGGGTTTGCGATGAGTATGTCGGTCTTTATCTATCAGGGCTTTATTAAGAGCGGTATCCCGGTCTCTTTGGAGGAGGCGGCATATCTGGATGGCTGCACAAAGGTACAGACCTTTTTCAAGGTGGTGTTCCCTCTGTTGAAGCCGACGACGGCAACGCTCGTGATCTTAAACGTGCTGGCATTCTGGAATGACTATCTGCTTCCGTCTCTCGTACTCGGAAAAAAAGAACTGTACACGCTGCCTTTGTCCACCTATTCGTTCTACGGGACCTACTCCTCAGATTACGGGGTAATCATGGCGGCACTGGCATTGACGGTCGCACCGATTTTGGTTCTCTACCTGTTTTTGCAGAGACAGATCATCGACGGTGTTGTCGCGGGTGCAGTGAAATCATAACAGTGGAAACAAGGAGAGTTAGGATATGAAAAAACTGGAAAATAAATGTATGCTGATTACCTACTCCGACTCCATGGGGAAGAATCTGAACGAACTGGGGGAGCTTCTGGAGGCTTATTTCAAAAAGGCAGTCGGAGGCGTGCATATTCTGCCGTTTTTTCCTTCTTCCGGCGACCGCGGTTTTGCCCCGATGGACTATCACAGGGTCGAGCCGGCGTTCGGTGACTGGGCGGATGTGGAGCGGCTTGCGGAAAACTATTATCTGATGTTCGACTATATGATCAATCATATCTCGGCGCAGAGCGAATATTATAAAGACTTTTTGCAGAAAAAAGACGCTTCGGAATACCGGGATCTGTTTCTGCGCTACAAGGATTTCTGGGAGAACGGGGAGCCGACCGAAGAGCAGGTGGACGCCATCTACAAGCGGAAGCCGCGGGCACCTTACGTGGAGGCGCACTTTGCGGACGGATCTACGGAAAAGGTATGGTGCACGTTTGACGAGGAGCAGATTGACATTAACTGCAAATCGGGGACGGCGAAAAAATTCCTGTGGGACAATCTGACCGATCTGTGCCGGCACGGGGCGGCGATGATCCGCCTGGATGCGTTCGCTTATGCGACGAAAAAGGCAGGCACCAGCTGCTTCTTTATCGAGCCGGATGTGTGGGAACTATTACAGGAATGTGAGGATATTGTTGCGCCGTACGGTGTGGCGCTTCTGCCGGAGATTCATGAGCATTACACGATGCAGAAAAAGATTGCCGGTCAGGATTATTATGTGTATGATTTTGCACTGCCGATGCTACTAATCAACGCGATCTATTATGGAAACACGGAGTATTTAAAGCACTGGCTTGCCATATGCCCGCGGAAACAGTTTACAACGCTGGATACGCATGACGGAATCGGGGTTGTGGACGTCAAAGACCTGCTGCCGGATGAGGAGATTGAGCGCACGAAGGAGGATATTTTCCGTTACGGCGCCAATGTGAAAAAAATCTATAACACGGCTGCCTACAACAATCTGGATATCTATCAGGTGAACTGTTCCTACTATTCAGCGCTGGGGGACGATGACGACGCGTACCTTCTGGCGCGGGCGGTACAGTTTTTTGCACCGGGAATTCCACAGGTGTATTATGTGGGACTGCTGGCAGGCAAAAATGATTTAAAACTTCTCGAGGAGACGAAGGTTGGAAGAAATATCAACCGTCATTACTATACAAAAGAAGAGGTAGCAGAGGAAGTGAAGCGGCCGGTGGTAAAGGGACTGCTGGAGCTGATGGAATTCCGCAACACGCATCCTGCATTCGGAGGCAGTTTTACACTGCTCGACTGTGGAAAAAACGAATTATATATTGAGCGCAGCTGCGGCGATGCCTGGGCAAGACTGCACGCGGATTTTTCGGCGAAAACCTTTCAGATTACATGCTCTTAAGGAGTGACGCGGAGCGGATAGAGGAGGATGGTATCATGGAAAAACAGATAAAAATAAAAGCGGATACACTTTTCCTGCCGATCTGCGCAGGCAAGAAGACAGAACTCATGGAGTGTTTCTGCGAAGGGAAAAAAGTCATGGAACTTCAGGTTCCGGTGGATATCCAGGAGAAAAACGGATACCACATTGATTATTATGCCCGTTTTCCGGTAAAGCAATTTATCGGTAAAACCCTAATCCTAAGGGGACATATGCCGGAGTCTTTTCTGGAGGAGATCAGAAATGACGCAGTGTGTGATACTGCCGCGTCTGATCGGACAGATAGCGACAGACCCCGGCGTCCCCGAATCCATTTTACGGTGCAGACCGGATGGATCAACGATCCCAATGGATTAGTATATAAGGATGGATACTTTCATCTGTATTTTCAATACAATCCCTGTGATATTGCATGGGAAAATATGTGCTGGGGACATGCGGTGAGCAGGGATCTGCTGCACTGGACCCAGCAGGATACTGTGCTGTATCCGGACGAACACGGAACCGTGTTTTCCGGGAGCGGCGTGGTAAATGAACATGGAATGCTCGGACTGCCGGAGAGCGCACTACTGTTTTTCTATACGGCGGCAGGCGCATGCAACCGGTGGTGTGAAAATGATAATTCCACCCAGCGTCTGGCGTACAGCCTTGATGGCGGGGCGACGCTTCAGAAAATGAACTGGGAGCTTGCTACAATATGCAAGGAGAACCGTGACCCGAAAGTATTCTGGCACGAGGAGAGCCGGGCTTACGTCATGGTACTGTGGCTGGAGAAAAATGATTTTGGCATCCTGAGATCAGACGATCTGAGAAACTGGAGAATGACGGATCGTCTCACACTGGATCAGGCATGGGAGTGCCCGGATCTGATCCGGCTGCCCGGTGCGGACGGCGGTGCGGAGTGGATGTTCTGGAGCGCGGATGGCTACTATTTCTGGGGGACTTTTGACGGATTCCGGTTTCAGACGGATGGTATCCGGCATGAGGCATATCTCGGGAAGCTGCCGTATGCGGCGCAGACCTATGCCGGGGTGAGTGACCGCGTGATTTCGGTGCCGTGGCTGCGCCTGCCAAACCGTGGTACCTTGTATACAGGAGCGATGGGACTGCCGCGGGAACTTTCGGTGGTTCGGCTGGATGGTGAAAAATATCTGGCGCAGAGTCTGCCGCTCGAGTGGAGAAAGAACTGTGTCCCGGTAGATCTTACAGAAATGGAGAGGGGAGAGCGTCTGACGTATCAGTATCATGGCGGGGAGGAAGTCATTGAACTGCGGGTGTGCCTGCGGGAGGATGCACAGGAGATGGCTTTACGCCTCGGAAAAGATGCGCTTACCTACGATAAAAAAAGCGGAATCCTTTCCGTGAACGGGACGGATTATCCGATTGGCTGTGATGTCAGAGATTTTTCGTTTTTGCTGGATGATGTGATCCTTGAAGTGACTGCAAAGTATGATACAATAATAGGAGTATTTGAATTGCAGGAACGGGAATGTATCATTGAGATAGAGCGAGATGCATTTGAGAAAATGCAGATGAACAGGATGTGAAAGTTATGGCAACATTGAAGGATGTGGCAAAGGAAACCGGACTTACGGTCACGACGGTGTCCCGCGTGTTAAATAACCGCGGATACATCAGCGAGGAGACGCGCAGGAAGGTGTACGATGCAATGAAAAAACTGAATTATCACCCGAATGAGGTGGCGCGCTCACTTTCCAAACAGTCCACGAATACCATCGGCGTGATTGTTCCGCATATCAGACATCCCTATTTTGCGGAGCTGATCAGCAATCTGGAAAGTCAGGCCTACCGCCATCAGCATAAAATTCTGCTCTTTAATTCGCAGGAGAAGAATGAGAAGGAGTATGAGTATCTGGAAATGTGTTCCAGCAACCGGGTGGCAGGGATCATTCTCTGCAGCGGTACGGTCGGGGTGAACGAATTTCAGGGACTCAATGTACCGTTAATTACGATCGAGCGATTTCTGGAGAACGGAACGGGGGCAGTGGAGTGCGACAACATCCAGGGAGGACGTCTGGCGGCGGAACACCTGATCGCCCAGGGATGCAGACATCTGATCCATATCAGTGGCGTCCATGAGACGGCCATGCCGGCGGATGAGCGTGCGGCGGGATTCTGTGAAGTGTGTGTGCAGAAAAACGTGCAGTATCAGGTGGTGGGAACCCATGCCTATGAGTACAATCATCTGGAATACCACGAAGTGCTGGAACAGCTGCTTTTGCAGCATCCGGACACGGACGGAATCTTTGCCAGCAGTGACCTGATTGCGGCGCAGCTGCTGCAGGTATGCGCGAAGCTTGGCAGAAAAGTGCCAGAGCAGCTGAAGATCGTGGGATTTGATGATGTAAATATTGCATCTTTGACCACGCCGCCGATTACCACCATACATCAGCCGATCAAAGAGATGGCGGCGACCGCGGTGGAACTGCTTGTGCGCGCAGGGGAGGGACAGGTGGTCCCGAGCCGTACCACACTCCCGGTGTCTCTGGTAGTCAGAGGAACGACAGAAAGGAAGACGGAGGGGGAAGATGACAAAGCATTATGATGTGACGGCACTGGGGGAAGTGCTGATTGATTTTACGGAAAACGGCAGCAGTGCACAGGGGAACCCCATGTATGAGGCGAATCCGGGCGGAGCACCCTGCAATGTGCTGGCAATGCTGCAGAAGTTTGGACATAAGACCGCGTTTTTGGGCAAGGTCGGAGAGGATATCTTCGGGCGGAGGCTTGAAATCGTGCTGAAGGAGGCGGGCATTGATACTGCGGGACTCTGCATGGATCCGACGGTGCGCACGACGCTGGCGTTTGTGGAGAAAAAAGCGGACGGAGACCGTGATTTTTCTTTTTACCGGAATCCGGGCGCGGATATGATGCTGCGTATAGAGGAACTGCAGAAGCAGATCTTAAAGGACACCCGCATATTTCATTTTGGCACGCTCTCGATGACGGATGAGCCGGTGCGAAGCACCACAAGACATGCCATTGAGACCGCAAAGGCAAACGGGGCGATACTCTCCTTTGACCCGAACATAAGGGAGCCGCTTTGGCAGTCCACGGAAGAAGCGAAGAGACAGACCGCTTACGGGATGGAAGTGTGCGATGTGCTGAAAATATCGGACAATGAGATCCGGTGGTTTACCGGCGAGGAGGATTTTGACTGCGGAGTGGACATGCTTTGGCGGGAATACCACATTCCTCTGATTCTGTTGTCGATGGGAAGCGGGGGAAGCCGGGCATACTGCGGCAGCCGCAGAGCAGAACAACCTGCATTTTTACAGGCGGGCACGATCGAGACGACCGGAGCGGGGGACACGTTCGGTGCATGCTGCCTGCACTATATTCTGGAACACGGCATGGCAGGACTTGGCACGACGGAGCTGGAGGAGATGCTGCGTTTTGCAAATGCGGCGGCATCGATTGTCACGACACGACGCGGAGCGCTGCGCGTGATGCCGGAACCGGAGGAAATACAGGCATTTCTTGTGTAATAGGGAACTTCATTCCTATTACACAAAAAAGCTCCGCGGGGATGCGCACCTCGCGGTGAGGTAAATAATGCTTTGCATACCGCATCAGGCAGCCTGCCAAGGCAGGCGCAAGTGTGCGGCAAGCGCACACTTTGTTCCAGAAAAAAGCATTTGAGCGGTGCCGTTTCAGATATCGCTCTGCAGATGTTCCATCAGCTTCTGGGCAGCGATGCTCTTTGGACGGCTTGTGTCCCGGATGAGACAGATCTCACGTTCCGGGATCGGCTCGACCAGACGGATGGGAAGCACTTCCCCGCGCGCAATCGGTTCGGATGCGAGTGCTTCCGGATAGAAGCCGATGCCGAGATTGTGCGCGACCATGGGCAGAATCTGATCGGTCGTGGAGGCTTCCATGTCCGGTGAAAATACAAGATGATGACTTAGAAAATACTGGGAATACAATTCTCTCGTGCCGGTTCCGGCTCCGAGAGAGATAAAAGGAACCTCCGACAGATCATGCAGACTCTGCATGCGGGAGGCAATAGCGGCATAGGAAGAACCTCCGATCAGGATTTCGCGAAAGGATAAAAGCGACGTCTTGTGAAGAGGTTTTTTGATGTCGATCGGGGTCGTCACAACGGAAAAATCGACGGTGCCGTGCGACAGGGCACGGATGGCCTGCGGTGTGGAATGGTTGGAAATCTGCAGGCGCACATGTGGATAATTGTGGTGGAAAAGTTCCAGTTTGTTCAAAAGAAACAGGCGCAGGGCCGTCTCGCTCGCGCCGATGGTCACAAGACCGCTCTCAAGACTCTTGTCTTTTAATATCTCCTGCTCCCCCAGCATCAGCTGTTCGTTGGCGATAGCGACATGCTCAAAGAGGCGCTGCCCCTCCGGCGTCAGACTGACACCGCGGTTGGTGCGCACAAGCAGTTTGCAGCCGAGCTCGCTCTCGAGCAGATTCATGCAGCGGGAGAGATTCGGCTGGTTGTTCCCCAGAATCTCAGCAGCCTTGGAAAAGCTTTGATATTGTGCAACATAGTAAAAGATGCGGTAGTAATCCAGCGTCATGATCTGTGCCTCCTTTTATACTCCTTGACATATGATATTGATATATCCAATATATAAAATATACTTTTTACATATCTGTTTTCGGTCAGTATAATACAGAAGGATCAAGAAAGCAAGAGAGTTTGGAGTGATACGGGTGAAAAAGGGAAATTTCACAGGCTGGCTGGCACAGGTACTTCCGGAAAAGCAGATGTCGGAAGCGTTTATCAACAGTATCTTCCTTGCAATGTCCGGAGGGTTTCAGGATGCATACACCTACTTTACCAGAGACAAGGTGTTCTCCAACGCACAGACGGGCAATGTGGTGTTGATGAGCCAGCATTTTATGATGGGAGAGTGGAAGGACGGGCTGAAGTATCTGCTGCCGCTTCTGGCATTCGCGTTTGGCGTGCTGGCGGCGGAACGGATACAGGCGCAGTTCCGTTTTGCCAGGTGGTTGCACTGGCGGCAGGGAATTCTGCTGCTGGAAATTGCAATCCTTCTGATTGTCGGATTCCTTCCGCAGACCCTCAACATGACGGCGACCATCCTGGTGTCGTTCTCCTGTGCGATGCAGGTGCAGGCATTCCGGAAGGTGGACGGCTATTCCTATGCCAGCACGATGTGCATCGGCAATCTGCGGAGCGGTACGGCATCGCTTTCCATGTATTTCAGGGAGCGCCGTCCCGAGTTTTTAAAACAGGCTCTTTATTATTTTGGCATCATCCTGTTTTTCGCACTGGGCGCCGGGGCAGGCGGCAACTTATCGGTTCGTTACGGGGTACATGTGATCTGGGTATCAGGCGGACTTCTGATGGTGAGTGTGCTGTTAATGTTCCTGGAAAAGCTGCGTGCATGGAACAGGTGAGAACAGACAGAAAGGGGAGAGTGTAATGGCAACTATTTTTCCAAGGGAAGAAAAAGCGGAGCAGTTGTTTGAGAAGATTCTGGAAAATCCGGATGCGTGTGAGAGACTGAAGGATACGTTTTATGAGCATTTTCCGGAATCGGAGGATATGGATGCGCAGATGCCGGCGGTATCGCCACAGACCTTTACGAGGGCGCTGTTTCAGGCATACCAGAACAAAGATCTGTCGGCATTTCTGATGGCGATCTGCGGAAACAGCATGTTTGACCTGCTGCGCAACTCTTTTCTGATCCCGATCCGGTTTAACGACAAGGGCAAGACAAACCCGATTCTTTTGACCGATGACCAGGGAATCTTAAGAGAGAAGCTTCCGGTGAACGTCCCGGACAAGGTTTACCAGAAGTTCAGCAGAATCTATCAGCACAGGGAGCCGATCCCGCAGATGCGGGAATATCTGGCGTACGGTTTCCGCGAGGAGCACCGCTACGGCGAGGAGGATCTGTCGGTGGAGAGCGTGGAGATCGGAAGACATCTGGGAATCCTGCTGCTCTATGCCATGCCGGAACATTTGCAGGAGCATCTGACGGATGCGCAGGTGTATGTCCATGTATGGGACGCGCTGATGCGGCTGCAGGATGTGCTGCCGCGCGCCTTTATGTATTACGGGAAAATGCAGATAAACGGGCAGGAGACCGGAAGCGAGGAACTGGGAATTTTCCTTCCGCTGCGCCATTTTGGCGATGCGATGGAGCGCAACATTGAGCAGGCAGACGGGATTGCGCTGGGGTTCCGGGAAGAGATGGAACGTTATGTCAGAAGTGTCTGAAAAGGGATGAGAAACATGAAAAAGAGTATGCCGCGCATTGGCATGAGAATTATAAAAACATCGATAGCGGCTTTTCTGATATTGTTGATTTTTACCGCGGTAGGGGCAAAGCGATCGCCGTTCTACGTTCTGATCACGACGATCATCTGTATCCAGCCGGATATTGCAAACACAAAGGACACGGCATTCAACCGTGCGATCGGAACATTGATCGGTGCGGTCACCGGTGCGGTGGCGATGCTTTTGGAAATGCCGCTCAAGGGTCTGCCCGGAGGCGAACTGTGGTGGGACCTTTTAAACGCGGTGATGATCTGCATTACCATTTATCTGACGGTGCTGCTCGGAAAACAGTACATTGCGTTCATGGCGTGCGTGGCGTATTTAAGCGTTGCGGTCATCGCACATGACGGGGTATCGCCGTATGAATTCCTGTTTTACAGGGTGGTGGATACCTTCCTCGGCGTGGGAATCGGCAGTCTGGTCGGCAGTTTTCACACGCACGGAAAGAAACGCAACGATGTGCTGTTCGTGGCGGAGCTGGATGACGAGCTGCGCAGTGCGCACCGGCAGATCAGCGAATTTAACAAGACAGCATTAAATCATATGATTGACGAGGGCGCACTTTTTACCATGATTACCAGACAGACACCGGCGTCTTTGATTGCGGAGGTCGAGCACTTAAAGCTGCGCCTGCCGGTGATCGCCCTTGACGGAGCGGTTCTGTATGATATTTATCAGAACAGGTATCTGCATGCATGCCTGATGGAGCACGATATGGGAATCCGTATCCGGCAGCTTTTGACGGAGCAGAACCGCGCATTTTTCACCAATGTCATCGTGGATGACGTGTGGGTGATTTACTATAACGATCTGGTGGACGAGGACCAGAAAGGATACTTAAAGAAACTCCGGACTTCGCCGTACCGCAACTATATGAAACGTGCACCGCACGATGAAGATCATATTTTGTATTTCAGTGTTCTGGACACGCACAACCGGTTGATTATGCTGGAGAAGCAGCTTGAGGAGATGGGATTCGCCGGGAAGCTGAAATTCCTGTTGGAGGATCACGTATTCGGGGAGAAGAGTCTTCTCAAGATTCTGTCGATTGAGGCAAGCCCGCGGAACATGCTTGACCGGCTTATGAAGATGCTGCATGTGCATCACAGTATTGTCTATGGAGACAAAGACTCGGAGACCTGCTGCGATGTGGCGGTGGCGGACAGTGATTTTAACCGGATTGTGCAGAACATCCGCGCAGACTATACCGGAAGAAAAAGAAAGACAAGAGTGTCCAAGAAGCTGGAGGACATCCGCAATTAGAAAGAGAGGCAATTATTATGTTAACATCAGTGACTGGAATTAACTGGGGCGATGAAGGAAAGGGAAGAATCGTGGATCTTCTCACAGAAAAGGCGGACTATGTTGTCCGTTATCAGGGAGGCAATAACGCCGGGCATACGGTGGTGACGGATCAGGGAAAATTTGTGCTGAATCTGCTTCCGTCCGGTATCCTGCATCCGACGGCAGTCTGTGTGCTGGGAAACGGTATGGTGATCGATCCGGATCATCTGCGCCATGAGATTGCAATGATGCAGTATATGAAAGTAAAAGTGGATGCGTCGAACCTTAAGATTTCAGATAAGGCGACCATCTGCATGCCGTTCCATGTGAGACAGGATGTGCTTGAGGAGGAGCGGCTTTCCAAGACGGGTTCCGCATTCGGATCGACCCGGAGAGGCATCGCCTACGCCTACGGAGATAAATATATGAAAAAGACGCTTCGGATGGGCGATCTGCTGGAACTGGACGCGCCGTCTGTACAGCATCGTTTAAAAGTTATCATCGACAGCAAGAATCTGGTGCTGGAGAATGTATACAATCAGGAGCCGCTCTCCTATGATGAGATTATGGAGTGGTGCAGAAGCCAGGCAGAATTTTTCAAAGATTATATCTGCGACGTGGGAACATTGCTCGGTGCTGCTGCCGGTCAAGGGAAAAATATTCTGTTTGAGGCGCAGCTTGGAGCGCTCCGCGATATTGATTATGGCATTTATCCGTTTACATCCAGCTCCAATACAATCGCAAGCTATGCCCCGATCGGTGCCGGTATTCCGGGCTGCGCGCTCGACAACGTGGTAGGCGTCATGAAAGCATATTCCACATGTGTCGGCGAGGGACCGTTTGTAGCGGAGACGGCGATGGGCGAAGCCTGGAATGAAAAATTGCGGGAGAGCGGCGGAGAGTTCGGCGCAGCAACAGGCAGACCGCGCCGTGTCGGACCGTTTGACGCTGTTGCAAGCCGTTACGGCATCCGGTGCCAGAAGGCGCAGGATATCGCACTGACCAAACTGGATGTGCTCGGAGCATTTGATAAAATTCCGGTAATTACGGGATACCGTCTGCACGGTGTGCTGCTTGATTCTTTCCCGACGGACAGCAGACTCGAGGAGGCAGAACCGGTGATCGAGGAACTGCCGGGCTGGGAATGCGATATTTCCGGCTGCAGAAGCTGGAAGGATCTGCCGGAAAATGCCAGAAAATATGTGTGCACACTGGAGAAACTCGTGGATCATCCGATTTATCTGGTATCTACGGGAGCAGAGAGGGATGCGTACCTGCTGCGTGAGTGACAAGAACGCCTGCAAGGACATTTTCAATATCCGGTTTTGTTTTTATTACAGGGGAGTGTAATGGAAATAAACGAAAAGGACGGGGTGACAGAAAGAGTTTCTGCCGCCCTGTCTTTTCTTATGACAGAAAATATGTTACATTACATATCAGTGTTAGAAACGAGAGCGATAGGAGCAGCGGTTATGAGCAGTTATCTGGGATTTGTGATCGGCGGCTATCTTCTGGGAAGCATTTTATTTGCTTATGTGCTTCCGAAGCTGACCCGCCATATCGATATCCGGGAGATGTCGGAGGACGGCAATCCCGGGACCTACAATGCGTTCCGGTATGGCGGTGTGATCTGTGGAATCTGTGTGCTGCTACTGGAACTTTTGAAGGGATTTTTTCCGGTGTGGCTGTGCGAGCGGACCGCCGGTCTGCAATCCCTGTGGTTTGCAGCAGTAATGGCAGCGCCTGTGCTGGGACATGCCTATTCCATATATCACCGTGGGCGCGGCGGCAAGGCAATCGCGGTATCCTTCGGGGTTCTCTTAGGACTGGTGCCGGCGGGAATCTGGCAACCGTTAGCGATGCTGGTGCTGTTTTATCTGCTGTTTTCACTTTTATTTAAGATCAAAAGCCATGCGAGGCGGAGCGTTGTGACGTATCTGTGTTTTGCAGCGGGAACTTGTCTTACGGTGGAGGAGCGGTCGGTTCTGATCGGAAGCCTGCTGATTGCCGGAACGGTTATCTACCGGCACACATTCGGATGCCCGGGGGAGGGAAAAAATGAACGTATTGATCTTATCATGTAATACAGGCGGTGGCCACAACGCGGCGGCACGCGCGGCGGCGGAGGCTTTCCGCGCGCACGGGGAGGAGGCGGTGGTCCTGGATTATCTCAAGCTTGCGGGAGAGAAAGTCTCAAGGACGGTCGGTAACGTTTATGTGGAGACGGTAAAGATTGCTCCGGGTCTGTTCGGGCTTTTATATAAGATCGGCATGCTTGTCAGCCGGCTTCTCCGCCGTTCGCCGGTCTATTATGTCAACGGGAAGATGGCAGTCTACCTGGCGGCGTATCTGAAGAAACATCCGGTGGACGTGATCGTCATGCCGCATCTGTATCCGGCGGAAACCATTACCTATATGAAGCGAAAGGGTATGAAGCTTCCGCTCACGGTGGCGGTGATGACGGATTATACCTGTATCCCGTTCTGGGAAGAGACGGACTGTGACTATTATATGATTCCGCACGAGAGTCTGATCCCGGAGATTGTGAAGCGCGGGATCCCGGAAGAGAAGCTGGTGGTGACGGGTATTCCGGTGGCGGCAGCCTGCAGTGAGCCGTGGAGCGGTACGCCGGAAGAAAGTGCTGCGGCGGATACACATGCGCAGAGCATTGTGTGCAAAAAGGCGCAGCAGGAGGCGAAAAAAAGTCTGGGACTCGAAGAAAAACAGCGGTATATCCTTGTGGCAGGCGGCAGCATGGGAGCGGGATCGATTGACCGGCTGATTCCGGCGTTGCTGAGGCGCATACAAAGGGAGGAACACCTCATTCTGATCTGCGGCAGCAATCAGAAACTAGAGCAGCGGATGCAGGCACGCTTCGGCAGAGATGTGCGCGTGACGATTCTGGGAAGCGTCAGCAACATGCCGGTTTATCTGCGTGCGTGCGATATTATCTACACAAAACCCGGTGGACTCACTTCCACGGAGGCTGCGGTGACGGAGATCCCCATTGTCCACACAAAGCCGATACCGGGATGTGAGACAAAGAATCGGAGCTTTTTTGTCAAAAAGGGAATGAGCGTGACCGCATACACGGAATATGGCCTGGTCAGAAAAGGAATGCAGCTGCTTCATAATCCCGGGAAGAAAAATGCGATGCAGAGGGCGCAGCACCGGGGAATGGAAAAGCACAGTGCGGAAAAGATATATCAGTTTGTAAAAGCAAAGATATAGCGGGAGAGAGGCATAGCAGATATGCCTCTTTTTATTTATTAAATTTTTTTAAATTGATCCGTATACTCTTGTAGAACAATGGCATTAAGCTGGAAGAGGCTGTACGCCGGGCGATAAGGGAATGCATCACAGAGGGAATCTTAACAGATTTTCTGCGGAAGAACCGCGCGGAGGTGGAAATGGTGAGTATTCTGGAATACGATAAGGAATATGAGAAGAAGCTGCGGCAGGCGGAATACGAAGCGGGAGAGCAGGCAGGTTTGAAAAAGGGAGAGCAGATGGGCAGGAACCGCGGTCTTGCACAGGGGATTGTCGAGACCGGATGTGCCTTTGGCATGCCCAAAGAGATGATACTGAACTGCCTGCAGGAAAAGCTGCATATTTCGGCGCAGAGAGCACAGGAGTATTTTGTGATGTTTTCCGGTCAGCAGCCGGTATAGCGATCGCAGATAGAAGAAGGGGCTGCCGCATGAAGCGGGCAGCCCCTTTTGACGTGATAAGTAACAGGAAAACGGATTGTCCTGTCTCTGGATTAAGCGGTATATTTTGCAAGGGTTGCCGCAACAGCACCTGTGCCTGCGGTAAGCTCGGTAAAGTAATCGCATACCAGCGTATCCATGCCGAGTGCGCACAGGTCAACACCCCAGATCTTTGCGTTGGAGAGGATCGGTGCAAGCGTTTTCTTTGCGTCGAACGCCTCGCCGAGTTTTACATCGGCAACATAAGAGGACGCTTCTGCAAGCATCGGGTCCGGGCTTGGGGTGAATGCATTGCCGTTGTCGTCAACACCCATCAGGTAGCGCAGCCATCCGGCAAATACAAGCGGGATCAGCTTTAAGTCGGCAACGTTCAACGAAGGAGCTGCCGCATAGGCTTTGATGGTCTCTCCAAAACGGATTGCCAGCTTCTGGGAAGTATCGGTTGCAATACGCTGCGGTGTGTCCGGCATAAACGGATTCGGAATGCGGACATTTAATACGGTATCGATGAATTCTTTCGGATCGAGAATACCCGGGTTGATGACAACCGGGAGTCCCTCTTTATATCCGATCACTTCAACAAGCTTCTTTAAAGAAGGATTCTTCATCTCCTCGGAGATTAAGTTGTAGCCGAGCAGGCAGCCGTAGACAGCAAGCGCGGTGTGGAGCGGGTTTAAGCAGGTGCAGACCTTCATTTTCTCGACTTTGTCGACGGTCTCCCGTGTGGTAAAGATCAGACCGCCCTTTTCCAGAGCCGGACGACCGTTCGGGAAGTTGTCTTCGATGACGAGATACTGGCATTCCTCTGCGTTGACAAAAGGCGCCACATAGGTGTTTTTGCTGGTGACAACCGGATCCAGTTCCTCGACGCCGTCTTTCTTTAAGATCTCCTCGATGGAAGCGTCCGGGCGCGGGGTGATCTTATCGATCATCGTCCACGGGAAGGATACCTTGCCGGAAGTCTTTACATAAGTCTCAAATGCCTCATCGGCAAGACCGTTCTTTACCCAGCCCTCTGCAAAAGCTGTGATGGCAGCCGCGAGTTTATCTCCGTTGTGGGAGCAGTTATCCATGCTTACCATGGCGATCGGCTTCTCACCTGCAAGGAAACGTGCATACAGAAGAGATGCGACCTTTCCGATATAGCTGGCCGGCTTTTGCGGACCTGCTGCCATATCTGCGGCAACTGCCGGCATGAAGTTTCCGTCAGAACCGTAGAGGTTGTAACCTTTTTCTGTGATGGTAAAAGTTGCCATCTGCAGGGAGTCTGCGGAGAAAATCTCCTTCAGGCGGGAGAACTGTGCATCATCCTCAGAATCGAGTGCCAGAGACTCCATCACACTGCCGACAACGGTTTTCTCAACGGTGCCGTTTGCCTTTAATGTGACAAGAATGCTGTAGTCGTCATGCGGATGATTCATTTTCTCGATAATTTCATAATCGTAACCCTCGGCAACGACAAGACCGCGGTCAAGATCTCCCTTGTTTAAAAGATCCTGTACCACATTTGCCTGAAAGGCACGGAAAATGTTGCCGGCTCCGAAATGAATCCAGAATGGATTCTGTTTGGTTCTGGCGGCAACCGCCTCTCTGTCATACTGCGGAAGTGCGTAACCGGCAGCTTCCCATGCGTTCTTATTCTCTAATCCTTTGTTATTTAGCTTCATAGCGTGCAGCTCCTTTCTCAATTGCTTCCCAAAGTCCGTTCAGGTAGGTGGCGCCAAGTGCGCGGTCATAAAGGCCATAACCCGGCATAGCGACTTCGCCCCAGATCATGCGTCCGTGGTCCGGACGGATCGGACCGTCAAACCCGATCTCGTAGAGGGCACGCATGATTTCATACATATCAAAAGTGCCGTCTGAGGAGAGATGTGCGGCTTCTTCAAAGTCTGTCGGGCTGTTGAATTTCAGATTGCGCACATGGGCAAAATGGATTCGCCCCTTTAAGGAGCGGATCATGTCCGGCAGATCATTCTCCAGATTGGTTCCGTAGGAACCGGAGCAGAAAGTTACGCCGTTGTGCGGATTGTCGACCATGCTCATCATGCGGAGAATGTTTTTCTTGTTGATGATGATGCGCGGAAGTCCAAATACGCTCCAGGCAGGATCGTCCGGATGGATTGCCATGTTAATGTCATACTTGTCGCACACCGGCATGATGCGCTCCAGAAAATACTTCAGGTTGGCAAACAGTTTTTCATCGTCAATGTCCTTGTACATGGCAAAAAGCTCTTTGATGTGCGCCATGCGCTCCGGCTCCCAGCCCGGCATGATGCTGCCGTTGGTATCCCCGGCGATGGACTCGAACATTTTCTCCGGATCGAGGGCATCCACAGCCTCCTGGGTGTAAGCGAGGACGGTAGAACCGTCCGGACGTTTTCTGGCGAGCTCCGTGCGGGTCCAGTCGAAAACAGGCATGAAGTTGTAGCATACGAGGTGGATATCTTCTTTTCCGAGATTTTCCAGTGTCTCAATGTAGTGATCGATGTAGAGATCACGGTCCGGTGCGCCGGTTTTGATGGCGTCGTGGACGTTGACGCTCTCGATACCGGCAATATGAAGTCCTGCGGCGGCAACTTCCGCCTTTAATGCGGCGATGCGCTCTCTGCTCCAGACCTCACCCGGTGCGGTATCGTAGAGGGTGGTGATGACTCCGGTCACGCCCGGAATCTGTCTGATCTGCTCTAAGGTGACGGTGTCAAATTTGGAACCGTACCATCTTAAAGTCATTTCCATAGTGTGTAACCTCCGTTCTTTTCTGCTCCGTTAAGGAAGTGTCATATTGGATGATTTCATTATATAAAATCCGCTCCAAAAGCAAATTGAAAGACTTGTTGCATACATTGCAAAAGTTGCTATCTTCCGCTATAATCAGGGAAGAGTTTGAAAAAATATAAGACGAAATAAGGAAAGCAACGGATCGATGGCGGCATGAAAGGAGTGCCGGAAGAGGAAATAGCGCATGCAGAAAAATTTACAGACCAGATTCAGCACCAGACAGTACATGCTGTCCCGCGATTTTGAACTATATTATTATAATGAACATTACACGTCAAAAGTGGATACGCACACACACGACTATTATGAGTTCTATTTTTTTATGGAGGGGGACGTCTCGATTGAGATTGAGGGGCAGAGATACCCGCTCCGCTATGGGGATATGGTGGTAATTCCTCCGCACCGCAGGCACCGGGCCGTTGTGCACAACCATGCGCAGGCATACCGCCGGTTCGTGTTCTGGGTCAGCCGGGAATATGCCAGCCGGCTGATGGAACTTTCTCCGGCATACGGCTACCTGATGCAGCGCGCGGAAGTGTCCGGGAAAAATGTGTTTCACAGTGATGTGATTACATTTAACGCCACGCAGTTTAAGATCTTTCAGCTGATTGAGGAGATGCAGATGGAGCGTTTCGGGAGGGAGGCGCGGATACCGCTGCTGGTCAACGATCTGATCCTGCACCTGAACCGGATGGTGTACGAGGAAGAAAATCCCGCCAAGGTAAAGGAGCAGGATCTCTATCAGAATCTGATCTATTATATAGAGGAGCATCTGGAGGAGGAACTGTCGTTGGAAAAACTGGCAGGAGCCTTTTTCGTGAGCCGCTATTATGTGGCGCACGTCTTTAAGGAGCAGGCGGGAATCTCGGTTCACCAGTATATTTTAAAGAAAAGGATGCAGGCGTCCCGGGAGGCGATTTTAGGCGGTGAGAACATCAGCCAGGTGTATGAGCGGTTCGGGTTCCGGGACTATTCCAGCTTTTACCGCGCGTTCCGCCGGGAATATGGCATGTCGCCGAAGGAGTACCGCGAGGAGCGCCTGCGGTAGCCGCTGGCCGAAAAATGGGGCATGCCCAGGGTGGTTTTCACGGAGCCTGCTGGGGAGAAGCGATCTTTACGGGAATTTATAACAGACAATCACATTCGCGGATTGTTCAAGCGTGGCAAAGACACGGAATGAATTGCCGAAAGCGGCAGGGAAGAAACTCTTGCATTTTGTTTCAAAGACTCCGTCCCGCTGCTTCGCTCCGGAATGATATTTCCTATTATAAAGCCTATTTCTCCCGGGCACCGGCTCCGCGGAAATCCCCCGGGGTCACGCCGTATTTTTTCCGGAATTCCCGGTAGAAGTAGGACAGGTTGTGGAAGCCGGCGGACAGGGAGGCGTCCAGCGGGGGAAGCCCGTCCTGCCCGAGCAGCTCGGCAGCCTTCTCCAGACGCAGGTTCTTGATGTAATTTAAGCAGGAGGTACCCATGAAGCGCTTGAAAAAACGCATGAAATGATACTCACTGAAATAGCACAGGGAAGCCAGAGCGGAGATGGAAAGCTCCTCCGCATAATGGGCATCAATATACTCCAGAACTGTTTTTAATTTGGCGGTATATTCCATGTGGAGCCGTGTGTCCTCATCCGCTGCGCTGCAGCAGGGGAGAAGCAGGGCAATCAGGCGCAGAAAATCAGCCTTCAGCAGCAGTTCATAGCCCGGTGCGGCGGCGTCGTGCAGGGCATCCATATCGTCGAACAGATCGTCTAAGGCAGTGTGCAGCGGATGAAGGGCATCAAAGAAAAAAGGTGGGATCAGCTTTGCCGTCGCAAGCGGCGTCAGATACTGCACGGAGCAGATATCTGCGGTGCTTGCGCCGAGGAAATGCATGTGAAAAACATAAGTCTCGGTGCAAAGCGTCTCTCTGGGTGTCACGGTGATTGCGTGCAGCAGCGTCGGAGGGATGAAGATGAGATCGCCCGCGGCAACGTCATAGTGCTGCAGCTGGATCTGATAGGTGCAGCTCCCGGAGAGAATGCGCGTAAATTCCGCTTCCTCGTGCCAGTGTGCGCTGACGGACGGGTGCAGATCGTCGAGTGTGGTGATATATTTTTGCAGTGGAAAAAGCTGTTCACCGTGCCGGGCGTGTTCCTTTTGCTCCGGCGCCGGAATGGATGTCCTGTTCATGTGCGTTCCCCTGATATTAAATAGCAGTATTGTGCAATAAAAAAGAAAATATAGTGCAAGATATTACGGATTTCTCTTATTATAATAACAGTATCATACAAAAAGGAAAAGAAAAACCGTATTGGGAAAAAGGAGAATGTGCAATGAAGAAAAAATGGTGGCACGATAAAGTGGCATATCAGATTTATCCGAAGAGCTTTCTGGATACGAACGGGGACGGAATCGGGGATCTGCGGGGAATTATCTCGAAGCTGGACTATTTGAAAGAGCTTGGCATTGACATCATCTGGCTCTCTCCGATTTATAAATCTCCCTTTGTGGATCAGGGGTATGACATTTCCGACTACTACGCGATCGCGCAGGAATTCGGAACGATGGAGGAGTTTGACGAGCTGCTTGCCGAGGCAAAAAAGAGAGGCATGTACATTGTGATGGATCTGGTGGTGAACCACTGTTCCGACCAGCATGAATGGTTCAAAAAGGCGCTGGCAGATCCGGATGGCGAATATGCAGATTACTTCTACTTTGTGAAGGAAAAAGACGGCAGGGAGCCGAGCAATTACCGCTCGTATTTTGGCGGAAATGCGTGGGAGCCGGTGCCGGGAACGGACAAATATTACCTGCACATGTTCGCAAAAGAGCAGCCGGATTTAAACTGGGAAAATCCCGTTGTCCGTCAGAAGATCTACGATATGGTGAACTGGTGGCTGGCGAAGGGACTTGCCGGATTCCGCATCGATGCAATCATCAACATCAAAAAAGACACGGCATTCCCGTCATTCCCGCCGGATGGAGACGACGGACTTGCCTCCTGTGTGAAGATGGTTGAGGAAGTGCAGGGAGTCGGCGCGCTTTTAGAGGACTTAAAACATGCAACCTTTGAAAAATGGGATGCATTTACCGTGGCGGAAGTTTTTAACATGAAGGAGGACGAACTGCCGGAGTTCATCGGGGATGACGGGCATTTTTCCACCATGTTTGATTTTTCCGCACATGAGCTGACCTACGGAGAACACGGCTGGTATGACAGCAAACCAATCGAATTCAAAAAATGGCGCGATACGCTGTTTGCATCCCAGTTAAAATTGCAGAAGGCGGGATTTGCGGCGAACATTATCGAGAATCACGACGAGCCGCGCGGGGCGAGTCGCTATCTGCCGGAGCATGCAAGAAATGAAGCCGGGAAAAAGATGCTGGGAACCACATCCATTCTGCTCCGCGGCATCCCGTTTATCTATCAGGGACAGGAGATCGGCATGACAAATTGCATCCGGAACGACATTTCGGAGTATGACGACATCAGCACGAAGGATCAGTATCAGGTTGCCATTGACGCGGGCTGCAGCAGGGAGGAGGCACTGCGCTGCTGCTACGAGAACAGCAGGGACAATGCCAGAACGCCGATGCAGTGGACGGATGATGAGAATGCCGGATTTACGGACGGAACGCCGTGGCTGGCAATGAATCCGAATTACCGGCAGATCAATGTCAGGGAGCAGGAGGCGCGGACGGATTCGGTGCTTGCCTATTACCGGAGACTGGTGCATCTGCGCAAGGCGGACGCCTACCGGGAAACATTCACCTACGGTATCTTCGAGCCGGCTTACCAGGAAATGGCGGATGTATTTGCGTATTACCGTGTGTCCGGGGAGAGTGGGCAGCGCATACTGGTTGCAGCAAACTTTGGAACGGATGCGGTTTCCCTGACGCTTGCCTATCCGTGCAGGCAGGTACTGCTGTCGAATCTGAGAGCAGAGAGCGCGGTGGAGACGGCATGTGAAAAAGCGAACGCGCTGACACTCGGAAGCTGTGAAGTGGCGGTAATCGAGCTGGGATAGGAATCCGGCGTTAGTAACCGGATCGGGATGGAAGTCAGCCGGCGGAAGAAGTGAGCCGGAATAAGCGTCAGCCGGCGGAAGAAATGAGCCGGAAAATGCGTGTGGAGCGGTGCAGGAAATTTTTGCATCGCTCCATTTTTTATGTTATGATAAGTGCAGAAAAACGGCGGAAACAGGCAGTTTTCCGTAAAATGAAATGTCGCAGCGGGCAGACAGAAGCCCACACGCAGGATGGGAGATTGAGATGAAAGAGAGCATAGATTGTCCGAAGCTCGTTGAGCAGTCGAAAAAGGTACAGAAGGGGCAGCACTGGCTGGTGGAATTGCTGGTGTTTGTGACGGTGTACATCATTGCGGCATTTGGAGAGATGCTGATTCTGCTGCCGGGAGAGCTTGTGCTGCTGAATACGAACACGGCATATCAGGATGCGGCTGCCTCCGGGGATATGGAACAGCTGTCGGAGGTGTCGGTGCAGATTGCGGGTTCGGATGCCTACGCGGTGTTAAAGCTTTTTTCCGGAATTGCCATGCTTCTGGTGGTCGTCTTATTCTGCAGGAAGTTCCAGAAGCGCAGCTTTGAGATGATCGGTTTTGTGAAGGAGCACGCGCTGCGGGAATATGCCATTGGACTGGGACTTGGGGTGGTATTTGCGGTAGTCACGGGGGGTATCGCGGTGGCGGCGGGAAAAGCGAAGCTGTTTACCGGAACGGCGCCGGGGATGCTGGTGCTGTTTCTCCTGGGATATCTGATCCAGGGGATGGCGGAGGAGCTTTTGTACCGCAGTTACCTGATGGTAACGATCGCGCGGCGCTATTCGATGACGGTGGCGGTGCTTATCAGTGCGGTGATCGGTGCGCTTCCGTACGCGGCGGGAGCCGTGGAGGCGCCGCTTGCATTTTTAAACGGTATGCTGTTCGGTATTTTCGCGGCGCTTTATCTGATCCGGCGCGGAAATATATGGGGAATCGGAGCGTTTCACGCGGCGTGGAGTTTTGTGCGTGACATTGTTTTTGGGACACCGGATCAGGTGGCGACGGCGGTAGTGCTGCTTGTCGGAATGATACTTGTTGGAGGAAAAAGACCATGGGGGAAAGCGGAATCCTGCTGCTGATTTTCCTGCTGCTTCTCGGAGCGATACTGGCGGTCAGCATCGTTTTGATCCGGAAGGCGGAGCGTGAGAGGGATGAGGCGTTGCAGCATGTCGCGGATGCAAGGACGGATTTTCTCTCCCGCATCAGCAATGACATCAAGACGCCGATGAACGTGATCATGGGAATGACGGCGGTCGGACTTGAAGAGTCGGATCACCCGGAGAAGATGGTGGAATGTCTTGGAAAAATTGATACGGCGAGCCGGTTTCTGATGGGGCTTTTGAATGATCTCGTGGATGTTTCCATGATTGAACTGGGGAGATTCCGGCTGCATCCGAAGCCGTATGCGCTCGAGGATTTTATGGAGGCGATCCGGGATATGACAGAGCCGGAGTGTGCCAAAAAGGGGATCACATTTCACATGTCCGGCGGCGAGAACAGTCTGAATGTCATGGTGGATCCGATCCGGCTGGAGCAGCTCTTTTTTAATCTGCTGGGGAACGCGGTCAAGTTCACTCCGGAAGGGGGAGAGATCTCTTTTCGGGTATGCAATTATGCGGTTCACAGCGGTACTTTTTCTGCGGATTATGTTGTCGCGGACACCGGAATCGGCATGAGCAGGGAGTTTCAGGAACTGCTGTTTGAGCCGTTTACGCGGGAAAGACGGGATGAGGCGGAACGGCGGCACGGCAGCGGACTGGGGCTGGCAATTACACAGAATATTGTGCAGCAGCTTGGCGGAAGTATTGCAGTCACGAGTGCGATCGGCGAGGGCACGAAGGTGAAGGTGCATCTGGATCTTCCGCTCGTGGATATTCAGCCGCAGAAGGAAGTGGCGAGAGGCGGGGGTTCCAGACAGGCGTTTGCCGCGCTCGGGGGGAAGCGGGTGCTTCTCGCGGAGGATCATCCGCTCAATGTTGAGATTACGCGGAAGCTTTTGGAGCGCCGGGGCGTGGAAGTCGTCTGTGCGGAAGATGGACGGCAGGCGCTGGAGCTTTTTATGGAGAGGGAAGAGCATTATTTCGATGCGGTCCTGATGGATATTGTGATGCCGAAGATGGACGGCTTTGAGGCGGCAAGGCAGATCAGACGGGTGCCGCACAAGGATGCGCAGATGATTCCGATTATCGCAATGAGCGCGAAGGATGCGCGCGAGGATATGGATGCCTGTAAGGAAGCCGGAATGAACGACTATCTTGCAAAGCCGGTGGAGCCGCAGAGACTGTACCAGGTGCTTGCGGAATATCTTGAGAATCCGATGTGAGTTTTTGGACAGATTGCCGAAACGGTCAGATGTAAAATAAAAATAAAATAAATGACGTGTATTGACTTTTAAAAAGAAGTTGATATATTAGTGTATTAGTACTAAGGATATACTAAAAATAAGCGAAAGGAATAATAATCCCATGATGTCACAAGAGAGTATGATGAAGAAGAAATTGGAAAACATGCATTTAAAGGAAAGGATAGACTACGGATATAGAAAAGTCATTACAATGATGTTGATCTCTGGTCTGCTTTCTGTTGTAATTATAGGTGTATTGTTTGCCAATATGATGCATTATGTTGAGAATGTTAATGTAGCAGACCAGGCAGTAAAAATCTGCAGGATTAACGTTAATGCTGCAGCAAGAAATATCAGAGAGATGGCATTAAATGAGGATACATCCTCTTATGATAACTATGAACAAACAGTAAAAAGACTGCTTTCAGAAGTTGATTCTGAACTGCAGATTTTAAAGAAAACGGAAGTCCTTTCCGATGAAAATTACGAGGAATATGCAACGGCTCTTTCTGACTGGGGAAAAATTGGTTATTCCATTATAGAAGAAATAAAAAACGGAAACGATGAGAATGCCACAGATGCAATTCTTAATAATTGTACCCCGGCTTTAAATAAAGTAGTAGAAATTGCGATAAAATTAGATGAACTGACAGATGAGGCAAGTAGCGAGACAGTCAGAAATATGGTAGTCTGTACGGTTGCAGGATTTGTTGTGATTATTGTCTGCCTGGTTTTTGCATTTACTTTGACGCGGAAAACAAGTAAGAGAGTACTTGAAACAATTTTGGAGCCATTACATGCGATTGAGGACGTTGCAATGGAATTAACAGAAGGGAATCTGCACAGTACGCTGGAATATCATTCCGATGATGAGATCGGAAAACTGGCACACAGTATGCGGAAATCAATTCGTATACTGGGAACCTATGTAGATGATATTGACCGCTCCATGAAGCTCTTTTCAGAAGGAAATTTTGATGTTCATCCTGAGGTGGAGTGGAGAGGTGATTTTGTCGGTATTTTAAATTCGTTTATGGCATTTCAGGCAAGTATGGCAGGTACGATCAAAGGAATCCAGAATGTTTCCAATGAAGTTTCCGGCGCAGCAGAGCAGGTGGCATCAAGCTCCAATGATCTTGCAGATGGAGCTACAAATCAGGCTGCGGTAGTAGAGGAGCTTACCGCAACTGTTACAGGTGTTTCAGAACAGGTGGAAAAAAATTCACAGTCTGCCAAAGAAATCAGTGTAAAAGTGGATGAACTTGGAAATGCCATTTCAGAAAGTAATGGCAAGATGCATGAAATGGTTGATTCCATGCATGAGATCAGCGAGGCATCAAAGGAGATTGATAAGATTATCACGACAATCAACGAAATTGCATCCCAGACAAATCTGCTGGCACTGAATGCTTCCATTGAGGCTGCAAGAGCGGGAGAGGCTGGAAAGGGATTTGCAGTTGTGGCAAATCAGGTAAACGTATTGGCAGATCAGAGCGCCCAGGCGGCAAAGGAATCTGCGACTCTGATTGAAACCTCTGTGAAAGCTGTGGAAAAGGGAATGGTGATTGCGGGACAGACTGCGGCACAATTAGAAGAGGTTGCTGAGAATTCCAAATTAATTACGACTGAAGTTACAAATATTGCAGAGACGTTGGAGACACAGACGACAGAAATTAAGCAGATTAATGAGGGAATTGAGCAGATCAATGATGTCGTACAGACAAATTCTGCAACATCAGAGGAATGTGCAGCTGCCAGCCAGGAGATGAGCAGTGAGGCGGAAAGTCTGCGTGAAATGATCCGCAAATTCAAAGTTGCAGAAGATAAAAAAACGGTGTAACAGGTACTGTTTTTAAAAACATATAGAAACAAAAAGCGCACCCCTGCTTCTTCGTAATGGAAGAGGCAGGGGTGCTGGCATGTGGAAGACATCTGCTGTCAGCCCGGGGACGTGGGAATCAGTCCGTTCCAGAAGAACACAGGCTTTTCTACGGTACTCATATGTAAGAATCATCCGGTTCCGTAAGTGTTATCGCGTTATTTGTAAGTGATATATGTGCAATATTTACAAAAAACAGGGAAAGATTGCAAAATAATTAACATCTATAGACAAAAAAATGAAAAAGTAGGATAATAAAAGAAATAACTATCAGGAAGGAGTCGGATGGGTATGAAAAATGTGAGCGTGCGTTGGAAGATGATTATTCTTGCGCTGATTACGCTGATTGGAACACTGGCGATCGGAGTTCTGGCAGTGAACCGGATGCTGGTTATGGAGGAGGGATCAGAGAGCGTTCTCCGTACAAGTATTGAAGATGATTATGATGAGAATATCAAGAATCAGGTGGATAATGCAATTTCCATGCTGGATGCGGTGTATGCGGGCTATGAAAACGGCGACTATTCCTATGAGGAGGCCGAAACGCGCGGAGCGGATCTTTTAAGGGAACTCCGGTATGGAGACGGTGGTTATTTCTGGGCGGATACCTATGACGGAGACAATGTTGTTCTGCTCGGAAGCGAGACCGAGGGAACAAACCGTATGGAGACAAAGGATGCGGAAGGTTACCAGATGGTAAAAGAGATTATACGTGTCGGACAGGAGCCGGACGGCGGTTATACAGATTATGTATTCCCGAAGGAAGGGGAGACGGAGTCCTCTCCGAAGCGCTCCTACAGCAGGGCATTTGAGCCGTTTGGATGGGTTGTTGGAACGGGCAATTATATCGATTATATTGATGAGACTGTTGCCAAAGAGACACAGGCAATGAAGGAGAATGTAAAAAGTGCACTGCTTGCGATTATCGGAATGGGAAGTTTTCTGGTTGTGATTGTTATGGCGGTCTGTCTTTATATGGCGTTTTCACTGAGCAAATCATTTCAGGTTGCACTCACGTACATCGGTTATATTACAAAGGGTGATTTTTCGCAGCCGCTGCCGGTACAGCTTGAGAACCGCAGGGACGACTTTGGTATTCTCGGCGAGCGCCTTGAGAATATGAAGTGCCAGATCAGAGATCTTATCAGAGAAGTGAAAAATGAGAGTTATGTAATCGGGGAGGTCGTCGATACGGTCAAGACGAATGTGATTACGCTGAACGGCAATATCGAGGACGTTTCCGCAACGACAGAGGAACTTGCTGCAAGCATGGAGGAGACCGCGGCATCCTCGGATACGATTAAGAGCATGTCTCTTGAGATTGAAGAGGCAGCAAAAAATATTGCAAATCGTTCGCAGGATGGGGCACAGCAGGCAGCAGATATACACGAGCGGGCATCAAAGGCACAGAACGATACCAGAGAACAGCGTGAGCATGCGAGCCGGATCCACAATGAGATACGGGAGAGCCTTACAAAGGCACTTGAGGCTGCAAAGGTAGTTCAGCAGATCGAAGTGTTATCATCGGCGATCATGGAGATTACAAACCAGACAAACCTGCTTGCGTTAAATGCTTCGATTGAAGCAGCACGCGCCGGGGAGGCAGGCAAAGGATTTGCCGTTGTGGCAACAGAAATTGGCGGACTTGCAGATCAGTCCAAGCAGACTGTTACCCAGATACAGAAGGTGACGGAGGAAGTTACGACTTCTGTCGCACAGCTTTCTTCCGATGCGGAGCAGCTGCTTGCATTTGTGGGAAATGATGTCGTGGCAAGCTATGACATGTTCGATGCGGTGGCTGATGCATACAACCAGGATGCAGGAAAGATTGATGCACTGATCAGCGATTTCAGCGCGACATCGGAGGAACTGCTGGCATCAATCGATGGAGTGCTGGATGCGATGGAGGGAATTGCAACGGCAACGAACGAAGGTGCAAAAGGAACGACAGATATTGCACAAAAGACCGTGGAAGTCAAATCCGAGGCGGATACGGTCACAGATGAAGTTGGCAGATGCGATCAGACGGCACAGCGTCTGACACAGGATATCTCAGTCTTTGTTGTGGATTAGAAAACAGTTCATTTTATGGGAAAGATATGATATAATTCATTTTAGCGACATCGGAGCATAGGAAAGGATACTTATAAGATGGACGAGAAAATGACAATGGAGATCACCAACGATAGATTAGAGGAAGCGATTAAGCAGTATGCGGCGGAGCGCACCAAGGAGAACCTTACCACGGTGTTAAACCTGCTTCGTCCGACCAAGCTGTATGTGCCGGCAATGCTTAAGGCGCCGGATCAGCCGACCCCGTGTTTCCTCAAGAACAACAAGGGCGAGCAGTTTTTTGTGGCATATACTTCCAAGGAGCAGATGCCGGAGGAGCCGAAGAGCCAGGCACTTCTTTTCATGCCGTTCCCGGCGTGCAACAACATCGTCGTGAAGCCGGAACTGGAGCTGACCGGGCTGGTCATCAATCCGTTCTCGGATAACCTTGTATTAAAGACCGAACTTGTACGGAAGCTGCATGAGGCAGATCAGAAGGCGGCACAGATGCGGCAGGTGAAGATGACACCGCAGCAGTTTAACGTGTTTGTGAAAAAGCAGGTGGAGTTTGGAGTTCTGCCGAAGCGCCTGTATGCAGAGGGAGAGACGTTTGTCCGGAAGCTCTGTGAGGAGCGCGAGGCGTTCGTGAACCAGATTTTTGCCGAGACGTATAAGGAGCCGAAGCTCTATCCGTACACAGAGGCAGACTATTCGGTTATGGCGCTTGACATTGCGGAGGATCTGACACTGATCCGCGTGGATCTGCCGGAGAAAGCACTGGCAGCCCCGCTTTGCTATCGTATCTATATTACGTTTAATCCGCAGACGAAGAAAGCGGGTTACTACACGATTGAGATGACGGCGGAGAAGGAAGTGCGCGCATTGGGACAGATCCTGCCGGATGGCAGGCATGAGAGTCTGGGCGAGGCGCCGGTTGAGGGAGCGGAGCTTCAGAAGATCATGGATCTGGCACGTTATGACGGCACAGAGATGACAAGCTAAGGCATACCGAAGCGAAGGCATATATGTCATATCGAAACGAAGGCATACATAAAGATACAATAAGAGACGCATGTCCGGCGGGAACCGAGGTGCGTCTTTTTATGGAGAAGGAAGCGCATTATTTCGATGCGATCCTGATGGATATTGTGATGCCGAAGATGGACGGCTTTGAGGCGGCAAGGCAGATCCGACGGGTGTCGCACAAGGATGCGTAGATGATTCCGATTATTGCGATGAGTGCAAAAGATGCACGCGAGGATATGGATGCCTGTAAGGAAGCCGGAATGAACGACTATCTTGCAAAGCCGGTAGAGCCGCAGCGGTTATATCAGGTGCTGGCGGAATACCTTGAGAATCCGATGTGAGTTTTTTGACAAAACGCTGAAATTGTCAAATGCAAAATCTGAAATTCGGTTGCGTTTCCTTTTTGACATAGTTATAATAATGTCAGAAAGAAATTACACGGTATTTTGCATACAATTCTATAGTGTGAGCCAAGAGTGAAAGAGCAGGCCGGGAATAACAGAAATGTTACTCTGTCGGTGTGCTTTTTTTCATAGGAAATTACGCCCTATGAAGAAATAAAGAATGTGCAGCTTGCGGGATTTTTTGACTTCCGCTATGGGAAATATCATTATGGAAATGATGCGCCAGGAATGCCATGATGCGGCAGGGGAGAATGGGGGGAGTGCAGACAAAAGATGAAGCAGCAATTTTATGACGCGATTGTGGACGGACCGATTATCGCGGCGGTGAAGGACGAGACGGGGGTGGAGGTCTGTATACAGAATGATATCCGCGTGGTATTCATTTTGTATGGAGAGTTGATTACCATCCCGGATATTGTGCAGCGGTTAAAAGATGCCGGAAAGTTTGTCATTGTACATCTGGATCTGATCGGGGGGCTTGCGGTCAGGGAGGAAGCGGTGCGTTTTATACGGTATGGGACGGCGGCGGACGGTATTATTTCCACAAAGCCGGAAATGATCCGTTATGCGAAGGAGCTGGATCTCTGTACGGTATTTCGCATATTTGCGATTGATTCCAAGGCGATTGGAGGACTGGAACACCACGGTATGGAGTTTGCAGATCTAATCGAGGTGCTGCCGGGCATTATGCCTAAAATCATAAAGCATATAGCAGGGCAGGCAGCAGTACCGGTGATCGCAGGAGGTCTGATCTCGGAGAAGGAGGACGTCATGCGGGCACTGGATGCGGGAGCGATTGCGATTTCAACGACAAACCAGGCAGTGTGGAAAATGTAACGGATACAGTGCATCAGGAGAAGGGGGTACGGGTATGTGTTATTCAACTAAGAAAAAAATTGCGGATTGTGTCAGGCAGCTGATGAAGCGCAAGGAGATATCCAAAATTACGATCGGGGACATCATGGAGGCAACGGGGATGAGCCGCCAGAGTTTTTATTATCATTTTAAGGATATTTATGATGTGCTGGAGTGGATCGGCTGTAATGACTTTAAGGATCAGCTGCAGGGACAGTATGACAGTATGGAAAAGTGGGCATGCGATCTGATGGAGGTGCTGCAGAGGGAGCGCAGCTTTTATGAGAAGCTGGCGAACGAGCTCGCGTGGCCGATGATCGTGCGTGGTGTACGCATGGCGTTGGATGCGCAGGTGCGCCGTCTGCTGCTTGGCGAGAATCCGGGCATGTTTGAAAAGCATCCTGAGGAACTGGAGGCGGTGACGAGCTTTCTTTCCACATCCATCTGCTACTATATGATTGATTTTGTATATTACAGAAAAACGTTATCGGGGGAACAGGTAAAGCGGGATGTGCAGTTTATGATGCGGGCGATTGCAAAAACGGACGCGGGGCTTGCCGTATTGCTCCCGCGCACCGCAGTATTGTAATGCTATTCTGACAAAATTAAAAAGTACCGGTAAGCTGGTCTGGCTTACCGGTACTTTTTTACTTTTGCAGCTGCATCTGCGGTTCTAAGAGAGAACTTCTTTGGTGGCGATCAGGTCGACGCCGGTTCCTGCAATATCTTTCAGCAGGACATCTCCGATGTGTACCGGAGCCGTCACCGTCAGCGCGTTGATATATTTCATGATCTCGAAGATCTTTTCTTTGGGAATATCCTGTGCGGTCTTGACGGATACCATCGGGATGGAGCCGCCGCGGACACAGACGGTGCTTGTGACGATGCGCGTCGGATGTGTGACTTCCTTTGCGGCATAGTCAGAGCCGCGCTTGCAGGTATTTCCGGTGATGGAGACAACATTTCCGCCATCCATGGTAACTGTGATGGCACAGCCCAGCGGGCAGCCGATGCATGTAAGATTTCTTGTTTCCATGTGTTACGCCTCCTCTTCTATTTTGATGGTAATGTGATCCAGGTCACTCATTGCTTCCAGAACGGACTTCTGCAGCTTTACCTGCTCCATCTCGCCGGGAGCCATGACAGGACGCTTGCGGCAGATAATCCGCTGGTCGTTTAAGTAGGTGGAAATATAACAGTTCTTGTATACACCGCCGACGCGGAAACGCACGGTCAGCTCGTCGTCCATATTGGCGACATGCAGCGTTTTTGGAACGGTATAGCGGACGCCGTCGGTTGCGACGATGGGGATCTCTTTGCCGGAATCAGCATGATCGCCCCCGCACTTGATATATTTTGCGGCGTTCTTTCCGGCAACGCCGGCTTCCTCGGATACATAGTCCACGAGATCATGAACGTGAAGAACATTACCGCAGGCGAAAACGCCCGGAATATTTGTCTCAAGGCTTTCGTTGACAGAAGGACCGGAGGTGACCGGATTTAGCTCGACGCCCATAGAGCGGGAAATCTCATTTTCCGGAATCAGACCGCAGGAGAGCAGCAGTGTGTCGCATTCGTAGTCTTCCTCCGTGCCGGGAATCGGCTTGTTGTGTTCATCCACCTGTGCCAGTGTGATTCCCTCCACGCGCTCTTTGCCGCGGATGTCAACGACAGTATGGCTCAGCTTTAACGGAATACCGAAATCGTCCAGACACTGTACAATGTTTCGTTTCAGACCGCCGGAATAAGGCATCAGCTCGGCGACGACTTTGACTTCGGCGCCCTCTAAGGTCATACGGCGTGCCATGATGAGGCCGATGTCTCCGGAGCCGAGGATCACAACCTTGCGTCCCGGCATAAAGCCCTCGATGTTCACCAGGCGCTGCGCGGTTCCGGCAGAGTAGATGCCTGCAGGACGGTAGCCCGGGATATTTAAAGCTCCGCGGGAACGCTCGCGGCAGCCCATGGCAAGAATCACGGTCTTTGCGTTAATGTGGAACAGCCCGTCGGTGCGGTTCATAGCCGTCACGATCTTATCGGAAGAGCCTTCTGCCAGAGAAATATCCATCACCATCGTGTTCAGACGGTATTCGATGTTCAGATCGAGAGCCTGATTGATAAAGCGTCTGGCATATTCCGGGCCGGTCAGCTCCTCCTTAAAGGTGTGAAGACCGAAACCGTTGTGGATGCACTGATTTAAGATGCCGCCGAGTTCGCGGTCGCGCTCGAGAATCAGGATCCGGTCGATGCCGTTATTTTTGGCGGAAACGGCTGCCGCAAGACCGGCGGGACCTCCGCCGACGATCACAATATCATATGAAGTCATAATAATCCTCCTTTTTCCTTCAGGTTCTGTCTTTGCTCAGACCGACGACCATGTTGGATGAGCCGCCGTTTTTCGTGATTTCAAGCTGGGAGATACCAAGCTCACGCGCCAGGATTTCCATGGTGCGCGGCGAGCAGAAACCTGCCTGGCAGCGTCCCATGCCTGCACGGGTACGGCGCTTGACGCCGTCTAATGACCGTGCGCCAAGCGGACGGTGAATGGCGTCTAAGATTTCTCCCTCGGTAATCATCTCACAGCGGCAGATAATATTTCCGTAAGCTGGATTTTCGCGGATAAGCGCCGCATAATCTTCCTCGGAGAGTGTTTTCGGATTGAGAACGCCCTTTCGGCTGCCGTTCCATGCCGGGTTTTTCTGTGCGTGAAGCAGTCCGGATACAATCTGCGCTACGCGCTCGCCGATCGCCGGGGAACTGGTGAGTCCCGGAGATTCGATGCCGGAGCAGTCGACAAAGTGTGGAGCATCCGCCAACTCTTCAATAATGAATTCATGGTTGTCCTCATGGGCGCGGTTTCCGGCGAAGGACGTGATTACCTGACGGACCGGAACGGAAGGCACGGAGCGTCTTGCTGCGCTGCAGACATGGTCAAGTCCCTGGCGGGTGGTGTTGGTTGCCTCCTTATCGTCGTGATCGTCTGCGGTAGGGCCGATCAGCGTATTGCCGTGAACCGTCGGGGTTACAAGAATGCCCTTGCCGTATTTGCCCGGAAGCTGGAAGATGGTCTTGTCGACCAGACCGCCGGTTGTTTTGTCGAGCAGGCAGTATTCGCCGCGGCGCGGGGTAATGTGGATCTTCTTGCTGCTGACCATGTTGTGAAAAACATCTGCATACACACCGGCAGCGTTTACCACGCAGCGGGTCAGGATGTAACCGCGGTTGGTGGAGAGTTGATAGCCGTCGTCCTTGCGGCAGATGTCTGTCACTTCTGTGTTAAAACGGAATTCGACGCCGTTTGTGGCAGCATTTTCTGCGAGTGCAATGTTCAAACCGAACGGGCAGACAATGCCGCCGGTCGGACAGTAGATGGCAGCGACGACTTCCTCGGAGAGGTTCGGCTCCATCTCATGAACTTCGTGTGCATCTAAGATCCGGATATCCGGGATTTTGTTGGAAATGCCCTGCTCGTAGAGGGCTTCCAGCTTCGGGCGGTCCTCCTCGGAGAAGCAGACGATCAGGGAACCGTTTCTGCGGAATTCAAAATCCAGCTCTTTGGAGAGCGGTTCCATCAGTTCATTTCCCCGGACGTTCATCTCTGACATCAGGGTTCCGGGTTTACAGTCGATACCGGAGTGGACGATGGCGCTGTTGGCTTTGGAAGTGCCGCAGCAGACGTCCTCCTCTTTTTCCACAACACAAATGGAGAGATTGTATCTGGAAAGTTCACGTGCACAGGCGCTTCCAGAGACGCCGGCACCAATGATCACTACATCATACATAGTTTTTCCTCCTTAAAAGAGCCATGCAGATCATACATCATTTCTGATGTGTTTTCTGCCTGGCTCTCTTCTCTGACATTCAATCTATAGTTTTAAAAAATAAGTCCATATACCAGTACGGCAGCCAATGCGCCGAGGATCGGTCCGACGATCGGAACAACGAGTCCGTATCCGAAATCAGAGGAACCTTTTCCCTGAATCGGAAGCACTGCATGTGCAAGACGAGGACCCAGATCTCTTGCCGGATTGATTGCATATCCGGTCAGACCGCCCAGAGACATACCGACAGATACGATAATGGCGAATACGAGAAATTTTCCGGTGCCGTCCGCCAGATCCGGAACCTGTGCCAGACCCTTGATGGCAAATACGAGTACAAAAGTGCCGACAGCCTCGCTTAAGATATTGCGCGGGATGTTGCGCACTGCAGGTGCCGTACAGAACACGCCGCGCTTCGTTGCCGCGTCTTCTGTTGCGTCAAACTGATCTTTGAACAGCAGATATACAAGGCATGCGCCGCAGAAAGCACCAGCCAGCTGTGCCACAATATATCCCGGTACCATGCTCCATGCAAAACTGCCGTCAGCAGCAAGCGCGATGGTCAATGCAGGGTTAAAGCTTGCGCCGGATGCCGCGCCGAAGATAAAGGCGGGAACCAGTACGGCAAGACCCCAGGCAAGTGTGATCTGGACTGCACCGGCACCTTTCATGCCGGATTTGTTCAGGTTGACATTGGCAACAACACCGTCACCTAACAGGATGAGGATCATGGTGCCGACAAACTCTGCAATATATGGTGTCATAATAAATACCCCCTCTTAGATATTAAATTGTGTGTTAGTCTTCCTTCGCCCAGTTGAACGAATAAGTAACGGCTTTCTTCCACATGCGGACTTTCTTGTTACGCTCCTCGTCGGTGATCTCCGGTGTGAAGGTGCGGTCGATTGCCCAGTTCTGAAGAACATCCTCTTTGCTTGCCCAGTAGCCGACTGCCAGTCCGGCGAGATAGGCAGCACCCATGGCTGTGGTCTCCACGCACATCGGACGGTTGACCGGAGCATTGCTGATGTCCGCCTGCATCTGCATGAGCAGATTGTTTGCGCTTGCTCCGCCGTCTACCTTTAATGCTGCAAGATCAATACCGGAATCTGCTTTCATTGCAGCCAATACATCATTAACCTGGTAAGCGAGAGACTCTAAGGTTGCACGGATAATATGGTATTTATTCACACCGCGGGTAATGCCTACGATAGTTCCACGTGCGTATTGATCCCAGTACGGGGCACCAAGACCGGTGAAAGCAGGCACGACGTAGCAGCCGTTGGTGTCTTTGACTTTTCTTGCCATGTATTCGGAATCCGGAGAGGAATCGATGAAGCGCATCTCATCGCGAAGCCACTGGATGGAGGCACCTGCAACGAAGATGGAACCCTCGAGTGCGTAGTTTACTTTTCCGTCGAGACCCCATGCGATCGTGGTAACCAGTCCGTTCTTGGAGAATACAGGTTTTTCGCCGGTGTTCATAAGTAAGAAACAGCCGGTTCCGTAAGTATTTTTTGCCTCACCGGCGGTGAAACAGGTCTGACCGAACAGAGCGGCCTGTTGGTCACCGGCAGCACCGGCAATCGGAATCGGGCCTCCGAAGAATACCGGGTTTGCTTCGCCGTACACGCAGCTGGATGGCTTCGGTTCCGGCAGCATACATTTTGGAATATTCAGTTCTTTTAAAATATCTTCATCCCACTCCAGGGTATTGATGTTGAACATCAAGGTTCTGGAAGCGTTGGAGTAATCAGTTACGTGAACCTGACCCTGTGTCAGTTTCCAGATCAGCCATGTCTCCACGGTTCCGAAGAGCAGCTCGCCTCTCTCGGCTCTCTCTCTGGCGCCTTCAACGTTGTCGAGCAGCCATTTTAATTTCGTTCCGGAGAAGTAGGCGTCGATCACCAGTCCTGTCTTCTGGCGGAAGGTATCAACCAGTCCCTTGGCTTTTAAGGAATCGCAGTATTCGGAAGTACGGCGGCACTGCCATACGATCGCGTGATGAATCGGTTCGCCGGTGTTCTTATCCCATACGATGGTGGTCTCGCGCTGATTGGTAATTCCGATTGCCCCGATATCGGCTGCAGTCGCGCCCACATTTGCCATTGCCTCCTTGGCAACTTCAAGCTGTGTGGACCAGATCTCCTCCGCGTCGTGCTCTACCCAGCCCGGCTTCGGGAAATACTGTGTAAATTCTTTCTGGGCAACGCTGCACATTTCACCCTTCTCATTGAAAAGTATGCAGCGGTTGCTGGTGGTTCCGGCATCGAGTGCCATGATGTACTTTGCCATGTAAAGTCCCTCCATTTTCTTAGTGTGGAAACCGGCCCCACCCGGTTCCCCTCTGGTTGTATGAGTGGCGGTCTGATGTGCCGCTCACCGTTTGTGGCTTTAGTGTAACTGCGTTGCGGGTGAATGTCTTTAGACAGACTTCTGTGATTGTAAAAGAGGAGTCCTGCGTTTTTACATATATGCAATATTGACAAAAAACATGAATAGATTGCTAAATTATTAACAAATATAGACGATTAGTGGGGAATATACGATAATAAAAGAAGTAAGCACAGGAAGGAGTCGGATAGGTATGAAAAATGTGAGTGTACGTTAGAAGATGATTATTCCTATGAGGAAGCGGAAACACGCGGTGCAGATCTGCTGCGGGAACTCAGGTACGGGGACGGCGGATACTTCTGGGCAGATACCTATGATGGAGAGAATGTGGTTCTGCTTGGAAGCGCGACGGAAGGGACGAACCGCATGGAGACGAAGGATGCGGATGGTTACCAGATGGTAAAAGAGATTATCCGCGTCGGGCAGGAACCGGACGGCGGATATACGGATTATGTATTCCCGAAAGAAGGTGAGACGGAATCTTCTCCGAAGAGATCCTACAGCAGGGCATTTGAGCGGTTTGGCTGGGTTGTCGGAACGGGAAACTATATTGACTATATCGATGAGACTGTTGAGAAAGAAACGCAGGCAATGCGGGAGAATGTAAAAACGGCACTGATCGCGATTATCGGAACGGGCAGTCTGCTGATTGTGATTGTCATGGCGGTCTGTCTGTATATGGCGTTTTCACTGAGCAGATCTTTTCAGGTTGCCCAGATACAGAAGGTGACGGAGGAAGTTACATCTTCTGTGGCACAGCTTTCTTCTGATGCGGAGCAGCTGCTTGCCTTTGTTGGAAATGATGTGGTGGCGAGCTATGATACGTTTGATGAGGCGGCAGACGCTTATAACCAGGATGCCGGAAAGATCGATGCACTGATCAGCGATTTCAGCGCGACATCCGAGGAGCTTCTGGCATCGATTGATGGCGTGCTGGATGCGATGGAGGGAATGGCAACGGCAACGAACGAAGGTGCCAAGGGAACGATCGATATTGCACAGAAGACCGTAGAAGTGAAATCCAAGGCAGATACGTGATCTGCTCCACATCTTAGAGGAGATGGAAGAAGAACTTACTCATGCCGGATGACGTCGGCATACTGGCCGCGCACCACGGTAAGCAGGGAATCCGGATTGACCGTGATGGAGGTGCCGATGCGTCCGCCGCTGATGTAGATCTTGTCAAAAGCCGCCGCGCTCTCGTGCACGATGGTCGGGAACTGCTTTTTCATGCCCAGAGGAGAGCAGCCGCCGCGGACATAACCCGTGATGGCAGTGATGTCTTTGACGTGAATCATCTCTACGGATTTTTCGCCGACGGCTCTGGCGGCGGCTTTTAAGTCCACCTCGTCCGCGATGGGAATAACGAATACATAGTATTGCCTGCTTTTTCCCTGCATCACCAGAGTCTTGAAGGACTGTTCCACCGGGGCGCCGGTCGCCTCGGCGGTGTGCAGTCCGTCGATAAATTCTCCACACTCATAATTTAAAATTTCGTACGGAATCTTATTTTTATCAAGAATGCGCATAGCATTCGTCTTTACTTCTTTTCCCATAAAATATTCACTCCTTTGTTTCTTTCCGGAAAATATGTCCTGTGAAGGAAAAACGCTCCGCGTGGATTGCACTGCGGCGGGACATATGATTCATTGTGCCCATAGTCTAGTGGAATTGTGAAAAAAAGTCAAGCGGGACAGATCGGGCTGAATGGGAATAGACAAAGCCGCCGCATTGTTTCTTGAAACTGTGGATTGAATAGAGTATAATGCAGAAAAAGTGACAGAGAGGTATGTGATATGAAAGAAACATTAAAGCGGATCAAGGCAGACATCATAGTCTCGGCGCTGCTTTGCATTGCACTTGGCATTGTGCTTCTGGTATGGCCGGCTGAGACGATCGATGTATTCTGTAAAATCCTTGCCGTTGGATTGATCATTATGGGAGGCGTCGACATCGCATCCTATTTTATGAACCGCAGTATTCATCCGTTTGCGGGAGCATTGGGACTGATTGTATTGTTAATCGGAATCTGGATTTTCCTGCGCCCGGAGAGCATTGTGAGCCTGATCCCGATTGTGATCGGCGTGATCCTCTGCGTACATGGAATCCAGGATCTGAAGCTTGCGATAGAAACGAAGCGCAACGGTTATGAGAAATGGTGGAGCATGTTAATCATTGCAGCGGTCAGCCTGGTGTTCGGTGTGCTCTGTATCGTGAATGCGTTCGGCATGGTAAAGCTGGCACTGCAGTTTATCGGAATTGCCCTGATCTATGACGGTATCTCGGATCTGTGGGTGGCAAACCGCGCCGTGCATGCGGCAAAGATGATGAAGCAGGAAGCGGAAGCCGTGGATGTAGACTATAAAGAGATATAAGATAGCGTCTCTTCCACGTTTGGACAATCCAACGGGTGCATGTCCGGCACACCGGAGACAATGGGCGGACTTTTTAGATTTGTTAAGAGATGTCAACACAATTTTTAATTTTTTTTGCATAAGAAATAGGCCTGATTATTCAGGCTTTTTTCTTATGCAACTATGCTATATTCTTATATATTTCCATCACTCTTGCATAATAGATTTGCAAAAACTTATTTAAACCGGCTATTTTGGCTTGTTTCCTACTTTTTCCTTCATTCTCTTTTTTAATTATAAAACTCAAACTTCGCACATAAATTTTAGCTATGCACATTGAAAATTCAATATCTGGCAGTTATTCAGTTGTCAGTGTTCAGCCTTTATGCAGCCTGCAGTCGTATTTTCATCATAGTAGGAAGTGCATCCATAAATGCATTCGCCAATTCATTGATTTTTTCGTCTGAAAGTTCAGTGTTATCTGAAAGCATTGTTCTGAACATTTGAAGCAGCATTTGAAAAGCCTGTATCCATGTGATATCAGACATTTCGTCAGAAAAGTATAAAAAGAGCTCCCCAAGTGACCGGTTATCATTGGATTCCCGGCTTTCCAGTGACAGCATCCTATATCGGGTGAAAACAACTGCGGTATGCGCAGTCATTGCATCATAGGACAGAGAATTACATTCTCTGCTCAAGTTAAGGTAGCTTTTGCAAAATTAGGTGTGTTTTTTCCTGTAAGCAGACTCATATACATACTTCTGTTGGAGAAAATCAGCAGAAACATGTATTGAAAAATCTCCGTTACCGGAGTGCCTTTCCTTTTATAGGCATTGGCAGCTTTCAAGGCTGAGGAAATATGAAACCTTGTAAAAAATCGTTTGATAGATTTAGAAATCTGCTTATCATTTTGAGGCGCTTGTGTTATACTTTTATTCATAGCATGAGTCTCCGGTTTGTAATTGTTTTTTTGGCAACTCAATTATACCAAAACCATTGGTTTCATGCTATTTTTATGCCAGTTATTATTGAATTTTCAAGGTGCATAGGCACATTTTAATGTGCGAAGTTTGAGTAATTTAATACTTTAGTAATAGATTTTTCCAATAAAGTATGCTATCTTAGTACGATATATGGATAGATATACGTGATAAAAAGAACAATAATTTACAAAGGAAGGGAAAACTATCATGGAAAAGATCAAAAAGCGTATAACTAACTTAAAGGTTGCAGGAAAATTAAAAGTATATCGAATGACAGTGCTTGTTATGACATTATTTTTAGTATTGGTGGCACTGATCTCGACATTAGTGATCCGTTTAAATATAGAGAAGATCACGGAGGTCTGGTCTCCGTCATTGGAATATCTGCAGGATTTAGAGACAATGACTGCGAAATACAGAATCAAACAGTATCAGCATCTGGTAGAATCAGATGCAGCAGTCATGAACTCCTGCGAAGAAGAAATCACGAAGCTGGAGAGTCAGATTGAGGATACCGGTGCGAAGCTGGATGCAATAATTTCTGCAGACAGCAAAGCTCAAAAAGGACGGGATGATTATGATGTAGCAAACGCTGCATGGGAAAAATACAGGGCTGCTTCAGATGAAATTCTGCAGTTGAGCCGTGAAGGTAAACAGCAGGAAGCATCGAAGCTGATGACCGGAGAGGTGTATGAAGAATATAAGGCTTTTGCTGAGAAATTAACTACATTATGTGAAAAGTTCCAGGTAGAATTAGATCAGGCAAAGACCATGGCTAATGTATGCACTGTAATCATATTTATTGTGATCGTGGCAGCGGGTCTTGCGATTGCTGTAGTGACGACACTGATCGGAGGGATCATTACCAATTCCATTACAGAGCCGGTAGAACAGATAGAGGCAGCAGTTGCCAGCCTGCGTAAGGGCGAACTGTCTAATGTAGAAATGCTTACCTATGAGTCTGAGGATGAGTTTGGCGATACCATCAGGAATCTGAAAGAAGCCATGGGTATTCTGGCAGATTATGTCAGCGAGATCTCTGTGGAGGTAAAGGCAATAGCGCAGGGTGACCTGACCAGAAATGGTGATGATATTACAGATTTCCTAGGCGATTTCTCGGAATTGAAGACATCACTGCTGTATATTCTGAAACGGTTTAACAGTACCCTGACCGAGATCAGCAATCTGGCAGAACAGGTATCATCGAATTCATCCGAGGTGGAAAATGCATCAAAATCCCTGGCGGACGGTGCAACAGAGCAGGCAGGAGTCATCGAGGAATTGAATGCCACCATTGATGCGGTCGTGGATCTGGCAGAAGATACAGCGAAGGAAACACAGAGCGCATCTGCACGTGTAAAAGCCTCTGCAAATAAAGCGAACGAAGAAAAAGAAAAAATGAATGAGCTGCTCACGGAAATGGAGTACATTACAGAAATCTCCAAGGAGATCGGTAATATTATCACAGATATCGAGGATATTGCATCCCAGACCAACCTGTTATCCCTGAATGCTTCCATTGAAGCTGCCAGAGCAGGAGAAGCTGGAAGAGGTTTTGCGGTGGTTGCAGATCAGATCGGCAAGCTGGCAGCAGACAGTGCAAAATCCGCTGTAAATACGAGAGAGCTGATCGATAAGACCTTAGTGGAAATCGAAAAGGGCAATACGATTACAAGAACAACAGCAGAATCATTCAATCAGATCATTGAAGATATGAAGTCCTTTGCAGAGCTTGCAGAGAACACCATGGAGAAAGCCAACTCCCAGGCAGAGTCCTTGGAGCAGATCGGTCAGGGAATTGAACAGCTGTCCGGCGTAGTACAGGGCAATGCTGCATCCTCCGAAGAGAATACTGCGATCAGTATTAATCTGGCAGAGGGAGCAGCCAAGATGCATGACCGCGTGAATATCTTTAAGCTATTCTAGAAAAATGGCAGGAATAGAGTGAAGCTGTCGTAAGGAAGGTTCTTGTTGTGATTAATGATATATTTAAAGTGTTTGGAGAGCAGACAGCAGAAATCTTATTTGAGATCGTTACGGAATGTATGGATGATTATCTGTATATATTTGATCTGCAGGATAATACCTTTGAGATTTCACAGTCAGCTGTGAATCGGTTTAATATGTCGGAAAGTGTTCTGACAGATGCTGTAAATGAAGTTATGAAGGTAGTATATGAGGAAGACCGCAGGATGCTTGCAAAGCATCTTGCTGATATATGCGAAGGAAGAGAAAAGGTACATAATCTTCATTACAGGTGGCTTGATAAAGAAGGTATGCCGGTCTGGATTAACTGCCGTGGTATCGTGATCAGTGATCAGCAGGGAAAGGCAGAGTATCTGGTCGGGTGTCTGAATGAGACCGGCAACAAGAGAAGAGCCGATAATGTCACAGGACTGCTTGGCGGTCCGGAATTCCTTGCTTACCTGTGTGCACAAAAAGAACCCATTACCAAGGGATTTTTTATGCATGTAGGAATTGATGATTTTGGAGCGATCAATAGCTCCAGAGGAGCTGATTATGGTAATTATATCCTGAAAAGCGTAGCCGGCTGTATGAAGGAATGCCTTTCAGACAAGCAGAGAATTTACCATCTGGTAGCGGATCAGTATGTGATCGTGGATCTGGAAGCTTCCTCCGCAGAAGACGCTGTGGCACTGAAAGAAAAGATTACAGAT
>OLJF01000379.1_pt1 | contig 52229 bp, 48 predicted proteins | sample 1609751 | NCBI WGS metagenome assembly OLJF01 (sample SAMEA4350171, study PRJEB24818) | metagenome | biome: human; feature: gut; material: faeces | place: Denmark | collected 2013-09
GCGCCTGGGGGCGCGGGGCGGGCTGCTGCACCTGCCGCGGGGCCGCGGGCTGCTCATACAGCTGGGCGGCGGCCTGCCGGGCGCGCTGCTCCGGCTCCGGCGGGCGGTTCACGGTGCGGCGGGGGCGCTGCACCTGAAACTGCAAGGTATCGCCGTATCTGCGCTCGGCAGCGGCGCGGTAGGCCATGGCCTGCCGCTGGGCGTAGGTCAGCTCACGGGGCTTTTCCGGTGCGGGCGCAGCCTGCTGGGCACGCTCCTGTACCGACGGCTCGGGTGCGGGGGCCGGCTGCTCGGTCACAACGGGGCGCTGGCTGATATGCCGTCCCTGGGCCGTGCGCATGGGCTGCTGCACGGTGCGGCGGCGGGCATTCTGTTCGGCCAGCTGTTGGGCGCGGCGGCGGGCAGCCTCATACTGCTCCTGATCCAGCCCGCCCGATGCACTGCCGGTATACAGCTTACGCGGTTCGCTCATTACATTTCCTCCCTGCTCTGTGGAGTGTTTTTATTCAAGGTGTGCTTTTGCATACTCATAAGCGGCAACGCTTTCAGGGTCCAGCGAGCCGCCCTTTTCTTCCACAAAATCAATGCTGCGCTTGAGTGCGTCGCAAAGAGCCCGGTCCAGATCCTGCATTTCCAGCGCGCGCAGGTCGTCTACGCCGGGCCAGTCGCGCTCGGCGCTGGTCATATCGGCCAAATAGATGATCTTATCGAGCTTGGACATTCCCGGCTTGCCGGTAGTATGGCAGCGGATGGCAGACAAAATTTCCGGGTCGGTGATGCCCCATTGCGTTTCGGCCAGGATGGCGGCGGCGATGCCGTGCCAGACCGGCGACGGACGCGCGGGGGCATTTTCTGCTATTATAGCATTATCGGCAAAAATCTGCAACAACTCCTGCTTGGGCAGTTCCTTGGCGGAATCGTGCAAAATTGCCGCCATAGCGGCCTTTTCCGGGTCTGTGCCCCAGCGCCTGGCAAGTTTTACAGCCATTTTTTTTACATTTTTCGTGTGCGTCCAGCGCTTTTCGCTCAGGCGGGCCTTGACCAACTTCTTGGCTTCGGAGTACTCCATGGCGTTTTTCCTTCTCCTGACTGGCTGTAGGGGCCGGACATGTCCGGCCCTCAACTTTGCCGTGATTGCCCTTGAACGGGTGGTGTATTTTTATGCTGCGGGCCGGGCATGCCCGGCCCCTACAGAGCAGTCTTTTGGGCAGCTCTTGCAGGGGCGGCTTTATCGCCCCTTTTCGGGTCATGCGTAGGGCGGGGTGCCCTCACCCCGCCGCGGCGGCCTGGGGGCAGGCCGCCCTACAGGCTCCCGTACAGCCGATGCTCCTTTATCACTGCCAGCACCTCCGGCGGCAGCACCTCCGGCCACTGCTCCCGCGGGATCTTCCCGCTGCGGATGTCGCTCGACGCGCAGGGGTAGCTCTCGGCGCGGGCAAAAAGGACGCGGCCCCCGGCCTTTTTCAGTTCTGCGGCGGCGGCGTGCAGGGCGGCCTCATCGGTGCCGGTGCGGCTTTCGACGACGAGGGCAGCCATTTTCAGCATATCCTGCCAGCGGTACCATTCCTGAAACGTCAGCAGCATGTCGCTGCCGACGCAGAGGTACAGCGCTCCGTCCGGGTCTTGGCCGCGCAGCCATTCCAGCGTGTGCACGGTGTAGCTGCGCCCGCCCCGGCGTATCTCCCAATCGCTGACCTGCACCGCCGGGGACAGCGCTGTAAAGCAGGCACACATCTGCAGGCGCAGCTCTGCCGGGGTGGCGCTGGCGTGCTTGTGGGGCGGCGTGCCCGCGGGCATAACGAGGGCGCGGTCCGGCTGTACCAGTGCCAGCGCGGCGCGCAGGTTGTTCATGTGGCCGTTGTGGGGCGGGTCGAACGTCCCGCCATAGAGCAGTGTTTTCATTTTGCCAGCACGGCGGTGTAGGCGCTTTCCTTTTTCTTCTGCTTGAACAGCACAAATTTGCGGCCAATGACCTGCACGCACTCGCAGTCCAGCGCCTCGCACAGGATGTCGGCGGCCTCGCGGGCGGAATATTCGCTGTTTTCCAGCACCTTTACTTTGATAAGCTCGCGTGCGGCGATGCAGTCGGCGATGCCCTGCTTGAGGGTGTCGTCGATCTCGCCCTTGCCGATCTGGTAAACGGGGTCCATCGTGTTCGCCGCGCTGCGCAGAGCCGCGCGCTGTTTGCTGGTTAAAGACATAGAGTTTCTCCTTTATAATTATAGTATGTATCGTATCGCGGCGGCCTCCCGTTCACGGGTACCCGCCGCAAGGCTGCCCCTCATCCGGCCTCGGGCGGGGCCTCGGCCACCTTCCCCCAAAGGGGAAGGCTTTTATCCAAAAAATTCGGGCAGCTTTTCTTCCAGCTTCTCCATTGCACGGCCTCTATGGCTGATGGCGTCCTTCTCGTCGGGGGTGAGCTGGGCGTAGCTGCGGCGTTCGGTGTTCGGGCGCTTGCCGTCGGGTGCGCCGTACTCGTCGGGGATGAACAGCGGGTCATAGCCGAAGCCGTAGTCGCCGTTCTGCAATGTAAACGCAATGCGGCCCGGGCACTCGCCCTCGACCTCCAGTGCGCGTCCGTCCGGCAGCATGAAGCAGACCGCCGACACGAACTTTGCGCCGCGCTGTTCCTCCGGCACGTCGGCCAGCTCCCGCAGCAGCTTTGCGTTGTTCGCGTCGTCGTCGCCGTGATGCCCGGCGTAGCGGGCGCTGTAGACGCCGGGCGCACCGTGCAGCGCGTCGGTGCAGAGGCCCGAGTCATCGGCCACGGTGGGCAGGCCGCTGGCCTTGCAGAACGCCTCGGCCTTGATGCGGGCGTTTTCGGCAAATGTCGTGCCGGTTTCCTCGGGGTCAAGGTCGATCCCCAGATCCCGCAGGCTCTTGACCTCATGGCCCATGCGTTCCAGAATGCGGCGCAATTCCTTCAGCTTGCCCGCGTTGTTGCTGGCGGCGCAAACGATCATGCTTCGCTCTCCCCTTCCTCTTTTTTTTCGTCCTTCTGCAGGGCGGATTCCGGCAGCAGGCTTTCGACGAAGGTCTGTGCGTCAAATTCCATCAGGTCGTCGATCTTCTCGCCGACGCCGATGAAGCGGATGGGCAGACCGAGGTTCTCCCACACAGAGACCGCGCAGCCGCCGCGGGGCGTGCCGTCGAGCTTGGTCAGCACCACGCCGGTGGCGTTGGCGGCCTTGCAGAACTCCTCGGCCTGGCTGATGGCGTTCTGGCCCGTGATGGCGTCGAGCACCAGCAGCACCTCAAGGCTCGCCTCGGGGCTGGCCTTCTTGACGCTGCGGGAGATTTTGGACAGCTCGTCCATCAGGCCCTTCTTGTTGTGCAGACGTCCGGCGGTGTCGGCAATGACCATGTCGTAGCCGCGGGCGTTGGCGCTCTTGACGGCGTCGAAGATGACCGCCGCCGGGTCTGCGCCCATGCCGGCCTGGACCAGCGGCACGCCGGCGCGCTCGGCCCAGAGTTCCAGCTGCTCACTGGCGGCGGCGCGGAAGGTATCGCCCGCTGCCAGCATGACGCGGCGGCCCTGCTTTTTGTACAGGCCGGCCAGCTTGGCAATCGTCGTGGTCTTGCCGACGCCGTTGACGCCGATGACCAGAATGACGGCGGGCTTGCCGTCCAGCTCCATCGGGTAGCGGGGGGTCAGCTCCTGGCAGATGATGCCGCGCAGCGCGTCCAGCGCCTCCTGACCGGTTTTCAGATGTTTTTCCTCGACCTCGTCGTGCAGTTCGTCCACCAGACGCACGGCGCAGGCGGGGCCGACGTCGGCCAGAATGAGCTGTTCCTCGAGCTGGTCGTACAGATCATCGTCGATCTGCGCGTTGGTCAGCGTATTGACGATGCTCTGGAAAAAGCCCGTGCGGGTCTTTTCCAGCCCGCGCTTGACCTTTTGCTGCTCCTGAAATTCCTCCTCGGAAATATCGCGTTTGAAAAAGTTGAAAAAGCCCATCGTGGCCCTCCTTACTTTTGATTTGCCGCCCCGCGGGTTTGTGTGGCTTCCCATTGGCGGGTGGTCGTATTTATGTGGCGGGCCGGGCATACCCGGCCCCTACATGCCATCAGGTAATAAGGTCTGCGCTCACATTATCCAGATCCAAGCGCAAAATCTTCGACACGCCGTCCTCCTGCATCGTGACGCCGTAGAGGACATCGGCGGCCTCCATCGTGCCGCGGCGGTGGGTGATGACAATGAACTGGGTGCGGTCCGTCATGCGGCGCAGATACTGCGCATAGCGCGCGACGTTTACGTCGTCCAGCGCGGCCTCGATCTCATCGAGGAAGCAGAACGGCGCGGGGTTGACGCGCAGGATGGCGAAATAGATCGAGATCGCGACCAGCGCCTGCTCGCCGCCGGAAAGCGCGGACAGGTTCTTGATGACCTTGCCCGGGGGCGAGACTTCAATTTCGATGCCGGATTCCAGCACGTTCGCTTCATCCGACAGGTACAGCCGCGCATGACCGCCGCCGAACAGCTCCTTGAAGATCTGCTGGAAGTTCGCGTTGATCTGCTTAAAGCTCGCCGTGAACAGCTCCTGCATCTCGCTGCACAGCTCGGCGATCATCTTCGTCAGTTCGGCCTTCGCCTTTTCGACGTCGGTGACCTGCGCCTTCATGAAGTCATAGCGCTCCCTGACCTCTTTATATTCGTCAATCGCGCCGACGTTGACGTTGCCCAAGGCGCGGATCTTGCCGCGGACCTCGGTCACGCTGCGGCGCAGCTCGGTCAGGCTCTCAAACGGCACACACTGGCTGCGGGCCTCGCTCTCGGTCAGCTGGTATTCCTCCCACAGCTTGCTGTTGGTGTCGTTCAGCTCGGTCTCGGCGGCGGTGCGGCGCTCGGCCAGGCGGGCCATCTCGCCGCTCATCCGCTCGCGCTCGTCGGTCAGGGCGCGGTTGTCCTGCCCCAGCTTCGAGATCGCAGCCTCCTTTTCGAGGCGGGCCGCGTTGGCAGATCGAATCGTTTCCTCCGCGGCGGCAATTTTCTGCTGGTTGTCGCCGCGCACGCGCTCCATCTCGGCGATTTTCAGCGCGTTGGCCTCGATTTTTGCCTTGGCGGCCTCAATCGCCGTCTGCAGCTCGCGGGCGCGGGCATCGGTCTCGCCGGTACGGCTCCGCAAGCCCTCCAGCGCGGCCTCATGCAGGCCGACGTCCTTCTCGTCCGCCAGGCGCTGCAGCTGCTTTTCGGACAGCTCACCGGTGATTTTTTCGCGTTCTGCCGTTAGGCTGCCCGTGCTCTCGCCCAAGGCGGCCAGCTCGGCGGTGTACTGCGCCAGCTCGGCCTCGGCGTCGGTCCGGGCCTTCTCGGCCTCGGTGCGCGCGGTCTCGTTCCGGGTCACGGCGGCCTGCTGGGCGGCGATCTCGGCCTCGATGCTCCGGGCCGTCTCGTCGTACTGGGCGGCGGCCTTCGTCAGGCGCTCGAGCTCAAGGTTCGCGCGGACGTGCTCCGTCGCGGCGTTCATGCCCTCGCCCTCGGCACCGGCCAGCTGGGCCGAGAGGTTGTCCACCTCGGCCTTGCGGGCGGCCAATTCCTTCTCCGCCTCGGTGCGTTTCTGCTCAAGCTTCGTCAGCTTGCTGCGCAGCTCGTCCAGCTCCTGCTTGCGGCTGAACACGCCGACGCTGCGGGCGGTGGAGCCGCCGGTGAACGAGCCGCCCGCGTTGATGACCTGGCCGTCCAACGTGACGATGCGGTTCCGGTAGCCGAGGTTCCGCGCCACGGCGGACGCCTCGGTCAGGTCCTCGACCACGATGATGCGGCCCAGCAGATTGTCGATGATATGCTGATATTTCGGGTCTGTCCTGACCAGGTCGGCGGCGACCTCTGCCGTGCCGGTCAGGCGGCCCATGAAGCGGGAGCCCTGCACGGTGTCCAGCGGCAAAAACGTAGCGCGGCCTGCGCGCTCGTCCTTCAAAAAGCCGATGGCGGCGCGGGCACAGCCCTGGTCCTCGACGACGATGTTCTGCAGCGCAAAGCCGAGCGCTGTCTCAATGGCGGTCTCGTAGCCCTTTTCGACGGTGATGATGCCCGCCACGGGGCCGATGATGCCCCGCAGCCGCCCGCCGCCCGCCGCGCGCATGACGGCCTTGACGCTCTGCTGGTAGCCGTCCATGTTGCGCTCCAGATCTTCCAGAATGTGGATGCGCTGGGCGGCGGCGGACCTTTCTCGGTCCGCCTTCTGCAGGTTGTCGGCAGCCTCGGCCTGCTGACGGCGGCGGCTGTCCAATTTCAGCTTCAGGCCTGCCTTGATGTTGTCGTTGCGGGTCACGGCCTCCTCGGCGTCCTTAAAGCGGCGCTCGGCGCGGCGGCGTTCCTCGTCGGTGGCGGCGGCACCGGCTTTCAGCTCCTCGGCCTGGCGCTGTGCCTCGGCCAGGCGGTTGGCCGCAGCCTCCCCTGCCGACTGCGCCGACGCGGCGCTGACCCTGGCGGCGGTGGCGGTGTCCTGCAGGCGGGCCATGGCGGCGTCAATGACGTCGCGGCGCTCGCCGCTGGCAGCGGCCTTTTCCTCAAGGGCACGCAGGGCCTCGCGCAGCTCGGCCACACGGGCGTCCAGCCCGGCCATGCCGCTTTTCAGCGTCTCGATGGCGGCGCGGTGGTCCGCGGCCTCGCGCTCGATGCTCTCGCGGCCCTGCCCGGCGCGCTCCAATTCGGACGTAGCATCGTCGATGCGGAACCGGCTGTGCTCGCTCTCGTTTTTCAGGACGGCGATCTCGCTCTCGCTGCCGGCGTTTGCCTCGGTGATGGCGCGGATGTCGGCGTTGGCCTGCTCGACGGCCAGCACCAGCTGCTGGGCCTCGGCACGCAGGGACGCGCTTTTTTCGTCAAACTCGTCCAGCTGGCGGCTCAGGCGGTCATAGTCGGCCTGGGCGGCCTCGTACTTGCGCTGCTGGTCGCGCAGCGAGTCGTTGGCGCGGCGGATGGCATCGACCCAGAGCGTGATCTCCAGCGTCTTGCGCTTCTCGCTCAATTCCAGAAACTGCTGGGCCTTCTCGCTGTCGCGTTTCAGGGGGCCGACGCGCTTTTCCAGTTCACCCAGAATGTCCCGCAGGCGCTCTAAGTTGCCCTCGGCGGCTTCCAGGCGGCGCTCGGCCTCGTTTTTGCGGTAGCGGTACTTGGCGATGCCGGACGCTTCCTCAAAAATTTCGCGGCGCTCCGCGGATTTTGCACCGACGATTTCGGCAATGCGGCCCTGTCCGACGATGGCATAGCCGTCGCGGCCAATGCCGGTGTCGAGCAGCAGCTCGTACACGTCCTTTAGGCGGACGTTCTGGCCGTTGATGGAGTATTCACTCTCGCCGCTGCGGTAGTACCGGCGGCCGATCGTGACCTCGTCGGCGTCCATGTCCAGACCGTGGTCGCTGTTGTCGATGGTCAGCGCGACGGAGGCATAGCCCATGGCACCGCGGGACTGGGTGCCGCCGAAGATGACGTCCTCCATCTTGCCGCTGCCGCGCAGCTGCTTGGAGCTGGTCTCGCCCAGAACCCAGCGGATGGAGTCGGAGATGTTCGACTTGCCCGAGCCGTTCGGCCCGACAACGCCGGTAATGCCCTCGCCGATCTCGATCTTTGTCTTATCGGGGAAGGATTTGAAGCCTTGGATTTCCAGTTCTTTCAGGCGCATTCCATGGGTACCTTTCAAAATTCTTAAAATGGTCGTAGGGGCCGGGCATGCCCGGCCCTCAACCTCGCCTTATGTACCCGTAAACGGGTCGCGATTTTTATGCCGCGGGCCGGGCATGCCCGGCCCCTACAGGGCGTCACTTATTGCAATTTTTCCAGCGCCACCTTTGCTGCGTGCTGCTCGGCGGCTTTTTTGCTGCGGCCACGGCCCTCGGCCAGCAGCTCGCCGTTGCGCCAGACGCAGACCGTAAACTGCTTGTTGTGGTCGGGGCCGGTCTCGCCGGTGACCTCGTATTTCAGCACGGCGGACGGGTCCTGCTGGACGACCTCCTGCAGACGGGTCTTGTAGTCGTCCTCGGCAGTCTTGCCCTCGGTGATGAAGGGCAGGATGAAATTGCGCGCGGCCTCCATGCCGCCGTCCAGATACAGTGCGGCAATGACCGCCTCGAACGCATCGGAGACAACGCTCGGGCGGCTGCGTCCGCCGCCAAGGTCCTCGCCGTGGCCAAGGCGCAGATACTCACCCAGCTGAATTTCCTGTGCGAACTGGAACAGTGCATCCTCGCTGACGAGGCTGGCGCGCATACGGGTCAGCTCGCCCTCGGGGCGGCCCGACTGGTGGAACAGGTAGTCCGCTACAACGACGGACAGCACGCTGTCGCCCAGAAATTCCAGCCGCTCATTGTGGGTCGTGGCGACCTTGCTCTCGTTGGCATAGCTGGTATGGGTCAGCGCAATGCGCAGCAGCGCAGGATTTTTGAATGTATAGTGCAGGACCTCCTGCAGTTCTTCCGGTTTGTGAGCCATATTCTTTCACCTTTCCGGCTAGTCCGTAGGGGTCGGACATGTCCGACCCTCAACCTTATCTCGATTGCCCTTTTACGGGCGGTATTTTTTATGCCGCGGGCCGGACATGTCCGGCCCCTACAGGGCAGCTTTCCTTTTAAGCGTCTGCCTCTTCCTTCTGTGCGGCCACCTCTGCCAACGCCTTCTCCATCGTGCCGCACAGGTCGTTGGCGACGCAGAGCTTGGCCTGACGGATGGCGTTCTTGATGCCCTTGGCGTGGCTGGAGCCGTGCGCCTTGATGACCGGCTTCGCGGCGCCCAGCAGCGGTGCGCCGCCGACCTCCTCGGAGTCCATCATACGTTTCAGCTCGCCCAGACCGCCCTTGATGCCCAGATAGCTGAGCTTGGTGAGCAGGTTCTGCAAGAAGATTTTTTTCAGCATCCCCAGCAGCGTTTTGGCGACGCCCTCGGTCAATTTCAGCACGACGTTGCCGACAAAGCCGTCGCAGACGACGACGTCCACGTCACCGTCCATGATGTAGCGCGGCTCGATGTTGCCCGCAAAGTGGATGCAGGGGTTTGCCTTCAGCAGCTTGTGGGCCTCGCGGTAGGTCGGCGTGCCCTTCGTGTCCTCCGCGCCGTTGTTGACAAGCGCGACCTTCGGCGTTTCGCGGCCCATGACCTTCTCGGCGTAGACGCTGCCCATCGTGCCGAAGGCGTTCAGCATTTCGGGGCGGCACTCGACGTTCGCACCGCAGTCCAGCAGCAGGAAATTCTGCTTGGCGCCGGGCATCGGGGTGGCCAGCGCCGGGCGCTTGACACCCTTGACCGTGCGCACGATGAGACTGGTGCCGACGTGCAGCGCACCGGTGGAGCCGGCACTGACAAAGGCATCGGCCTCGCCGTTCTTCAGCATGGTCAGACCCTTCACAAGGCTGGAATCCTTTTTGTGGCGCACAGCCTTGACCGGGTCCTCGTGCATGTCGATGGTCTCGGTGCAGTTGAGGATCTCAAACGGTGCAAGGTCGATTTTATTCTCTTTTGCGCAGTCGCGGATGGCTTTTTCCTCACCCAGCAGCACCAGCTCCATGCCGTCGCCGAACTCCGCCGCGGCCTGGCTCACGCCCTGCAAAACGCACAGCGGGGCGTTGTCGCCGCCCATGGCATCCACTAAAATTTTCATGCTTCGTACTCCTTTACCCACGCCTGCATGGCGTCCTGCGCGGCCTGCGAAAGCGCCATGTAGCGCTCCCGCTTGTCGCGGATGATGTTGATCTCCTCGGTGCGGGGCAGGATGCCCATGTTCGCACCCATCGGCTGGAAGTCCTTGTTCGGCGTCGTGATGTAGTCCAGCAGCGCGCCGCACATCGTTGCCGCCGGGGGCGGCGGCAGCTCGCGGTCCTTGAGCCGTGCAAGCATCTGGTGCGCCGCCAGCAAGCCGGACGCCGCGCTCTCCATATAGCCCTCAAAGCCGGTGATCTGCCCTGCAAAAAACACGTTGGGATGTTCTTTCAAGAACTGCTGCTTCGTCAAAACTTTCGGGCTCTCCAAAAAGGTGTTGCGGTGCATGACGCCGTACCGCACAAATTCGGCGTGCTCCAGGCCGGGGATCATGCTGAACACCCGTTTCTGTTCGCCCCATTTCAGGTTGGTCTGGAAGCCGACGAGGTTATAGAGCGTGCGGGCCGTGTTCTCGGCACGCAGCTGGACGGCGGCCCAGGGGCGGTGGCCGGTGCGCGGGTCGCGCAGACCGACGGGGCGCAGGGGGCCGAACCGGATCGTATCCGCGCCGCGGGCGGCCATGACCTCAATCGGCATACAGCCCTCGTAGACGGTCAGGTCGCCGTCAAAGTCGTGGAGCGGCGCGCGCTCGGCGGCAATGAGCGCCGCGTGGAACGCCTCGTATTCCTCTTTATTGAACGGGCAGTTCAGGTAGTCCGCCTCGCCGCGGCCATAGCGGGACGCGGCAAAAACCTTGTCATAGTCAAGGCTCTCGGCGGTCACGATGGGCGCGACAGCGTCATAAAAGCTCAGCCGATGGTCGCCGGTCAGCGCGGCGACGGCCTGTGCCAGTGCGCCCTCGGTCAGCGGGCCGCTGGCGACGAGCACGGGTGCGCTCTCGTCCAGCGCCGTGACCTCCTCGCGCCGGACCGTGATGTTGGGGTGGTTTTCCACCATTTCGGTCACGGCGGTGGAAAACACATCGCGGTCCACGGCCAGCGCACCGCCCGCCGCCACGCGGGCGGTCTCGGCGGCGTCCAACAGATGGCTGCCCATCATCTTCATCTCAATTTTCAAAAGGCCCGACGCGGAGTCGGGGCGCTCGGCCTTGAGCGAGTTGGAGCAGATCAGCTCCGCGAAGCCCGCGCTTTTATGGGCCGGGGAATATTTTGCGGGCTTCTGCTCGTACAGCTCGACCTGCACGCCGCGGTCCGCCAGCCAAAGCGCCGCCTCGCAGCCGGCCAGACCGGCACCGATGATTTTCACTTGCATAGTTTCTCCGTAACGTCTCTGTTTTCCGCAGGTTGTAGGGGCGGATACGCGCATCCGCCCGCAAGTCGGCAGCCTGTCCGCGGGTCGATGCAAGCATCGACCCCAACAGAAGTGCCGAAAGCGGTCATTTCTTCTCAATCGCCTTCACAAACCCGCACCCCTCTTTGGCGCAGTACAGCTGGCCCTTCTTTTTAAAGAGGGTGCTGCCGCACTGGGGGCACTTTTCGGGCACCGGCTCGTCCCAGGTCATATAGTTGCACTTGGGGTAGTTGCTGCAGCCGTAGTAGACGCGGCCCTTGGCGCTCTTGCGCACCAGCATGTGGCCGCCGTCCAGCGGGCAGAGGCCGCCCGTGTCCTTGACCAGCGGGTGGGCGTTGCGGCACTCCGGGAAGCCCGAGCACGCCACAAACTTGCCGTAGCGGCCAGATTTGATGACCATGGGCCGCCCGCATTTTTCGCAGATCTCATCCGTGGGGATGTCCTCGACCTTGATGCGCTTGCCCTCCATGTTCTTCTCGGCCTGCTCCAGGCTCTTTTCAAAGCCCTGGTAAAAGTCGTCGATGGTCTTGACCCAGTCCGCCTGGCCGGCTTCGACAACGTCGAGCTTTTTCTCCATGTCAGCGCTGAATTTCACGTTGACGATGTCGGGGAACTGCTCCATCATGACCGTGTTGACGGCCTGGCCGAGCGGGGTGGTTTTCAGCTTTTTCTGGTCCTTCTCCACATAGCCGCGGTCCACGATGGTCGTGATGATGGGCGCATAGGTGGACGGGCGTCCGATGCCGTTTTCCTCCAGCGCATGGATCAGCGTGGCCTCGGTGTAAAGCGGCGGCGGCTGGGTGAACTTCTGGTCGGCGGTCAGCTTTTTCAGCTGCAATTTCTGGCCCTCCTCCAGCGGGGGCAGGGCGGTCTCCTTCTTTTTGGCGTCGTCGGTGGATTCCTCGTACAGCGCGGTGAAGCCGTCGAACGAGACGCGGAAGCCCGACGCACGGAACAGGTAGTCCCCTGCCGTGATGGACGCGGAGACGGTGTCCTGAATGCAGTCGGCCATCTGGCTGGCCATAAAGCGGCTCCAGATCAGGCGGTAGAGCTTTGCGGTGTCGCCGCTGATGCTCTGCTCGACCTCGTCGGGGGTCAGCTCGGGCATAGACGGGCGGATGGCCTCGTGGGCGTCCTGCGCGGCGGTGGCGGAGCGGCTTTTCCACTTGCGGGCGGTCTTGCAGACGTAGTTGTCGCCCCAGCGCTCCGCAATAAAGGTCTTGGCCGCGGCCTGAGCCTCGGCGGCAATGCGCAGCGAGTCGGTACGCATATAGGTGATAAGACCCACCGTGCCGTGGCCCGCAATGTCCATGCCTTCATACAGCGTCTGGGCGGCGCGCATCGTGCGGGTGGCCGAGAAGCCGAACGCGCGGCTCGCGTCCTGCTGCAAGGTGGACGTGATGAAGGGCGGCGAGGGCTGGCGGCGGCGCTTGCCCTTTTCGATCTTCGTGATGGTATAGTCCCTGCCGTCCAGCGCGGCCAGGATGCCGTCGGCCTGCTGCTTATTGGTGACGGTCAGCTTTTTGCCGTCGGCGGTGGCGGCCAGGCGGGCCGTGAACTCGCCCTTCTCGCCCTGCGGGTTCAGCAGCGCGTCGATGTTCCAGTATTCGTCGGGCTTGAAGTTTTCAATTTCCAGCTCACGGTCCCGGATCAGCCGCACGGCCACGCTCTGCACGCGGCCCGCGGACAGGCCGCGGCGGACCTTTTTCCACAGGAACGGGCTCAATTTGTAGCCGACCAGACGGTCCAGCTCGCGCCGGGCCTGCTGGGCGTTGAACAGGTCGATATTGATGGCGCGCGGGTGGGCCATGCCCTCCTTGACGCCCTTCTTCGTGATCTCGTCAAAGGTCACGCGGTTGGGTGCGCTGGGGTCCAGCCCCAGAATGTTCGCCAGATGCCAGCTGATGGCCTCGCCCTCGCGGTCCGGGTCGGTTGCCAGCAGGACGCCGTCGCACTTTTTGGCCTCGGCCTTCAGCTCCTTGACGAGCTTCTGCTTGCCCTTGATGGTGATATATTTCGGTGTATAGCCATTTTCGACATCAATGCCCAGCGTGCTGGCGGGCAGGTCGCGCACATGGCCCATACTGGCCGTGACCTTGTAGCCGCGGCCCAGATACTTGCCAATGGTCTTGGCCTTGGCAGGGGATTCCACGATGACTAATTTTGGCATAAGTTACCTCAATGTGTTAGTTTTTTAAATAATAGATAATAAATAATAAATTTGGTGTGCCGCCCACGGCGGCACGTTTTTGATAATCGACGATCCCGTTTTAAACGGTTGTAAGGGGCGGCGTCCCCGACGCCCCGTTTTGTTTGCGCCCCGGGCGCAAACTCCACCTTATTTATTATTTATTATTTATTCTTTATTATTTGGCAATATATCTCCGCCCCGGCTGCGCCTGGGCTCCGCCCATCAGCTCCAGCTCGGTACACGCCGCCAGCACCCGTCCGGCGGGCAGGCTTGCGGCGGCACACAGGGCGTCGATGCTTTGGGGCGTGGGCTTTAACACGGCGTAGACGGCCTGCGCATCGGCGCTGACCGTAGCCGGGTCAAACCGCTGCTGTGCCGGGGCGGCGGTCTCCGCGCCAATACCCAGTATATCCAGCGCGTCCGCGGCTTTGCAGAGCGGCTCGGCGCGGTGGGTGCGCAGCAGCTCGTTTGTGCCCTCGCTCAAAGCGCTGTAGATGCTGCCCGGCACGGCCAGCACGGGGCGGCCCAGCCGCTCGGCGTGGCCGACGGTGTTCAGCGTGCCGCTGCGGGTGCGGGCCTCGGCGACGCAGAGCGCCTCGCTTTGCGCGGCAATGAGCCGGTTGCGGGCCAGAAAAGTGCCCGTCGTGCGCCCGCTGTAGCCGGGCGGATACTCGCTGCAGACCGCGCCGCCGCCCTTCTCAATAGCGGTGCGCAGCTTCGCGTTGGAGGCCGGGTAGGTCTTGTCGATGGCCGTGCCCAGAAAGGCAACCGTCGGCACATCAGCCTGCACGGCGGCGCGGTGTGCCTCGCTGTCCAGTCCGTCGGCCAGGCCGCTGACGAGCACGACGCCCGCCCGCGCCATCGCCAGTGACAGGTCAAACGCGGCCTGCCGCCCGTAGGTGCTGGGCCGCCGCGTGCCCACCATGCCCGCGTACCGCCGCCCGTTCAGGCAGGCGATGTCGCCGGTCACGTAGAGCGCAAGCGGCAGGTCGGGCAGGTCCCGCAAACGGTCCGGGTATACGCCCTCGTCGGGCGTCAGCACGTCGATGCCCGACAGCAGGCAGTGGTCGAGCCGTTCCTCATAATCAAAGGGCGTCGTGTCCCGCAGCTGTGCCAGCGCGTGGGGCGTCAGGCAGGCGGGCGGGGCCTCGGTCCCGGCACGCAGGGCGTCGTACAGCTCCGCCGGGTCGGGGTAGAGCGTCAGCAGCTCCTGCGCATATTGGCAGCCCGAGCCGACGGCATCCGCCAGCCAGAGCCAGGCAAGTGTTTTGTCCATGGTTGCCGACGCCTCCCCCTACGCCTGTATCTGCGTTTTCACACACCCCTGAAATGCCACAGCAGCACGCTGCCCGCCACTGCCGCGTTCAAACTCTCGACGCGGTCTGTCATCGGGATGCGGACGGCCATGTCGCAGGCCTCGACGGTCCTGTCCGTCAGGCCCTGCCCCTCGCTGCCGATGACGACGCACAGCCCGCCCGGGAAATCGTTCCCGGCCTCGTCCAGCGGACGGGAACGGTAGAGCGCCGTCGCCAGCGTCGTCACGCCGCGGGCACGCAACGCGGCCAGCGCGGCGGGCAGATCGTCGCTGTGCAGCGTCGGCAGCCGCCCCGCCGCACCCATCGAGGACCGCAGCGTCTTGGGCGACAGCGGCGACGCGCAGCCCGGCCCCAGCACAACGGCATCAAAGCCGAACGCGGCAGCGCTGCGCAGCAGCGTACCCACGTTGCCGGGGTCCTGCACGCCCTCCAGCGCCAGAATGCGGCGGGCCGTGTCCAGCGTGTCCGCGGGCGGCACGGGCGTTTCAAACAGGGCAAACACGCCCTGATTGGATTTGGTGCCGCTCAATTTTTCGGCCACATGGGGCGCGATCTCGGCGGGGTCGAATTGGGCCAGCTCGGGCGTTTTTGCCAGCGCCGCCGCCGTGGCGTACATCGCACGCGGCGTGCAGCTTTTGGCCAGCTCCAGGCAGAGCTTCGGCCCCTCGGCAAAGAAAAGCCCGTCGGCGGCGCGCTGCTTTTCTGAGTCGCGCACCGCGCAGGCGTATTTGATCTTAGCGTTTTCGCGGCTTGTGATCGTTTCCATTGTAGCGCCCCTTTTGGATAAAATCAACTGATTTGTATGAATAAAGGGAAACGGCAGTCTGCCGGAAGGCCGTCCCTCATCCGTCGGTGGTCGGGCCGCCGACACCTTCCCCCGAAGGGGAAGGCTCCACAGCCTCAAGCCTTCTCCCTTTGGGGGAGAAGGTGGCCCGCAGGCCGGATGAGGGGAGAGCTTTCCTTGGTTGCTCGCTTTTTTGCCATTTTCCCCTTTAAACACAAAAGGACTCGCGCGTGTGCGCGAGTCTTTTATGCAAGCTATTACAGAGCCTTCTTGGCGGTCTCGACCAGAGCGTTGAAGCTGGCGGGATCGTGGATGGCCATCTCAGACAGCATCTTGCGGTTCAGCTCGACGCCGGCCTTCTTCAGGCCGTTCATGAAGGTGGAGTAGTTCATACCCTGAGCACGAACAGCGTTGTTGATGCGGGTGATCCACAGGTTGCGGAACTGGCGCTTCTTCTGCTTACGGCCGACGAAAGCGTAGTTGCCGCTCTTCATAACGGCCTGCTTGGCCATGCGGAAGTGCTTGGACTTAGCACCGTAGTAACCCTTTGCGAGCTTGAGAGTCTTAGCACGACGCTTGTGCGTCATGGTAGCGCCTTTAATACGAGCCATGTTTTATATCTCCTTTGTCTGTAACTGGTAGTAACTGACCTTTAAATGTCTTAGTGATTAGCCACCGTAGGGCATCATTTTCTTGACGGCAGCCTCGTTGGTCTTGTCGACGTACTTGGGCATACGCAGGCCGCGGGTGAGCTTGGTGGTCTTTTTGGTCAGGATGTGACGGCGCTTGGACGCATTGCGCTTGATCTTGCCGGAAGCAGTCATCTTGAAGCGCTTCTTGGCGCCGGAAAGGGTCTTGAGCTTCATTTTAGCCATTGTTGTTTCCTCCTAGAGAGTTTACTTTCTTACTTGTTGGGAACGGGGGACATGAACATCATCATGCTGCGGCCCTCAAGCTTGGGCTGCTTGTCGATGACGGCCTTGCCCTCCAACGCCTCGGCAAAACGCTTGTGGACATCCAGACCCAGGCTGGTATGTGCCATCTCACGGCCGCGGAACCGGATGCTCACCTTGAGCTTGTGACCCTGCTGCAGGAACTTGGCAGCCTGGTTCACCTTGGTGTTGAAGTCGTTGGTGTCGATGTTCAGGGAAAGGCGGATCTCCTTGAGTTCAACCACTTTCTGGTTCTTCTTGGCTTCCTTTTCCTTTTTCTGCATCTCGAACCGGTATTTACCGTAATCAAGAATTTTGCACACCGGCGGCTTGGCCTGCGGTGCGACCTTGACGAGGTCAAGATCCTTGTCGATGGCCATCTTCAGTGCGTCGCGCGGGCTCATAATGCCCATCTGCGCGCCATCTGCCCCGATCAGGCGGATTTCTTTGTCGCGGATCTGCTCATTGATCTCCAGTTCGTTGGATTTGCTGTTGCTGGCGATTGTAACACACCTCCCACAAGTGTATGATAATGACAAAAGCGGCTGCCATTGAAAGCAGCCGCCGAACATACGAAGTTGCGCACCTGTTGTGCGTAATCATGGTATGACCCGGGGCTTTTGCAAACCCTCAAGGTGAGCCGACGGCCTACTGCCGGTTGCTGCTTTTTTTACAAGAGATAGTTTATCATAAAAACAAGGGCGTGTCAAGGGGATTTGGAAAGTTTTTTGCAGCGCTGTAGGGGCCGGGCATGCCCGGCCCGCAACTGTGGGCGGCTGCCCGTTCACGGGCAATTACGCAAGACTGAGGGCCGGGCATGCCCGGCCCCTACATCCGCGCCAGATCAAACAAAATTTTTGCAATCATCATCCAGCTGTACCCGGCGCGGCGCAGCATGGCGGGCAAAGCCTCCGGTACGCCTTTGCATTTGGCTACCCACAGCTCCGCGTCGGCCTCACCGGCGGGGGCGATCTTCCCCCACTCCCCCGCCGGGTCGGGGTCGTCGGCGGGGCCGCGGCGGTCATTCATGCCGAGCCAGCCGTCCTGCAGATAGCGCTGCACCCAGCGGTAGATCTGGTGGTAGGCTATCGCGTATTTCTGCGCCATAGCGCCGTAATTTTTCCGGTTTTCCAGACAGTCCAGCACCATGACCATCCGCTGCATCGGCGGCACGGTGCGGGCGCGGCCCTTGGCGCGGCTTGTGCCCTCGCTGCTGTGGCGGGCGTCGTGCAGGGCCGCGCCCGCACGGTACTGCCCCACCCAATGCACCAGCGCCTTGTAATCGACGTCATATTTTAACGCAGCTGCGCCGTAATCGCAGCCGTCGGCCAGGCATTCCCGCACGATCTTTTCCCGGTCCGCAGCGGTGGTGTACGCGCCGCCCCTGTGGCGGGACGCGCCGTGGTAGCCGCGCAGCTCGCCGCCCGTCTGCGCCTTTTCCACGAGCTTTTGCAGGTTTTGCGGGCTGCGGATGCCGTACTTTTTGCAGACGTCAAACAGCGAGACCCCGCCCGCGAGGTACTCCGCCACGGCGGCCTGCTTTTCCTCGGCGGTAAGGTGGCGGGACTTTTCCCGGGGTGCAAGGCCGTCTGCACCCTCGGATTCATAGATGCGCAGCCATTGGCGCACAGTGGTGTTGCTGACGCCGACGCTTTGCGCCGCGGCCTGACGGCTGATCTCGCCTGCTTTGATTTTTTCCACAAGGGCGACCTTTTGTTGTGGAGACAGCTTTGGAGTTTGGGGCATGGTGAGCACCTGAAAAGAGTGAGGAGTGAGGAGATAGGAGTGAAAAGTGTACAGAGGCGTAGGGGCCGGGCATTGCGGGGTTGTGAGCGTGGAGCGAACAATGTTTGCCCCTGCGGGGCAAACAACCGCACGAGCGAGTTTGCTTGCAAACTGGCGGCGCTCGTTGTGCGCCGCCAAGCGCCCGGCCCGCAGCTTTGCCGTTATTGCAGCTTTACCTCTTGTGCGCAGGGGCGGGATTTATCTCTCCCGGGCACGTTTCCTTTGATGCGGATTTTTCCTTTTGCTCTGTAGGGAGGGGTCTTGACCCCTCCGCGGAACTGCCGAAAAACGCTTGTAGGGGCGAGCATTGCTCGCCCGTGCCCGTTTGCCTTGCAAGGAAACTGTCCCGGAAAATGCGTTTCGGCGGTAAGTGGACGGGCGACCAATGGTCGCCCCTACACACGCAATAAGGCAGGGATGCAATTTTTTTGACGGCCTGCGGAGCGGTCAAGACCGCTCCCTACAACTCTCCCGGCAGCGCTGCGGCGGGTATAATAAGGTAGGCGGCAACAAAAAATCCCACCACGGGAGGTGGTGGGACATGGGTTAATCAGACAACTTTATTTGCCAGTGCCAGCGTCAGTACCGCCAGTGCTACCACCAGTAGTTTTTGCAGCAGCATTGGTGACGTAGTAATTGCCATCAGTCTCAATTGCGCCTTCGGGTGCGGTACCCGTGGTGTAAGTGCAAGTCTTGCCATTTGTATAGACCAGCTTCGTAACTTTGCCCTGCGCGTTAATCTCAATACGCTGAATATTAGCAGCAGTTAATTCTGCCAACGTAGCAACCTGATCGTTGGTAACAGTCTCGCTACCCACAGCAACACTGGTGGTAGCAGCAGTCCCAGAAGTAGTCGCCGTTACAGCCTGGGTGGACTTGGAATAAGCCTCATCAACCAAGGTCTGGGCGGCCATGACAGCAGAGCGAGTCTCTGCGACGACCTGCTTATTACGCGCCTTGTCGATATAGCCAGTCAAAGCAGGAATGAGCAGAGCGGCCAGGATGGCAAGGATGACCAGAACGACGATCAGCTCGACGAGGGTGAAGCCCTTTTTGTCTTTCAGTTTTTTGAACATCTTGTTTTCCTCCAGTTATTTGTCTTTGTGCCGACACTTCAAGACCTCATCGGCATTTCATATCGTAATTTTACAACACAATTTGTGTTCTGTCAACTCTATTTAGGTCAATAAAACACGTTTCGTGTTATTTTGTTATGCTCGAAGTCAGAATATGTACGCTCTGGGGGATTTTGTATGGAATTTCATGAACGGCTGCGGTATCTGATTGATTGCGAGGAAATGAAAATCAAGGATTTGGCTGCAAAGCTGCACCTTGCGCCATCGACGCTTGGCAACTATGTGCAGGGCACACGTGAGCCGGACTATGACACGCTGCGGCGGATCGCGGATTATTTTGGCGTGAGCATTGACTATCTGCTGGGGCACGAGCCCCCCGCCGTCGATGACGAGCGCCAGCTTTTGACGTGTTACCGCAGCTTCACCCCCAGTCAGAAGCGTTTTTTGCTGGACCAGGCCGCGTTAATCAAGCGTTATAAAATCAGGTTGGACGACTGACCGACCCGCCGGGTGTGGCGGGCCGGTTTTTTGTTTTTTGGGTGAGAGTTGCGGCGGGGTAAGGGCACCCCGCCCTGCGAACTGTGATAAAGTGGAATGTAGGGCGGCCTGCCCCCAGGCCGCCGGGGAGGTTGGCGGCAACGAGAAGCCTTACGGGTTGCCGCTGTAGGGGGCGGCGTCCCCGACGCCCCGCGGAGGTGAGCGGCGGCGGAAGGTAGCGGAGGGGTCAAGACCCCTCCCTACGATGTAAATGATAAACGGGCGGTAATGGCAAGGCTGCGGGCCGGGCATGCCCGGCCCCTACGGAATATGGTAATGTGGGATGTAGGGCGGCCTGCCCCCAGGCCGCCGGGGAGGTTGGCGGCAATGAGAAGCCTTACGGATCGCCGCTGTAGGGGGCGGCGTCCCCGACGCCCCGCGGAGGTTGGCGGCGGCGGAAGGTGCGCGGGAGGGATGAATCCCTCCCCTACGGGTTATCCGTTAGCGGTAGTTTGCCGGGAGGCGGCGGAGGGGTCAAGACCCCTCCCTACGATGCAAAAGATAAACGGGCGGCAATGGCAAGGCTGCGGGCCGGGCATGCCCGGCCCCTACGGACTGCCACAAATGGGTTGTGCACGAGAGGGGCAAGGGAGGGCGGCAGCCCGCCCCTTCGCAGTTGGCGGAGGTTGCCCGGAAACGGGTGGTGACGCAAAGCCCGTCGGAATCCCCCAGGCCGCTAGCGCGGCCAGCCCCCTTTGACAAGGGGGCCTCCCTCTCCCCCCTGCGGGGGTTCGGGGGAACACCCGAGTTTACAAACGGAGCAGAGGGCGCGGGCGTTAAGAACGAAAAGTAATACTGCTTTCGTTTAGCCCGCGCCCTCTGCGACCTCCGCTTTGGGGTTCTTAGGGGCGTGCAGCCCCTAAGGCGGGGTCCGCTGCATCCGCAACAGCGGGACTTTTCTTTGCTTCTTTCTTTTGGTCACAAAAGAAAGAAGGAGTTCCCGGGAGGCTGCCGTTCCCGGTTCAGAAATTTTCCAAAAATAATCTAGCCAACGCACGCATAATATGTTATGATAATAAGCTGAAGACTTGTAGTGTGCCCAAAGGGCACGGCCACATTGAACAAAGGGAGTCTTTTTGATGAATACAAATTCCAAGCTGCGCGTCGCACTGTTCTTCGGCGGCGTTTCCAGTGAACATGACGTCAGCTGCGTGTCGGCCTCGGCCTGGCTGCGCGCACTGGGTCAGGAGCCCTGCGCGGACAAATATGAGGTTTTCCCCGTGGGTATCACGAAGGATGGCCGCTGGCTGGCCTGCCGCCCCACGCCCGAGGCTATGGCCGACGGCAGCTGGGAGCAGGGCGACTGCACGCCCTGCGTGCTCAGCCCGGACCGGAAGGACCACGGCATCTGGCTGCTGAAGGACGGCAGGGCGGAGCTGGTCCACATTGACATCTGCGCACCCGTCATGCACGGCAAAAACGGCGAGGACGGCACGATCCAGGGCCTGTTTGAGCTGGCCCGCATCCCCTATGTGGGCTGCGGCGTGCTGGGCAGCGCCGTCTGCATGGATAAGGCCGTCGCCAACGCCCTGATGGACGCCGCCGGGGTCCCCCACTGCAAGTGGGTCGCTGCCAGCCGCGCCGATCTGGAGCTGAACGGCCCCGTAGTGCTGGACGGCATCGAGGCAAAGCTCGGCTACCCCATCTTCGTCAAGCCCGCCAACGCGGGGTCCAGCGTCGGCATCTCCAAGGTTGCGGACCGCGCCGCGCTGGAAAAGGGCGTCGAAATCGCCCTGCGCGAGGACGACAAGGTCGTGTTTGAGGAGTTCGTGGACGCGCAGGAGGTCGAGTGCGCCGCCATCGGCAACCCCGATGACCCGTCCACCGTCTCCACGACCCGCCCGGGCGAGATCCTGGCCGGGGCCGAGTTCTACACCTACGACGACAAGTACAAAAACGGCGTGTCCCAGACCGTCATCCCCGCGCATCTGAGCGAGGAAAAGCTCGACGAGGTCCGCGCCGAAGCCCGCAAGGCGTATCTGGCGCTGGGCTGCTCCGGCCTGTCCCGCTGCGACTTCTTCGTTGAGCGCGGCACCGGGCGGGTGCTCTGCAATGAGCTGAACACCCTGCCGGGCTTTACGTCCATCAGCATGTACCCCAAGCTGATGGAGCACGAGGGCTACAGCTATCCTGCGCTGGTCGACAAGCTGCTGACGCTGGCCGTCCACCGCCGGAAGGGGGCCTACTGATGGACACACGGCCCATCGGCGTGTTTGACAGCGGCCTGGGCGGGCTGACCGCCGTGCGCCAGCTGCGCCGCGTGCTGCCCGGCGAGGACATCGTCTACTTCGGTGACACGGGCCGCGTGCCCTACGGCAGCCGCGGGCGGGACATCATTGTCCAGTACGCGCGGCAGGACATCCGCTTTTTATTGCAGAAGGATGTGAAATTTATCATTGCCGCCTGCGGCACGGTGTCCTCGACCTATCCGCCGGAGGAGGCCGCCAGGCTGCCCGTGCCGTTTACCGGCGTTGTGGGTGCCACGGCCCGCGCGGCGGTGGACGCGACGCGGAACCGCAAAATCGGCATCATCGGCACAGCTGCCACGGTGCGCAGCGGGTCGTATGCCGCCATCATCCGCGACATGATGCCCGACGTGCAGATTTTTGCCCGCGCCTGCCCGATGTTTGTGCCGCTGGTCGAGAACGGCTACTTCAACGACGGCAACCCGGTCACAAAGCTGATCATTGCGGAGTATCTGCAGGAGCTGAAGGACGCGGGCGTTGACACGCTGATTTTGGGCTGCACCCACTATCCCCTGTTGAAAAAGATGATCGGGGACTTTATGGGCGACGAGGTGCATCTTGTCGATTCCGGCAAGGTCACGGCGCAGGCCGCCGCGGCGGCGCTGGACGATTTAGGGCTGCTGAACGGCAAAAAAACAGGCGGCACCGCGCGGTATTTTGTCAGCGACACCCCCGACAATTTTGACGAATTGGCACACACGTTTCTGGGCGAGTACGCCGGCGGAACGGTGGAAAGAATCGCGATTGAGACGTACTAGGGGAAAAAAGGCTTCCCCCTCGGGGGAAGCTGTCACCGAAGGTGACTGATGAGGGGCGGGTTGCCGTGGCCGCCCATTTACCGAGCAATGACGGAAGGTCGCCCCTCATCCGGCCCTGCGGGCCACCTTCCCCCTCGGGGGAAGGCTTTAGCGTAGAGGTACACCATGGAAGAAAACTATCTGATCACCATCAAGGGCACGATGGAGCAGCGGGGCGACACGGATACCGTGGAGCTGATGACCCGCGGCTCGCTCGTCCACAAGGACGGTGCCTACTATATTGTCTACAAGGAGACCGAGACCACCGGCTATGAGGGCTGCACAACGACGGTCAAGGTGGCCGAGGACGCGCGCAAGGTCTCGATGCTGCGGTTCGGCAAGCAGTCGAGCCAGCTCATCATCGAGAAGGGCACGCGCCATCTCTGCCATTACGAGACCGGCTACGGCTCGATCAGTCTGGGCGTGGCCGCCGACGTCATTGAGCAGCGGCTCGACGAGAACGGCGGCAGGCTGAAATTCAGCTACACCCTCGATTCCGGCGCCGAGAATTTCATCAGCCGGAATCTGGTTGACATTACGGTCGATAAGCTGCCGGAAGCTTAAAAACGCGTTGCCCCGTAGGGGCCGGGCATGCCCGGCCCTCGGCCTACCGGAAAGCGCTCTGTAAAGGCAAAGCAGCGGGCCGGGCGCTTGGCGGCGCACAACGAGCGCCGCCAGTTTGCAAGCAAACTCGCTCGTGCGGTTGTTTGCCCCGCAGGGGCAAACATTGTTTGCTCCACGCTCACAACCCCGCAATACCCGGCCCCTACAGCGTTATCATAGAAAAATCCCCCACAGGAGGTTCATCATGGATTATAAAAACTACAACCCGCGGGCGGCGGCGCTGGCACAGGCGCGCACGCTGCTGACCGACGCCGTCAAGGCGGCTGTCGCCGACGGCACCCTGCCCGAGGCCGCACTGCCCGACTTCATCGTCGAGATCCCGGCTGACGTCAAAAACGGCGATATTGCGTCCAACGTGGCCATGGCCGGTGCGCGCGCCTTCCACAAGGCACCGCGCCAGATCGCAGAAGCCATTACCGCAAAATTGCAGCTGGACGGCAGCCTGTTTGACCGCTTTGAGGTCGCCGGCCCCGGCTTCATCAACCTGTTCCTGGGCCAGGACTGGTTCACCAGCGTCGTGCGCGCCGCTGTCGCCAACCCTGAATATGGCCGCACCGACGCGGGCGCAGGCAAGAAGTATAACGTCGAGTTCGTCTCCGCCAACCCCACCGGCCCCATGCACATGGGCAACGCCCGCGGCGGCGCACTGGGCGACGGCCTGGCCGCCTGCCTGGACTGGGCCGGCTACGACGTGACCCGCGAGTTCTACATCAACGACGCGGGCAACCAGATCGAGAAGTTCGGCAAGAGCCTGGCCATCCGCTATCTGCAGCTGTACAAGGGCGAGGACGCCTGCCCGCTGCCCGAGGAGTGCTACCAGGGCGCGGACATCATCACCCGCGCCAAGGAGTTTGCCGAGGTCCACGGCGACGCTTACGTCAACAAGGACTTTGACGAGCTGAAAAAGGCCATCGTTGCCGACGCCCTGCCCAAGAACATTGCCGGTTTGCAGCGCGATCTCGGCAAGTATCGCATCCAGTACGACGTCTGGTTCCACGAGAGCGACCTGCACAGCTCCGGCGCGGTCAAGGCCGTGGTGGACAAGCTGCTGGAGACCGGCGCGTGCTACAAGGCCGAGGACGGCGCGATCATGTACCGCAGCGCCCAGTACGCCGCCAAGTACGGCGTCGTCAACAAGCGCAAGACCGACGACGGCAGCGAGGAGGAGGCCAAGGACGAGGTGCTCGTCCGCGCCAACGGCATCCCGACCTATTTTGCCGCCGATATTGCCTACCACTACAACAAGCTGGCCGTGCGCGGCTTTGACAAGGCCATCGACGTCTGGGGCGCCGACCACCACGGCCACGTCGCCCGCATGAAGGGCGCGATGGACGCTATCGGGCTGGACGGCAGCCGTCTGGACATCGTGCTGATGCAGATGGTCAACCTCATGCGCGACGGCAAGCCCGTGCGCATGAGCAAGCGTACCGGCAAGGCCATCACCCTGACCGACCTGCTGGACGAGGTGCCCATTGATTCCGCGCGGTTCTTCTTCAACCAGCGCGAGAGCTCGTCCACGCTGGACTTTGACCTGGACCTGGCCGTGCGCAACGACAGCGAGAACCCGGTCTACTATGTGCAGTACGCCCACGCGCGCATCTGCTCGGTGCTGAAAAAGCTCGAGAGCGAGGGCGTGAAGTTTGAGGGCGCGGACGCCGTGGACGCCAGCGTGCTGACCGACCCCGCCGAGCAGGCGCTGATCCGCCTGCTGGCCGCCTTCCCCGCCGAGATCGCCGCCGCCGCCGAGAAGTACGACCCGGCGCGCATCACCCGCTACTGCATCGACGTAGCGTCTGCATATCACCGCTTCTACAACGCCTGCCGCATCCTGGATGCCGAGGGTGCCGTTCGGCAGGGCCGCATCGCGCTCTGCCTGGCCGTGCGCGGGGTCATCCACAACATTCTGACGATGTTCAAGGTGAATGCACCGGAGACGATGTAAAAGTAAATCTTAAGCCTTCCCCCTTGGGGGAAGGTGGCCCCGCAGGGCCGGATGAGGGGCGCGTTTGTTGTAGCTGCCCGCAAATGGGTGACTATGGCAGACTTGCCCCTCATCAGTCAGTGGTCGGGGCCACTGACAGCTTCCCCCTCGGGGGAAGCCAATACAACAAAAAGCCGCCGCTTCCCGTGAAAAGAAGCGGCGGCTTTGCTTTGGCGTACACGCGCCCAACATATCTATTATACCACTTTTACTATGTGTTATTCAATCCTGATTATGCACAAATATTGCATATAAAGGTTGTGCGGTCTGCGAATAGACGAAACCTTAGGGCTGTGGTATAGTATAGTCACAGAAAGAAAACAGCCGGAGATAAGGAGATAAGAACTCCAAGCGAAGCCACTTTCCAAAAGGCTCTTCAGCAAAGTCCCATCGTGAACAGATCGACATCCTGAAGAAGATTTTCCGTAAGCTGCCCAAAGTCGGGGAGTGAAAAAGGAAGCACTTCAGGGACTCCGATCCAGCAGCACGAGGGCAAAGGAAGAGACCGGAAAGAAATTGTAAAGGCCGCCGGCAGTATTTCGTAAGGAAGGAGGCTCAAGTCCAATGGCAAACTTCAAAGATCCCATTCATCACCGGCGGGCCTGGGCCTGCTGAAAACGCAAGAACCGCATCCGAAGCCGCAAGTCATAACTTGTAAAAGATTTAAAAACAGCGATGCACGGTTGCTTAGCAGTTATTTAGCAGACTCAGGGGCCGTCAAAACACAGACCCCCGCATGAGATATAGATTAGGATGAAAGAAGGCTGGTAGAGATGACCGTTACCACTCCGCCGAACAGGATGTACCTGAACTTCACCTGATCCATAAGGAGATACTCCAATGTACTAGAGTTAAGAGGCTTTGGTCCTCGGCATCAGACCCATTACCCCAAGAACGATCTTAATAACGAACATTACTCCGTTCCACAAATGCTTTTGAGCAAATAACGAACCAGAGGGTAAGTCCAATGAACAGTTAGTTAAGGTCTTGAAAGGGCAAACAAAATTCGCGTAAAGATAGGATGATTCCCATGACGATGCGGAAACAGTCCGAAAAATAACGAAAAGGGTTATGAGGCTATGACTCCGAAGAAGTAAGACCGCCGGGGCGAACGAAATGTTCGCCCCGGCTTTTTGTTTGGTATGGGTGGTTAAACGGCAGTGGGATGTAGGGCGGCCTGCCCCCAGGCCGCCGCGGAGGTTGGCGGCAATGAGAAGCCATGCGGTTTGCCGCTGTAGGGGGCGGCGTCCCCGACGCCCCGCGGAGGTGAGCGGTGGCGGAAGGTACGCGGGAGGGATGAATTTCTCCCCTACGGGTTACCTGTTAGCGGGAGTTGGCCGGAAGGTTGCGGAGGGGTCAAGACCCCTCCCTACGATGCAAAGGATAAAGGGGTGGCAATGGCAAGGTAGCGTGAATGGGTTGCGGACGAGAGGGGCGAGGGAGGGCGGCAGCCCGCCCCTTTGCAGTGTGCGGAGGTTGCCCGGGAACGGGTTGCAACGCATAGCCCGTCGGAATCCCCCAGTCACCTAACGGTGACAGCCCCCTTTGACAAGGGGGCCTTTGCCTCCCCCCTGCGGGGGTTCGGGGGAACTCCCGAGTTTTAAAACGGAGCGGGACCCATGGGCGTTAAGAACGAAAAGTAATACTGCTTTCGTTTAGCCCATGGGGCACGCGACCTCCGCTTTGGGGTTCTTAGGGGCGTGTAGCCCCTAAGGCGGGGTCCGCTGCATCCGCAACAGCGGGACTTTTCTTTGCTACTTTCTTTTGGTCACAAAAGAAAGTAGGAGTTTCCGGGAGGCTGCCGTCTCCTGTCACAGCATACACCGCATAACCTTCGTCGCCTCGACAAAATCCTGCGACTCATACAGCCGGATAGCGTTCTCGTTCTGGGCCAGCACGTTCAGCTCTAAGTACTCCAAGCGCCGGTTGCGTGCCCAGCGCTTGGCGGCGGCCAAAAGCTCGCTGCCGATGCCCTGCCCGCGCACAGCCTCGTCCACCGCCAGATCCTCCAGCCGCGCATAGCGGTGGGGCAAAACGCAGCTGAACTCCGGCGTCCAGCCCGCGTAGCCGACCAGCGCAAAGCCGACAACGGCGCCGCCGCACTCCGCCAGCAGGAAATCCGCGTCGTCGGCACGGATGGCCTTGCGGATCTCGTCCTCCTCCCGCGGGCCTTCGCAGAAAAACTCCGGCTGCATCGCTACCAAAGCGCTGTCCAGCTGGCGGTACAGCGCGAGAATGGCGGGAATATCCGCCTCCGCCGCCGGGCGTATCACAGTCTTTGCGGCCATCTTGTCCTCCCCTTCTCCTACATGCGTGTAAACCAAAAACCGGCGGACGCAGTTGTCCGCCGGTGCAAATCACTTGATTTCCTGGATCGTGTACTTGAAGCCGTACTCCTCCTGCAGCTTCTTGACGGCAGGCTCGCAGTCCTCAATGAAGGTCGCAGAGTAGACGCTCTGGCCGTTGTGGGCCTTCTTGTACTCCTCGACGATCTCGTTCAGCTTGTTCCAGCCCTCGTCAGCCTTGGCCTGGTCCATATCCTGCGGGAAATCGATGATAAATTCGCGATGCTTAGGGATGCGTGCTTTCATAGTAAGTCACTCCTGAAAAATTTGTTTATACATACGCGGCATGTTGTCATGTAGGGGCGGGCAAAGCTCGCCCCCACAGATTTTTGCCATACCGAATATACCAAAAAGGTTACACGCCAAAGCAAGCCCTGGCGTTTGCCGCGGTCTGGTCCAGCACAGCCTGGGCGTCCATATCCCAGAGCGTGCCGATGTACGCGGCCACATGGACAATGTTACGGCTGTCGTTGCGGGTGCCACGCACCGGTTCAGGGGCCATGTAGGGGCAGTCGGTTTCCAGTAAGGCCCGGTCATGCGGGATGGCCGCCAGCACCCTGGCCGCGCGCTTCGCGCCCTTGTAGGTCACGGCACCGCCAAAGCCCAGGTACATGCCCTGCTCCACCAGCCAGGCCGCGTCGTCGGCACTGCCGCTGTAACAGTGCAATGCGCCGCGTGGCTTGTATTTGCGCAGCAGCTCGTACATTTCGGCGTGGGCCTCGCGGTCATGGACCGACACGGGCAGGTCGAGCTCCTTGGCAAGCTGCAATTGTGCTTCAAACAGGTCGTACTGCTCCTGCCGCGGCACGGGCCAGTGATGGTCCAGCCCGATCTCCCCCACCGCCGCAACGGCCTTGTCCGCAAACAGCGGGCGCATGGCGGCCAGCTCGGCACGCCAGTCCCCGTGGTAGACGGCCACCGTGGCGGCGTCCTCCTCGATCAGGCTCTCCGGGTGGATGCCCAGCGCGGCGTGGAAGTAGGGCGCGGCGTGCGCCAGCTCCAAAACCTGCGCAGCATCGCCGGAATGTGTGGCACATTCCAGCACACCGACCACGCCGCCCGCGGGCAGCGCCGTCAGCAGCTCGGCGCGATCTGCGTCGAACTGGCGGGAGGAATAGTGCGCGTGGGTGTCAAAAATGTTGTTCATGCCTTTGTCTCCTGCGTCTGCGGGGCGCGGTTGACCAGGAAGATGCCAATGCAGACCAGCACCAGCGCGGCCAGATAGTTCCACTCAAACAGCGGCTCACCGTTGAGCAGCGCCGACAGCAGGACGTTCATAATGGGGATGATGAGGCCGAACACCGCGATGCGGGACACCGGGTTGTTCTTCATCAGCAGCGCCCATATAACATACCCCGCGCCCGAGATGAACGCAAGGAACAGCAGCACCGGGATACCGGCGGCGCTCTGCGGGTGCAGGCCGCCGCCCATCACAAAGCCCAGAACAGCCAGCGCCAGTCCGCCGACGCCCAGGTTGAGCACACTGACCGAGAAGCTGTCCGCGTGCTGGGTGACGGCCTTGTTCCACGGCCCGGCCAGCGCAAAGATGACCGACGCGATCAGCATAAAGGCCATGCCCTTGACGCTGCCGCCGCCGTGGTTGCCCAGCGTGGCGACAAGCACACCGCCGAAGCCGAGCGCGCAGCCCAGCGCCTTGCGCGGGGTCAGGCGATCCTTATTGCCGTAGAGGAAGTGCGCCAGAATGACACCCATAAAGCTCTGGGTGCTGTTCAGGATGCCGCCCATAGCGCCGGTCAGCAGCGCGACGGCAGAGTAGTAGAAGATATACTGCGCCGCGGTCTGCCACAGGCCCAGCCCGCAGGCCGAGGCCAGCGTTTTGCCGCGCGGCATCGGCAGCGGACGGTGGTTCAGCGCCAGACCGGCCAGCCAGACCAGCGCCGCGCCTATCATGAAGCGGACGCCCGCAAAGCACAAAATCGACGCGGTATCGGCAGAATCAATGGCGAACAGCCGGTAGCCCAGCTTAATGAACGGAAACGCCGAGCCCCACAGCACATTGCAGACAACGGCCATCAGGACCGCTGCTGCCGGGATGGAAAAGAATTGGTCGAGTTTAGATTTCTGCATGCTTCACCTTAGTGGATGCGTGCGCCCGCGGGGGTGTTGTCGGGGAAGAACGCGATGGAGCAGCCGCCGTCCACGTCGGTGTCAGCGGCAAAAATCATGCCCTCACTGACGTACTTGCCCTTCATCATCGGACGCGGAGCCAGGTTGGCGACGATGCCGATCTTCTTGCCGATCAGATCCTCCGGCGCAAACCACTTGGCAATGCCGGACAGAATGCAGCGCTCGCGCTCGCCGTCGAACACGGTCAGGTGCAGCAGCTTCTTGCTCTCCTTCATGCGCTCGCAGGCGCGGACCTCGGCCACGCGCAGCTCGACCTTGCAGAAGTCGTCAAACGTGATTTCTTCCTCATGCTCGCCGATGAGCTCCGCGGACGCCGCGCCGCTCTCGGCGGGCTTTTCCTCTTTCTCCTCGGCAGGGGCGTTGGCAGCCTGGGCAGCGGCCTTCTGGGCAGCCTCCAGAGCCTCCAGCTCGGCCAGCTCCTTGGCGGCGTCGATGCGGGGGAAGATGTTCTCGCCCTTGTGCAGGGTGGCGTTGACAGGCAGCGTGCCGAAGACGGCGGCGCTGTCCCAGGTCTTGCCGTCAGCTTCCACGTTCAGCTGGGCAAAGATCTTCTCGCAGGTGGTGGGCATGAACGGCTGCAGCAGAACGGTGCAGATGCGCAGCGTCTCGGCCAGATTGTACAGCACGCGGGCCAGACGGGGCTTGGAGTCCTCGCTCTTGGCCAGCACCCACGGCGCGGTGGCGTCGATATACTTGTTTGCGTTGTCGATGACCTCAAACACGTCAGCCAGCGCATTCTGGAAGGCATACGCCTCCATGTCGGCTTCATAGCGGTCACGCAGACCCCTGGCCTTCTCGAGCAGCGCGGCGTCCTCGGGGCCTTCGTCCTGCTCAATGGGCAGATTGCCGCCAAAGTACTTGTCGGCCATGGCGGTAGTGCGGCTCAGCAGGTTGCCGAGGTCGTTGGCCAGATCCATGTTGATGCGGTTGATGAGCAGCTCATTGGAGAAGTTGCCGTCAGAGCCGAACGGGAAGTCGCGCAGCAGGAAGTAGCGCAGCGCGTCGGCGCTGTAGCGCTCGGCCAGCAGATACGGGTCAACGACGTTGCCCTTGGACTTGGACATCTTGCCGCCGTCCAACAGCAGCCAGCCGTGGCCGTAGACGTGCTTGGGCAGGGGCATGTCCATGCTCATCAGCATCGCGGGCCAGATGATGGAGTGGAAGCGGACGATCTCCTTGCCGATGAAATGCACATCGGCAGGCCAGAAGGTCTCGTAGTCGCTGTCGGGATATTTGTCGTTCATGAAGCCGAGCGCCGTCGTATAGTTGAACAGCGCGTCGATCCAGACGTACACGACATGCTTGGGGTCGAAGTCAACAGGGATGCCCCACTTGAAGCTCGTGCGGGAGACGCAGAGGTCCTCCAGGCCCGGGTCAATGAAGTTGTGGACCATCTCGTTGACGCGGGAGCGCGGCAGCAGGAAGTCCGTGTTGACGAGCAGGTCACGCACGCGGTCCGCGTACTTGGACAGGCGGAAGAAATAGGCCTCCTCCTCGGCGTCCACAACGGGGCGGCCGCAGTCGGGGCAGCAGCCGTTGACGAGTTGGCTCTCGGTCCAGAAGCTCTCGCAGGGGGTGCAGTACTTGCCGACATACTTGCCCTTGTAGATGTCGCCCTTTTCATACATCTTCTTGAAGATTTTCTGGATGGCGGCAACATGGTAGTCGTCGGTGGTGCGGATGAAGCGGTCATAGCTGATGTTCATCAGCTTCCACAGATCCTTGACGCCCTTGGGGCCCTCGACGATGTTATCGACGAACTGCTGCGGCGTAACACCGGCCTCTTTGGCCTTCAGCTCGATCTTCTGGCCGTGCTCGTCGGTGCCGGTCAGGAACTTGACGTTGTAGCCCTGCAGCCGCTTGTAGCGGGCCATAGCATCGGTAGCGACGGTGCAGTAGGTATGGCCGATGTGCAGCTTATCGCTGGGATAATAGATCGGTGTTGTAATGTAGAATTTTTTCTGATCCATCTGTGATTTCTCTCCTTATATAAACAAACCTGTGTGGTGTGCTTTTTACGTTTATGACGTGCCTTGTAGGGGGCGGCGTTTCCGACGCCCCGCAAGCCTCCCCTTTCAGGGGAGGTGGCCGAGCGCAGCGATGGCCGGAAGGGTTCTGCCTGTTCGCCGCAGTTACGCGCTTTCCCGGGCACTTTCCCCTTTACAAGGCGCGTCCGCAGGGGCCGCACATGTGCGGCCCGCAGCCGTGCCTTGACGACCATTTGCGGGAAAATCGCGCGCCGATCATGCCCAATCCCTGCATAGGACTAGAACCCTATCGGCTTCACCCCGCACGCCTCCAGCGCGTGCCTGCACAGCACCTCGGTGCTGTCGATGAAGAACTTGCCCAAGTGCTCGTCCCGCTTAACGAGGCTCAGCTCTGTGCAGCCCAGCACGGCCATGTCGCAGCCCTGCTTTTTCAGGTCGTGCACCGCCGCGCCGAACTTTGCCATATCGGCGCGTTTGCCCTGCTTGATGTCGTCATAAATGACCGACATGACCTCCTGCTGGTGCTCCTCCGACGGTACCGCCCAAGCAATGCCCTGCGCCTGGCAGGCGAGCTGATATGTCTCGGCAGCCAGCGTGCCGTCCGTTGCCAGAATGCCCAGCTTTGTGCAGCCTGCCGCCTTAGCATCCGCTACAGTCAGCCGCGGCATGTTCAGCACAGGCACGGGCAGTGCCTCGGCCAGGCGGTCATAAAAATAGTGCGCTGTGTTGCATGGAATCGCCAGCACCGTTGCGCCGTAGTGTACCAGGCTGAAGCCATCCTGCTCCATCACAGCAAACGGGTCATCCTTGCTTTTACCCATGATGAACGCTGTGCGGTCCGGTGTCGACGCGCGGGACGAGATGACAATGTCGATATGGTCCTGGTCGCACGTCGCGGGTGTGTGGTCGATCAGCATCTGATACAGATAACAGCTGGCCGCGGGTCCCAGCCCTCCCAGGATTCCCAGCACCTGTTTTTGTGGTTTTGTCTGCAGCGTGGCACACCCCTCCTTATAGTACACTTACAGTATATTATAAGGCTAACGCGGAAATTATGCAAGGGCAAGGGCGACGGTTTTCGAGAGATTCGCAATAAAAAACGCCCTGCATTTTCATGCAAGGTGTCTGCGGTGGACCCTAATTTCAACTCAGTTATATTGCAGACCGCTCCCCCTGCCTCCCTTGTCAAAGGGAGGTGGCGCCGCAGCGCCGGAGGGATTCCTATCCCGGCTTGCCCCACCCCTATTTCTTTAAGCTCCCCGTAGGGGCCGGGCATGCCCGGCCCGCACGCCTCCGTAAGCTGCTGTGCTAATTCCGGCAACCAGTGCTCCCGCCAACCACCCCGGCCACATCAGCTTCCGCCCGCGCGGAATCTCCCGGGCGCTTTACTTTTACGCACCACATTGGTCAAGCAATTGGCAGACTTTGAGGGGGAGCATCTGTTGGCCGACATCGGCAACGGCACAATGAATCTGCTTTACTTGACGGATTCTCAGCCACAGGAGAACCGCTGTTGGACGGAGAAAATCGGTGTGAACCAGTGCATGATCCGCGCTAAAGAAGCGGTGCTCCGTCGTTTCGGCAGCAAAATCAGTGACAGCACGGTGGAGCAGGTTCTGCGCACCGGCACAGCGAAAATCGATGTCGATTACCTCGCCTGTATTCGCGAGGTCGCAGCCAGCTATGTAGCCGAACTGTTTGCAGCCTTGCGCAGTTACGAGTATGACCCAGCCACCACACACCTGACGATTGTGGGCGGCGGCGGGCAGTTGATCAAGCACTTTGGCAGCTATGACCCGGAACAGTTCACCATTGTGGACGACATCTGCGCTGCTGCCAAGGGGTACGAGTACATGGCCTACCGCCAGATGCTCCGAGGGTAAACCCGTGCCGGAGGTACGGACGACCAATCTGCGGTTCAATCTTGGCAAAGAATCGCAGCGGAAAGCGTGGCAGTATTTGCAGACGATGGACAAATCAGCGTTCAAGTCGTACAGCCAAGCGGTTGCCACGGCAGTGCTGGATTGGCGAGAAGCATGGGCAGATGCCGTGAACCGCGCACTGGAAGAAAAGCAGCAATCTGCCCGTGTGACCCACCTAAGCCACGCGGCGCTGGGACTGGACGAGCAGCCCACAGTGCATGAGGGCAGCCAAGCCCGCAGCCTTGAGTTGCAGGGCATCAAGGCAGACCGCTGCGAACTAAACCGCCAAATCCGCGCGGACAACAAGCTGCTGCGGGAACTGAAAGCCCAGCTTGCCAAGCTGTCCAAGGTCGTTGAAAACACTGTAGAGCATATTGCGGAAACGCTGGAACGGCTGCGCAGCAGTTTGATAATGCTGCAATACCGTCTGTTGGTGAACCGCAAACGGGCTGACACATGGAAACGACAGGTCAACTATTACCGCCCGATTCTGCAAGATTATCATGCGGTAACGCAACAACTTGCTGACAAGAAATCTGAGCAGGAGAATCTGCAAGTGAACCGTAATGTTCTGTCTCCGCTGCAAATTAACCAGCGCCGCCAGCTTGCCGAGCAAATCGCCGCGCTGACCGAGGAAATCGAAGAACTCCGCAGCCGTCAGGCAATGATTTTGCATAACCTCGACTGCAAGAACAACGGCGAAGCCAAGCGCTTTGGCAGTTATCTGGACAAACTGGAAGAAATGCAGGAGAAACTGGCCACACAAAGGGAAATCCATACACAGCAGCTTTCTATCGGCACAAAACAGTACCTTGAAATTGAGAATGCGATCCATGCGGAAGATGCGGCTGCTGTTTACCAACAGTGTACTGCTGTACGACCAATCATCGCGGTTGAACGAGAACAGGCATTGCTCCACGAAAGCCGTGTCGATGATGCAGCCATACAGCTCGCTGAACAGCTTGTAGATGCCAAAAACAAGTATAGTTACAATAAAGCTAATCAGAGAAGCACCGTCCGTAGTCGCACAGATAGAGCAAGATAACAGAATAGCGGCAGCTTCCTACCACGAAAGCTGCCGCTGTCATTATTCTGCTGGTTCTTGTAAAATCATTTCCGCATCCAAGTCCAATGGTTCAGTACGGACAAGGTCTATCAGATCATGCTGCTGACCGATGTTTGTCACATCAATTTTGTTTACGCAATCACCTATCCAAGGCAATGCCTGCGTTAAATCATCCATTAAATCGTAGATGTCTGCCGTTGCCAATTTGGTAAGCGAAATGTACCCGGAGCCCTGCCGATGCTCAAAGCCGTGCTTCTCAAAGAAGCGCCGCAAGTCGTAATAAGCATTGCGGTAGTTTGCTCCCGGATAGTTTGCTTGCAGTTTATGCGTATCCAAATCGAAATTGATTGCTTTCAGATAGCGCCGCTCCACATCAGCCACCTACCTGCTGTTTACGGCGATAATGCAGCAGCAAATCTTCCTCGCTGCAATCGTTCAGATTATCGGAATCCTCACTGTCATACAAGCGCCATACCGACACATTCTCCATAAACCACGGTTGCTTTTTCAGTGTGTTGACCACCTTGCCAAAGCGTCCGTAATCGCGGGCATTGCCGCTGTCACGGTAGAGTAAAGCACCGGAGGCATCTTCCACTTTGCGTAGCTGCATCTGGGCAAATGCAGACTCAATGGTGCGGTTGATGGCAGACATCGTGTAGCGCTGTTCTGCCTGAATCTTATCCGCGTTCATTTCGATTTTCATCATCAGCATTGTGAAACCCCTCCTTTTGCATTTATATAGTAACCCAAACAAAATAAAAATGCAAGAATTATTGAGATGGACACCTGCTGTCCATTCTGCCTGTTATGATTAAAGTACAAGCCAACCACATAACAAATACGGAGGTAAAAAAACATGGATAAGCAGAACAATTCTAACCTTGATGCCCTTCTCAACAATTTGATTGAAAACTTTGGCGAGGACGATCCTGTTACCCAAAAGGTGGAAAGCCTTATGGAAGAAAATGTCAACCTGCTACTGGTTGGTGCTACCGGCAGCGGCAAAAGCTCCACCATCAACGCAATGTTCAATATGCAGGTTGCCAAGGTCGGCGTTGGCGTTGACCCGGAGACCGCCTGCATTGAAAAGTACGAATTGGGCGGCCTGACCATCTGGGATACACCGGGCTTGGGCGACGGTGTGGAGCGCGACATCGAAATTGCTACAGCCATCAAAGCTAAACTGGCGGAAACCGATGAGGACAACCGCCAGGTTATCGACATGGTGCTGATTGTGTTGGACGCATCCACAAAAGACCTTGCGGCTATCTATACGCTCGCCAACGAGGTTCTACTCCCCGGCTTGGGCGACGAGGCTGAGCAGCGTATCTTGATTGGTTTGAATCAGTCCGACATGGCTATGAAGGGCCGCCACTGGAACGATGCCAGCAATGAGCCGGACGAGGTCTTGAAAGATTTTCTCAACCGCAAGGCCGAATCCGTCCGCCAGCGTATACAGGAAAATACTGGTCTTGATTTGAAGGTCGTATGCTACTGCGCAGGCTACACTGAGGAAGACGACCAGCGCAGCCCCTACAACTTAATGAAGCTTCTGCATTTTATTCTGCGTCACACGCCTACAGAAAAACGGCTTGTGCTGGTAGAAAATCTGAACGAGGATTCCGAAAACTGGGCGCACAACGACGATGACGATGACCACCGCACAACGGTCCTTGACGATATTCTCTTTAGTATCGGCGTAGGCCTTGATGCCGGAATTGAAACAGGCGGGGAGATTGGCGATTTTCTGTTGGGGCTTCCCGGCAAGGTGGTAGGCGGTGCTGTCGGCTCTGTGGTCGGGGCAGTCGGTGGCGCGGTCTCTCAAATTCTTTTTAACATTTTCGGATAATCTCTTCCAGGCTCCGTTCCGAAAGGCGCGGAGCCTTTTTTTACTTTTGAGAAAAATGATGTGCGTAAATGCCAACATTTAATACAGATGCTTTTATAATTGCATATTTCGCTATAATTGCAGTGGTTATCGTCCTCAAATTTCTTCATTGCCGCGATTTAATTATAGCCCTCAGATATACAGCAAAAGTTATTACCGCAATACTGATCATAGTGCTTATCCTGTGTGCTGTGATGGGAATTATGGCGGTGACCGCCTGTTTTGTACAGGGGTACAATTTGTTCGACTTGTTGAAAAAACATTTTGTATAAACCCATCAAAAAATATAGAGTCTTACCTTGTGATGTGCTATAATACACTCAAGCAAGGAATGTCGAATTATAGGTGATGAAATGTCAAAGAGTAATCGTGTTCTCGACCTGTACCAAGCGCTGCAAAACGGACAGGTCATCAATAAAAAAGAGGCCGCAGAGCAATTTTGTGTCAACGAAAAGTCTATCCAGCGCGATCTGGATAGTATCCGTGACTTTCTCTCAGAGCAGACAACGAGCCAAGGACTTATCCAAAGTGTGGAGTTTGACCGAGCCGCAAACGGCTATCGCTTGGTGACGGAGGAGGTCACCCACATCAGCGAGGGTGAAATGCTGGCCATCTGCAAAATTCTGCTGGAAAGCCGAGCGTTTGACAAGGCAGAATTGAAATCGCTGGTAAATAAAGTAATGAACCATTGCGTTTCCCCCAAAAAAGTAAAATCCATCGAGCCGTTTATCTCGAATGAACTGTTCAACTACCATGAGCCTGCCCATCGTTCGCCGGATATGGACGTGCTATGGCAGACGGCGCAGGCCATCCAGACACAGAATGTACTGCAAATCACCTACCTGCGCAAAGATAACAGCGAGGTCGTGCGGAAAATTGAGCCGGTAGGACTGTTGTTCTCGGAATACTATTTTTACATCATGGCTTTTATTGCCGACAAGGCCAAGCGCCAGACCTTTGAAAGGCCAAACGATACCTACCCAACCGTATACCGGCTTGACCGCATAAAAGCCATTGACGTGTTGGAAGAAAAGTTTGCTATTCCCTACAAAGACCGCTTCCAGGAGGGTGAGTATAAGAGCCGCAATGTTTTTATGTATGGCGGTGTTCCCCAAACAGTAGAGTTTGTATACAGCGGCCCATCGATTGAGTCCGTACTTGACAAACTGCCAACTGCAGAAATCACACAAATCGAAGGCGGCTATAAAGTAAAGGCAGAAACTTTCGGAAAAGGAATTTTGATGTGGCTGCTGAGCCAAGGCAGCTATGTAAATGTCATCGGGCCGCAGGAACTGCGGGATATGAATCAATTTCAACTGTGGTGCGTAAAAAGTAAAGCACCCGCGCCCTAAAAACAGCCCGCGGGGCTGTTTTTGCCCCGCGGTACGCTGGACGCGGGGCCCGGGCTTTTCGATTCCCACACGGGTCACCTTTTACGCCCGACACCTATTAAAAAGCGCATACAAAGAAAAAGGCACTACTTCAAATGAAGTAGTGCTTTTTGGTGACCCGAAGGTTTCAATATCCGAACCAGTCTCTTTAGAAAGCGCGATGGGCTTGTCCCCATCGCGGAGGTTTAAGTTTACAATTATTTTGTCTTCAAAGACATATACCGTGTTGACAAAACACTCTATTACCTGCCGCCGCACCTTCGGATCACGCAAGTCGCGCTGCTTGAACGATTCCAGCCATTGCACAACGTACTCTTTCGTCAGCTTGGGGTGGGAGGTTTCTTCCTCAAAGATGCTGATTTGCAGTTCATCTCGCTGGGCTTCCAACGCCGTCAGTCGTTCTTTTGTCGTTTGGGTGATGATGCCTTCCTCTATCGCGGCTGCAATGTTGTCAATTTTCTTGTTGACCCTTTTCAGCTCTTCTTGCAGTGCGGGCAAGTGCGTGTTCTCGCGCTTCTGGTTTTCTACAAGGGCATCTGCCAACATCGCAATCACGCTGTCTTGCAGCACATATCCCAACGCACGCTTGACCACAAACGATTCAATCAGTTCTTTACGGAACGCTTTCATGTGGCATCGCTCACCTTCTTTGCGCTTGCGATGCCCACATTTATAATAGTAGTAGGTTGCCCCGGTATGGCTTGTGCCGCTGTCGCCCACCATCAGCGCACCACAGTTGCCGCATACCAGCTTTCCTGTCAGAATGAAGTCCTCGTCACTCTTCGATCTGGCAGGCGCTTTTTTGTTCGCTTTCATACGAGCCTGCACCTTGTCAAATGTCTCTTGGTCAATCAGCGCCGGGAATGCGTTTTCCGTGACTATATCCCGATAGCGGTATTCGCCCAGATATCGGCGGTTCCGCAGCATATTCTGGAAGCTGCTCTTTACAAATTTTCTGCCGTAGCCGGTTCGTATGCCGCGAGCATTCATGTCCGCGCAAAGTTCCTTGATGGATTCTCCCCCGGCGTAGCGCTCGAACACCTCTCGAACAATGGGACTCATCACCGGATCAGGCTCGTAGTGACGCTCCTCATTGATGCGATAGCCAAGCGGTACAGAGCCTCCGTTGAACTTGCATTTCAGCGCATTATCCGTATGCCCGCGCGTCACTTTCTCCGCCAATTCAGCCGAATAATACTCCGCCATGCCCTCCAGCATACTTTCCAGCATGATACCTTCCGGCGTGTTGGAGATTGGCTCTGTTGCGGAAATCACTTTTACGTTGTTCTTGGAAAGTGCGCGTTTGTAGTATGCGGAGTCAAAGCGGTTGCGGGAGAAGCGGTCCAGCTTCCACACAAGGACAAATTGAAATCTGTGAGCGTTGCTGTCCTGAATCATCTTCTGGAACTGTGGCCGTGCGTCCGTCTTGGCTGACAACGCACGGTCTATGTAGCTGCCGATGATTTTCATATCGTTGCGCTCAGCATACGCCCTGCACTCGCGCAGTTGGCCCTCGATAGATTCCTCACGCTGGTTGTCGCTACTGTAGCGGGCGTATATCACAACATTACTGGTTGGCATTTTTGCGCCTCCTCTCATGCCATTTTATTACTTTATACGCTTTGAATATGGAAAATTCCAACAGCAAAAAGTAAATTTTTTCTTATTTCATATATTAGCGCAAATTTTGCACTTTAATTATCCTTTACAATTATGTCTGACTCTTTGCCCCTTTTGATTTTCAATAGTAACTCTGCTTTTTCGCCATGAACACCTACTATATACTCTCCGTCTGTTCAAAAAAGTGTTCTCATACACTTTTTCATACATAAAGCCGTAAGCAACCATATCAGTCGCCTACGGCTTTTCATATCCAATCTTCTTTTCCTATTGCTTACTGCCGCTGGCGAATCTGCTGCCTTGTCTCAAGATTATTTGTAATATAACCGCGTTCCCTTAATCCATTGACAACTTCTGAATAGATATCGTGCCCTTGTGCATCTCTAATTGTTATAATTAAAACGAATTCTTGTGCAGTTACCACCAACCCATTTCTAGGTGTCAGATTAATGCGAATTTTCCAGTTTTCTCCTGCTTTAATTCCTTTACTGCTTATTTTTCGATAGTAAGATTTAATAGGACTCCACTTAAATCCATTTTCTACCCGGGATTTTTCATATTTTTCATCCCACGTCGTTTCCAATGGTACGCAACCTCTAAATTCTTGCATTCCAGCTTTCGATGTATAACACATTCCAAAACTCGCGTCTATGTTCGTTCGACAATACTCTCTTCCATAGCAAGCATCCAATATTGGATCATACGCCAATGTCATTCCGATTTCTCCAAAACATTTTCCATCATGGATAAGTGACTTGGGATACGGAAAATCAACCATTTCCAAATGAGTTCCTTGCATGATTTTCTGGCGAAAAACTAATGTGATTTCATCCGAACTACATTGCAAAATATCCTGTGTATTCGTCGATGGCATTCCGAATCCATAGTACTTGATGTTATTGGGGTTTCTATCAAGGCTATCCCTGAAATTCATCCTCGCCGAATGAATTGTTATCGCCTTTGCAAGAAGCAAATCGCGCTCTACCATTGTATCATAGACCGTTGCAAATTTTTGAACCACCCGCGGTGTTGAATAGCTTGTTCCAACGCTTTCTATTATATTTCCACTGTTATCCAGCCCTTTTATCCCTATCCCTGTAAAATCGGAACTGCGCGTTATATTGCCACCATAATCTACCACATCTGGTTTCACAATGTAATTTGCCCCCGGACCTCTACGACTAAACGGTGCAGGCTCGTCTCTTTTCACAATAGAATTATCCGAATCTTTTAATGCTATTGCACCCACGGTAATAGCTCGTACAGAGTCTGCCGGAGAGATGATTCGATCTCGGTCTCCCATATTTCCTTGCGGTGGCCATTCTCTAAAAGGCGGTTGGTTTAGATTTCCACTCGATACGAATATTTGAACCTTATACTTATCTTGAACATAGTCCAAGAATATTCCCAAGTCCGACATTGCTCCATTACAAACTTTATTTTCAATTCCTAATGATAGATTCCATATTTTTGTAGATGCCGAATATTCTTCCATCGCATCTACAATTATTTCCATTAATTCTTCTTCACTAATTGTATCCGTAGGACCAAACCGAGAATCTCCATTAGGAATTGCTACTATATCAACAAACCGAAATTTCCGTGAAGTCGATGCCGGAATTTCATTAAGCATATTTCCATACAAGATTGTTGAAGCTATAAATGTTGCATGACTAGGATTACGATATGCATCGCCAACGTAACATTTTCGATCTATAATATACGGCTTAAGGAATGGATTATCATCACTTATTCCGCCATCAATAATTCCAATGCTAACATCGCTTGCGTCAGAAACCGTATCTACCAACACTTTCAAATTTTCCCTTGTGTATTCACATGTTGGAAGCGAATACTCTTGAAAAAAATCAACATTTTTAACGCCATTAATTTCAGCAATCTTCTTTATATCTTCAAACGATTCAACTTGGACCTTTATATATTTAATCTGATTGCCGTATGTGATGATTTCATGATTTTCTGAAAGTCCCAGCGCCGCCAATTTTCTCATAACATATTCAAAAATCTGACTATTATCAAATTCATCATTAAAGTCAAAAACCTTTATTTTTATTCTTGTCTTTATCGAGTCAAACTTACCTTGTTGCGACATTTCGGATAACTCATTGGTTACCTTATCCTGTGGAAAAATAGGCTGAACATTTAGGACGGCTGTCATATTTGCTCGAAAGCGTTGAGATGGAGGATTTTTTATAAATTCAATTGTGTCAAGGATTGTTTTCTTGGTGACCTTAATATAAATTTCATTCAAGTCTTCACTTCCGATGATATGACAGCAACGGCACAAATCGTTCGGCTTATGGGACTTTGCAATTGCTTCAGGGCGAACTGTAATTTTGCCCACGGCTGGTATCATATCGCATTCTTGAAAAACATCTTCATAGTATGCAAGAACGTTGTTAAACTCCTCTGCCATTTCTTCTTGTAATGCAGGCGTAACATCTCCAAAGAATTTTACATCTCCACGCCCTTTATTTGGTTGGGTATCTGTTGCTTTTTGAAGTACCAATTTAATAGGGAGATTCTTTTCGCTCATGTCTCGTCAGCCTCCTTTATTATTTTTTGTATTGTTGTTTTCGATTTTCCCAAAGCATCTGCAATGACCTGTAAGCTGAAGACTTTTCTATTGCATTTTCTCAAAAATAATGCTTTCGCTGTTAAAATTTCTCTCTCATTGTTACTGCTTTGAGGAACAATATTTTTAAACACGAATAGTTCCTCATAAATATTACACTTAGAGAACTTTTTATCGTGAATTATTGCATTTCTTAGCGACTTTCTCAAGATTTCTTCAATATCAGCACCACTAAGTCCCTGAAACGCATTTGCTATTTCTCTTTTTTCTTTTTCCGTGAGATCTCCAGCGCCATTTGTGAATAGATCAATCATTTTTATAATAGCATCTTCATCCGGCAATTCTATCTCCAGCTTGTAATCGAATCTTCTCCAAACCGCTGGATCTAAAAGATGTTCGTGATTTGTAGCTGCCAAAAGCAAGCTATCTCCACTCATTGCGTCTACATTCTGTAGTAAACTGTTGACTACACGTTTAAGTTCACCCAATTCGTTACTATCATCCCTTGCTTTTGCAATCGCATCAAATTCATCTAAAAACAAAACACAAGGGGTTCTTTGCGCATATTCAAATAGCGAACGAATATTTTTAGCCGTTGTTCCCAAATAAGAGGATATCAAACTATCCAGCCTAGCAACCACCAATGGTAAATTAAGTTGCTTAGCCACTAGATATGCACACTTTGTTTTTCCACATCCTGGGGGTCCATATAACAGCAATGTGTTTGAAACGCCAATTCCCATCGAATTAAGTCTGTCTGCATTTTTATAACTCAGTATAAACGAATTCAACTTGTCGGCATTACTTTTTGATAAAACAACATCTATATTGTTTTCATCTGGATAGACCACATCCGCAAGTACCGCACGTGATTCACTGTCAACAGGAACGGAGGTACCACTTGCAATGCCCATTGCTGTCAGCGTTGTATTACTTTGAGCTTCCAATAGTTTCTTAAATTTATTAGCTGCTCGTGTTTCGTTGTCTTCTTCTAGTTTGGAAACAAGTTGATTTGTATAGTTCATAACTTTAAGTTTGTCATGCCTTAGTGCGCCTTCAACAATTTTCCCTATTTCTATTGAATATTTCATTTTTGATACCTCCTCTTGTATTATAGCTCATCTCCCTTTCTGTGTAAAGAACGATTTTGTATTTTTTTTGTTTTTTTGCTTTTTTATAAGAACGAAACATTATTTTCAAGGAACGAACCAGCCGTTTTTGCAATCAGAAAATCTCAACTTCTTCCTTCATGTACTTTTCATGTATGCTCGCATCCCTCATATACCCAAGTACACTCTGTATCACGTACCAACCATCTTGCGAGTCCACCTTTTCTTGATTTTGCTAGATTGATATCATATTAGATTATTATAATACTGTAAAACCATTCATCTTACTACCTTCTCCCACTGTAAAAAACGCCATAAAAATCAAAAAAGTTTCTAAATCCCATAGCTCTATATTTTGCCACATCTCCGCCGAGAACACTTTGAGACTTTCTACTTTTTTCGCGGTTCGCGGTAAGATAAACCGATATTCCTACTCTTTTTTACACTTCTTTACATAGTGCAAAAAAGCATTTTTTTCATATCAATTGTAGCATAAAATTTATAGCGCCAAATAATAACACCACCACAAAGCGACGATACCGTTACCTTGTGGTGGTGTTATTATGTCAGTTGCTTTTCCTCACTTCTTCTATTTGTTTACAATTAAAATTCTGTCCTCTTATTTTATGCTTTTATGATCCATAGAATGTAAGGCATCGCCATGAAACACATTATTGGCTTTCCTTACCGTCAGAAATCAACAATTTGAGCATATCAACAAATTTAAATATTGAAGCCGACTATTTAATCAATTTTTTAAGCAACGCCCATTTTTCAACATTCTATTTCAGCTCTCCTTGTCTGTTTTATACACTCCAAAAAGGTTTCCCACAACATCGACAACTACAGGTGCTACCGCAAATCCAAGCTTATATAATGTAGGCACTGTTTTGTTGAGAGGTATTATACCAAAAAGGCTCATTGCAATGAGTGCACTACCCAGAAGTACTGCAACTGTCCTGTAGTTCAGTATTCGCTTTAGCAACCTTGTCAGTCTTTGTCCATCCCAGTAGCGCTCAATGCGTTTCTGAATAAATTCTTCCTGCAAGCGAACATCCTCGCAAAGCATCAGATAATGGCATTCCTGTACCAATTTATCTTCCATATCTTTCAATGCATCATCTTTTGCAAGCTCCGCAACATCCTTGATTTTGTATGATCCATCCTCATATTTTTCATTGAATTTACCGTTCCATGCGTCAAACTTTTCTTTCAGTTCAATATCTCCAGAAGACCGCAGTGCTTCCTCTGTCGGGACAGTTGCTGCACGGATTGCGCCTATACTTTCCCCACGTAAAATTTTCTGTCGAACCTCAATTGCCGTATCAATAACTTTTTGCAACTGTGCGTGGCGTTCCCCCTTAGGCGCTTCAAACTCGGTAATTTCCTGTACGATTTTCTGGAATTCTTCATAAGCATGGTCTTTCCACAGCCATTCTTTCCTTTTAAGCCATAGATTGTTCCAGCCTCAAGCGTAAGTGATATATCTTCCAGCACTGTCACATCATTCAGCCTTTTCGATACGTTTTTCAGTTCTACTTTCATGAGCGGTACCTCACCTTATCAGATCTTTTTTCGATAAATGTCTTGCGCCTACAATAACGCTGGTCACTGAAGTAATTCCTGTCCATAATATAGTTTGTCTTAGGGTGATTCCCTCTCCTGTAAATGCATACAAACGCTGCATCATTGCATGCCCACAAAACAGTATGGACTCATCTAAAAAGGCTCCTGATACTACAAATGCTTCTCCTACTTCCATTTTTCTTTCTGTCGAAAATTCCAGTTTACCTGTAGCAATCGTCAATGATCATATTGCAACAACGAAGCAAGAACCAGAACTGCATGGCTTTGGACTTCGCAATGTAATGGAAACTCTGCACAAATACGATGCCTTTCATCTAATGTCCTACAAAAACAGTTCCTTTTTGTTTTGTGCTGAATGGTATGAAGAATGTACCGACTCAATAATTAAACCACTCAAATAATTGCAGTTATGCACGCCAAATTGCAGTTACGCCACTTTTTTGGACATTCTTGCTTCGTTATAGTAGTGTAATTGCAAAGAGGTGATGGACATGGAAAATCTGGCAGAAAGGATCACTATTTTTCTTGCAGCGCACAACTACATAGCAGAAGATAAAAAAGATTGGTGTCATTATGTAGTTATTAAGTTTCTCATGTCCGCTCTTTCTCTTTGCTTCTTGATTCCTATCGGTTCGCTTGTCGTCGGATGGATTGGATCCATCTTATATACTTTTACATTTCGTTTTTTGCGTGCTCGTACCGGAGGATATCACGCAAAGACACCTCATGGATGTCTGATTACCTCCGTTATCCTTCAAATACTGTTTCTTTCCTTATCCATTTGTATGCCAGATGCAAGTCTGTTTATATTTGTTGCAATTATATCTGGACTTTCTATTGCCTTAATCGGTCCGGTAAACCATCCTGAATTGCATCTTTCCTCTGCTGAAATGTCCGCATTACGGCCACGTATTTATTTGCGTGTTGCCTTTATTTTAATAGCGTTTGCCCTCATCCTTTTTGTAAATCCCGTTTGGGCAGGATGTATCGCTTTTTCTATTTTTTCAGTTGCGCTATTGCTGGCATTTTCCGCATATGGATTTGGCGTGCAATAATTTTGCTATATGAAGTCTATCATTTTAAAGGAGGCCTCTTCAATGGAAAAGAAAGAATCTGCTATTCACAAAATTGGTCGGCAGGCCCTTGATACTGCTATCCGCCACGAAATCGACGGTTGGCCGCCGTACTCCATCATGGGCATTTATCAGCCGCATCGCCCTGAAACTCATTCGGATTCTCAGCAACCACAGGAGAAAAACAATAAGTGATTCCTTGTATTTCCTGCCCCTGTTCACTTATTATCCTCGCCACATAAAACAGCTTTAGCGCTTTCTGCGCCGCTTGGATTTTTTCCAGCGGCGCTTTTTTATTTATATTTTAAAAATCGTCTATTGTACGCCAGTTCTCATGCGAAAAGGCAACCGCACAAAATCCGCATGAAATTTGCAGAACCTATGTATTTTTTTCTTCACAGCAAACATGGTAAAGTAAATATGCGCACAAATGTTGTGCTCCTATCGGTGCTTTTACTCCGAATCGCACAACCTGATTTTAGGCCTTAAATCCTTGTTTCTTTCCTTATCTTTTAAAACAAAACATGCAGTATAAGCTCAATGCGTATAGCAAACGTAATGTTTGCGTATTATCACTTTCTCCTGTCGAAGAATTATCTCAATACGCATATTATACGCCTGTCTATACGTCATCACGGAGGTACTTTTGAATTCAAATACACTTTTAACTCATATCCGTTTGGAGCAGCGCTGCCTTATCGACATCGATAAGAAACTGCACGAATTGGAATACCTGCTCCCCAGTTCGGATCCTATTCAATTTTTTGAAGTAGCCAAGAATACCGCTTTGCTCAGTGAACGCAGCACCGCCCAACTTCGCAATTTTCTGTTTACAATTTGCGGTGGTATGCCGCAGGACTACTATCTTCAAGCCGCTGAAATGCAGGGCATCCGCGTTGATGTGACAGACGGGATTCTGTCTGTCCGGTTGCCTGCGCTGTTACCTAAAAAGACACGCGCCGAGGGCTTCAAATTCTTGCAACCAGCGCTTCATGCCGCATTAAAGCAGTATGCCGAACAGCAAAGTCTTCCCCACTTCCGCGAATGCACAGTCTGCATCGAACACGTCTATGACCGTTGCCTGCCCATCAAAGCCGTGCGGGATTATGACAATCTGGAAATGAAAGAAGTTCTGGACATCATCACTCTGTACTGCATGACCGATGACACCGGTACTCTATGCGATCAGTTCCAGACAACACGGTTTTCGGATTCGTCCTGCACCATCATTTCCGTCATGCAAAAAGAAAAATTTTCTGCATGGCTGGATATGAAAAATCCTGCAAAATCCGCAAAAAATTGACCTCCATTTCATCTAAAAATTCTTCAAAAAATTTCTACTTGCACATTTGGGCGGCTTTTCCGTGTCACAATCGCCTTTTAGACATTCCAAGCGAAAACGCTGCACCGAAGATAATGTGCTTACGGTAGGAAAACGAGGTGATTCCTATTTCTTCACAGTCTCCAACTTTACCGTCCCATAACAGTCTTAATTATGAGCTGTTGTCGCTCACAGCCATCTGCGGTGAGGTTCCTTGCAGTTGTTCTTCCCGCCTTACCGCGGGTGAAAGCTACCGCAAAAAGGTAGTCACGTCCTTGACGCACGACAAACTCCTGCGCATCTTTTCCAGTCACCACCTTCGTGGCTATCGGCTCGGTGTTCGCGGTAAACGGCTGTTATTGCAGCAAGAGTCTGAGCGTTTTGCATTCTACTTATCCGGATGCAGCGACACGAATGCCATCAAGTCGGAAATTCCGCGCCGTATTCGGCTGCACCGTATCGCACAGACCTATGTAACGATGCTGAATGCAGGCGCAATGATTTACCGCAACGAAAAGCCGCCCATCTTCTCTCCAGCCGCAAGCGGCCCGTTCCGCATTGAACAGCCCTGCTTTTATGATTCCCGCGAGATGAAAGAGGCCGAACTTGAAATGCTGAAGATTCGTGGCTCACGAATGGCAGGCGCATTGTTCACGTACAGCCGCGTTTTCGCCGTGTATAACAGCATGGAATTTCTACCAATCTTTGAGCCGCAAGTCGAGATGCGCGCCAAGGTCATGCTGGAGCAAGTATATCGCACAAAAGTCTCTTTCAATCTAAATGCAAGCGGGCTTTTACTGTCGGATAATATGGATACTCTTCGCACACTGTTGGAACGCGCCCAGACCGGCAAGCGGGATCATTTCCTGCTCCACGACGGCTATGAGCATTTCTACTTTTTAACGAATGATTTTTACGGCGAGACCTTGCTTCGATTACTTTGCTCTCCGGAATCCATCACACAATTAGATGCCTTGCTTCAGCAAGATTTTCAGTCACCGTCCTCCGGCAGCCGCTTTGAACACGATACCCTCACCGACTCAGGCGTGCCGGTTCTGTTCAGTTATCTGCCGGATATTCCACGGCTATTCCGTTTTATCTCTGCTATAAATTTTCTGAAATACAGCGGCATTATCGTCTGCTTCGATTTTCAGGCAGACGCGCTGCGGCCACTCTGCGGGGACTCCATCGAATTGCAGACTATCGACTTCCGGAAATTTCAGGAAACACTAAATTTTTGAAAGGATTTTGCCCATGTCCGAGAATCACAAATATTACTACATGAAGTTCAAAGATACATTTTTCAATGACCCTAAAATCCTGCTGTTGGAGCAGATGCAGGACGGCCCTTTGTATATTCTCCTGCTGCTCAAGTTCTACCTTATCTCTTTGCCCTATAACGGCATGTTGCTGATTGGCGAAAATTTGCCGCATACATTCCAGACACTTGCGATTATCACACGCCATCAGGTCGGCACTGTTGAACGTGCCATCAAGATTTTTATGAAATTTGGTCTTATAGAAATTCTTGCAAACCACACCTACTATATGACCGATATTCAACTTTTTATCGGCCAATCTTCTACCGAAGCAGAACGCAAGCGTATGGAGCGGCTTCGTCTCCAACAGCAACTCCCACCTTCTACCGTAAGGGCGGACATTTGTCCACCAGAGATAGAGATTAGCGATAAAGAAAGAGATAGAGATAAAGTTAGAGTGAGAGAGAAAGAGGGACAACCCGCTTCTCCACGCTCCGCTTTCGGGCCTTATGAAAATATCTTTCTCTCCGACAATGAATTGGCTGCATTGCAAAACGAATTGCCAACCTCATGGCAGCATTACATTGACAGACTCTCTGAGTACATGGCATCCAGTGGGCGGCAATACCAAAATCATGCCGCAACCATTCGCCGTTGGGCTGCTTCCGATCAGAAGAAAAATCATCAGCAGACGCACAGCCGTGATTACAGCGTGGATGAGGGGGAAACCGTATGAGTGAACTTTCCGCTGAAATTCATATGCTGCTCAGCAATGTCTCACAGAACGCCGTGCTAGCAGCAGATGAGTATATCGACCCCGCCGACAGCCTGATTCACTGTAAGTCCTGCGGCGGGCGGAGACAGGCTGTAATTCCTATTCACGGCATCGCAGAACACTTCACTCCTCGCTGCCTTTGCCCCTGTCAGACAGCCGCAGAGCAGCGCCGCAAGAAGGCCGAGGAGCAGCGAAAACGTATCGAACGCATTCGGCGCAGACGCGAGCAAGGCTTGCAGGACCGTCATCTGTACAACTACACCTTTGCCAACGACAATGGGCAAAATCCGTTGATAAAAAAGGCTCATGCCTATGTTGAGAGCTGGGATAAAGCCTACGCCGCCAATACAGGGCTGTTGCTTTTCGGGGATGTCGGCACAGGGAAATCGTTCTTTGCCGGGTGTATCGCCAATGCACTGCTGGACAAGGACGTTTCCGTGATGATGACAAACTTTCCTACCATCCTATCGCGCCTGACGGGGATGTTTCCCGAAGAACGGATTGACTATATAGATTCCATCGGGCGCTACGATCTGCTGATTCTCGATGACTTTGGTGTAGAGCGCAACACTTCCTACGCTATGGAGCAGATGTTCCACATCGTTGATCGGCGCTATCGCAGCTGCAAACCACTGATTGTCACAACCAATCTGACGCTGGAACAAATGAAAAATCCCTCTGATTTAGAACACTCACGCATTTATGGGCGTATTTTGGAACACTGCGCACCAATTCTCTTTTCCGGCAAGGATATGCGAAAAGACAATGCAGCCGCAACGAAAGCCACTGCCAGAGAGATTTTATCCGCCAAAACCACACTTTAATTTTTGATAAAAAGAAGGAGTTTGTCCGTGGCATTGAACAATCAAAAGAAAGATGTTTCTAAATATTTTCACGATACACTGACTCTTATGAAAAACTACCGCGATGCATTATGGAATGTAGAAGTTGCAGAACGAAACTTGCATGCCGAATTTCATGCCGCCTATGGCGCTTCCAATAAGACCTCTTTCGATGATTTAGGTCTTCCCAACCCACACCTTGAAGGCTATGCACAATCCGTATCTCGCAGCAAAAAGATGTTATCTGTTATAGATTCGTCCGTCAACCTGATGCGAGAAAAGCACAAGAAAGGCGAACTTTACTATTGGGTTCTCTACTATTCCTATCTTTCTCCGCAACGCTACGAAAACGCTAATGAAATCTTGTATGCTCTCGATGGTAAAGGTTATCCCCTTTCACTGCGCACTTATTATAGCCGCCGTGAAGAAGCGCTGAGCATTCTCAGCTCTGTTCTATGGGGCTACACTTCCACGGAATGTAACGATATCCTTGATTTACTCTTCGTTGACTAAAAGGAGTTCTGTGTGCCGCAAAAGACTTCGGATAATACTTCTACCGAGATTCAAATTGTCCCCACCATCAAAGATCCGCAGATTGATTCTGCTTACATAAATCAATTTACGAAGTTTATTCTTCCTTATATCCAGCGAGACTATGAGCAAAAGCTATCTCAAAAGGATACATCAGCAGAGCCGAAATGATTTTCTTGCAACAAAAGTGGCAGCAGTCATCTAGACCGCTGCCATTTTTGCGCGCTATTTCGTATATAAATCACTGATACAAAAACAAAATCCGAACCCATTCTCATAGAGAATTAAGTTCGGATTATGCTGTCTTGGTGACCCGTGCGGGAATCGAACCCACGTTAACGGCGTGAGAGGCCGCTGTCTTAACCGCTTGACCAACGGGCCATAATAAAAAAGAGAAGCCGGCATCTACCTATTTTCACAGGCCGTTTCCAGCCAACTATCTTCGGCACAAGTGAGCTTAACTTCTGTGTTCGGAATGGGAACAGGTGGAACCTCACCGTCATCGACACCGGCCATTCACATGGCGCTTGTCATGCTTCTCTTTTGTTGAGGATGTACCCTCAAAACTGAATATCGAACCGCTTTCTTAGCAAATAGAGTATCTGATCAAGATGGGGTCAAGCCCTCGACCTATTAGTACACGCTAGCTGAACGGATCACTCCGCTTACACTGTGTGCCTATCAACCTTGTAGTCTTCAAGGGGTCTTACCTGATTGACTCAGTGGGATATCTTATCTTAAGGCCGGCTTCACGCTTAGATGCTTTCAGCGTTTATCCGATCCGAACATAGCTGCCCAGCTGTGCCACTGGCGTGACAACTGGTGCACCAGAGGTTCGTCCATCCCGGTCCTCTCGTACTAGGGACAGCGCCTTTCAAATATCCTGCGCCCACGACAGATAGGGACCGAACTGTCTCACGACGTTCTGAACCCAGCTCGCGTACCGCTTTAATTGGCGAACAGCCAAACCCTTGGGACCGAATTCAGCCCCAGGATGCGATGAGCCGACATCGAGGTGCCAAACCTCCCCGTCGATGTGGACTCTTGGGGGAGATCAGCCTGTTATCCCCAGGGTAACTTTTATCCGTTGAGCGATGGCATTTCCACTCACATACCACCGGATCACTAACTCCGACTTTCGTCTCTGCTCGACCCGTCAGTCTCGCAGTCAGGCTCGTTTATGCGTTTGCACTCAATCATCTGGTTTCCGTCCAGATCGAACGAACCTTTGAACGCCTCCGCTACTTTTTAGGAGGCGACCGCCCCAGTCAAACTGCCCACCTGACAATGTCCCCCGCCTCGATTCAGAGGCGCAGGTTAGAATTCCAATGTCGCAAGGATGGTATCCCAACGTCCGCTCCAGAAACGCCAAAGCGCTTCTTTCCCAGCGTCCCATCTATCCTGTGCATGCAACACCGAAACCCAATATCAGGCTACAGTAAAGCTCCATGGGGTCTTTCCGTCTTGTCGCGGGTAACCGGCATCTTCACCGGTACTACAATTTCGCCGGGCGGGCTGTTGAGACAGTGCCCAGATCATTACGCCTTTCATGCGGGT
>OLJF01000390.1_pt1 | contig 50835 bp, 49 predicted proteins | sample 1609751 | NCBI WGS metagenome assembly OLJF01 (sample SAMEA4350171, study PRJEB24818) | metagenome | biome: human; feature: gut; material: faeces | place: Denmark | collected 2013-09
TTCGGGTGTAGGCGTGTTTTCCGTCACAGACTTGACTCTCCGAGGGCTTTAATTACTGAATCAGCGTAAAATCCGGCAAAAAATCTCATAAATTCTTTGGTTTTCTCTTGACATTAGGAGACGATGGGTACAGCGGCACAAACTATGACCGCCCCGGCTTCCAAGCCATGCTTGCGGAGATCGAAGCGGGACGGGTGGCAGTCTGTATTACCAAAGACCTATCCAGACTGGGACGAAATTCTTCGCTGACCGGACTGTATATCAACTTCACTTTCCCGAAGTACAATGTGCGCTATATTGCCATCAACGATCACTTTGACACCATCGATCCCAACAGTACCGACAGCGACATTGCGGGCATCAAGAACTGGTTCAACGAGTTTTTCGCCAAAGACACCAGCCGCAAGATCCGTGCTGTCAATAAGGCAAAGGGCGAACGCGGCGTTCCTCTGACCGTCAATGTTCCATTCGGCTACCGTAAAGACCCGGAGGACAAGACAAAGTGGGTCGTGGATGAAGCGGCGGCATTGGTAGTCAAGCGCATTTTCAAGCTGTGCATGGAAGGGCGAGGCCCGATGCAGATTGCAAAGCTCTTGCAGGAGGAAAAGGTACTTAATCCTACCTCCTACAAAAAGCGCGAGGGCATCAAGACACCCAGCCCGGAAACCGCTGATCCGTACCATTGGAACACCAACACGGTCGTTCACATTCTGGAACGGCGGGAATACACGGGATGCACCGTCAATTTCAAGACCTACACAAACTCCATCTGGGATAAGAAGCAGAGAGAAACGCCCATTGAAAAACAGGCGGTTTTCTACGACACCCACCCGGCGATCATTTGGCAGGAGGTCTTTGACAAGGTGCAGGAAATTCGCCAGCAGCGTCACCGCAGGACAAAGACAGGCAAAAGCAGCTTGTTTTCCGGCATGGTCTATTGCGCTGATTGTGGAGCAAAAATGTGCTACTGCACCACCAACTACTTTGAAAAGCGGCAAGACCATTTCGTATGCGCCAACTACCGCAGTAACACGGGAAGCTGCTCAGCTCACTTCATCCGGGCGGTTGTTCTGGAAGATTTGGTCTGGATGCACATGAGAACTGTGATTTCCTATGTCAGTCGATATGAAGATCATTTCCGTGCTGTTATGGAGCAGAAACTCCGGCTGTCCAGCGAAGCCGCGATCCGTGGACACAAGAAGCGGCTGGCACAGGCTGAAAAGCGGTTGGGAGAGCTTGACCGTCTGTTTATCCGCATTTATGAGGATAATGTGGCGGGGCGCATCACAGATGAAAAGTTTTCTATGATGAGCAAGACCTATGAGGACGAACAGGCACAGCTTAAAGAGGAAATTCAGACTTTGCAGCAGGAAATCGAAGTACAGGAACGACAGATTGAAAATTTGGAGCAGTTTATCCAGCGGGTACGCAAATATGAGGACTTAGATGAGCTTACCCCGTATGCGCTGCGGGAGCTTGTCAAGGCGATCTACATTGAAGCCCCGGATAAGTCCAGCGGCAAGCGGTATCAGGGCATCCGCATTTCCTATGACCTTGTGGGCTTTGTCCCTGTGGAAGAACTGCTGAAACAGGAAACGGCGTGACCAAAGCCACGCCGTTCCTGAGAAAATACGATATTACTTTCTTATGACCCCCGCCTCTCTGGCCCGGATGTTGTTTTTTTCAGATGTTCATATACCGGTAATCCCTCCGCAGGATGTTCCGGAAGAAGGGGATGGCCAGAACGATGTCGGCGGCGATCCAGGCCATGGGGTCCGCCGCGCACAGGGCGTAAAACGCCAGAGGATTTGCCTGGGCGCTGACGACGCCTCCGGCCACGGCGGCGGGAAGGGTCAGGCACACGGCGATCCGGGCCACCAGCTCCGCCGCACCGGCCCCCAGCACGAACCGGGACCGGCCGATGCCCTGGATGCAGTTGCGCACCACGAAAATGAAGCCCAGGAACAGGTACATGGCGTAATCCACATACAGGAAGGTGTTGCCGTATCGCACGGTGTCCATCGTGATCTTGTCGGCGGACAGGAAGATCCGCAGATAGGCGTTGCCCAGGGTCAGCAGCAGGCCGATGCCCACGGCCATCGCCGCCAGCAGCGACACCATCACCAGGGACTGCAGGGCCCCCTTGCGGATGCGGTCGTGGTTTCCGGCTCCCAGGTTCTGGGCGGTGAAGCTGGTCATGGCCGTGCCCAGGGCGTTCATAGGCGTTGCTGTCAGATTGAACAGCTTGTTGGCCGCACCGAAGCCCATCTGGGCGGAGGAGGACACCATGACGCCGTCCAGCATGTCGAACTGCACCACCACGCTCTGCATGACGATGATGCCAATGGCCAGCACCGAGAATTGCAGCCCCAGGGGCACGCCCTGCACCACATGGCGGCGGATATCGCCCCGGGTGATCTGCATGTCCTCCCGGTGCAGCCGCAGCTGGGGATACTTGGCAAAGGCATAGATGAAGCATGCCACCGTGCTGATGAGCTGAGCCGCCACCGTGGCAATGGCCGCCCCGGCCACGCCCCACCGGAACACCATGATGAACAGCAGGTCCAGCCCCACGTTCAGCACCGTGGAAAACAGCAGGAACAGCAGCGGCGTCAGGGAGTCGCCCATGCTGCGCAGAAAGGCGCAGATGAAGTTATAAAACAGCTGGGCCCCGATGCCGGCGAAGATGATGAAGCAGTAGGTATAGGCCGCCTGATACACTTCGGCATTGTCCGGGGTCACGTTGATCCAGGCCAGCATGGGATTCAGCAGAGCCAGGGCCAGGGCCGTCAGCAGCACCGTCAGCGCCGCCGACAGGATGATCTGGGTGGCCAGGGACCGCCGCACCCCCGCCTGGTTCCGGGCCCCCACCTGGCAGGACGTCACCACGCAGAAGCCCGCGCTGACGCCGAAGGCGAACTGCAGAAAGATGAACACCAGCGACGTGGTGTCGTTGACCCCGGCCACCTCCTGGGCCGTCAGGGTCTGGCCCACAATGGCTGCGTCACTGATGGAGTATATCTGCTGCAGCAGATACGACAAAATCACCGGCAGCGAAAAGATCAGGATCGTTTTCCAGCACGTCCCTTTTGTCAGGTCCATGGGCCCGAACAGGGACTTTTTCGTCTTTTCCATATCAAAAACCTCCGATTCAAAGGAACAAATGATTATAGCCCCGCCGCCCCCGGGTCGTCAAGCAGCAGAACCCACAAGAATTTTGTCATTTTCGCTGAAAAAACAGACACTTTTATGGTGTATATCCACAATAAATATTAGACATGCTAATATCAGATATGTGAGATTCGTTCTTTACTTCTGACCGTCCATTGGGTATAATAAGAGGCTGTTGGCGGTGGAAACCCGCCAAAAATTCTGTTATAATATAGATGAGGAGACGAAGACATGTCAAATTGCGCGATCGTGGGTATCAACTGGGGCGACGAGGGCAAGGGCCGCATGGTGGACTACCTCACCCAACAATATGACGTGGTGGTGCGCTATCAGGGCGGCGGCAACGCCGGGCACACCGTCATCAACGAAAAGGGCAAGTTCGCCCTGCATCTGCTGCCCTCCGGCATTTTCCGCTCCGGCGTCATGAACATCCTGGGCAACGGCGTGGCCCTGGACTGCGAGAATCTGCTCAAGGAGATCGACACCGTCCGCCAGGGCGGCGTGGACATCACCCCCGAGAACCTGCTGGTCAGCGAACGGGCCAGTCTGCTGCTGCCCTGGCACCGGGAGCTGGACGCCCTGGAAGAGCAGCGCCTGAAGGATAAGAAGTACGGCTCCACCAAGCAGGGCATCGCCCCCTTCTATTCCGACAAGTACCAGAAGAAGACGGTCCTGGCCGGTGAACTGCTGTATCCCGAGCACCTGAAGGCCCATCTCCAGGACCTGCTGGAGTGGAAGAACCTGATCCTCCGGGAGGTCTACGGGGCCAAGGGCTACACCATGGACGAGATGATGGCCTGGGTGGAGCAGTACGGCCAGCGGGTAAAGCCCTATGTGGCCGACACCAGCCGCTATCTCCACCAGGCCCAGGCCGCCGGCAAGTCCATCCTGTTCGAGGGCCAGCTGGGCGCTCTGCGGGACCTGGACTACGGTATCTATCCCTACACCACCTCCTCCAACACCATCGCCTCCTATGCCCCGGTAGGCTCCGGCCTGCCCGGCGCATCCATCGACGAGGTGGTGGGCGTGGTGAAGGCCTATTCCTCCTGCGTAGGCGAGGGTCCCTTTGTCTGCGAGTGGTTCGGCGCCGACGCCGAGAAGCTCCGGGATGCCGGTGACGAATACGGCGCCAAGACCGGCCGTCCCCGCCGGGTGGGCCCCATCGACCTGGTGGCCACTCGCTACGGCGTCCGGATGCAGAACGCCACCAACATCGCCCTGACCAAGCTGGATATCCTCAGCTACATGGACCGGATCCCCGTCTGCGCCCACTATGAGATCGACGGTCAACAGACCGACGAGTTCCCCTTCCCCGTGTTGCTGGACCAGGCCAAGCCCGTCACCGAGTACGTCCCCGGCTGGAACTGCGACATCTCCGGGGTCCGCACCTGGGAGGAGCTGCCCCAGGCCGCCCGGGACTATGTGGAGTATGTGGAGCAGGCCATCGGCTGCCGCATCGGCTATGTCTCCGTGGGCGCGGAGCGGGACAGCCTGATCGTCCGCTGAAAATCACAGAAACGGAGGACCCTTATGTCCCACGACGTTTATGAATCCCCCCTGGCCGGGCGCTACGCCTCGCCGTATATGCTGCACCTGTTCTCTCCGGATATGCGCTTCCAGACCTGGCGGCGGCTGTGGACGGCCCTGGCCCGGGCCCAGCACCAGCTGGGCCTGCCGGTAACGGAGGAGCAGGTCCGCCAGCTGGAGCAGCACATCACCGATATCGACTATGACACCGCCCGCCAGCGGGAAAAGGAGGTCCGCCACGACGTGATGGCCCATGTCTATACCTACGGCAAGGCCGCGCCTCTGGCGGCGGGCATCATCCATCTGGGGGCCACCAGCTGCTATGTCACCGACAACGCCGACCTGATCCTGTACCGGGACGGGCTGGTGTATCTGCGGGGCCAGCTGCTGGCGGTGATGAAGAATCTCTCCGCCTTTGCGGAAAAATACGCCGCCACGCCCACCCTGGGCTATACCCACTATCAGCCCGCCCAGCCTGTCACCGTGGGCAAGCGGGCCGCCCTGTGGCTCCAGGACCTGCTGTCAGACCTGGAGGAGCTGGATTTTGTCCTGGGCAGCCTGCGTTTTCTGGGCTGCCGGGGCACCACCGGCACCGAGGCCAGCTTCATGGACCTGTTTGACGGGGACGAGGCAAAGATCGACGAGATGAACCGCCGCATTGCCGCCGAGTTCGGCTTTGACGCCTGCTTCACCGTCTGCGGCCAGACCTATCCCCGGAAGGTGGACGCCCGGATCCTGAACTGCCTGTCCTCCATAGCCCAGAGCGTCTACCGCATGGCCAACGACATCCGCCTGCTGCAGCACGACCGTCAGCTGGAGGAGCCCTTCGAGGAGCACCAGATCGGCTCCTCCGCCATGGCCTATAAGCGAAACCCCATGCGCTGCGAGCGCATCTGCTCCCTGAGCCGCTATCTCATGGCCGACGCCATGAACGCCCCCATGACCGCCTCCGTCCAGTGGATGGAGCGCACCCTGGACGACTCTGCCAACCGCCGCCTGTCCATGCCCGAGGGCTTTTTGTGCGCCGACGCCATTCTGCGCCTGGCCCAGAACGTTACAGACGGCCTGCGGGTCAACGAAAAGGTGGTGGACAAGACCATCCGGGAGTATATGCCCTTCCTGGCCACGGAGAACCTGATGATGGAGGCCGTCAAGCGCGGCGGCGACCGTCAGCAGCTCCATGAGCGGGTGCGGGTACACTCCATGGCCGCCACCGCCCGGATGAAGGACGGCGAGCCCTGCGACCTGCTGGACCGTCTGGCGGCGGACCCGGCCTTTGGCATGACCCGGCCGGAGCTGGACCGCCTCATGGACCCCGCCCGCTACATCGGCCGCTGCCCGCAGCAGGTCCGCGCCCTGCTGGACCGCATCGCCCCCCTGCTGGAGGACGCCCGGTCCGCCGACGGCGGCGTCAGCCTGTAAAAAGCAAAACAAAGCCAGGGATACCGCCGTATCCCTGGCTTTTGTGCTGGTCCTATAACACAGAGTGCCCCGGCTTTCGCCGGGGCACTCCGTGTTATATCAGCCTATGCTGTTTCTCTTAATAGGAGCCCAGGTCAGCGGACTTGTCGCCCTGGGGGTCCACACCGAACTGATAGTCGTTGCCGGGCAGAATGGCGTTGAGGATCACGCCCGCCAGGGCGGCGATGGCCAGGCCGGTCAGGGTGACGTCTGCGCCGCCCACGGTGAAGGTGATGCCGCCGGTGGAGCTGAAGCCCAGGCCGCTGACGAAGATCACCGCCGCGATGATGAGGTTCCGGGACTTGGTCAGGTCCACCTTGTTTTCCACCACGTTCCGCACGCCCACCGCGGAGATCATACCGTACAGGATGAAGCTGACGCCGCCCACGATGGCGGTGGGGATGGAGTTCACCAGGGCGTCGAACTTGGGGGAGAAGGACAGGATGATGGCGTACAGGGCGGCCAGGCGGATGACCCGGGGGTCATAGACCCGGGACAGGGCCAGCACGCCGGTGTTCTCGCCGTAGGTGGTGTTGGCGGGGCCGCCGAACATACCGGCCACCATGGTGGCCAGGCCGTCGCCCAGCAGGGTGCGGTGCAGGCCGGGGTCAGCGATGAAGTTCTTGCCGGTGGTGGAGGAGATGGCGGACATGTCGCCGATGTGCTCCATCATGGCGGCGATGGCGATGGGGGCCATCACCAGGATGGCGGTCAGGTCAAACTTTGCCAGGACGAAGTGCTGCAGGCCCACGAAGTTGGCGCCGCCGACCTCGGTGAAGTCCACCTTTCCGGCGATCAGGGCCACGATGTAGCTGCCTACCACGCCCAGCAGGATGGGGATGATCTTGATCATGCCCTTGCCCCAGATGTTGGCCACCACGATGATGGCGATGGCCACCAGAGCCAGCCACCAGCAGGTGGAGGCGTTGGCGATGGCGGAGCCGGACAGGTTCAGGCCGATGAGGATGATGATGGGTCCGGTGACGATGGGGGGGAAGAAGCGCATGACCTTCTGGGCACCCACCAGCTTGAACAGCAGGGCCAGGATCAGATACAGGGCGCCGGCCACCACGATGCCGCCCAGGGCGTAGGGCAGCTTTTCCTCGCCGCTCATGCCGGCGAACTTGCCCACATCCAGGCTGGCCACCGCCTCAAAGCCGCCCAGGAAGGCGAAGGAGGAGCCCAGGAAGGCGGGAACCTTCAGCTTGGTGCACAGGTGGAACAGCAGGGTGCCGAGACCGGCAAACAGCAGGGTGGTCTGGATGGACAGGGGCAGACCGTACTTGGTGACCAGGATGGGCACCAGCACGGTGGCGCCGAACATGGCGAACAGGTGCTGCAGGCCCAGCACCAGCATCCGGGGGACGCCCAGCTCCCGGGCGTCGTAGATGGCGTCTTGTCCAAGGTTTTTCTTCATGTGACAGTTCCTCTCTTTCTTTTGCGCTGATCTATGTGATGTTGTTTGCTGACGGAAGGATGGATAATGGCCAAAAAAAATGACCGGTAAAAATACCGGTCAGAAGGGAAAAACGGAAATAAAAACAGCGGGAGCGGAGATTTTGCTGCGCAGAACGTTGCACTTCATCTCGATCACTCCCCTCAGAATTTTCTTGCCTATTATACGGGAGCGGAGGGCAAATTGCAATGCATTCTTTTCCCAAGAAAACGGCGCATAAGCGCCGCCTTGCTTGTCTATTCTGCATAATAAAGGCCCCGCAGCAGCCGCCCGGCCATGCGGCGGCCCAGCTGAGGCAGGTCGAACCCGCCCTGATAGATGCGCCACTCGAACAGGGCTCCCCGGTGCAGCACCACCAGCTCCTCCACCACCTGATCCGGGTCGTGGGAGGGGTGGATGCTGCCCTCCTGCTGGCACAGCGTCACCAGCTCCAGCAGCACCCGGAAGTATACCCGCCCGGCGTTTTTCTGCAGCACCCGCTGCTCCGGATACCGCAGCCCGTGGATAAACGCCTTATACAGCACCGGGTCCGACACGCTGATCTCCAGGGACCGGCCCACAAAGTCCAGCAGCTTCTCCCGGGCGGGCCGGGCGGTGTCTGCCAGATACCCCTCCTCCAGCTCGCTGTATGCATCGTCCACATGGCTGGTCACCTGAATGGCCAGCTCGTCCTTGCTTTTGAAATAGTGATAGATGTTGCCCACGGAGCATCCGGCGGTCTGGGCGATCTCCTCCACGGAGACGTTTTCAAAGCCCTCCCGGTCAAACAGGTCCAGGGCGGCACTCTGGATGCGGCTGCGCATCTCCAGGGCCTGGCGTTTTCTTGCGGTCATTCTCTCGGACATAGTCGTTCCTCTTGCAAATCCTGTGATACATCTATATTATCGCTTTGAACAGGCAAAGTCAAGCCCCCGGGGCCACCGGGCGGTAAGCGCGGCGGCCCCGGGAAAAGGAGCTTTGCCTTTGCCTGGCGGACTATTCCATCTCCGCCAGGGCGGCGTTATACAGGTCGTTGCGGGGCAGACCGGTGTCCTCCGCCACCTGGCGAACGGCGTCCTTCATCCGGACCCCCTCCTGCCGCAGGCGCAGCACCTGCCGCACCCCCTGGTCCAGAGTCACCGCCGGGGCGGCGGCTTTTTCGGCCCCGGCCACCACCAGGACGTATTCCCCCCGGGGCTCCTTCTCCTGATACAGGGCCACCGCCTGGGCCAGGGTGGTGCGCACCGTCTCCTCGTGGAGCTTGGTCAGCTCCCGGCACAGGGCCACGGGCCGGTCCCCCAGCACCTCCAGCATATCCGCCAGGGTGGGCCGCAGCTTGTGGGGGGCTTCGTGGAACACCATGGTCCGCTCCTCATGGGACAGCTCCTCCAGCCGGGTGCGGCGCTCCTTTTTGTTGGCGGATAAAAATCCCTCGAAGCAGAACCGCCCGGTGGGCAGGCCCGACACCGCCAGGGCGCACACGGCGGCGCAGCAGCCGGGGATGGCCTGCACGGTGATGCCCTGCTGCCCGCACAGGCGCACCAGGTCCTCTCCGGGGTCGCTGATGGCCGGGGTGCCGGCGTCCGTCACCAGGGCGCAGCTCTCCCCGCCCAGCAGGCGCTCCGCAATGGCGGGGCCGGCGGCGGCCCGGTTGTGCTCATGATAGCTGACCAGGGGCTTCCGGATGTCAAAATGGTTCAGCAGCCGCAGGGACACCCGGGTGTCCTCGGCGGCGATAAAATCGGCCTGGGCCAAAGTCTCCACCGCCCTGGGAGACAGGTCCCCCAGGTTGCCGATGGGCGTGGCCACCAGATACAGGATTCCGGCCATGCTTCATTCCTCCTTGTCTCGAAAATACGCCCGGCGGACGTCCTCGGTTTCGCCGCCGTCGGGGCCATGCAGCAGCAGGGGCGGCTCCACGGTGAGGCCCACGCCGCCGCCCAGCCGGGCCTCCAGCAGAAACAGCGACGGTGGGGCCGCCGCCGTGTGGTGCACGAAGCGCAGGCGCTTGGGCTCCAGCCGCACCCGCCGCAGCTCCTCCAGCACGTCCGCCAGCCGGTCCGGCCGGTGCACCAGACAGAAGCTGCCGCCCCAGGTCAGGGCCCGGGCCGCTGCGGCGCACAGCTGGGAAAGGGTGCAGTCCGTCTCCGCCCGGGCGGTGCGGCGGGCGGCATCGGGGGCCACGGCCCCGGCGTCCGGCGGGAAATACGGCGGATTGGCCACCGCCAGCCGGAAGCGCCCCGGGGGCAGCAGTCCCTGCCGCAGGTCCCCCTCCAGGCAATGCATCCGGCCCTGAAGGCCGTTTTCCTCCGCCGTCCGCCGGAACAGGGCGCAGGCCTGCGGCTGAAGCTCCACCCCGGTGACCGTCAGCTCCGGCTCCCGGGCCAGCAGCAAAAGGCTCAGAAGCCCCGTTCCGGCCCCCAGCTCGCACACGGTCATGCCCCGCCGCAGCCGGGGAAAGGCCCCCAGCAGGAACGTGTCCGTGGAGGGGCGGAACAGCCCGTCGTCGTATAGAAATGTGTACCCTCCCGGCCAGAGCCGGTCCCGGTGCTCCATGGCGTCGCCCTCCCCGGTGTTTTCCCCTATTGTAATATACTTTTTCACAGGACGCAAGGCCATCCCTGGCCCCGGGACTGTAAACCGCCACGAAAAATGAAAGTTTCCGGATATTTCCCACCGGCAGGGGGTTGCAATTTTGGATTTTCATGATACAATATGCTCATAATCTAAATGGAGGTGCTACTATGGCTTATCAGATCGGCTCTGCTTGTGTCAGCTGCGGCGCTTGCGCTGACGTCTGTCCCGTGGGTGCTATTTCCCAGGGTGACGATCGTTATGTGATCGATGCTAACGCCTGCCTGGACTGCGGTACCTGCAGTGATACCTGCCCCAACGGCGCTATCAATCCTGCTGACTAATTACATCAGTCTGAAAAAAATCCCCGGCTGCATAGCAGCCGGGGATTTTTTTACCCCGCCGGGGGAGTGCCGCGCTTGGAGATGGAGCCCAGCTCAGCGGATTCAAGGTACGCGCTGACGGTGCCGTCCGCCTGCTGATACACGCTGAATAGTCCCGGCGTAAAGTCCTGGGTGGCATAGGGAATATCTCGCTGGTCCAGGGCCGTGGCATAGGGATACCGCCATTTCATCTGCCGGTGCAGATACGGCTGATCCATCATATGCACCGCATCCCCCTCCATGGGCGGCACGGTCTCCCGCCAGTACAGCAGATAGCCCCGGATATTTTCCCCCTTCCGGGGCAGGGACCACTCGGCAAAAAGGTACAAGCCGACGCTGGACGGAATATCCGGCCACAGCCAGTCGGTATACTGGGCCTGTTCCTGCCGGACCAGGCTCTGCATGGGCGCGGCCATCGCGCCCTCCGGCCCGTCATACAGGATATACCCGCTGAGGGCTTCCTCCACATAGGCATCATAAGGGTAGTGGGGCACCAGCCACAGTCCGTCGGTGTCCCCGGGCCAGTCCTCCCCGTCCTCGTATTGGAAATAGGTCAGGATGGCCCAGCGGTCCGGCCCGTTATCGCCGGGCGCCAGCAGGGCCGCCCGCCAGAACTGAATGGTCTGGCCGCTGAGGGGCTTTTTCACCGGCTCCTGCATCCACACCGTCTGGGTCACCCCGGACAGGGACAGCACGTCCTCATCCGACAGGTCGTCCAGCAGCTCCCGGGGCAGGTTCAGCCCCTCCAGCCGGTCCCGGACGGCCTGGGCCGTCTGAGACGGCTCCTGCCGCGGCCTATAGTCCATGGGAAGCCTTTGGCCCAGGGCCTGGCCCAGCAGCACCGCTGCCAGCACCAGCACCAGATATCCCCCCGCCAGCCACCGGCCATCCAGCCGCACCGGCGCGGCCTCCACCGCATAGCCGCAGTTGTCCAGGGCCCGGGTCAGCCGGGTCAGCTGCCGCAGGATGATGATATACAGCGCCAGCAGCAGCCACACCGCCAGCCCCTGCAGGGTCTGGCCCAGCAGGCCGGTGAGGATCAGCACCCCATACCACAGCACCAGGGCCCCCGCCGCCTTGGCGGAGGGCTTTTCCTGCCCGGCCTTGCGGCCGATCTCCCTCATGCCCCACCACAGGCCCAGGCACACCAGCCAGAACAGGACGCTCAAGGTCCAGGCTATGGCCGTCTCCAGCCAGGGGACCAGCCGGGACAGGACGGTGCCCATGACGACGGCATAGCCCCCCCGCAGCGCCGCCAGGGCTATGGACAGCCGCCAGCAGCTGCGCAGGCAGCCGTTCTCCTGCCGCAGGGTCCGGAACCCCAGCATCAGCAGGATGCTGCCAACCATGGGCAGAAGATGCTGCAGATTCCAGAAGTTCAGGGTGATGCTGGTCAGTCCGATGCCCCACAGAACGCAGCGCATGGCCTGCCGCCAGGGGGTCACCCGGGCCGCCGGCAGCTGCTCCTCCGGCAGCTGCTCCAGCAGGGTCTGCATATCCCGGTCAAAGCGGATGTCGTCCGTCACAGCAGGTCACCTCCCAACAGATTCCGCAGTCTCTGCCGCAGGCGGTACAGCCGCCCCTCGGCGGCCCGCTCCGTGATGCCCAGCTCTGCGGCGATCTGGGCGGTGGATTGGCAGTAGTAATACTTCCGGAAGAACAGCTGCTGTTCCTCACGGCCCAGGGACCGGATGGCCGTCTGAAGCTGTTCCCGCCGGTCCTTTTGCAGCAGGGCCTCCTCGGCGCTGCCGTCCCCGTGGGGCATGGTCTCGTCCAGGGGCTCCTCCCTCCGCAGCCGCCTGGCCCGGTTCAGGGCCATGTTCCGGGCCAGCACCGTCAGCCACGGCACGAACTGCCCCCGCTCCGGCGCATAGTCCCCGGCCCGCTGCCACAGGCGCAGGGAGATATCCGCCAGGCACTCCTCCCGCTCCCGGGGGTCTGTCAGAATGGGTTTCAGGATATATTGCAGCAGCGGTCCGTGCCGCCGCAGCAGGGTCTGCAGGGCCGCCTGGTCCCCGGCGGCGATCTGCGCCATCAGCTGCTTGTCGTCCATGTCCGTCGCCTCCCTGTTTCTCTCTACTCTATAGTACACGCCGCAGGGCCAAAACCCACGGCAATTTTTCTCACTTTTGAACACATATTAACACAAAACACCGCCTTGCGCCAGGGGGGGCGGTGTGTTATACTATGCATAACAACACACTGGGTAATTGTGCCCATTTTTTCAGAAAGAGAGAGACCATGACCACCAAAGATTACCAGACCCGCAGACCGCTGCGCATTTTCCTGTCCTATTTCCGCCCCCACCGGGGCCTGTTCCTGCTGGATATCAGCTGCGCCTTCCTGATCGCCGTCATCGACCTGGCCTTTCCCCTGATCTCCCGCACCGCCATGTACCACTGGCTGCCGGATAAGCAGTTTTCCATTTTCTTTACGGTCATGGCTCTGGTGGTGGCGGCCTTTGTCCTCCGGGCGGGGCTGTATTTCGTGGTGGGCTATTGGGGCCACACCTTCGGCATCCTGGTGGAGGCCGATATCCGCCGGGACCTGTTTGCCCATATGCAGGACCTGGGCTTTGACTTTTACGACAAAAACCGCACTGGCCAGCTGATGAGCCGCCTGACCACGGACCTGTTTGAGCTGACGGAGCTGGCCCACCACGGGCCGGAGGACCTGTTCATCTCCCTGGTCACCATTGTGGGGGCGCTGGCGGTGATGTTCTCCATCCAGTGGCGGCTGGCCCTGGTGGTGTGCTGCATCATCCCCGTGTTCCTGCTGGTGGTGGTGTATCGCCGCCGCCAGATGTCCCAGGCCTCCCGGGCCGCCAAACAGAAAACCGGCGCCATCAATGCCGAGATCGAGTCCGGCCTCTCCGGTGTCCGCACCACCAAGGCCTTCGCCAACGAGGCCCAGCAGCAGCGGCGGTTCGACGGGGCCAACGAGGTGTTCAAAACCTCCAAGCGCAATTTCCACAAGGAGATGGGCTTTTTCAACGCCAGCATGGAGCTGTTCATCAGCCTGCTGTCCGTGGCGGTGATCGCCGCAGGCGGCTGGCTGATTATGAAGGACCGGCTGAACTATATCGACCTGATCACCTTCAGCCTGTATATCACCACCTTCATCAGCCCCGTCCGGAAGCTGGCCAACTTCGCCGAGATGTTCTCCAACGGCTTTGCGGGCCTGCACCGGTTCATCGAGCTGATGGCCACGGAGCCCACCATTCAGGACGCCCCCGACGCCGTGGAGCTGACGCAGGTGCAGGGCCGGGTGGCCCTGGAGAACGTGCACTTCTCCTATGACGACGGCAGCCCCGAGGTGCTCCACGGGGTGGACCTGACGGTGCAGCCCGGGGAGACGGTGGCCATTGTCGGCCCCTCCGGCGGCGGCAAAAGCACCCTGTGCCAGCTGGTGCCCCGGTTTTACGACCCCGACAGCGGCGTGGTATCCGTGGACGGGACCGACGTGCGCCGCCTGACCCAGCACTCCCTGCGCCGGGCCATCGGCATCGTCCAGCAGGACGTGTTCCTGTTTGCCGACACCATTCGGGAGAACATCCGCTACGGAAAACCCGAGGCCACCGACCGGGAGGTGGAGGAGGCCGCCCGCCGGGCGGAGCTGTATGACGACATCGCCGCCATGCCCAACGGGTTCGACACCTATGTGGGCGAGCGGGGCACCCTGCTCTCCGGCGGACAGAAGCAGCGGGTGGCCATTGCCCGGATCTTCCTGAAGGACCCGCCCATCCTGATCCTGGACGAGGCCACCTCGGCTCTGGACAGCATCACCGAGGCGAAGATCCAGCACGCCTTCGACGAGCTGAGCCGGGGCCGCACCACCCTCATCATCGCCCACCGGCTCTCCACCATCCGGGCCGCCCACCGCATCCTGGTGATCCGGGACGGCCGCATCGCCGAGCAGGGCACCCATGACCAGCTGCTGGCGGCAAACGGGGCCTATGCCGGACTCTATCACACCCAGAATCTGGGGGAATACCATGGATAAACGGGAAATGCTGGACCGGCTGGCCGCAAACGGCGATGAGCGATTGCTGCTGGGACGGGTCTGGGATAAATATGAACAGTGCCGGCGGCGGAATCTGCCGGAGGGGACGGGCTTTCTGTCCCCGGCGGAGCAGGCGGCGGCCCAGCGGCTGCTGAACGCCCTGGCCGTAACGGAGGGCTACGCCTTCTGGGGCGGGTACGACGGCGCCCAGCGGCGGCAGCTGTGGTTCCTGCCGGAGTGGCAGGAGGCCCCGGAGGAGGACGCCGTCCGGGTGGTCCGGGCCTCGTTTTACGAGGAGGACGCTCTGACCCACCGGGACATTCTGGGCAGTCTCATGGCCCTGGGCCTGACCCGGGAGACCCTGGGGGATATCCTGGTGTTTCCCCGCTGGGCCGACGTGCTGGCCACGGCCCCGGCGGCGGAGCTGCTGCTGTCGGACTGGACGGACGCCGGACGGGTGCGGCTCCATACGGCCCCGCTGCCCCTGGCCCAATTGACGCCGCCCCAGGAGAAAACCAAGGAGATCCGCGACACGGTGTCCTCCCTGCGGCTGGACAGCGTGCTGGCCGTTGGCTTTTCCCTGAGCCGGGGAAAGGCCGCCGAGGCGGTGACCTCCGGCCGGGTCCAGGTGAACTGGACCGACTGCCAGAAGCCGGACCGCCCGGTGGCCCAGGGCGACACCCTGACCCTGCGGGGGCTGGGGAAATGCGTCCTGGAGGAGGTCGGCCATCAGACCAAAAAGGGCAGGGTGTTCGTCACCCTGAAGCGTTATCTATAAAAGAGGGAGAGATCACATCATGGACGAAAAGAAAATCGCCCGCATCAACCAGCTGGCCGCCAAGGCGAAAACGCCGGAGGGCCTAACCCAGGAGGAACGGGAGGAGCAGCTGCGCCTGCGCCGGGAGTATATCGACTCGGTGGTGGGCAACCTGGCCCGGGAGCTGGACAATACCTATGTGGTGGATGAGCACGGCAACAAGCGCAAGCTCCGCCCGAAAGGAGAGCAGTGATGGCCTATTCCTATGACGACCGGGACCGGGAGTTCCGGCAGTCGCCTCCCCCCAGACCGCCCCGGAAAGAGGACAACGATCTGGGGTCCTGGATCCTGATCATCTTTCTGTTCATCGTGGCATGGCCGGCGGGGCTGGCGGTGCTGCTGTCGAAGGTGCTGGGGAACGACTCCCGGCGGAAAAATGCCGCTCGAAGCACCCGGTCGACTGTGTCCCGCAGTGACCCGGCCGTGTCCCGGGCAAATCCCAACCCGTCCCAGGCCCGTCCCGGGACGGCTTCCGCCGCCGGGCGGAAGGTCACCAAAACCCCCCAGTATTCCGCAAAAGCCGCCCGGAACATGAAGATTGTGGGCCTGGTGCTGCTGTTTGCGGGGCTGGTGTCCCTGGTGGAGGGCATCGGCGCTGCCACCGGCGGCCTGAGCTGGGCCCTGCTGGCCAGCCTGTTTCCCACCATGGGCCTGGCCGCCGGAGGTCTGGGCCTGCTGCTGGCCGGAGGCGTCATGACCCGCCGGGCCCGCCGCTTCGGCAAGTATCTGGCCTGTGCCCACGGGCAGGAGGCGGTGTCCCTGAAAAAGCTGGCGGAGGCGGCGGACGTGTCCTCCCGGAAGGTGGAAAACGACCTGGAGATCATGATCGAAAAGGGCCTGTGGGGCGAAAATGCCTATCTGGACCTGGGAAGCGATATGCTGTTCCGGTCCCCGGCGGCGGCGGACGCCTTCTTCGGCAAAAAGAAGCAGGAGCAGGAGGTTCAGGAGCCGCCCCAGGCGGAGCAGGGCTATTCCGGCGTCCTGCGGGACATCCGCCGGGCCAACGACCGCATCGCCGACCCCGTTCTCAGCCAGAAGATCGACCGGCTGGAGGAGGTGGCAGGGAAAATCTTCCGCATCATCGAGAAGGAGCCCGCCAAAAAGGCCAAGGCCAGCACCTTCCTGAATTACTATCTGCCCACCACCCAGAAGCTGCTGGACTCCTATGCCGAGTTTGAGGAGGCTGGGGTCAGCGGCGAGAACCTGAACCAGGCCAAGGCCAAAATTCAGAGCACCATGGACAGCATCGTGGCGGGGTTCGAGCGGCAGCTGGATGAGCTGTACCGGGCCGACGCCATGGACATCGACAGCGACATCCGGGTCATGGAGACCATGCTCCGCCGGGACAGCGCCACCGTGGCCGACGATTTCGGCCTGGGCGGCAGCACGGCGGTGCAGCAGGAGGAAGAATAAAGACGGAAATAAGGAGGAAAAGCCCCATGAAGCGTGTTTTTGCCCTGATTTTAGCCCTGTGCATGGCCTGCGCCCTGTTTGCCTGCGGAAAGAAGCAGACGGAGGTGGCCCCCGGCGGAGATAGTCCCACGGTGACCCCCGGGGCCACGGACCCGGGAAGCGGCCCGGCGGAAAATCCCGGCGGCAGTACCGGTGTGCCCGGCGGTGCAGGCAGTACCGGAAATGCCGGAAACGGCGGAAATACCACCGGCAGTACCGGCAGCGCCTGGGCCGGCACCCGGGTGGCGGTGATCTATTTCTCCTGCACCGGCAGCACCCGGACGGCGGCAGAGCGCATCCGGGACATGACCGGGGCGGACCTGTATGAGCTGACCCCGGAGCAGCCCTACACCAGCCAGGACCTGAGCTATAACAACGATGCCTGCCGGGCCAGCCAGGAGCAGAAGGACCCCGCCGCCCGGCCCCGGATCGCGGGCCAGCCCCTGGACCTGTCCCAGTACGGCACCATCTATCTGGGCTATCCCATCTGGTGGGGGACCGCGCCCCGGATCATCAACACCTTCCTGGATACCTATGACCTGACCGGGAAAACCATCCGGCCCTTCTGCACCAGCGGCAGCAGCGGCATCGAGACGTCGGTGGCGGATATCCGGGCGGCGGCGCCGGAGGTCAACGTGACGGCGGGCCTGCGGGTGGACGACCCCGACGGCAGCGCCCTGAAGGCCTGGGTCCTGGGGTAATAAGAGCTTGTCAAAAAAGGGCGTTGCCTTTTTTGACAAAAGAGATTTCGCTCCGACCCGTGCGTTTTCACGCAAAAAATGCGCGAAAACGCACTCTCTCCGCGCAAAGTATTTTTCGCGACGTACACGCCCAACGGAAGTCCCCTTGGGGGGCGCCGCCGCGAAAAATGGATGGAACACTTCGCGGCCTGCGGGCCGCGAACTCTGCGAGGCGTTTTTGACAGCCTGGAATAAGAGGAGTCCGGCGCGTGCCGGGCTCCTTTAACCTGTAGCCTGAAAAAAACTCGCCTGCCGGAGGTCCGGCGGGCGGGTGCTTTTTTATTCGGCGGGATGGGGTGCGATCGCCATCAAGCCTTATTGCTTTGCCAGATCGGAGAAATAGTCCTCCAGGGCGGATTCCGCGTATATGGAACAGCCGTCGCAGTCCTTGGCCTGGGAGGAAATCGCTTCGGCCAGCACCGGATCGGTATCCGCCGTCATTTCCGCAAGCTGTGCGCTGTCCAGCGTGGTCCTGCCGGGAACGCAGGTGTCCTGGGCGCTCATGGTGCCGAAGCTGTCCAGGAAATACCGGTCTCCGGCTTCGTCATACACGACATACAGCACCGTGTTATAGTCGGTGATGGGGTGATATTTTTCCCCGCTGCCGTCATAGTCCCGCAGGAAAACCAGAAGCTCGGTTCCGCTGGTAAACAGGGGATAGTCGGGAGAGGTCGCCTCGGAACAGCCGCCCTGCACCAGGGTGAAGCTCCGGGGAAGGTCGCCCTTGTAGGACTCCTGAACGGACGCGTCAAAGAACGTGACCCAATTGCGCAGGTCCTCCCCCTGCCAGTCGCCTACCTTGACCCGGGCCACGGCGTCCGCCTCCCGGAAGGCGTCGGACACGGAATAGCAGCGCTCAAACATGGAATTGATCTGCATCTCGCCCCACCGGCTGGGGGGCAGGACGGGCTCGTGGGCCGCGCAGGCCGTTGCAGACAGCAGCAGGACCGCCGCTAAAACAAAAGAAATCCCTGGCCGCAAAAATGATCTGTTCACGGTGAACCTTCCTCTCTTTATGTATAATCGGCGGACAGGCGCGCGAAATAGTCCTCCAGGTCGGTCAGACGATAGAGGTCGCCGGAGGACGCAACCGGCCGGTCCGGGTCGGCCTGGGAGGGCGCAATGGCAGCCAGAACCGGGTCCTGCTTTGTCAGATTGTCCCTGATCTGAAGAAGCTGCTCCTGCCCCGGGTGCGCAACGGCCGGGCAATCGGCGGGCTGATTGATCTGACTCCATTGGGTCATCATGCCCAGGGCGTCCAGAACGTAGGACATGCCGCTGTCGTCCTGGGTCACATACATCACCGTGGAATACGTGTTTATCAGCTCATAGGCGTCCGGATACTCCACCAGGTCGTAGGTATCCCGGTACATGGACACATCGTATTTGATCAAGAACAGCAGCAGCTGATTGCCATAGGTGAATACGGGATAATTTCGGTAGGTCCAGGTGGAGCAGCCCTCCTGGGCCAGGACAAACTCATGGGGGATATCCCCCTTGTACACTTTTTGGACCGTTGTCCGGAAAAAGGTTCGCCCGGTGATCAGCTCCTCCTCCAGCCAATCCCCCACCGTAACAAGGGCAACCACCTCTGCGGCGTCATAGGCCTCCGACAGGGAGTAGGTGTGGGGAAGCATTCCTTTGGCCTCTCCCTCCCCCCACCGGCTGGGGGGCAGAACGGGCTCGTGGGCCGCGCAGGCGGTTGCAGACAGCAGCAGAACCGCCGCTAAAAGCGCGGATAGAAATTTTTTCATGCTCGTTACCTCCTGATCTGATTTTGACCGTATGGGCTGCGGCAGGCGCACAGACGGAATACGGCGCAGCCGTCTATGCGCCCGGGGAAAGCGTTTGGGTACATCTTGCCCAAACTACACGGGCTCCATGGGCGGAATTACCTGCAAAATTGAATGATTCGATACGCATAAAACGCGCCCTTTCCATAAAACATACTATTTTACAATTATACCGTTAAATTATATATAACATATTCGCGAGGGAAAGTCAACATTTTCTCTGAATTGCGGAAGCGGAAAAACGGTTTTCCGCAAAGACGGGGGAGACTGGAAATCCCCGGGAAGGTGTGGTAAAATAACGGAAAACAAGCGTTGAAAGGGTATGTGCTATGCGTATACTGGTTTTATCCGATTCCCACGGGTGCGTGGACCCTATGCAGCAGTGCGTGGAGCTGGTACAGCCCCAGGCCATCCTCCATCTGGGGGACTGCGCCCGGGACGCGGACCGGCTGGGGCGGCTGTATCCCCGGATCCCGCTGCTGGGGGTGCCCGGCAACTGCGACTATGGCAGCGCGGACCAGCCGGAGCGGCTGACGGAGCTGGGCGGCGTCCGCATCCTGATGATGCACGGCCACACCCGGCATGTGAAGTCCGGCCCCATGGCGGCTATGTACGCCGCCCGGGAGTGCGGGGCGGACATCCTGCTGTTCGGCCACACCCACCAGCCGGTGGTGGACCGCAGCGGCGATTTCTGGATGATGAATCCCGGGTGCATCGGCCCCAGCGTCCGGCGGACCTATGGGGTCATCACCTTAGAGGACGGGAAGGTGGACTGCGCCGCCTTCCGCCTGTGAGAGGAGGCGGCGGACATGGGACTGCGGCTTTCGGCGGCGGGCATTTTCCTGCTGGGGGCGGCGGGTCTGCTGCTGCACTCCACCCTGCTGGAGACGGGACACATCCGGCCGGGGATGTTCTGCTTTTACACCAATCTCAGCAATCTGCTGGTGCTGGTGTATGAGCTGGCCCTGGCGGCGGTGCCGGAGGGGGCGGTGCGGCGGCTGCTGACCGGCAGCGGCGTGGCCCTGTCCATGACGCTGTGCATCTATGTGACGCACCTGATCTATCACTTTGTGCTGGTGCCGGACGCCAGGCGCCGGGGGAAGAAATTCGCCGACTTCGGCGGCAGCTTCGGGAACCTGTGCGTCCACTATGGGACGCCGTGGCTGGTGGTGGGACAGTGGCTTCTGTGGGGGAACAAGGCCGGGCTGACCGCGGCCTCCGCCGCCCGGTGGCTGGTGCTGCCCCTGGCGTACTTCGTGTATGCCATGCTGCGGGCCAGGACGGGGCGGCCCATCGGCCACACGAAGCTGCTGTACCCCTACCCCTTCATGGACCCGGAGAAGCTGGGGGTGAAAAGGTTCTGCCTCAGCGTCGCGGCGGTGCTGGCGGGGTTCTTCCTGCTGGGCTGCCTGTTCGTGGCCCTGGGGCGGTGGATGGGATAAAGCAAAAAATGCGCCCCCGGGGCGCGTTTTTTGACAAGCTGAGGACCTCCTGCTGCGGCAGGAGGTCCTGTTTTATAGGGGTCACAGCCACACGGTCCGGCGGCACAGGGCGTCCAGGGCCTCCAGGGCCCGGTCCACCTGGCCGGGGGTGTTGTAAGGCCCGAAGGAGAAGCGGATGGCCCCGGTGGGGAAGGTGCCCAGGGTCCTGTGGGCGTTGGGGGCGCAGTGCAGCCCCACCCGCACCTGGATGCCAAATTCCCGGCCCAGGGCGTCGGCCACAAAGGCCGGGTCCGTGTTCTCCGGCACCACCGGCACCACGGCGGCCCGGTTTTCCGCCCCGGCCAGACCCACCAGCCGCAGATTGGGGATGGACGCCGCCCCCCGGAGGAACCGGTCCGTCAGGGCCTGCTCATGGGCCCGGATGGCGTCGATGCCGGTTTCCTCCAGCCAGGTCAGGGCCGCGTGAAGGCCCATGATCCCCGGCAGGTTCAGGGTCCCGGCCTCGAACCGGTCCGGCAGGAAGGACGGCACCTCCTCGGAGTGGCTGGCGCTGCCGGTGCCGCCGGACAGCAGCGGCTCCAGCTCCGCGGCCAGCTCCGGCCGCAGCAGGAAGCCCCCGGTGCCCTGGGGACCCATCAGCCCCTTGTGGCCGGTGAAGGCCAGGGCGTCCGCCCCCATGGCCTCCATGTCGATGGGGAAGGCCCCGGCGGTCTGGGCGGTGTCCAGCAGGAACAGCAGGCCGTTTTCCCGGCAGAAGGCCCCCACCTCCGCCGCCGGAAGCAGGGTGCCGCAGACGTTGCTGGCGTGGAGCATCACCACCGCCCGGGTGTTCTCCCGCAGCAGGCCGGGAAGGCGCTCCGTCATCAGCGTGCCGTCCGGGCGGCAGGGGATCCGGTCGAAGGTGACGCCCCGGCGGGTCAATTGGGTCAGGGGACGCATGACGGCGTTGTGCTCCATGGCGGACACCAGCACATGGTCCCCGGGCCGCAGCAGGCCCTTCAGCAGGACGTTCAGGCTTTCGGTGATGTTCTTGGTGAACGCCACGCATCGGCTGTCCGGCCCGTGGAACAGGCGGCACAGCTGCTGGCGAGTGCGCAGCACCGTCTCCTCCGCCTGATACGCCCCCTCATAGCCGCCCCGGCCGATGTTGCAGCCGCAGCCGGTGACATAGTCGAACATGGCCTGGGCCACCTGGGGCGGCTTGGGGAAGCTGGTGCTGGCGTTGTCCAGATAAATCGGCTCCATATGGGTCCCTCCCGAAACGATACGTTGTATTTTCAAAAAAATAATGGTAGACATAAACTATTATTATATGATACAATGTCTGTTGGAATTTTTCAAGAGAGAGGTATTTTTCCAAATGAACATCAAACGTGAGCGCCTGCATATCGTCATTGCTGGCCTGATCATCGGCGTCATTGCGTCGCTGCTGGTCTTTTTCGGCAACCCTGCCAACATGGGCTTCTGCATCGCCTGCTTCCTGCGGGATACCGCAGGCGGTCTGGGCCTGCACCGGGCCGCCGCCGTGCAGTATATCCGGCCGGAGATCATCGGCCTGGTGCTGGGCAGCTTCGGCATCGCCCTCTTCAAGGGTGAGTTCTCCGCCAAGGGCGGCAGCGCGCCCCTGACCCGCTTCGTGCTGGGCTTTTTCGTGATGATCGGCTGCCTGATGTTCCTGGGCTGCCCCTTCCGCATGATCCTGCGCCTGGCCGGCGGCGACCTGAACGCTCTGCTGGGCGGGCTTGGCTTCGTGCTGGGCATTCTGGCGGGCGTGTTCTTCCTGAAGAAGGGCTATTCCCTGAAGCGCTCCTATTCCATGGCGAAGCTGGAGGGCTTCCTGTTCCCGGCCATCCAGGTGGTGGTGTTTATCCTGCTGGTGGCGGCTCCCGCCTTCATCTACTTCACCGAGGCCGGCGGCGGCCCCGGCGCCAAGCACGCTGCCGTGCTCATCAGCCTGGCGGCGGGCCTGATCGTGGGCGCTCTGGCCCAGCGGACCCGCCTGTGCATGGTGGGCGGCATCCGTGACGTGGTGCTGTTCCGGGAGCCCAAGCTGCTGATGGGCTTCGGCGCCATCCTGATCAGCGCCCTGGTGTGCAACCTGATCCTCACCGGCGCCACCGACGGCACCTATTTCCACCTGGCCTTTGAGGGCCAGCCCATCGCCCATACCGACGGCCTGTGGAACTGCCTGGGCATGGTGCTGGTGGGCTTTGGCTGCGTGCTGCTGGGCGGCTGCCCCCTGCGACAGCTGGTGCTCTCCGGCGAGGGCAGCTCCGACAGCGCCGTGACGGTGCTGGGCCTGATCGTGGGCGCTGCCTTTGCCCATAACTTCGGCCTGGCCTCCAGCGCGGAGGGCCCCACCGCCAACGGCAAGATCGCCGTGGTCATCGGTCTGGCCGTGGTGGCCGCCATCGGCTGCCTGAACACCTTCCGGAAGAAAGCATAAGGAGGAGACAACATGAAAGTCATCGACGCACGGGGGCTGTCCTGCCCCGAGCCCGTGGTGCTGCTGCGGGCGGCTATGCAGAGCGGCGAGGCCGCCTATCAGATCCTGGTGGACAACCACGCCTCCCGGGAGAACACCACCCGCTATGCCCAGCACCAGGGCTATCAGGTCCAGGTGCAGGAAAACGGCGGCGAATGGACGCTGACCTTTACCAAATGACCTATTTCGCAACGTTTTTTTCTCACTTCGGCGCCATGCGGTATCAGCAGCTGTGCCGGGAGCAGGGGATCGAGTGCCGGGTGATGCCGGTGCCCCGGAATCTCAGCAGCAGCTGCGGCACCTGCGTGCGGTGCGAGGGGCGGTGGCTGGAGCCCCAGGGCGAGGCCGCCGGAGACGTGGAGCGCATTGCCGCCTGGGACGGGCGGAGCTATACGCCGGTTTATCAACGGACGGAGGAATGACCATGGAAACAGAAGTGAAGCTGACCAAGCTGGCCTCCTGCGCCGGATGCGGGGCCAAGGTGGGGGCCGGGACCCTGGCGAAGCTGCTGGACGGGTTCCGGACCCATTCGGACCCCCGGCTGCTGGTGGGGTATGACAAGTCCGACGACGCCAGCGTGTATTATCTGGACGAGCACACGGCCCTGGTGCAGACCACGGACTTTTTCCCGCCTATTGTGGACGATCCCTTCCTGTATGGGCAGATCGCCGCGGCCAACGCCATCAGCGACGTGTACGCCATGGGCGGGGAGCCGAAGCTGGCCCTGAACATCCTGTGCCTGCCGGAGTCCATGACCCGGGAGATGGTCCAGGAGCTGCTGCGGGGCGGATACGACAAGGCCTATGAGGCCGGGGCCATCATCACCGGGGGACACACCATCCACGGCGCGGAGCCCATTTACGGCCTGGCCGTGTCGGGCTTCGTGGACCCCAGGCGGGTGCTGACCAACAGCGGCGCAAAGCCCGGGGACGTCCTGCTGCTGACCAAGCCCTTGGGCGTGGGCGTGCTGACCACCGCCGCCAAGGCGGGGCTGGCGGAGCCTGCGGTGATGGACCGGATCTATCGCCAGATGGCCGCCCTGAACCGCACCGCCCGGGATATCATGGTGAAATACCGGGTCCACAGCTGCACCGACGTGACGGGCTTTGCCCTGCTGGGCCACGGCTTCGAGATGGCCCAGGGCAGCGGCTGCACCGTGCACATCCAGAGCGGGAACGTCCCCTTCCACCCGGAGGCCTGGGACCTGGCGGCCATGGGCCTGATCCCCGCCGGGGCATACCGGAACCGGGATTTCGCCCAGAAGGGCGTCACCGTCCGGGGAGACGTCAGCCGCACCATGCAGGACCTGCTGTATGATCCCCAGACCAGCGGCGGCCTGCTGATGGCGGTGGACCCCGCCGACGCGGAGGCCTGCCTGCGGGAGCTGCGGGACGCCATCCCCGCCGCGGCCCAGGTGGGCTACGTCACCGAAAAGGAAGAAAACTGGCTGATTCTGGAATAAACGAACCCCCTCCGGCTATGCCGGAGGGGGTTGTGTTATATCATACTAGAATCTGTTAAAAAGCTTGAAAAGCTTTTTATAGCGCCAAGGGCGCGTCAGATTCTGCATGAGACGGCGCAGCGTGCTTTCGCACGATGCGAGTGTGCGTAGCACACGTGATTCTTGATTAAATCTTTTAATCAAGAATCAGTATCAGAGGGTTCGCGGCATGGTTATTGGAGCAGCCACGGCGGAAAAGGCGTATTTTTCCCGGGACGGGGGCATATACTGAGGGGAAGTTTCCAGGAAAGGATGTATGTCTATGTCCGATTTTTCCCAGCATGTGCCCCTGTCCACATTTTTGCAGGCCCACCCCGACCAGGGGAGTCTGCGGGTGCAGGTGGCCTCCGGCGGCGGAATATTTCCGGTGGCCGGGGCAAGGGTGGAGGTATACCGGCGGTTCGGGGGCCAGACCCACACGTTTTACCGGGGGCTGACCGATGAATCGGGTATCGTTCAGGGCATCGCCCTGCCGGCCCTGCCCGCCGCCTGGTCCCAGGCGCCGGACACCGCCTCCATCAGCGGCACCGGTTACCTGGTGTCGGTGCGGCACCCCTTGTTCGTGCCCCAGGAGGACCGGGAGGTCACGGTGTATGCCCGCATCGAATCCATTCTGCCGGTGATGCTGGAGCCGGTGATATAAGGGGGGGAGCGCTATGCCTGCAACGCCTGTGGTCCCGGAGACCATTACCGTACACCTGGGCCCGCCGGGGTCCTCGGCCCGGAACGTGGAGGTGCCCTTTGCCGCCTATATCAAGAACGTGGCCTCCCACGAAATTTACCCCACCTGGCCGGAGAACGCCATCCGGGCCAACATCCTGGCCCAGATCTCCTATGCCCTGAACCGGGTGTATACCGAGTATTACCGCACCCGGGGGTACGACTATGACATCACCAGCACCACCCAGTATGACCAGGCCTATGTGGACGGCGGCGACGTTTTCGAGAACATCAGCCAGATCGTGGACGACAGCTTCAACAACTATATCGTCCGGCAGGGCAGCGTGGAGCCGCTGTTTGCCCAGTTCTGCGACGGAGTGCGGACCCAGTGCGGGGGGCTGTCCCAGTGGGGCAGTGTGGACCTGGCCCGGGACGGCATGAACCCCTATGAGATTCTGCAATACTACTACGGAGGGAATATCAGCATTGTGTTCAACGCTCCGGTAGGGGGGAACGTGCCCTCCTATCCCGGGCGGCCTCTGCGCCGGGGGGACGTGGGCAACGACGTGCTGCTTCTCCAGCGGCAATTGAGCCGCATCCGCCGGAACTATCCGGCCATTCCGGAGATCCCGGAGCCGTCCACGGTGTTCGATGTGCCCATGGAGGAGGCGGTGAAGTCCTTCCAGCAGATCTTCAACCTGACCCCGGACGGCATCGTGGGCAAGGCCACCTGGTACAAGATCAAGCAGATCTATAACGGCGTCAAGGGCCTGTCGGAGCTGTCCGGCGAGGGGCTGACCATCTCCGAGGTGCAGAGGCAGTATACCGAGGCCCTGCGGCTGGGGGACAGCGGCCTGGCGGTGCGGACGGTGCGGTTTTTCCTGGCTTTTCTGGGGTATTTCCTGCCGGAGCTGCCGCCCATCCGGCTCAGCGATGTCTTTGACCAGGAGATGCTGGACGCCGTGTACGCCTTCCAGAGCTATGCGGGCCTTCCCACCGACGGCGTGGTGGGCCGGGACACCTGGAACGCCCTGCGGCGGGCCTATGAGGATGTGCTGGAGGACCTGCCGGAGGACTATCAGCAGTTTGCCCGGGAGATTTATCCGGGGCGGTTCATCGTCCTGGGGGACCGGGGCGACACGGTACTGTTTTTGCAGCAGCAGCTGAATCGCATTGCGGCCCAGGACCCGGATATTCCCACCGTGGCGGAGGACGGCATTTTCGGCCGGGGTACCCAGGCCGCTGTGCTGGCCTTGCAGCGAAAGCTGGGCATCGACCCCACCGGGGCCGTGGGCCCCGTGCTGTGGGCGAAGATCGTCACCCAGGGAGCGGGGTACTGATAATAAAACAGAGGCGGCAGACGATTTCGTCTGCCGCCTCTGCGGCGTTATGGGATCAGAACAGCCGGTCCAGAAATTTGTCCACCAGGGCCATGGTGTCCCGGTTGACGCCGGACTGTCCGGCCTGGCGGATGACGGTCATATGCTGATTGCTGGCGGGGTCCGTGATCAGCCGGAAGTCCGCGCCGGGCAGTTCCGCCCGGCGGGCATACAGGGAGCAGCCGCCGCAGGGGACCTCCCGGTCTTCGCTGCCCTGGAGAAGCAGGGCCGGTACGCCGCTCTGGAGGCCCCGGACGGCGGACAGGTCCGCATATTTTCCGAATAGGAGCCGCTGCCCTCGGCGGCCCGGGAATCCCTATGAGAGAACCATGGCAAAAAGAAAAGACCCTCAGCTTTTGCTGAGAGTCTTTTTGGCAGCGGGAGAAGGATTCGAACCCTCACATACGGAGTCAGAGTCCGCTGTGCTACCTTTACACAATCCCGCTATGTTCCTGACGAACAAGATTTATTATACTCGTTTTCCGGCGTTTGTCAACACTTTTTTTCCGGTTTCTGAAAAAATTTTCCGGGGGCGGTTTGGCCCGCCCCCGGAGAGGGTAAGAGGCGTTACGCCGCCAGCAGGTCTGCCGACGTGAAATACTTCCGCAGCGGCTTATACAGCAGGGCAAACACCACCAGGCACAGAACGATGCTGGGCAGCATGTAGCTTCCGTTATAGATCAGGGAGTAGATCCAGGGGCTGGTCATGGGCTTGCCGAGGAACGTGTCGGGCATCCACTTGCCCCACACAAAGACGCCGATGAGGAAATGCGCCAAAAAGCGCAGCACGCCGCCGATGACCGTGCCATAGTAAACGCTCCACTTGCGGCGGGACAGCAGGCCCGCGCCGAAGCCCAGGGCCACAAAGGCCAGGAAATAGTCGCAGAGAATGGTGGTCCAGTCAATGGAGAACTTGTTGCCGATGAGGTAGGTGATGGTGCCGTACACCAGGCCCGCCAGAGAGCCCCAGCCGCAGCCGTACCGGGCGGCGAACAGGATGATGGGCAGCATCTCCAGGGTGATGGAGCCGCCGTTGGGGAACTCATAGAGCTTGATCAGGCTCAGGATCTCCGCCATGGCGATGAAGATGGCGGCCTCGCAGATCATGCGGGTCTTGTTGATTTTCATGTGTCTTTCTCCTCTTTGAAAAAAATAACCGCATCGCGGGCCCTGGAGGCGTCGCAATGCGGAAACAAAAGCCATATTCTCGCATTCCTACGCCGGCATTACCCGGATCAGGTTCGAGGGACCGGACGGCGATACGTCTCATCTCAGCCGGCTTGCGCCAGCACCCCTTGGATTGTGAGGATATTCTATCACGGCTGTCGTTTTTTGTCAAGCCCTCAGCATACCGGCGCGGTAGGGAATAGCGCCTATTTCTCCAGGAAATCCCGCCGGTACTGGGAGGGAGTCACCCTCTCGGATTTCTTGAACACCTTGGTGAACACCCGATAGTCGCCATAGCCCGACCGCTCCGACACCTCCGCAATGGACAGGTTCGTGGACAGCAGCTTGATCCGCTTCTGCACGTTCAGCACGCCGATGGAGCTGCCGGTGATGGACGGCTGGGCCGGATGCGCCTCGGGCGGCGAAAACGGCCACCGGCAGGCCCATAATCACCCAGGGGGCGGCGGCCCGGATAAATGCCGCAGCGTTCATAGCGATTCCTCCCCACACAGATGTTTTCAGCTTATGCGTCTGTTCTACGCCGGTATGCCCTTCGGGGATAGGCGGGTTTTCTATCCGGATGTGTCCGTTTTATAGGTCCGGGTTTCCGGCTGTCTCCCGCAGACGCACACCGGCTGGCAAAATCCCCGAAAATCCAACGTCCGCCCCTTGTCAAGTCATTCGGTGTTTGCTATAATAAAATATTATTTGCAGTACCGGGAAAGGGGTGTCCTGTCATGAAATATCAGCAGTGGAGCATACCGGAGCTGCCCGCCGGGGCAGTGGACCGGCTCACCGGGGCCGGGTACCCCTATCTGGTGTCCTCGGTGCTGGCCTCCCGGGGGATCACCACCCCGGAGGAGGCCGCCGCTTTCCTGGAGCGGGACCGGGACCTGCCCTATTCCCCCTTTTTGATGAAGGACATGGACAAGGCCGCCCAGCGGGTGAGCCGCGCCCTGGCCGACGGGGAAAAGATCGCCGTTTTCGGCGACTATGACGTGGACGGCATCACCGCCACGGTGATCCTGGTGGACTATCTCCTGTCCCGGGGCGGCGACGTGGTGCACTATATCCCCCGCCGCATCGAGGATGGCTACGGCCTGGGAAGGGACGCCATCCTGTCCCTGCACGGGCAGGGGGTCCGCCTGCTGGTAACGGTGGACTGCGGCATCACCGGCGTGGAGGAGGTGGCCTACGCCAACTCCCTGGGCATGGACGTGGTGGTGACGGACCACCACGAGTGCAAGGAGGAGCTGCCCCCGGCCTGCGCCGTGGTGGACCCCCACCGGCCCGACTGCGGCTATCCCTTCAAGCACCTGGCCGGCTGCGGCGTGGCGCTGAAGCTGGTGCTGGCCCTGGGGGGCGAGAGCCGGGAGGAGGCCCTGCTGTCCCGGTACTGCACCCTGGCCGCCATCGGCACCGTGGCCGACGTGATGCAGATGTCCGGCGAAAACCGCACCATCGTGTCCCGGGGCCTGGCGTCCATCAGCCGGTCGGACTTCATCGGCCTCCACGCCCTGCTGCATGAGGCGGGCCTGTCCGACAAAACCGTCACCTCCGTGCAGATCGGCTTCGTCCTGGCCCCCCGCATCAACGCCGCCGGGCGCATGGGCGCGGCGGACATGGCGGCGGATCTGCTGCTGTGCACCGATCCCCACCGGGCGGAGCACCTGGCCCGGGAGCTGTGCGCCCTGAACCGGGAGCGCCAGGCCGTGGAGCAGGAGATCTACTCCCAGGCCGTGGAACAGATCGAGGAGACCCCGCCCCAGGAGCGCAGCGCCCTGGTGCTGGCCTCCGACACCTGGCACCAGGGGGTGGTGGGCATCGTGGCCTCCCGCCTTTCGGAAAAATACGCCTGTCCCAGCTTTATGATCCACCTGTCCGGCGGCACCGGCAAGGGGTCCTGCCGCAGCTGGGGCGGGTTCAACCTGTTCGCCGCCCTGGAGGCCTGCTCCGACCTGCTGCTGGGCTTCGGCGGCCATGAGCTGGCGGCGGGCTTTACCATTGAAGAAAAGAACATCCCCGCCTTCCGGCAGCGGATGAACCAATACGCCAGCCGGTTCCGGGGCGGCAAGGCCCCGGTGTCCTGCCTGCAGGTAGACGTGCCCATCGGCCAGGCGGGCCGGGTGACCCTGGCGGAGGTGGAGGCCCTGGACGCCCTGGAGCCCTATGGGGCGGGCAACGCCCGGCCGGTGTTCTGCCTGCGGGGCGCCACGTTGGACCGGCTTCAGAACGTGGGCCAGAACCGGCACCTGAAGCTGCGCCTGACCAAGGGCAGCGCCCAGTTCGACGGCATCTTCTTCTCCGCCGTGGCCCAGACCTGCGGTGTGGCCCCCGGCGACCGGGTGGACGCCGCCTTCTATCTTCAGATCAACGAGTTCCGCAGCAGCCGCACGGTGCAGCTGCAGATGGTGGATATCCGTCCCTCCCTTACCGGCAGCACCCGGGAGGAGGAGTCCCTGGAGCTGGTGGACCGCTGCCTGCGGGGGGACGAGCTGCGTCCCCGGGACGCCGTGCGCCTGCTGCCCTCCCGGGACCAGTGCGTGAGCCTGTGGCGGGCCCTGCAGCACGCGGTGCCCCCCGACGGACTGGAAACGGACTATCTGCCGCTGCTGCGGCGGCTGTCCGGGGCGCTGCAGGGGGCGGAGCCCTTTTTGCGGACGGTGCTGTGCCTGGAGGTGTTCCGGGAGCGGGGCCTGCTGCAGTGCTGCCGCCTGGGCGACAGCATAAGCCTGCATCTCACCAGCCAGGGCAAGAAAGTAGCCCTGGACCGTTCGGAATATCTGCTGCGCCTGCATCAGGCGCTGGACGCATCGAAAGGAGGGGCACGCTGATGACAGTGGATGAACGATACCAACGCCTGGAGGACACGGTGCGGGCCTATAACCCCACCGCCAGCTTCGACAAGATCCGGGCCGCCTATGAATTTGCCGCCGCCGCCCACCAGGGCCAGCTGCGCAAGGACGGCTCACCCTTTGTGACCCACCCCCTGGCCGTGGCCCAGATCGTGGCCGAGGAGCTGCACCTGGACTCCGAGTCCATCGAGGCCGCCCTGCTCCACGACACCATTGAGGATACCTCCGCCACCCACGAGGACATCGCCAAGCAGTTCTCCCCTACGGTGGCGGACCTGGTGGAGGGGGTCAGCAAGCTGACCCGGGTCCACTATACCTCCAAGGCCCAGGAGCAGATGGAGAACCTCCGGAAAATGCTGCTGGCCATGTCCAAGGACATCCGGGTGATCCTCATCAAGATCGCCGACCGGCTCCACAATATGCGCACCATGGAGTACCAGACCCCGGAGAAGCAGAAGCAGAAGTCCTTCGAGACCCTGGAGATCTACGCCCCCATCGCCCACCGCCTGGGCATGCAGAAGATGAAGTGGGAGCTGGAGGACCTGTCCCTGAAATACCTGGACCCCATCAGCTACCGGGAGATCGTGGACGCCCTGGACGAGAAGGCCACGGAGTACGACGGCTTCATGTCCTCCATCCACGACCAGATCACCCAGCGCCTGGAGGAGGCCCATATCGACGGCTATGTCTATGGCCGCATGAAGCACCCCTACTCCATCTATCGCAAGATGTACACCCAGAACAAGTCCCTGGACGACGTGTATGACCTGTTCGCCTTCCGGGTCATCGTGGACACGGTGTCCGACTGCTATTACGTTCTGGGCATCATCCACGACCTGTACAAGCCTGTGCTGGGCCGGTTCAAGGACTATATCGGCACCCCTAAGCCCAATATGTACCAGAGCCTCCACACCACCGTCATGGGCCAGAACGGCGTCCCCTTCGAGGTGCAGATCCGCACCAAGGAGATGCATGAGGTGGCCGAATACGGCATCGCCGCCCACTGGAAGTATAAGCAGAACGGCCAGGGCGGCGGCGACGAGGGCCGGTATGAGTGGGTCCGCCGCCTGCTGGAGAATCAGGAGGGGGCCGACGCCGAGGAGTTCATCCACTCCCTGAAGGTGGATATGTTCGCCGACGAGGTGTTTGTGTTCACCCCCCGGGGGGACGTCATCAACCTGCCTGCCGGGGCCACCCCCATCGACTTTGCCTATAACATCCACTCCGCCGTGGGCAACCACATGGTGGCCGCCAAGGTCAACGGCCGCATCGTGCCCTTCGACTGCCGCCTGAAAAACGGCGACATCGTGGAGGTGGTCACCTCCCAGTCGGCCCACGGTCCCAGCCGGGATTGGGTGAAGATCGCCCGGTCCAGCAACGCCCGGTCCAAGATCCGCCAGTGGCTCAAGCGGGAGCGCCGGGACGAAAACGTGGTCACGGGCCGGGCCTCCTTCGAGTCGGAGCTGAAGCGCTGCGGCGTGTCCCTGAAGGAGCTTACCAACGACGAAAACCTCCCCGGCATCCTGAAAAAGCTCACCTATAAGAGCCTGGACGACCTGTACGCCGCCATCGGCTACGGGGGCATCAGCAGCCTGAAGGTCATCGGCCGCATCCGGGAGGATATCCAGCGCATTCTCCACCAGCACCAGGAGGAGCGCCAGGCGGAGGTGCCGCTGGAAGGCCGCCCCGATGCCACCCGCCCCGCCGTGCCCAAGCGCACCCACAGCGAAAAGGGCATCATTGTGGAGGGCCTCAGCAACTGCCTGGTGAAGTTCTCCAAGTGCTGCACCCCCGTCCCCGGGGACGACATCGTGGGCTTCATCACCAAGGGCTACGGGGTGTCCGTCCACCGGAGGGACTGTCCCAACGCCGACCCGGCCCGCCGCCGTCCCGATGAGGAGGGCCGCTGGATCAAGGTGTCCTGGGCCGAGGACGTGGAGGGCACCTTCCGCACTACCCTCCAGGTGGTGGCCAAGGACCGCATCAACCTCATCGTGGATATCTCCACGGTGCTCTCCTCCACCAAGACCCATGTGGCCTCCATGAACGCCCGCTCCACCCCAGACGGCTTCGCCCTGATCACCCTGGATACCGACGTGTCCAGCAGCCAGCAGCTGAAAACCGTCATGCGCCGCATCGAGCAGATTTCCGGTGTCATGCGGGTCACCCGCCCGGCGGGCTGAGAGAAGACACAATATATTAACCGAAAAGGAGACTATATTACCATGAGAGCAGTGCTGACCCGCGTGAAAAGCGCCTCCGTTTCCGTCGACGGCAACGTCATCGGCCAGATTGGCCCCGGCTTTCTGATCCTGCTGGGCATCACCCATGACGATACCGAGGCCCAGGCCGTGAAGCTGGCGGACAAACTGACGGGACTGCGGATCTTCGAGGACGAGGACGGCAAGATGAACCGTGGTCTGGAAACCGTCAACGGTGAAATCCTGGTGATATCCCAGTTCACCCTGTACGGCAACTGCCGCAAGGGCCGCCGCCCGGACTTCCTGGCCGCCGCCCGGCCGGAGGTGGCCATCCCCCTGTATGAAAAGTTCGTGTCCCTGTGCCGGGAAAAGGGCATCCACACCGAAACCGGCGAGTTTGGCGCGGAGATGCTGGTGGAGTCCGTCAACGACGGCCCCCTGACCCTGGTGGTGGACACGGACCAGCTGAATGCGTAACGTATTCCACATTCTTCCGGGCGGACGCCGCTGTCCGCCCGCTTTTATCCTGAACAGGAGGTTGAACCCATGAAAATTGATTCCATTATGGTGGGCCCCATTATGACCAACTGCTACCTGCTGAGCGACGAGACGGCAGGGGTCTGCGCCCTGATCGACCCCGGCGACGAGGCCCCCCGGGTGCTGGACATGGTGGCCAGGTCCGGCTGCCAATTGCAGTATATCCTGCTGACCCACGGCCACTTTGACCACACCACCGCCGTGCGCCCCATCTTAGAGCAGTACCCGGACCTGCCGGTGTACATCAACGATAAGGACGTGGTGGACGGCCGCCGGGGCGACATGGAGCTGGTGTTTTCCCGGCTGCCGGAGCACAACCAGCGGTATTATCACGACGGCGACACCCTGACCCTGGGGAGCCTGACTGTCACCGTGCTGGAGACTCCGGGCCACTCCAAGGGATCCGTGTGCCTGGTGGTGGGGGATGTGATCTTCTCCGGTGACACCCTGTTCCGCTGCTCCTGCGGCCGGACGGACTTCGCCGGCGGCGACTATCGGGAGATGCTGCAATCCCTGGCCCGCCTGGGGAATCTGCCCGGGTCCTACCGGGTCTACCCCGGCCACGACCAGCCCACCACCCTGGACTATGAGCGCCGGGTGAATCCCTATGTCCGCCAGGGCATGAAGTAAGGGGCGGGGCTATGAAACTGGTTTTTCGCGGTCATGACGACCGCTACGCGGTGGAGCAGAGTCTGCTGGCCTTTTTCCCGGAGGAGCGGCCCGTGTATCAGGAGCCGGAGCCGGGGGAGGACAACTGGGCCCGGGTGGACCTGCACCAGGGGCCGGTATACGCCACCGCCACCACCGAGATCGCCCACGGCGGCAGGCTGGGCCGGGGGACCTCCCGGGCCCTGCTGCGGGACGTGACGGACGAGTATGAGCGGGAGCGCCTGCGGCAGAAGGCCGTGAAGCTCAGCTTCTTCAAGGCCGCCCGAAGCATCACCGGCGTCACCCCGGCCTGGGGGGCGTTGACGGGTATCCGCCCCGGCAAGCTGGCGGCCCGGCTGCTGGAGCAGGGAAAGACCCCCGCCCAGGTCAGCCGCATTCTGGGGGACACCTACTATGTCTCCCCTTCCCGCCGCCGCCTGGCGGTGGAGACCGCCCAGGAGGGCCTGCGGGCCAAGGCGGACCTGCGCCCGGAGGACATCTCCCTGTATATCGGCATCCCCTTCTGCCCCACCCGCTGCGCCTATTGCAGCTTCGTGTCCCAGTCGGTGGAAAAATCCCTGGGGCTGATGGAGCCGTATTTAGAGGTGCTGTGCCGGGAGATCACCGACGCCGCCCAAATGGTCCGGGAGACGGGCCTGCGCATCAAGTCCTTCTATATGGGCGGCGGCACCCCCACCACCCTGTCCGCCCAGCAGATGGACCGGCTGCTGACCCACCTGAACCGCAGCTTCGACCTGTCCGGCTGCGCGGAATACTGCATCGAGGCCGGACGGCCCGACACCATCACCCGGGAAAAGCTCCAGGTGCTGCTGGACCACGGGGCCGACCGCATCAGCGTCAATCCCCAGTCCCTGGAGGACGAAGTGCTCCGGGCCATCGGCCGCCGCCACACCGCCCGGGACATTGAGGACACCATGGCCCTGGCCGCGTCCATGGGCTTTCCCCATGTGAACATGGACCTGATCGCCGGGCTGCCTGCCGACACGCCGGAGGGCTTCCGCCGGACCCTGGACAAGTGCCTGACCTTCGGGGCCGACAACATCACCGTCCATACCCTGAGCCTGAAAAAGGGCAGCCGCATCCTGCTGGAGGGTCTGCCCATCCCCACGGCGGAGGACGTGGCCCGGATGCTGGACTATGCCGACCCCACCCTCCGCGCCGCCGGATTCTCTCCGTACTATCTCTATCGCCAGAAGTATATGTCCGGCAGCTTTGAAAACGTGGGCTGGTGCATATCCGGAGCCCAGGGGCTGTATAATATTTACATCATGGAGGAGCTGCACAGCATCCTCTCCCTGGGGGCAGGCGGCTCCACCAAGATGGTGGACCCGGTCCGGGGCCGCATCCAGCGGGTGTTCCACGCCAAGTATCCCACGGAGTATATCCAGCGGCCCGAAAAGATCGCCGAGAACCTGTCGGCCTTCCGGGCGTTCCATGAAAATATGAAGAAATGAAATGAGGAGGGTCCATGACCAGGGGGAAGCAGTCATTTTTAGGGGGCGCCGCCCTGCTGACGGTCACCATGCTTGTCACCAAGGCCATCGGCGCCCTGTATAAGATCCCTCTGGGGAACCTGCTGGACGAGCAGGGCATGAACTATTTTTACGCCGCCTATAACATCTATAACCTGCTGCTGATGGTGTCCACCGCCGGGCTTCCCCTGGCCCTTTCCCGGCTGGTGTCCCAGGCGGAGGCTCTGGGCTGGGTAAACCGGCGGCGGCGCATCGTCTCCGTGGCCTTCTGGCTGTTTCTGCTGCTGGGGCTTCTCAGCAGCGGCCTGATGTTCTTCCTGGCCGGTGACCTGGCCGGGTGGATGCACAACACCCGGGCGGAGGACGCCATCCGGGTGCTGTCTCCGGCGGTGCTGTGCGTGTGTCTGGTGTCGGTGATCCGGGGCTATACCCAGGGCATGGGCGATATGCGGCCCACCGCCGCCAGCGAGGTCATCGAATCCGCCAGCAAGCTGATGGTGGGCCTGGGTCTTGCCTGGTGGCTGCTGCGGCAGGGGTACCCCTCCCACATAGCCGCCGCCGGTGCCATCGCCGGGGTCACGGCGGGGGTGATTCTGTCCCTGCTGGCCCTGACCGTGTGGACAGCGACCCATTTGTCCCGGGACAAGGGCCGGGACGACCCGGGACAGAGCCGGGATATTCTGCGCCAATTGCTGGCCATCGGGGTGCCCATCACCGTGGGCTCCGTGAGCCTGTCGGTGATCAATCTGCTGGACCAGTCCATCACCATGGGCATCCTGCAGACCTCCTGGGGCCTGACGGAGCCGGAGGCCGCCGGCCTCTACGGGACCTACAGCTATGCCGGGAATCTGTTTGCCCTTCCGGCGGCGTTTATCTATCCTCTGACCATCAGCCTGATCCCCGCCATCGGGGCGGCTCTGGCCCGGGGGGACCGGTCCGCCGCCGGGCGGCACACCGCCGCCGCCTTCCGGCTGACGGCCCTGCTGGCCCTGCCGGCGGGGGTGGGGCTCAGTGTTCTGGCCCGGCCCATTCTGGAGCTGCTGTACCCGGCCAAGGGGGCGGCCACCCTGGAGGCCGCGGCGTATCACCTGGAAATTCTGGGCGTCGGCAGCATTTTTGTGTGCCTGATGGCCCTGTCCAACGGGATTTTGCAGGCCTATGGCCGGGAAAAAGTCCCCCTTTGGACTCTGCTGGCCGGAGGCGGGCTGAAGATCGCCCTGAACTATCTGATGATCTCCAACCCCGATTACGGCATCCGGGGCCTGCCGGTGAGCACCCTGTGCTGCTATGCCCTGATCACGGTGCTGAACCTGGGGGCCATCGCCCGGTATGTGCCGGAAAGGCCCGATTATTTCCGGGTATTTTCCCGGCCGGGGCTGGCGGCCCTGGGGATGGGAGCGGCGGCATGGTGGCTCCACCGGCTGCTGGCAGACCTGCTGCCCGGGGGTCTGGCTACCCTGCTGGCGGTGGCTCTGGCGGCGGTGATCTACGCCGGGGCGGCGCTGCTGCTGGGGGCCGTGGGCCGGGAGGAGGCCATGGCCCTGCCCGGCGGGGAGCGTCTTGTCCGCTGGCTGCGGCTGAAATAGACGAAAATTCCGTACATTTTTCACGAAAAACAGCCTCATCAGGCTATTTTGCCGATAAGAGGACTTGCAATAGGAGCGGGAATATGGTACATTTTAAGGAGAAAGCGCGATACGACTACGACGACCTGCTGGAGATCATCCGGGTGCTCCGCTCGCCGGAGGGCTGCCCCTGGGACCAGGTGCAGACCCACCAATCCATCCGCCGGGGACTGCTGGAGGAGGCCTATGAGGCCGCCGAGGGCATCGACCGGGACGATGCGGACCTGCTGCGGGAGGAGCTGGGGGACGTGCTGATGCAGGTGGTGTTCCACGCGGACATCGAGCGCCAGCGGGGCCGGTTCACCATGGAGGACGTGGTGGACGGCGTGGTGAAGAAGCTGATCTTCCGCCACCCCCATGTGTTCGGCGGCGCGAAGCCGGAAAAGGACGCCCAGTCGGTCCTTGTCAGCTGGGACGCCATCAAGCGCCGGGAAAAGCACCAGCGCACCACCACCCAGGCCATGGACAGCGTGGCCCGGTCCCTGCCTGCCCTGTGGCGGGCGGAAAAGCTCCAGAAAAAGGCCGCGGACGACGGCTTCGACTGGCCGGATATCCAGGGGGCCCTGTCCAAGCTGGACGAGGAGGTGGGCGAGCTGCACCAGGCGGTGCAGGACGGCGCCAACGTGGCCGAGGAGCTGGGGGACGTGCTGTTTGCCGCCGTGAAGGCCGCCCGCTTTGCCGGAGTGGACCCGGAGGACGCTCTGAACGCCGCCTGTGAAAAGTTCATCCGCCGCTATGGGGCGGTGGAGCAGGGGGCCCGGGACCGGGGCGTCAGCGTGTCGGACCTGACCCTGGAGGAAATGACCGGCCTGTGGAACGCCGCCAAGTAAGGCGGCCCCCATCTGACCCAGGTTTCTGATGCGATATTCATCGCTTTGGGATAGATTTTGACCAAGGAAAATTTTTAGGAGGACTATCATGAATAAGACCGAACTGATCGCCGCCGTGGCGGAAAAGACCGGCATGTCCAAGAAGGACACCGAGGCTGTCATCGCCGCCACCCTGGGCACCATCACCGCCGCCCTGCATGAGGAGGAGAAGGTGCAGCTCATGGGCTTCGGCTCCTTCGAGGTGAAGAAGCGCGCTGCCCGCACCGGCCGCAACCCCAGAAGCAAGGAGACCATCGAGATCCCCGCTTCCCAGACCCCCGTTTTCAAGGCCGGCAAGGCCCTGAAGGACGCCGTGGCCAAGTAAAAAAACAGACCATTCCGGCGGCGCGGGGTTTTCCCGCGCCGCCGCGTTTGTCGGCAGAGAATCGCCGAAGCGCCGCCGGTGGCGGATGAAGCGAGGCGATTTCGAGGAAGTGCCCCGGCTGTCGGACGCGACAGCGGCCGAGAGTCGGCTGGCACGACGGTGGGCAGACACGGGCCCCGCCCTACGGAGTGTTTAACGATAGAATGTCTTGTAGGGCAGGGCCCATGTGCCCTGCCGCGTAGGAACGGGATGGTTCCCAGAACCCCCCCGAACCCATTACCCATAAAAGGAGACGCAATATGGCAAAAATGACCTGGCTGGAACGGCGGTATCGCCGCAGCCGCCTGGACTATGTGCGCCACATCACCATCGACCCTCGGGGCCCCGGCGTGGTGCGCATCCACATGATCCCGCCCCGGACGGAGGACCCCGCCGACCCGTTTCTGTTGCTTTTGAACGGGGCGCAGCTGGTGCCCCTGAATCTGAGCTGGGCTATCCTGCTGGCCAATTTCATGGACCAGCTGGAGCCCTGGAGCGGCCGGGAGATCGGAGAGCAGGACTGGCAGTCCATGCTTTCGGCGGCGGTGAAGGCCACCCGCCGCACCTATCCCGGCACCGGGAAAGCCGTTCTGCTGGGGGACCTGGAGCTGATGCTCCGGAGCATCGTGGCCATCGCCCGGGGGCAGGAGCCTCCGGCGGAGGTGGGAGCCCTCTCCCTGGGCGAATACGCCGGGCGGATGTCCGCCCCCCACCGGATGGACCTGATGATCAGCGCCATGACCCGGGAGGGCCGGTGGCACTGCAACCAGAAGTGCCTGCACTGCTACGCCGCCGGGCAGACCCTGGGGGAGACGCCGGAGCTGACCACGGACCAGTGGCGGGAGCTTTTAGAGAAGCTGCGCCGGGCCAACATCCCCCAGGTGACCTTCACCGGCGGGGAGCCCACCCTGCGGCCGGACCTGCCGGAGCTGGTGGAGGCGGCCCAGTGGTTCGTCACCCGGCTGAACACCAACGGCCGCCTGCTGACGCCGGAGCTGTGCCGCAGGCTGTTTGAGGCCAGCCTGGACAGCGTCCAGGTGACGCTGTACGCCGCCGACGCCGCCGTCCACAACGCCCTGGTGGGGGCGGAGGGCTTCGACGACACGGTGCAGGGCATCCGCAATGCCGCGGCGGCGGGGCTGATCGTGTCGGTGAACACGCCCCTGTGCAGCCTGAACCGGGACTATGCCGAAACCCTGCGGTTCGTCCACGGCCTGGGGGTGCGGTACGTCACCTGTTCGGGGCTGATCCCCACCGGCTCCGCCGCCGGGGAGGAGAGCCGGGCCACCCGGCTGAGCCAAGAGGAGCTGACGGACATCCTCCGCCGGGCGGCGGAAACGGCCCACGGCCTGGGCATGGAGCTGGACTTCACCAGCCCCGGCTGGCTGCCGGAGGAGGCCCTCCGGGACATGGGCCTGCACCTGATCCCCAGCTGCGGGGCGTGCCTGTCCAACATGGCCCTGGCCCCGGACGGCACGGTGCTGCCCTGCCAGAGCTGGCTGGAGGGCCCGGGCCTGGGGAATCTGCTGACCGACGACTGGAGCGGCATCTGGGACGGCGAGCCATGCCGCCGCATCCGGGCGGAAAGCGCCAAAATGGAGCACATCTGCCAGCTGCGGCAGGAAGGGGGCTGCTGACCATGCGTAAAATTCTGTGCCGGGCGCTGCTGTGCCTGTGTCTGGTGCTGGCCCTGGGGCCGGTACATACGGCCTTCGCCCAGGACCTGGACCGCATCGAGTCCTACTCTGTGGACGTGACCCCCAACACCGAGGACGGCAGCCTGCGGATCCAGGTGACCTTGGAGTGGACGGTGCTGGCGGAGGGGCCTGTCAGCTGGGTGAAGATCGGCGTGCCCAACGGCAGCATCCGCCAGGAGCAGGCCCTGACGGACAACATCGACCGCCTGAGCTTCGACAACAGCTATATGTATGTGTACTTCAACCGGGACTATGACGACGGGGAGACCTTCCGGTTCTCCTACAGCTGGATCCAGGAGTATATGTACACCCTGGGGGCCGACGGCTCCGTGGAGTATGTCTATACCCCCGGCTGGTTCAGCGAGGCCCGGGTGGGGCAGATGACCCTGACCTGGCACGATCCGGCGGGGGTGGACGGCGTGGACTCCCTGGGAAATACCGGCGGGGACCATGCGGCGGTCCTGACGGACCTGGACCACGGCCAGCAGCTGGACTTTACCGTCCGGTACGACAGCTGGCCCGCCCAGCTGGCCCAGGAGGGCAGCCGGGACAACCTGCCCCAGGACAACGACCCGGAGTACGACCCGGGGTATGACCCGGATTACCAGGACGGCGGCCTGGGTCTGGTGGGGCTGGTGATCCTGCTGGTGGTGGTGTTCCTTATCGTCAGGGTGGCGGCGGCCTCCGACGGGTATCGGGGCGGCTTCGGCACCCACTATGTGTTCGTCAGCGGCCTGTGGTATCCGGCAGGGCCGGACGGACGGCCCCGGCCCGGCTCCCACGGTACCCGGGAAAAACCGAAACCGCCCCGCAGCGGCGGCTTCGGCGGCGGCAGCCGGGGAGGCGGCTTCGGAGGGGGCGGCTTCGGCGGCGGGGGACACTGCGCCTGCGCCAGCAGCTGCGCCTGTGCGTGCGCCTGCGCCTGTGCCGGCGGCGGCCGGGCCGGGTGCAGCGCCAAGAACCTCTATGGCGCGGTGCATCTGGACCAGGAGCTTACCCGGGAAATGGAGAAATAAGAAATGGCGTGCGCCCCCGGCGCACGCCATTTTTGCGATATTTATGCCGTCAGCACCACGCAGCCCACGTCGAAGGCGATCTTCACGTTGCCGAAGTTATGGCCGGTGCGGTCGGACACCGCTGGCAAGCACTTTCTTGTTCATGCGATGCTCCATCCTTCTTTAACGTGCTTCTTTCGTATGGTTGACGTGCTTCGGCCGCACCCCGGAGGGTGCGGCCGTTTTTCGCATATGGTGGGTTCAGATACCCAGCTTTTCCAGGGCCGCCATGCGCAGGCAGTCGCACAGAATGGCGATGGCCTGCTCCAGCTCGTGGACCGGCGGCAGGGAGGGGGCAATGCGGATGTTGCTGTCCTGGGGGTCCACGCCGTAGGGGAAGGTGGCCCCGGCGGCGGTCATGGTGACCCCGGCGTCCCGGCACAGCTCCAGCGCCCGCCTGGCGGTGCCGGGCATGGCGTCCAGGCTGACGAAATAGCCGCCCTTGGGGTGGCTCCAGCTGGCGATGCCCCAGGGGGCCAGGTGGCGGTCCAGCTCCTGCTCCACGGTGCGGAACTTAGGCCCCAGAATGGCCGCATGACGCCGCATCAGGGCCAGGGTGGTCTCCTTGTCCTTCAGATACCGCACATGGCGCAGCTGGTTCATTTTATCGTAGCTGATGATCTGGATGTTCAGCAGATTCTTGAAGTATTCCACGTTGGCCTCGCTGACGGCCCCGCAGGCGATGCCCGCCCCGGGGAAGGTGATCTTGCTGGTGGAGGCAAACTCATACACCATGTCGCCATTGCCGTACTCCGCGCACAGGGACAGAATGTCCGGGAAGGGCACGAAATCCCCCTCCAGCTCGTGGACGCAGTAGGCATTGTCCCACATGAGCATAAAGTCCGGCGCGGCGGGCTTCATGGCGGCCAGCCGGTGGATGGTCTCAAGGGAATAGGTGATGCCCGTGGGGTTGGAGTATTTGGGCACGTTCCACATACCCCGGACCTCCGGGTCCCGGATCAGCTGCTCCACCCGGTCCATGTCGGGACCGGTTTCCGTCATGGGGACGGACAGCAGCTCCATGCCGAAGGATTCCGTGACCTTGAAATGCCGGTCGTATCCCGGCACCGGGCAGATCCACTTCACCCTGTCCAGCTTGCCCCAGGGCTTTTCGCTGTGCAGCAGGCCGTGGGTATACGCCTTGGACACGGCGTCGAACATCATCTCCAGGGAGGAGTTGCCTCCGGCGATGACCTGGCCGGGCTTGCAGCCCAGAAGGTCCGCAAACAGCCTCCGGGCGATGGGAATACCCGCCACATAGCCATAGTTCCGGGCGTCGATGCCGTCGGTGATGAAGTCGTCGGCGGTCAGGGGGATGTTGTACATCTCCATGACCATGTCCAGCTGCTCCCGGCCGGGCTTTCCCCGGGCCATATTCAGGTCCAGGCCCAGGGCCTTCTGCTCCTGGTGGGTCCTGCACAGGGCGGCGTATTCCGCCTGCCGTTCCGCAAGGGTCATTTCCTGATAGGTTTTCATATGCGCTCTCCCTCTTTTCCCATAGTGCCGTGTCCGGACGGACCGGCAGGCATCAGCATACCACACAATCCCGGAAAAGGCAAATATTAGTTTGCGTTTGTATTCAGCTGCCGATGGCGGCACGGATACCCCCAGCAATTGCCTTTGGCATTGAGATGCTGGTATTCTTATCCTCTCATAAATCCACAGCAACCGATTTCGGACAATTCATAGAATCCCATTGACTTGTAAAAAGCAATGGTTTTCGGCGTGTGATCCGTTGCCAGCTCAATCTGACGAACATGGCTGTATCGGTTCAGAACGGCTTGTAAGAGCGCAGAGCCGAAGCCTTTTCGCTGATGCTCCGGAAACACCAATATGTCCTGCACAAACACGATGGTATGCCTATCGCCCACGGTGCGAATGATGCCAAGAAGCTGATCGCCCTCATAAGCGGCAAGGGTCAGCATAGAGCCCTCAAAGCCTTTACGCAGTACCTCCGGCTGATCGGTGTAGGCCGTCCAGCCAACACTCGTGTATAAGCGCAGAATCTCTGATTCGTTGTATGTTTTGTATTCTCTGATTTCCATATTAAGTAACCTCCATTCAAATTTTATGGAAACTGTTACTTATCTCTGCGCAATCTCATGGTTTATCCTCCTTACTGCTGCGTTTTGGCGGAATACTGCCTGCCATCACAGCCCCGTCAGCTGGTACACGTCCTCCCGGCGGGCGATTCAGCCCAGATGTGCAAACGCCTTGCCCAGATGGGTATCGAAGCCGAGCGCCTGATACATCCCCTCGTCGCAGGGGGCGCAGGTGACGGTCAGGCTGGCAAGGGCGTTTTCCTTGCACCATTCCTGCGCTGCTTGTGCCAGCAGCCGGGCAGCGCCCTTTTTGCGGAACACAGGCTCAATGTAAAAATCATCGAATATCCCGACATCTGTGCAGGTGAAGGTGGAAAAGCACCGGGAAACGCTGCACATCCCCACTGCCCGATAGCCCCGCCTTGCCGCAAAGAACGTGATTTTCCCATCCCGGATGGCTTGCGCCAGCCGTTCCTGCTTTTCCTCCGTTGACGGTGCTTCGCCGATCTCTTTGAGAAAGCCGTTTTCCAGTTTTTTCAGCTGCCAGTCCTCCGGGTCGGCGAGAAGCTCTGCGGTAATCGGAAGATTTTCCTCCGGGGGCAGGAGCATCAGCGGTTCGCCCCATTGGTCCGCGCCGTTCTCGATAAAACCCACCGATTCCCAAAAGCGGCGCCGCCGCTCGTTGCCGCCATAGTTCAGCTCCGCATAGCGCGCCGTGTTTTTTGCCCAGTCCAGAAGCGCTGCTGCACACGCTTTTCCCGTGCCGCTGCCCCGGAACTCCGGGTAGACGCAGAACTCCATGATAAAGCACTTGCCGTCCTCCGTGGTGAAGATCACCGGCATAGCAAAGCCGATATCCTGTCCGCCCCGATGGAAGAACAGGAAGAAGCAGCGATCCTGCGGCCTGCCGTTGATCTTCATCATGTGGTCACGATACGCTTGACCAAGGAAATATTCCAGTTCTTCCTTGTCGGAGTCTGTGAAAATATCCCGCTTGTGATAGGCGTGCAGCTGCTCCCAGAAGGCAGCAGCATCGTTTTCCGTGACGGCTTCACGGATGGTGATTTGGTTTTCCATTTTGTTTCCTCCAAAATTTTATTCGGAGGGTTAGGAAGCGTGAACCCTCCATACACGATTCATCTTCATAAAAACCACACCTTTCTTAATCAAATTTGTATGAGACGTCACAGCGTGTTTTCACACGCTGTGCGTGCGCACAGCGCACGGGATTCTTGATTAAATTTTTTAATCAAGAATCAGTATCAGATGCCGATTGCGGCACGGATACCTCAATTGCGTTTTGGCGGAACACTGTCTGCCATCACAGCTCCGTCAGCCGGTACACGTCCTCCCGGCGGGCGGATAGAATGGGCAGCTGCCGCCGGACGCTGTCCACCATGGACAGATCCAGCTCCGTAACGGCCACCGCCTCTCTTGACGGGCACTGGCGGATCACCCGGCTCCAGGGGTCGCAGACAATGGAGTGTCCCCAGGCCACGTAGGAGGCGGTTTTGTCCCGGGCCGGGGAGGTGCCCACGGTGAAGCACTGCTGGTCCACGGCCCTCTGCCGGAAGAGGATTTTCCAGTGGGCGGGACCGGTGGTCATGTTGAAGGCCGCCGGGGCGAAGATCACCCTGGCACCCCGCAGGGCCATCAGGCGGCACAGCTCCTGAAACCGCATATCGAAGCAGATGCAAAGGCCCATGGTCCCCCAGGGGGTGTCGAAGGTGGTGACCTCCCGGCCCGGGGACAGGACCTCCGACTCCATGAACCGCTGGCCGCCCTCCACGTCGATGTCGAACAGGTGGATCTTCCGGTGCCGGGCGATGCAGGTCCCGTCGGGGGCATAGACAAAGGAGGTGTTGTATACCCGGTGCCCCTCCAGCTCCGGCAGGGACCCGGCGATCAGATAGATGCCCCGCTCCCGGGCCAGCTGGGACATGGCCCGCTGGGCGGGCCCGGCAAAGGGCTCGCCGTAATCCCGGAAGCAGGCGTTGTCATAGGGGCAGCAGAACATCTCCGGCAGCACCGCCAGGTCGATGTCCCCGGCGGAGCGCACCAGGTCGCAGGCATGGCGGATGTTCTCCGCCTTATCGGCGGAAACGTGCATCTGGATCTGTGCGATTTTCATAAAGACCCTCCTTCAGAACTCCCGCAGCACCAGGTCCGTGGACCCGGAGCTGGCGACCAGCCGCAGCACCCGGGGGTGTCCGGCGTATTCCCGGCACAGGTCCCGCAGGGCCGTTCCGCCGTGATAGCCGTGGATCAGCCGCAGACGGTACACCCCGCCGCCGGCCCGGCGCAGGGCGGCGTCAATGGCCACCCGGGCCTGGTATGCGTTTTTTCCGTGCAGGTCCAGCTCTATGATTCCCGGCTGCATACGCCTCACCCCTTTCCTGTTCCATTGTACCCCGGGACATCCCGGTTTGCAAGCCCTTTGTCCCGGGACAAAGCCGGGACGTCCCGGGGGGAGCTTATCTCTTGCGGAAAAAGGCCACCGCCACGGCCCCGGGCCCGGCGTGGGTGCCGATGACGCCGCCGATGAGGGTGGAATCCAGACGGTCTGTTCCGTTTTCCCACAGGGCTCGGCTGTCCTCCACGTATTTTTTCAGGAACACGTCCGTCAGCCCCGTGTAGCCCAGGAGGATGGGCAGGGAAAAGTCGATGCCGCCGCAGGCACGGATTTTTTCCACCAGCAGGTTGTTGCCCTGGCGGGAGCCCCGGGCCTTGCCCACCAGAAGGATTTCGCCGTTTTCGATGGTCAGCACCGGCTTGATGTTCAGCAGTCCCCCGGCCAGGGCGGTGGTTTTGGAGATGCGGCCGCCCCGCTTCAGGTACTCCAGGGTGTCCACCAGGGCCAGGACGCACACGTCCTGCCGCTTCTGCTCCAGGGCCCGAGCCAGCCCGGCGGCGTCCATGCCCCGGTCCAGGCAGGCCAGGGCGTACTCCGCCAGGATGCCCGCCCCGATGGCGGCGGTGCCGCTGTCCACCACATAGATGTTGTCATACTCCGCCGCGGCGATGCAGGCGCTCTGATAGGTGCCGGAGAGCCCGGCAGCGATGGTCAGCACCACGGCGCTGCCGCCGCTGCACCGCACCCGCCGGAACTCCCGGTCAAAGGCGGCGGGGCTGGCCTGGCTGGTGGTGGGCAGCACGTCGCTTTCCACCAGACGTTCATAAAAACGGTGTTTATCCATGGTGACGCCGTCCAGATACTCCTCCTGGCCAAAGTGAATGGTCAGAGGTACCACCGTCAACCGGCTGCGGATGTGCTCCGGCACGTCCACCGTGGAATCCACGATCAATTCAACGTTCATAGGACCTCCTGTTTTTGAAAAAGTGGTCCTGAGTATAGCATGAAACTGTTCGTTTGTCAACAAAATAAGCGAATAGTGTCAAAAAATGCGCCTCCCTTGGGAGGCGCATTTTTCGTCACAGGTCCAGGGTCAGGTCCCCGTCCTTGATCCAGCCCCACTTGCGCAGGGGGACCGCCAACAGCCAGGTAAGGACTGCCGGCAGCACAAAGGAGATCAGCACCAGGCCCAGCCAGTCCATCCCGGTGACGGCGGACTTGGCCCCGGCGACCACGTCGCTGACCCAGCCGGTATACACGCCGATCTGGCCCACCAGGCCGCAGGTGCCCATGCCGCTGGACACCGCCGCGCCGTTCATCTCCAGCCGGAACAGGCAGGTGGCGATGGGGCCGGTGATGGCGGAGGCCAGGGTGGGGGGAATCCAGACCCGGGGATTGCGGACGATGTTGCCCATCTGCAGCATACTGGTGCCCAGGCCCTGGGCCACCAGGCCGCCCCAGCGGTTTTCCCGGAAGCTCATCACCGCAAAGCCGATCATCTGGGCGCAGCACCCCGCCACGGCGGCGCCGCCGGCCAGACCCGTCAGCCCCAGGGCCGCGCAGATGGCGGCGGAGGAGATGGGCAGGGTCAGGGCCACGCCGATAACCACGGACACGATGATGCCCATGAAGAAGGGCTGCAGCTCTGTGGCCCACATGATGAACCGGCCCACGGCGCTGGCCGCCGCGCCGATGGGGGCGGCGATCAGGGCGGCGATGCCGATGCCGGAGAGCACCGTGACAATGGGCGTTACCAGAATGTCGACCTTCGTCTCCTTGCTGACGGCCTTGCCGATCTCGCTGGCCAGGATCGCCACGAACAGCACCGCCAGAGGCCCTCCGGCCCCGCCCATGAAGTTAGTGGCGAAGCCCACGGGAATCAGGGAATACAGCACCAGGGGAGGGGCCTCCAGCGCCCGTCCGATGGCCACCGCCATGCCCGGCCCCACCATGGCCGAGCACAGGCCACCGATGGTGTAGGTCACGGCGCCCTCACCCTTGCCCAGGGTGACGATGACCTCCGTCAGGAATCCGATGTGCAGCTGCTGGCCCAGGGTGTTGAGAATGGTGCCCACCAGCAGGGTGCAGAACAGGCCCTGGGCCATAGCGCCCATGGCGTCGATGAAATACCGCTTGGCCGAGAAAACGATGTTTTTCCGGGCCAGGAACTTGCGAACTGCTTCCATAGCTTTGACCTCGCATATGTAAAAAGAATGTTATACAGGTGTCATGACACCTGTATAACATTCTATCACGTCTTTTCCGTTTGTCAACCGGAACTTTACTCCGCCAGGAAGCCCAGCTCCCGCAGGCGGGCCTTCAGATGCTCATAGGACGCCTCATCGGGGCAGGAGAGACTATGCAGATGGATACCGTCTGTCAGCTGGGACAGGGGGGCGGCCCCCTCCATGCGGGCCATGAACTGCTCCACGTCCAGACGGCTGCGCAGGTGCAGCGGGGCGGACAGCTGGCCATAGACCGGGTGGTCCACAATAACGTCCACAACGGTGCAGCCGCAGTCCACCATGGCGTTGAGCTCGTCCCGGGTGCCGGTGCCGTCGTGGCGGCAGGCCACCTGGCGCGGCAGACCCATCTCCCCGGCGTCGGGGATCACATAGCCCCGGGCGGTGGCGGTGATGGCCTGGCCTGCGGCACGCAGCAGGGCCACGTCCCCCACGATGATCTGGCGGCTGACGCCCAGCTCCTTGGCCAGGGCGGTGGCGCTGATGGGCTGATGGGCTTCGTGGAGCCGGGCACTGATCCGGCTCCGGCGTTGTTCGGCGGTCATGAGGAGGACTCCCTTCGTTTTTTCCTCTATCATACACGATTCCCCGGCCCATGGCAAGTTTTTTTCATGAATTTCGCTGCCCTCTTGACAGATGGGCCGCCGGATGGTACACTATGGACAGAAAAAGAGAATACATTGCGCAAGTGCCTGCGCCGCCGGGTGGGCGGCACGGGAGAATAGTGAATCAGGTGAGAATCCTGAACGGTACCGCCGCTGTATACGGGGAGGCCGCGCACAGGGACGAAAGTCCGTCACTGGGAAACCGGGAAGACCGTGCGCCTGCTGCTGATCCGTCAGTCAGAAGACCTGCTTGCCGCCATGTTGCCCCCGCTGCGCGCCATACGGCGGAGGATAGCTTCAATCGCGGGAAACCGGCCGCGCCAATTTGACTATTGGCGCGGTTTTTTTGCAAGCCTGAGCGCGGCACTGCCGCAGCTTTCCATGGGGGCGGGCAGGAGCAGCCACTCCCGCCCGCCCCCTTACCTTATGTGAAATTTGCCGGTAAACGCCTGTAGGGGCCGGGTTCTACCCGGCCTGAAAGCGCCGGAATAGCGGGCGAGGCAGAGCCCACGCCCTTACAGGCCCTCTCAGTCACCTTCGGTGACAGCTCTCCCAAAGGGAGAGCCAAGGCGTGGGGGAACGGATTGCAGCCGAACGCATAAGGAACGTGCGTTCGGCAGACCCGACGGTTGATGTCGGGCCCACAACCAGTCTGCGGACTGGTTTCGCAATGACACCACAAGAAGATTTCCGATAACCGGCCGCACACACGGGATGGCCGAATCAATATTTCCATCAAGAATCCGTATGATCTATCAGGAGGACGACATATGCTCATCAATTGGTTCCGGGACCAGGACCACCTGGTCTATATCAACGGCGAGACCCAGCTGGCCCAGCTGGAAAAGACCCTGCGCTTCCCGGGCTTGCAGGAGGCGGCGGAGGCTCTGCGGGACAATCCCAACCCGGAGGGCTACACCATCAAGGGACCCAAGCGCACCTGCGGGCGGCTGTTCGTGCCGGATCTGACCTTCGGCAAGCACATCGAAATGGGGGAAAACGTCTTTTTCTACATGGGCGAGATGGCGGAGTGCTATGTCATCTACTGGCCCGGAAAGCCGGTTACGGAGGTGCACCATGGAGAAATGTGAAGCCCTGTCCACCAAGCCCGAGGAGTGCCGCTACTCCTTCTTCCAGCACACGGCCTGCGAGTTTTTCCCCTGCCACGAGACCGCCCATCCGGAGGACTTCAACTGCCTGTTCTGCTACTGTCCCCTGTACGCCTTAGGGGACCGGTGCGGCGGCAATTTCCGGTATATCGGCGACGGCATCAAGGATTGCAGCGGCTGTCTGCTGCCCCATGGCCGGAAAAGCTACAGCTATGTCACCGGCAAGTTCGGCGAGATCGCGGAGCTGGCCAAAAAGAACCGCCACACGGAGGAATAATAAATACCGTCTGTAGTTTTCTTTAAGAAAACTACAGACGGTATTTTCTTATCGCCCCAGGATGGTCTCGGCGAAGCCTTTGGCAAACAGCCGGGCGGCCCGGAGGGCCTCGTCCAGCGAGTTCCCGGCGGCCCCTACCTCCACCAGCAGGCTGCCCGGGGCGGCAAACTGGTTATAGCGGTAGTTCAGCAGGGTGATGGGCCGCATCAGGGTGGGGGACTGGCTTTCCAGCTTCTCCTGAACGGCGATGGCCAGGCGCAGGTTGTCCTGCCAGCCGTCGTGGGCCACGCCCATGATCAGGCTCACCTGGGCGGCGGCGGGGTCCTCCGCCGTCACCAGCTTATACTGGGTGCCGTTGGCGTCCTGCACCGCGTCCCGGTGCAGGTCCAGCACATAGACGATGGAGGGGTACTTGGCCAGGTAGCTCTGGATAGACGCCAGACTGTTTTCATAGGCGTCGTTGTACGATTCCCCGTCGTGGAGGGTGCGGTCGTGGACCACGGAGATGCCGTAGGACGACAGCTCCGCCGCCAGCTCGTCCCCCACCCGGACCATGTTGCAGGAGCGGTCCGCCGTGCGGAAGGTGCCGGAGGGGACGTACTCCTGCCCCGGGGGCATGGTATAGGACTCGCTGGCGTGGCTGTGGACAATGAGGACTTGGGGCCCCTGCTGGGGACAGGCCGCGAACTGCCGGTCCCCCAACACCGCCGGATCCAGGGTCCGGCTGGATTTGTTTTTGATGTACACTCCGTTGATGATGCTGTAGCCGTCGGTGGAGCGGGGGTCCACCGTCTGGGCCGGGACGCCGTTGTCCGCCCCGGGCTGGGGGGCCGGGTCCTCCGACGGGGCGGACAACGGCGTCCCGGCCCAGAC